>Ga0307374_10002170_pt1 | contig 35377 bp, 37 predicted proteins | sample OX3MG_FD_202532 | JGI IMG/M metagenome (GOLD analysis project Ga0307374, IMG submission 202532) | Soil microbial communities from Risofladan, Vaasa, Finland - OX-3 | ecosystem: Environmental > Terrestrial > Soil > Coastal area > Acid sulfate soil | place: Finland: Risofladan, Vaasa | collected... | reverse complement strand
AAGAGCGATAAGGCAACAATGGCTCATTTGCACCTGGGAATTTTAGCCTATTGGTTAGTCAATACCGTAAGGTATCAGTTAAAAAACAATAACATCAACAGTTGCTGGTCGGAAATCGTAAGGATAGCCAATACGCAAAAAATGATTACCACCACCGGCACCAACACCTTCAATAAAACAATAGAAACCAGAAAATGTTCTGAACCAGAGGAAAAACTAAAAGCCATTTACGATATCCTAAAAAGCAAATACAAACCTTTTACAAAACGAAAATCTGTAGTACACAAACCGGAACTAAAAAAAATTGAAACTCAACAACAACGCCTACTTATGTCCGGATAGCTGCAATGTGGGTTAAAACCGGAGCGCCCGTCTGAACGGAACGGGCAGGGGTGACATTTTTTTCTTAACTAAATGACATTGGTTGTCCCGTTGCAAAAAACAGGAATAGACTTTCTGGTAAATAATTTCAATAAAAAACCCCGGAAATTTTCCAGGGTTTTATTTATTAAATTTCTTTTACAACACGGATAAATCGTGAACAGCCGGTTATACTTCTTTTTATTTTCTTACGCTTACAGATACATGCCGGTCTGTAGCCTTTTCTGAATCAGAAGCCGTCGCAGGATATTTTGCAAACTGAGAACCATATCCTTCGGCACCAATAACCTGGTTACCTACTCCTCTTTTATCCAAACCATTTTTTGCGGCATCAGCTCTGTCCTGTGATAATTTTTTATTGACTGCCGGATTACCAGTAGCATCGGTATATCCTCCAATTTTTATTTTTGCATCGGGGAAAGCTTTTAATATTTCGGCGATATTATCCAATTGTTTTTCACTTTCCGGTTTCAGCGTTGCCGTGCCGGTATTAAAGTTCAGATTGTCGAAATTGAACCAGGTGTTTTTTAATGAATCTTTGCTCAATGATTTCCAGTCGCTTTCTAAGAAAGTTACCAACTGGTCTTCGATGCCTCCTTTATAGGCATCCAGCTCTTTACCATTGGGGAGTTTTACTTTAATAGATTCAGGTGTGGTGCTTGCCGGAGCGGTTCTCATAGCAGAGGTGTCAGCCTTTTGCATGGTTGCTGTTGAGTCCAAATTGGCAGCAGTACTTGGTATGGTTTGGCCACAACCCCTGGAAAGTCCCCATAACAAGGCTACCGCTGCTATTATGATCACTAAGGGTATCAATATTTTAGAACGGCCATAGGTATCGTCAACTAATTTTGTGCTGGTAACAAGTGGATCCGATTTTAGGCGTGGTGTCGCCGAAGTTGCGGCAGCGGTTTCAGAACCTAATCCCAACATTCCCCGAAGAGAAGATAAACCTGGAGGAAGGGCATTCAATATATGATCTTTTTGAGAAGAAAGGAAACCCGACAAGCCGCTTGCTGATAAATTATTTTGTTCAGCATGTTTACCCAATATTCCCATAATAACTGGTAATGCCATACTCATTAATGAAGATGCAGAAGAATCTTTAATACCTGCAAATTTAGAAATAGCGCTGTTGATCACCGATTGAGAACTTCCAAACAAACTGGAAATGATACTGTTTCCCTGCTGTACATTTTCAGCTCCGCTTAAATTAGTATTTCCGGTTGCGCTACCGATAGCATTTTTTGCCATATCTAAAACACTATTTGCTCCTTCTGTTCCCGAAGTGGCTTTGTTTAAAATACCAGCCAGTCCGGTAGGAATGATAGCCGATAATGCTTTTGAAATTCCAGAGCTATCCTCTCCCAATGCGGAAGATGACTGGTTTGTGAATTCGCTGGTGAAAAAATTCTTTACAGTTTCCATCAAATTGAATGACATAGATAATGTAGTTTAGTGTGAAAAAATAAAACGGCTATTCATCTTCATTTCATAATGAACAGGCGCACAAATTTATAATATATCAGCAAATCTATATTATAAAATATTTAGACAACTTTTTTAATTGAAAAAAGGCTATCTTTTTTTGAAGACAACCTTTTTATATTTATTGGGGTAACAATACCTGGTCAATTACATAATATACACCATTCACTGCCTGGTTATCCAGGCTGATGGCATTCGCAGGAGTTCCTGAATAGGGTGCACCACCTGGTGGAAAAGTGCCATATCCCGTAAATTGTAATTTAGTTACAAATGGTCCGGTAAAAGTGGCCTGCGTCAAAATACCGGGATGAGTAGGAAATACTGAATTTATCAAAGTAGTATAAAAAGTTGGAGTTGAAGAAAAATTGTTGGAAAACACCCTGATGTTTGGCTGAAATCCGGCACCCTGATCAGTTGCCAGCAAGTGATAAACTAAAATACCTCGTACATCAGCAGCAGTAATGGAACTGAATAGAAGAGGATTACTAAATACATCCGGCGACCCGGAAAGGGCGGTAGCAGTAGTGCCTGCATTAGATTGCGAAAATCCCTCTTGCAAAAGGGCGCTATAAATAAGTCCGAATAATAATTGCTGAAATGCATTATTGCTCGGTGCCAATACAGTCATGTTGGTAACCGCATATCCCAACAAAGAATCAATTTTGTTTAATCCTGTTTGACCACTATCTGCTCTTGCAACGGCTGCTTTAAAATATGTAAGATTAGGATTATTATACATCGCATCTTTTAATAATTGGCTGGGAGGAGCAACAATCGCAGCAACTACATGCACCACACCATTTTTCATTCTTAAATCGGGTTGTACCACTGGAATATTATTATCATAAAAACCGGTAGCGCTTACAGATGGAAATGTTGAAAGTTGCAGGTTGATAGAAGTTCCGGGCAATTGACCAATAGTAATTGAAGTTGGCAATTGAATGTTTGGAAAAGAATCGGGTAGAGTAGTAGAAAGGTATTGTTGCCCCGGAATAATTGAATATCCTACTATACCGCCTAAAGTTGCAGGCGGCAAAGCATTTACAACATTTACTGAGGGAATTCCCGATGCCCGAAATGCATTATTATTGGGTATAAAAACAGTTAATATTTTTGTAGTATCACTAAACTGTGCCAACATACCAACTTTGGTAGCAGCCGCTTTAAAAAAGCTAAAAGAAGTATCTGAGTTGAGCATATCTCCGATGGTGGAGCTGTTATTATTAACAGGCGGATAAATTATAGGAGTAGCATCCGGCAAAGGTTTATTGCATGATGTAAATAACATAATATAAGCCGAAAAAAAACATAATCCGGAAACCGAAAGGTTTTTTAGAATTTTTATTTTCATATTTTTTATTTAAAAATGATCAATAAAATTATTTTTTAAAATAAGTTATAACCTATGCTTACATAATAAAGTCCGCCAATAGAAGCATCGCCAAATCCATTGCGGTAATATTGGTTTAAAATATTAGTAGCACCTAATTTTAAGAGCACCTTTTGAGCCGGGAACTTATAACTTACTTGCCCGTCAAGGGTTTGAAAGGCTGGGATGGTTCCGTTAGCAAAATCGCCCTGGTATTCCACTTTGTCCTGCCAGCGATAAGTAAAATTAAATCCATACCTCTTGTCTTTACCGAATCCAGTATTGCTGAAAGTGATGCCCCACCTGTAATCTGGAGTATTAAAGTCGGCTTGAAATCCGGCAGGAACACTACCCAAATGATCAGAGGAAATATTGGCGTCAATTAAAAAATTATTTCGAAGCGAATAAGTAAGTCCTAATCCAAAACCATAAGTATTTACATTTCCCGATACATTAGTTGGAACCGAATAGGTAGTAGATACAGCAGCATTATTAAGATTAGCTGTTACTGTAGCGGGATTGGTAAACACACTTTTATCTCCATTTACAGATTGTGCCACTAATACGCTTGAAATGAAATTTTTGTAAATTCCATAATAACCATATAAATCCACTAATAATCTTTTATTGAATAAAAGGCCTTTGTATCCCCCTTCAAATGAATTGACACTTTCGGCTTTAAACTTATTGAAAGTTTGTACCTGTGGATTTCCTGCCAATAAATTATCATCAATGGTATATACCGGGTTTGTATTGAAATGATAAAAAGTTTGAAAGGTTGGGAGACCACCAATTAAAGAAGTACCGCCTGACACTTTCAGATTGATCCATTGGTTCTGAGTGGAGGGAAAACGATAAGCCTGCTGATAGGATAATCTTATATTATTATCCTCCGCTACTTTTATGACTGCTGAAAAGCGCGGTGTAAATCTTCCTTCAAAATTTTGATTTTTATCATAACGTCCTGAAAAGATAAATGTTAAACGGTCGTTTAAAATCTTCTTTGTAGCCTGGATGTATGCCCCAAATTCATTAATAGGAATTTTACCGGTAGAATCCGCAAACAAAGTGCCTTCGGAATTCAATACATATCTTTTATAATTGGCACCGACGAGGACATCTGCAAATTTTGAAGTTTTTGATGAAAGGTTATATTGCCCTTCAACATTATACAGATCCGTTTTATCTACAAATAATCCGCCACCTTCTGAAATCGGGATGCTTCTTATCTTGTTAAAAAGGGTTTCAAATTCTTCAGAACCGGGCGCAGGCCTTCCCACATCAGCAACCGTCCTTGCCGTATTATATGCTTCAATATCTGTTTGCCCCGCTAATTTTGCATTTATAAAAGCCATACCATACTGAGCATACCAGCCGTCAGTTCCACCGCTTGGTTTCCATGCTTCGTTTAACAAGCGGGTGGTAACAGTTGCATTATAAGAATCGCCGGCATTTTCCTGTGTGGTATAAGCTCTCAGAAACCAATTGGTATTTACCAATTCCACTTTGTATTGTCCCATCTTCAAATTCTGTAATGAATAACGGTCGCTGCCAGTATAGACCGTATTTCCCGTACCCCAGTAGCCTTCAGCATTTAAGGAAGTTGCCTGGGTAAGTTTATAAGATGCCTCGCCAATGACCTTATAATTATCTGTATTGGGGTCTATTATATCTTTTTCGTCGTAGCCAGTTCGCGATACGGGCATAGAAGCAGGTAATGAATTGACGTAAGGCGCATAAAAAGGAGCTGCCTGTGCCAGTGGATTCAAAACCATTGAACGAATATCAACAGTTGTTTCATCGCCGTATACATTTATTCCATCATAATTTGGGTCAGTTTCACGCGTACCAGCCTTTATAGCTCCTGATGTGCCGAGACGATTGTAATCACGATAATCATTAGCTACCCAATCTTTTGCCTGCATCAGTTCGGCCCCTATTTTAAAAGCAAATTTATCACTTACTTTTTTTGCCCATCGCAACGACCAGTTGTAGTAGGGAGAAGGGCTGCGGTCATTATTATTCAGATTCATAATACCCGTTTTTACTTCAAAAGAAAGCCCCTGGTAACGAAACGGATCTTTACTATTAATAATTAAAGCGCCATTCATGCCACCCGGGCCATACAATGCTGAAGATGCTCCGGGAAGTAATTCAACACTTGCTAAATCTATACCCATTAAACCAATTATACCCCCAACAGGAAAATTTAAGCCTGGTGCCTGATTGTCCATTCCATCTACTATCTGATTTAGGCGAAGATTACCACTACTATTAAATCCGCGGGTGGTTGGTGTAGAAAAAGTAAGTGAAGAAGTTACCATGTCCACTCCATTTAATTTACCAATCATATCATAATAAGAAACCGCGGGTGTGTTCCTGATATCGGCAGCACTTATTCGTTCAATTGTTACCGGCGACGTCAATATACTTGAAGGCGTACGCGTAGCGGCAACTACTATTGCCTGTCCTAGTGTACTCGCTGGTTCCATGCTCACAGAGACTATTTTAGAGGCATCATTTACAGTAATTTCCTGTTCCTGATAGCCAATTGAAGAAACAATTAAGGTAAGCGGAAGCGAGCTTTTGGTATCCAATGAAAAATGGCCTTTTTCATCAGTATAAGTTCCTTCACCTGTTCCTTTTACTATTACCGACAAAGCAGGTATGCTTTCTCCGGTAGATTTGTCAATCACATTTCCCTTAATGGTAGTACCCTGGGCTACAGCTATTATTGAAAAAAGATTTCCAATGATAAAGAAGGAAAAGCATTTGAAGAATTTTCTCATATCTTTCTTTTTTGGTTAGGAATTAACAGCAATTTAAGGATTGTAATGCTGGAATAAAAAAATATTTTCATAATACGAGATATTGAAGCCGGATTTTCCTAATTACTAAAATTTTATACGCATTTTTGCATTTCATTTTATTGATATGAATTCAACAATATTTCCCGGACAAACCAATTTTTATAAAGGAAAGGTAAGAGATGTATATACCATTGATGATCGCCTTTTGGTAATGATAGCAAGCAATCGTATTTCGGCTTTTGATGTAATACTTCCTAAACCAATTCCGAATAAAGGCCAGGTGCTTAACCAGGTGGCTGCTTATATGCTGAACGCTACCCGGGATATTTGTAAAAACTGGCTGCTTGCAACTCCTGCACCCAATGTTTCCATTGGATTAAAATGCAATCCTTATAAAGTAGAAATGGTAGTGAGAGGAAATCTTACAGGACATGCCTGGCGCACCTACCTGTCTGCCGAACAGGCAGGTGCATCCGGAGAAACAATTTTATGCGGAGAAAAAATGCCGGAAGGTTTAAAGGAGAATGATTATTTTCCAACACCAATTATTACTCCATCTACGAAAGCCGCCGAAGGCCATGATGAAGATATCAGTAAAGAAGAAATTATTGAAAGAAATCTTGTTTCCCGGGAAGATTATGAGCAATTGGAAAAATATGCGTTGCAACTCTTTGCAAGGGGAAAAGAACTCGCTGCGAAAAGAGGATTGATATTGGTGGATACCAAATATGAATTTGGAAAATTGAACAATGAAATTATTTTGATTGATGAAATACATACCCCTGACAGCTCGCGTTATTTTTATGCCGAAGGTTTTGAAGAAAGACAGAGAAAAGGAGAAAAACAAAAACAACTCAGTAAAGAATTTGTAAGGGAATGGCTCATTGAAAATAATTTTATGGGCAAAGAAGGTCAGCATGTCCCTGAAATGAGCGATGAATGGATTGCAACTATCCGTAACCGTTATATTGAATTGTATGAAAAACTAATAGGAGAGAAATTTGTACCGAAAACATTAGATGATGAAGAAACGAAGGAAAGGATTTTAGCGAAGTTGAAAGATTTATAGATTAGCGGTCGGTAAGCCTTACGTGGTTCTGACGGTATCGGCTGCTACTTACCTTCAACCAACTTTTTTATTTCAACAAGAATCGGCTGCCACCCTCCGCCCTCAAGAGTTTCCCTGAATCTCTTTTCGCCATCACCTACGGTTGAGTAATCTCCCTGGGTTGCTGTTAATACCGTTTTACCGTTTTCTTCTTTCAAATCATAAGTTACGGTAAGATAATTTTCGGGAACGTCACGGATGCCTGAATTGGGATCAATGGTGGTATAAGATAAAAACTTTCCAGGATTAATTTCTACAATTTTACCTTTTACAAAAACCATATCTTTTCCTTCATAATTGCCTTTCCATAATAGTTCGCTTCCCGGTTTCCAGTCCGATACGGTTTCACAACCAAACATATATTTTTTGGTTTGTTCGGGGTTTACCAGGGCATCCCAGACATTCGCTGCCGAAGCGTTTATGGTAATGCTGTTTTTTACAATTAAAGGTTTACTCATTTTTTTGATTGTTTAAAATATGAAGCTAAGTTATTTATTCATAGTTGAACCTTTTCTTACAATGTCAGTAAACTACACCCGCGCATATCACTCATATCTCTTCTCCCTAAAACTTCAAATGTGTTATTCCTGTAAATTTTACCTACGTCGTCTGTAGCTATAAAGCTACATGAATACACATTGGCAAGGTCAATAATATTGATCAATCCGTTTACCGGGTTGTCAATTTTAGGAGTTGACACCACGGAAAACGGATCGTTGTATTCGCGAACCAAAACCTTCATCCACGGTGGGGTTGCAAATATCCCATTCCCTTTAGAATAAGCCTGGGAAAGCAATTCCGTCATTCCATACTCTGAATGAATTTCTTTTAAACCCAATTTACTCTTTAAAAATTGATGTACTTCTTCGCGGGTTATCTCGTCTCTCTTACCCTTCATTCCACCCGTTTCCATTACGATAGTATGTTGCAATTTCATCGAATACTTTTCAGCAAAATCAAGTAACGCATAAGTAACGCCTATTAATAAGGTAGGTTGATGAATGATTTCATTATGCACTAACGTTTGATAAAGTATATCATGGTTGTGTAAATAAAAACCACTGTATGGATTATTACTTTTTTTTATCAATTCATTCACCATAAAAATAAGGGAAGAGCTCTCACGTTCCAGGTATCCTGGCAATAATCCGAGGATGCACCATTGATTAGGGTTCCCATAAAATAATGAAAAGGTTTTTGAAAAACTTTTTTGATAAAGTGGCAACTCTTTTACAAAATGCCTGCTTGTATTTTCTCCGGTAGTACCACTGCTTTCAAATACAATACCGGGCTCAAATACTTCTGTTGTTATTTTATGCGTTTTAAAAAAGGAGATAGGCAAATAAGGAATATTTTCTATGGAAAATACATTAGTAGGAATAATTCTTAATGAATCCACATATTTTTTATACAAATCATTATGCCTGTATTGGAATATAAATATCTCCAAAGCCAATTGGTTAAAATTATAATAGTTAGCTTTAAATATATTATTTTTCCATTCTGATATTTCTAACTTATTATTCAGTTTTTAATAATTAATTTTGAAAAATTAAAACACAAAGATGCGATACACCATTTTATTTTCAATCCTTTTGTTTGTCTTTTTTACAGGATGTAAAAAAAACAATGCCGGTTCCGCACCTACTCTTAAATTTAAAAATGTAAATTCTACAGAGTTTCAATCAGGAGATATCCTGGTATTTACGTTATCTTTTGATGGAGGTTCAACCAATGGAACAGACACTGTTTACGTAGAGGAAGACGTTCCGAATTGCCCTGCAAGTTCTTTTAACGAATCGTATGGTTTGCCTTCTTATCCTGTTACAAAAGGACAGAAAGGTGAGATTACGGTAACTTTTGGATATAATTCAAACTCTTCTTATCAAAATATTTCACCCCAGTGCCAGGAAAATGATACAGCTGTTTTTCGGTTTGCCTTAAAAGATAATGCACAGCATACAAGTGATACTGTATCTTCCCCAAAAGTTATTCTTTATTATTAAAAATCGTGTGGATCAAAAAAATTTCGGAGCTTATTTTATTCGGAAGCATTTTTATTGCAGCCTGCGCGGTTGGTTTATCCATGGAAACTAATATATTGCTTGGGGTTCCTTTCAATAATGTTAGCTTTTATTGTTTTGTATTTGGCGCTACCTTAGTTCAGTACAATCTGCATTACCTGGTAAAGAAAACGGCAGTTCATCATTCGGCACGACTTGCATGGTCTCAAAAAAATAAAAATATTCATTTAGTGCTTTTAAGTGCGGGAGTCATCTTTATTCTTTTTAGTTTTTTTAATTTTCATCTTAAACATTTTGCGATCCTGATTGGCCTTGGATTTATCGCGATGCTATACTCGTTTCCTTTTCTTCCTTTTGGTAAACGAAAAAGAATAAAAGATTATGGATTTTTAAAAATTATTACTCTGGCTCTTTTGTGGACTTTAGTAACAGTATGGTTTCCTGTTAATGATATGTCGGTATCAACGTCTCTTTTTATTTTCATTTTTGCAAAACGGTTTGTGTTTATGTTTATTCTATGTTTACTGTTTGATGTTCGTGACATAGGAATAGATAATAAAGAAAAAATTAATACGCTTGCAGTAATTCTGGGCAAAAAAAAATCATATTTTTTATCTTACATTTTATTGATCGTATTTGTGTTGATATCCTATTTCCAATATTTTTATTTTCCGCAAACCGGTTTTTTTATAGCGATGCTGGCATCTGCAGTTGCCACTTTAGGAACCCTGGAAATTACCAGGAAAATCAATTCTGATTTTATTTACCTGGCCGGCATTGACGGTATGATGCTATTACAGGCTTTGCTTGTTTACCTGTTCAGTATAAAACTTTAAATTTGCATATTCATACTAAAACATTTTTAATTATTTATTATGGCGAAAAGTAAAAGATCACCTTTCAGTATTTCTGAAAAATCAATGGAATTCTTAAGAGCTTATGTGAATACCGCTTCACCTGTTGGTTCTGAATCCAATGGCCAAAAAGTTTGGCTCAATTATATAAAAAACTATGTGGACAGCACTTTCACGGATCCTTATGGAACCGGGGTAGGAATTATTAATCCAGGTAAAACTTTCAAAGTAGTTATAGAAGCGCATGCTGATGAAATAAGCTGGTTTGTAAATTATATTACTCCTGAAGGATTCATTTATTTAAAAAGGAATGGTGGCGTAGATCATCAGATCGCCCCTTCTCAAAGAGTAATTATTCATGGGAAAAAAGGCCCGGTAAAGGCGGTTTTTGGATGGCCTGCGATACATACCCGCCATGGAAATGACGGTGATAAAGAGCAACAACCAAAAGTGGAAAATCTTTTTCTCGATAGTGGAGCACGAAATAAAAAAGAGGCAGAAGCTTTAGGAATTCATGTAGGGGCTGTGGTTACTTATACTGATGGCTTTGATGAAATAGCCCACGGAAACTTTATTGGGCGTGCCTTTGATAATCGTATTGGAGGCTTTATGATAGCCGAGGTTGCGAGGTTATTGAAAGAAAATAAAAAGACAATTCCTTACTCTTTATACGTAGTAAACGCAGTGCAGGAAGAGATTGGTTTACGTGGTGCAGAGATGATAGCAAGAAGAATAAAACCGGATGCCGCTATTGTTACAGATGTAACACATGACACCACTACACCGATGATCAATAAAAATGTCCAGGGAGATTGTTCTTGTGGTAAAGGTCCTTCCTTAACTTATGGACCGGCTGTTCACAATAAATTACTTGCCTTGATACAGGATACAGCAACAAAAAATAAGATCCCATTTCAATTAGCTGCTGTAAGTCGCGGTACCGGTACTGACACCGATTCATTCGCTTATGCTAATGATGGTTGCCCATCAGCTCTAATTTCAATGCCACTCCGTTACATGCATACCACAGTTGAAATGATTCATAAAGATGATGTTGAAAATACCATCAGGCTTATTTATGAAAGTTTACTGGCATTGACTCCTAAGACAAATTTGAGTTACTTTTGATAAAAAACATATTATTATGGAATTGGTAAGAGAAACTTTTGTTCCCGAAAAGAATAAAATTGAGTTGACTGTTCCTGATAATTTTATAGGAAAGAGGATAGAAGTATTTGCATTTGAAATAGAAAATTCTTCTATTGAACAACAAAAAAAATAAGACAACCTTTTATAGTCGCTGATGCTAAGGTTGAAGGGTATAAGTTTAACAGAGAAGAAGCAAATGAAAGATAAAAGTTTCGTTGATAGTAACATTTTGATCTACGCTCATACAAAGCAGGATGAAAAGAAAGGAAAAATTGCTCAGGACACTTGAAAACGAATGCTCTGTTTTATATTCAGAAGATTTACATCACAACCAAAAAATAGAGAAAACTTTAACTATCATAAATTCATTTATTTAAATGCAAATAAGAAACGACTGGACAAAAGAAGAAATTTCTGAGATATATAATACCCCATTGTTAGAACTTATTTATAAAGCGTCTAACGTTCACCGTGAATACCAGGAAACGGGGGAAGTACAGGTATGCACACTGCTTTCTATTAAGACAGGAGCTTGTACTGAAGACTGCATCTATTGTTCCCAATCGATCAGAAACCATACAGGAATAGAAGTTCAGGCACTCATGAAAAAAGATGACGTACTGGCCCAGGCGCAAAAAGCAAAGGATGCAGGATCTACAAGATTCTGTATGGGAGCTGCATGGCGCGAAGTGAGAGACAATCGTGATTTTGACCGCGTACTCGAAATGGTGAAAGGTGTGAATGAAATGGGAATGGAAGTATGTTGTACCCTTGGAATGCTCACAGAAAAGCAGGCCGATAAATTACGTGAAGCGGGTTTATTTGCCTATAATCATAATGTAGATACTTCAAGGGAATATTATCCTGAAATAATTACTACCAGAACTTATGATGATCGTCTTGAAACATTAAGTAATGTACGCAAAGCAGGGATAAGTGTTTGCAGCGGCGGCATTATAGGCCTTGGCGAAACAAAAGAAGATCGTATTGGAATGTTACATACTTTATCAACTTTACCATCACACCCCGGAAGTGTTCCTATCAACGCGTTGGTGAGAATTGAAGGAACTCCGCTCGGGGGAAATTCAAAAGTAGATATCTGGGATATGATCAGGTCGATAGCGACAGCAAGGATCATTATGCCCAAAGCTATGGTGAGATTAAGCGCGGGACGCAATGAAATGACTGTTGCCGAACAAGCCTTGTGTTTTATGGCCGGCGCCAATTCTATTTTTTCGGGAGAAAAATTATTGACTACGCCTAACCCTGATTTTGATGAGGACAATGCTATGTTTCAATTGCTTGGATTAAAGCCCAGAGAATCTTTCAAAGAAGCTGCTACTGCTGCTGAGGCTGGTTTTGTAGAAAATGTTTTAATTAGCTAATCAGTTAATCAGCTAATTAACTAATTAAAAATTATGGATAAAGAAATCTTTTTAAATGCTTATCGTTTAATGTGCACTGCCGGTGCGATGGCAAAGAGCTATGAAGCCAACCGGCAGGTTTGTAAATATGTACATTCCACTTCCAGCGGCCATGAAGCAATTCAACTGGCAACTGCTTTTCAATTATTACCTTGTGATTTTGTAAGCCCTTATTACCGGGATGAAAGCTTACTTCTTGGACTTGGGTTTTCTCCTTATACTTTGATGCTTCAATTACTCGCTAAAGGTGATGATATTTTTACTGGTGGAAGAGAATATTATTCTCATCCCAATTATCGCGGAAAAGATAAACCAACTATCATTCATCAAAGTAGCGCAACAGGGATGCAAGCAATTCCTGCAACTGGTATTGCACAGGGATTACAATATTTGCAAAAAATAAATTCCCCTTTATTCAAAAAAGGAATTAATGGTGAAGCTCCGATAGTAATTTGTTCACTCGGTGATGCGAGTCTTACAGAAGGGGAAGTGAGCGAAGCATTTCAGGTTGCCGTTTTGAAAAAGCTTCCAATTATTTACTTGGTTCAGGATAATGATTGGGGAATCAGCGTTACTTCTTCAGAAGCGCGGACAATGAATGCATCTGAATTTGCAAAAGGTTTTAAAGGACTTCAACATTTGAGTATAGATGGCAGCGATTTTTTCCAGAGCTATGAAGTAATGAAAAATATTGTGAGCCAGGTGAGAGAAACTTCACAGCCCTTTTTGATACATGCAAAAGTGCCACTGCTCGGGCATCACACCAGCGGAGTGAGAAAAGAATTTTACCGGTCAGAAGAAGATCTTGCCAAACATGCAAAAGAAGATCCTTTTCCAAAATTAAAAAATCGTTTATTACAATTAGAAATCAATGAGAATATTTTAGATGAAATTGAAAGAACGATTGTTGAAGAAGTTTCGCAACAATTTGAAAAAGCAAAAGCAGCTCCCGAGCCCGATCCTTCAAATGTGGAGGAACACATTTTTGCCACAACAAATATTACCGGTGAAAAAGGAGAACGTGATCCAAAAGGTAAAGAAAAGATAATAATGGTTGATGCCGCATTATTTGCTATTCGTGAAATCATGGAAGATTTACCTGAAGCGGTTTTGTACGGACAAGATGTAGGAAGAAGATTGGGAGGAGTTTTCAGAGAAACAACAACATTGGGCGATCAATTCGGCGATCACCGTGTTTTTAATACTGCAATCCAGGAAGCGTACATCATTGGTTCAACAGTGGGCATGTGTGCTACCGGGGTGAAGCCGATTGTAGAAGTGCAGTTTGCAGATTATATGTTTCCGGGAATCAATCAACTGGCAACGGAAGTTGCGAAAAGCTGTTATTTAAGCTGTGGGAAATTTCCGGTGCAAACAGTCATTCGTGTACCGATTGGTGCGTATGGTGGTGGTGGCCCTTATCACAGCGGCAGCATAGAAACTTTATTGCTTTCTATCAAAGGAATAAAAATTGCGTATCCTTCTAATGCTGCGGATATGAAAGGATTGATGAAAGCTGCATTCCTCGATCCTAATCCTGTAATCATGCTGGAACACAAAGGGCTTTACTGGAGTAAAGTCCCGGGAACGGAAGATGCAAAACGTGTAGAGCCTTCCCGCGATTATGTATTACCGTTAGGCAAAGGAAACATCGTTTTAAAAGCCGATGAAAACAAAATTAAAAACGGCGAAACTTTTTGCATCATCACTTATGGAATGGGAGTTTATTGGGCAAAAAATGCTGCAAAAAAATTCCCCGGACAAATTGAAATCATTGATTTAAGAACATTATTTCCTTTGGATGAAGAATTGATTTTTTCTACTGTAAGAAAACATGGAAAATGCCTGGTGCTTACAGAAGAACAGCAGAATAATTCTTTTGCAGAAGCACTGGCAGGGAGGATTTCAAAGGAATGTTTTCAATATTTAGATACCCCCGTCGAAGTGTTGGGTTCATTAAACCTTCCGGCCGTTCCTATGAATATTGGATTAGAAAATGCAATGTTACCAAACGAAGAAAAAGTGATTAAAGTGATAATTAGATTACTGAATTATTAAATTATTATCCCCAAAAAAATTACCATTATTTAATTTTTACAACAAAATGAATTTCAGGGCATGTTATTTGAGACTGAAAATGCATGATACAATGGCATATTAGCTGTTCAGGATTTCATTATAAAGACTGGAAAGAAATTTTTTATCCTAAGGATGTTCCTCAGAGATTGTGGTTTGAATATTATTGCACGCATTTTAATACCCTTGAATTAAACGTTACTTTTTACAGGTTTCCACAAGTTGGTATGCTAAAAAGTTGGTATGAAAAAAGTCCGGCCGATTTTTCTTTTTCTGTAAAAGCACCCAGGTTAATAACTCATTATAAAAAAATGAATGATTGTGAAAAGTTATTGGATGATTTTTATGACACCGTAACAGAAGGGTTAAAAGAAAAGACTGCCTGTATTTTATTTCAGTTTCCTCCCTCATTTGATTATACTTTAGAGAGACTTGAAAAAATAATTAATAATTTCAAACCACAATTTTCAAACGTGGTTGAGTTCAGGCATGCAAGTTGGTGGAATGAAGAGATTTATAAAAAGTTGGGTAAAAATAGAATTACATTTTCCGGAATAAGCCATCCTCGGCTACCGGATAAATTTATTGTAAATACTTCTTTATTTTATTACAGGATGCATGGTGTTCCTAAATTGTATCAATCCGTTTACACAATTGAATTTTTAAAAGATATTGTGAAAACAATCCGTTCTTCCCCCAAAATAAAGAATGCGTTCATTTATTTTAATAATACCATGAACGGTGCCGCAATAATAAATGCTAAGGAGATGATTGGATTATCGAATGGTTAAATTGTCAATCGGTGAATCGTGATTATTTCCTGCCCGAAAGACATAGTCAGGCGGGGTTTGTTTACTGGTAGCAGATTGCTGATTGATCATTATTTCCCCAGCATAAAAAACATAGCAAAAGCTGCAGAAGCCATGCCTAGAAAAGTAATCCATAAAATTATTTTGGAAAGTACACCACTTTTATATTCACCCATGATCTTATCATTTGCTGATATTTTTATTATAAGAAAAATGAGAGGTACTGCTGCCACTCCATTTAATACAGCTGAATAAACGAGGGCTTTTACAGGGTTTATTCCAATAAAATTAATAATTAAGCCGATAATAGTTGCAATGGTGATAATCCCATAGAAACCATGAGCTCTTTTTAGTTTTAAATTCAAACCCGATTTCCAGTTTACAGCTTCTGAAACTGCGTAAGCTGCCGAACCTGAAAGAACAGGAACAGCTAAAAATCCTAATCCAATAATGCCAATAGAAAAAATAACCTTTGATAAATATCCTGCATGAGGGAAAGAATGTACAAGTGGTTCGAGCGCTTTGGCCGCATCAGCAGCGGTCTTTATATCAGTTACTCCACTGTTATGTAATATAGTTCCGGCAACCACCAGGATGCTCCATGTTGTGATTTCAGAAATGACCATTCCGAAGGTATTATCAATGCGCATTTTGTGGATATTGCTTTTCCGTATGGATGGCAATCCATGCTTTATCATTTTTCTTTCTTTCACTTCTTCCACTTCCTGGGAAGTTTCCCAGAAGAACATGTAAGGTGAAATAGTAGTTCCCAAAACACCTGTAATTATAAAAAAGAAAGCAAAGCTGAATTCGATATGAGGAATAAAAGTAGCTTTTAAAACTGTAAGCCACGGCATCTTTGCAATAAAAACGGTGATTGGATAGGCAAATAAAGAGAGCGCCAGCCACTTTAATATTCGGGCATATACTTTATAAGTTGTAAATATTTCCAGTATCAAAATACTTGCGGTAAAAAGCAATGTCCATACTGTAAATGGCAATGGGAGTATTAACTTAGCGGCTGCAGCCATCGCACCAATATCCGCCCCTATATTGATTACATTAGCAATTAAAACAATTCCAACTACTGAATAAAGTATTTTCGAATTGTAGTGTTGTTTCATAATTGCGGATATCCCTTTGCCGGTTACCATGCCTATTCGTGCACATGCCTCCTGCACGCCCATCATAAAAGGAAGCATATATAATGCTGTCCATAATTGCCCATAGCCAAACTGGGCACCGGTTTGGGAATAAGTAGCAATACCAGAAGGGTCATCATCTGCCGCACCGGTAGTAAGCCCGGGGCCAAGAATGGATAAAAATTTCCGGAATTTATTTCGTTTTGGTTTAGGTTTTTTTACCTGAGCCATCTTTATAGATTGAGAATGTAAGATAATTAATTAACGGAATTATTTGTTATTCCATTTACTATGAATTATTTAAGGAAACTTCTATCTCAAAAACAATATGCTCAGTAAACAAACCTGCCTGGGCAGCAGCCTGGGAATTAATCCTGATTTGTATTTTATCTTTCATTATCAATAATGCTAAAAAAACCATTAAGAAAAATCCAAATCCATTAAGTTTGATAAAAAAACCGATGACACAGGAAACCCGTAAAACCAAAACTGAAATTCGCTTTTTTGATGGGCACCAGGACCGTTTGAAAAATTTTAAATATGCTTTAAGTGTTTTCTTTGAATTTATAAAAGGCTTTAGGGCACTACATTTCGTAGGTCCCTGCGTTACTATTTTTGGTTCAGCTCGTTTTAAAGAAGACCATCCTTTTTACCAACAGGCAAGGGAACTTTCAGGGGAAATTGCAAAACTCGGATTTACCATTATGACAGGCGGAGGCCCGGGCATTATGGAGGCTGCAAACCGTGGAGCGAAAGATGTGGGAGGAAAAAGTGTAGGTTGCAATATTATATTACCACATGAACAAAAACCTAATCCATATGTTGATAAATGGGTAGATATCAAATATTTTTTTGTTCGGAAAATGTTGTTAATGAAATATTCGTATGCATTCATTGTGATGCCTGGCGGATTCGGAACGCTGGATGAATTTTTTGAAGCGATAACTTTAATTGAGACCAGGAAAATTGAAATGTTTCCTATTATTATTTTTGACCGTGAATTCTATCAGCATATAATTAAACATACCCAAAAAATGTTGGAAGAAGGAACGATATCAAAGAATGATCAAAAACTGTATGTTGTGACTGATTCTATACAAGAGACCATCAATTATATCAAAGAAAAAAGCGTTATGGCTTTTGGATTAAAATATATGAAACCTAAAAAACCATTCTGGGCATTATTTGAAAAGGGACTAAATCATGTTTTATAAAACTATTTTTTTCTCTAACTCTTATCATATCCACAACTACAAGTTTTTTATCTTTGATAAAAAAAACTATGCCGATATCATGGAAAGGAATTTATCCTGCGCTTACTACCCAATTTACAAAAGAAGATAAACTGGATTTACCATTATTTGGAAAAAACCTAAAGGCACAAGTAGATGCCGGTATAGATGGCATTATTTTGGGAGGTACTTTGGGAGAATCGAGTGTTCTTTCTACTGATGAAAAAGAAAAATTAGTAAAGTTTGCTATTGAAAAAGTTGCGGGTAAAATTCCGGTGATTTTAAATATTGCTGAAGGAAGTACACGGGAAGCATTGCAGCAGATAGAATATGCAAAAAGCTGGGGGGCACAAGGTTTGATGGCTTTGCCACCCATGCGTTATAAAAGTGATCATAGAGAAACCGTGCAATGGTTTAAAGCAATCGCCAAAACTACTGATTTGCCGATTATAGTGTATAACAATCCTGTAGATTATAAAACATTGATCACAATGGAAATGTTTCATGAGATGAAAGAATTTAAGAATATAGAAGCAGTGAAAGAATCTACCAGGGATGTAACGAATGTAACCCGAATGCGTAATCGTTTTGGCAATCGTTATAAAATTTTATGCGGCGTAGATACACTGGCGATGGAAGAACTTTGTCTTGGCGCTGATGGTTGGGTTGCAGGTTTGGTTTGTGCATTCCCCAGGGAAACTGTAGCCATCTATCGTATGGTAAAAGCAGGAAGGATACAGGAAGCAACAAAAATTTATCGGTGGTTTATGCCTTTGCTCGAAATGGATATTCATCCGAAACTGGTACAATATATCAAGCTGGCAGAAAAAGAGGAAGGTATTGGAAGCGAGGCAGTACGTGCTCCACGGCTTATTTTGGAAGGAGAGGAGAGGAAGAAGATTTTAAAAATTATCAATGATGGAATTGCTTCGCGCCCGGAACTTCCTGATTATTTGTCAATAAAAAATTAAGTAGGGACAGGTCGAGACCTGTCTTTACGCCCAAAAATTAATCGTGTAAATTTGTATGATTCGCAGATAAAAAAAATAAATAAAATGTTTACAGATGCAACATCAGAAGAAATAAATAAAGTGATGAAAGAGGCGTGGGACGCATTTCATCAATACAGAAAAATGCCTTTGAAGAAACGGGCTGATTTTATGCGTGCAATCGGGGAAGAATTAAAAAATAATGAAGATGAATTAGTTCAAACAGCGATGAAAGAAACCAATTTGCCTGAAGCAAGATTGAAAGGAGAATTGGCAAGAACTATTTTTCAACTGAATCAATATGGTGAAGCAGCAGAAAGTGGCGAATGGCTGGAAGCCAGAATAGATACCGCTATTCCTGATAAAAAACCGCCAAAACAAGACATTCGAAAAATGTTGATTCCTCTGGGACCGGTAGTTGTTTTCGGTGCCAGTAATTTTCCATTTGCTTATTCAACTGCCGGAGGAGACACGGCATGCGCCTTTGCAGCAGGCTGTCCTGTGATTGTAAAAGCGCATCCGGCACATGCACAAACTTCAGAAAAAGTGGCTAAGGCAATTTTAAGTGCAGTAAACAAACAAAAAATGCCTAAAGGTATTTTTGCCCATATTCACGGAGCAAGTGTTGAAGTAGGTAAAGCTTTGGTAATGCATGAATGTACAAAGGCGGTTGGTTTCACAGGATCACTTGGCGGTGGAAAACAATTGTTTGACTGGGGAAACCAACGTAAAGTTCCGATCCCTGTTTTTTCAGAAATGGGAAGTATCAATCCTGTTTTTTTATTGCCTGAAAAATTGAAAAGCTCTTTGGAGGAAATTGCTGTAACTTACGCCGGATCGATAACACAAGGAGTTGGTCAATTTTGTACCAATCCGGGATTGATCATTGGAATCGAAGGAGATGATCTGAAAAAATTTATTGAAACTGTTGGCAGGAAAATAGAGAAAATAGCCCCGGCAAAAATGTTGCACCCGGGCATTGCAAAAGCTTTTGATGAAAAAAGAAATAAGGCTTTGCATCAGGATAATGTAACGACAGTTTCTGTTTCAAATACACCTAAAAAAGAGAATGAGGGAACACCAACTGTGGCAACAGCGTCAGGGAAGGATTTTTTAAATAATTCCGTTTTGCACCAGGAAGTTTTTGGTCCCTATTCATTGGTGATACGGTGTAAAGACATGCAAGAAATGATTGAAGTAGCGAAACATTTGGAAGGGCAATTAACTTCTACTTTAATGGCTACCGATAATGATTTTATTTCTAATGATGAATTGGTAGAAGCTGTAAAAAATATTTGCGGAAGATTTATTTTAAATGGTGTGCCTACAGGCGTAGAGGTTTGCCTTAGCATGCAGCATGGCGGCCCTTTTCCGGCAACAACTGATTCAAGATTTACCTCAGTTGGTGCGGATGGTATCAAGCGTTTTGCCAGGCCAATCGCATTTCAAAACTGGGAAAATAAATTATTGCCTGATGAATTGAAAAATGAAAATCCATTGCATATATGGCGGACAGTGAATAACCGTTTGACAAAAGAGAAGATTCACTAATTGTTTCTTTCAAATTATTTTCGATTAAATGAAATCAAACCCTATCACCAAAAAATATTCCAACTCTTCCTTAAAAAGATTAGGAGGATCAGTCTTTCATTGCATAGATGCACACACCTGCGGTAATCCCGTTCGATTAGTTGCTGACGGTGGGCCTGCATTAGAAGGAAATACCATGAGTGAAAGACGCCAGCATTTTTTAAAAGAATACGATTGGATAAGGAAAGGTTTAATGTTTGAACCACGTGGTCATGATATGATGAGTGGCAGCATTTTATATCCCCCATGTGATACGCAAAATGATATGGGTGTATTATTTATCGAAACAAGTGGCTGCCTTCCCATGTGCGGCCACGGAACAATTGGTACAATTACTATCGCCATTGAAGAAGAATTAATTCAGCCAAAAACTCCTGGTGTTGTGTTGATGGAAACTCCTGCCGGTTTAGTAACGGTAAAGTATAAACGTAAAGCTAAAAAGGTTGTTTTAGTCAGGTTAACAAACGTTCCCTCTTTTCTTACTGCCGAAAATATCGAGGTAGAATGTCCTGATTTGGGAAAATTAAAAGTGGATGTTTCTTATGGAGGGAATTTTTATGCTATCGTGGATGTCCAGAAAAATTTTAAAGGACTTGAAAATTATTCTGCCGGCCAATTGATTGCCTGGAGTAGGGAAATGAGGAAGAGGATCAATGAAAAAAATGAATTTATTCATCCTGAAAATTCAACCATTAATTCTTGTTCACATATTTTATGGGCAGGAAAAGTTTTAGATAAAACTTCCACCGCACGAAATGCTGTTTTTTATGGAGATAAAGCGATTGATCGTTCTCCATGCGGAACAGGCACTTCAGCCCGTATGGCTCAATGGTATGCAAAAGGAAAATTAAAAAGTGGAGAGGAGTTTATTCACGAAAGTATTATTGGAAGTAAGTTTATAGGTCGCATTGAGGAAGAGTTAACCATTGCCGGTAAACCTGCCATACGTCCATCTATAGAAGGTTGGGCAAAAATTTATGGATATAATACTATTTCAATTGACAAAAATGACGATCCTTACGCACTGGGCTTCCAGGTAATTTGAACAAATGGATTGTTTCCTTAATCATTTAATGGGCCCAATACCGAAGCCAGTCAATCATGCGGCTGGTAAATCCATATTCATTATCAAACCAGGCAACTACCCGTGCATGATTTTCTATAACAGATGTTTGTGTGGCATCAATGATGCAGGAATGCGTGTTTCCCTTTATATCAAGCGATACCAATTGCTCTTCCGTGTAATCAAGAATTCCTTTGTACTCATTTTGGGAAGCGGTTTTGAATAATTTATTTACATAAGAGGTGCTTGTTTCACTTTTTAGCTGAACGGTGAATTCGGCCATAGCCCCATTAGCAACAGGAACCCTTGTAGAAAACACATTTATTTTATTTTGCAAAGAGGGCAATAACCTGTTTAATGATTTATCCAGATCTATAGCAACCGGGATGATAGATTCGGCTGCCGCTCTGCCTCTGCGAAGTTGCTTATGAGAAGAATCTACCAGTGACTGCCTTGAAGTATAGGAATGAAGTATATTGATGTGTGCAGACCTTATTCCTATTGAATTTAAAATATAAAGTATATGCACAGAACAATTGGTCATGCATCCACCGGGCGAAAGGATATTCAGATTATCAATAGTTCCATTTTGATTATGCCCAAAAACCAATAGGGGAATATCTTCAGCACCTGTGGTAGATAATAAAACTTTTTTGGCACCGGCTTTCAGATGTTTTGAAGCAGAAACTTTATCCGAAAATTTTCCGGAGCATTCCAGCACTACGTCAATATTGAGATCTTTCCAGGGAAGTTCTTTAGGGTCCGGATTCAGTAAAACAGCTATTTCTTTTTTATTGATTGTAAGAGATTGACCATTTATTTTTACCTGATCTGAGAACGTACCATAAACCGAGTCATACTTTAAAAGATATGCCAGGTTTTCAATAGGCATTATATCATTAACTGCTATTAGATCCATTTCTTTATCGTCAATCAATCTTCTGAACAAAAGTCTTCCTATACGCCCCATTCCATTTATTGCTATTCGCATTTCTTTTTTTTTGTACAAATATCCGCAAAGAAATTCTGAAGCCTTATGTAAATATTATGCTACGGGTAAAAAATAAATATAAAATGATTACTCCTTTGACCTAAGTAGTTTGCCAAACGGTACTAATATTTTACGGGTAATCGATAACTTTTCATATAAAAGTCAAAAGTTGATGATCCTTAAGTAAACGTTTCCTTTTATAAAAACGTCTTTAGAATTCTGAAGGCTTTTTGTCTGAAAATCATACATTATTACTAATTTATAAGAATCAAAAAAGAATGTGAATTGCAAATTTTTTTTTAGGCACAATTAATGTGTGCTTATTTTATGATTGAACTCATTTAAAAGTCAATTTATTATTTAACCAAAAATGTACTTATATGAAAGCAATACAAATCCATGAATTCGGTGGCCCGGAAGTATTAAAATTTGAAGAAGCTACAAGACCCACTCCTGCACCTGATGAAGTTTTGATAAAGGTATATGCCAGCGGTGTCAATCCTGTTGACTGGAAAATCCGCGCAGGCCTTGCACAGAAAAAATTCCCGGTTCATCTTCCCCTTATCCCAGGTTGGGATGTTTCAGGCGAAATAGAAGAAGTTGGAAGTAACATATTAAATTTCAAAAAAGGCAATGAAGTTTATAGCAGGCCCGATCCCACGCGTAACGGATCGTATGCTGAATATGTGGTAGTAAAAGCCAACCAGGTAAACAATAAGCCTAAAAGTATCAATCATGAGAAGGCAGCAGCAGTGCCGCTTGCAGGTCTTACGGCATGGCAGGGTTTATTTGATTTCGGAAAGTTGGAACCAGGTCAAAAAGTTTTGATTCATGCGGCACCAGGAGGCGTCGGCACCTTCGCTGTGCAGTTTGCCAAATGGAAAGGCGCCTATGTTATTGGCACTGCATCCGAAGAAAATATTGATTTTTTATACGAGTTGGGAGTTGATGAAGTATTTGATTATAAAACCGAAAAGTTTGAAGATAAAGTGAAAGATGTTGACCTTGTATTTGATCTCATTGGAGGTGATACTCAAAAACGCTCGTTAAAAGTGATTAAGAAAGGAGGCAGGCTCATTACTACCGTGCAACCTCAAAACCAGGATGAAGCCAAATCTAAGAATATACACCTGGAAGGATTCATGGCTCAGTCGCTTCCCGAAGAATTGCAACAAATGGCCGACCTTATTGATTCCGGAAAAATGAAACCCATTGTTTCTCAAATATTTCCTTTAAAACAAGCTGCAGAAGCACACAGAAAAATTGAAACTGGTCACACGAGAGGGAAGATCGTGTTGAAGGTTATTTGAAAGGATGCTCTTTAAGTTAAAAGCATTTCCTTGGCAGGAGGAGGGTCATCTTATGCAGGAGGAAAACCTCTGCATGTGTGCATCTTCTCCAGGTTTTTTTCTGCAGGAAGATAGCCCTCTCTTGGGAAAGGATGATCGTTCGGTGCAGGAATGTAGAAACGAAACGGGCAAAATAAAACATTTACCAGCCGGTTATCGGTTCCGGGTTTTTTCAAATTGATGCCTTGCGGATTATATACAGGATCCGCCTTTAATGTTAATTATTTATTTAAATCTTTCTGCATTAAGATTTCACAATTAGATTAAAGATTCAGGTGCAATATTTGTGGTAGATTTAATAAAAGAATTGATCATGAAAAGAATAAATATTTTAAGATCCATAAAGTTCTTATTGTCAGCATTTCTGCTTTCATTTCTTTTGTCTCAATGTTCCTCAACAAAAAAAGCTACTAACTTAACCTCAGATGAAGTAAAGGATATGGTCAATTCATCTCAATTTGTTTTTGTAGCAGATAGAGTAACTCCATTACGAGGCACATCCAGATTTCTTTCTTCCTATTATGATGTTGTTATAAAAAAAGATAGCCTTACCTGTTATCTTCCTTTTTTCGGACGTGCTTTTCAGGCTCCGATGGATCCTACAAAAGGAGGCATTCAATTCACTTCCACCAATTTTAGTTATAATATTACCACAAAAAAAAATAATGAATGGGTTGTAACTATCAAACCAAATGACTATCAGGATGTACAACAATTGTATTTTAATATCTTTGATAACGGAACCGCTAGTTTGAATGTGGTCAACACGCACAGAGACCCTATTACATTTTCGGGCCATATCAAAAAATTAAAAGAATAATTTGTTAGATGGATCAGCAAACCGGTAAATATATTGTAATCGTTGGTTTGATTATCGTATTGACAGGGATCATCGTTTATTTTTTTCATGATTATTTTAAATGGGTCGGAAAATTACCCGGGGATATAAGAATTGAAAAAGGGAATTTTCGATTTTATTTTCCATTAGTAACGATGATTGTTGTAAGCATTGTTGTTACCATTTTGATCCATATTTTTAAAAGATTTTTCTAAAAATATTTTAATGGAATATTTTGTCAGAAAAGATTCTATCGTCCGTGAAATATGGGGCAAAAGCGATACCGTTCTTTTTATTTTCGCAGGGTCAGCAGCAGAGTTTGCTTTAAACAAAGCTGTTGACTGGCTTTACTTTACCGGAAGGCTTCCTGCAGATCCTTTGGGGCGTTTATTTTCAACAGTTAGTTATGCAAGAAAAATAATCTTCTCCAAAAATGAAACCGCTTTAAAAATTATTGATTCCATTTATACAATTCATAAAGTGGTAGAAAGAAACCGCGCAGACACAATACCAGATTGGGCTTACCGCGATGTGCTTTATATGCTCATTCATTATTCAATAGCTTCTTATGAATTATTGGAAAGAAAATTATCTCTTTCAGAAAAAGAAGAAGTATATGATGTATTCTACCGGTTTGGGCAGAGAATGAAATTAAAAGATCTTTCGCCCGGATATGAGGATTGGCTTATTCAGAGACAAACAGATATGGATAATGATCTCGAAAAAAGTACTTATACAACAGATCTTTTCAAACAATACAAAAAACATTTGGGAAGCATCCGGTATTTTATTTTAATTGAAGGGCAAAAATTAATTATCCCTGGAAAAGTAAGACTCTTATTGGGTTTTAGTAAATTTTCTTTTCTCATTTTAATATTGCCTTTTTATAAATTAAGCAGATTCATTCACCTTGATAATGCGCTTAAAAGGCTATTGCTCCCTAAAAAATATGAAAAGCAAATAAAAGAAATTGATGTTAGCTAACCGTAGGATTATAAAAATCTGGCATGATAATTATTGTAGGTTTTATTATTTCTAACCAATAAAATCTTTATCATGGCAAAGTATTCAAAAGCTGCACAAAAAAAGGTAGAACGCACAATGCATGAAATGCATGAAGGCAAATTAGAAAGTGGTAAAAGCGGAAAGAAAGTTACTAATCCAAAGCAAGCGGTAGCTATCGGATTATCTGAAGCAAGAGAAGAAGGAGACAAGGTCCCAAAGAAATCTAAATCAAAAAAATAGGAATTCTTTGGCTTTTGATGCTCCTGAAAAGTGTTGAACACATTAAAAAAGACGGAAGATAATTCCGTCTTTTTTAAAATTCTTACAATTTGTGAACACCTTTCTATTTCCCGGTGATCTTATGCCACAGCCCTTTTGCCGAGTCACTCAAGTCTTTCACTTTTTCTTCTGCTTCTTCTTTTAATTTACCTGATTTTAAATCATCCATAACCTCACCGGATTTAGCTTTTAGGTTATTGGCAACTTCATTGGATTTTGTTTTCAGGTCATTGGCTACTTCGCCGGCTTTGCCTTTCAGTTCATTAAATTTTTGAGAAGCCTGATCTTTTAAATCGTTGGCTTTTTCTGTAAATGAGGATACTTTGTTGTCAGCCATAATAGATGTTTTTAATGATGATTAAATAAATGGTGTTTCTCTAATTATAGAAATACAATTTACAAATTCCTGAAAATTCATCAAGTAAATTCTAACCTTTAACAATAGATTTTCAAATAGGGGGAATCTAAACCGAAATTAATTTTACACTTTTTATGGTTAGCCGATTTTTATTTTTCTGCTTGCTGAGGATTTACTTGCACTTGTTCGCCATGCCAAAGTATGCTGGAACTACTGCTGATAGCGGACTACAGTTGATTTTTATTCCTTCCAGACTATTGCCAAACCTGCCGTTGCCTGCCAGCCCTCGTCAATCTACATTGAAATTATATTTGACCAAATAACGTTTTTCTTTTTGCGCTCTTCTTGGTAGTTAAAGTCAAGAGGTTTTTGAGTATTAGACGCCTTCATTAAATTAAATCCAATTTTAAATTTAGTTTCGGATGTGTCCATTGTCTGGCTAACCAAAAGTTTTAGCTCAACAGTTTTGCTTTGTCTTGGCGCAAGTATCAAAATTGTTGGAACATTCTTGTCGCATAAGGCTGTTTCAATTTGCAATTTTTTATTGTCAACAGAGTAAAAGTCTTGCCACGAACAAAACATACTAAAGTATTTAAGCGTATCTTTTAAATTATTGGTCAATGTAGTTGGTACAATTCAAAAGGTTTGTTTGTTTTGTTTTCAACTTTACCTTTTCTAATAGTCAATAGACAATTGTTGTTTTCTCCTGTCTGTGAAAATGTCAAACTAGCGACAAATAAACCTATAAGTGTTAAAAATATTTTCATCATAAGTAATTCGTTTTGGGCTTGCCTGCACAACGTTTTACGGCAGCAGGTGGGGAAATAATATTCCTTCTTCCCGTACCGTTGCCAAACCTGCCAGCCGACAGGCTGGTTTATAATTAAAAGTTCGTTGTTTATTCTATCGCTCAATAGATTTTTTTAGCCGGAACTACCGCTCAACAATTTTGCAAAAGATCATTGTTATTCCCCGCCCGAACATACCGTTCGGTACGGGCAGGCTTCAGCCCCACTTGCTGCAAACCGATAAGCAGCCGTTACTCTTTTTCTTTTTTGTTTTGCCACCACTTAAAAAGTTGTCAGTTGTGATAAAATTTGTAAAGCTTTTCATTGCAAGTCCATTCATAAGTTCTTTGTCGCCACTCTAGATTTTGCAGCGAAAGTGTTTTGAATACGCAACATAGTGAGTGTCTTTCGGGTCAATGTCAGCTACCAACTTTTCCGCTGCTAACCAGGTTGAATGTTTGATTTGTTCTTCTGAAATAAAAGTAATATCCTTGCATACTTGAAATTCTGATTCCCGCACCTGTTCTGAAGTTAAGCCGGAAATTTTGCAAAGTCGAGGGTAGTGTTTCAAAATTTCTTTACGCAAAAAATCCGGTGCAATAAATTCCAAATATTTTCGGGGATTGATAAGCAGATCGCCAATTTTTCCATTAGAATTGAGAATACCGCTAAATACAATATTTGCATCCACAATTATTCTCACTTGATAAAACGTTTACGGTTTTTCTCCCACCATGAAGCATTTACTTCGTCAGCAAGTTTATCAACTTCAGATTGTTTTGCTTTACTTTTCGCTGTCGCTTCAAGATACTTCATAAAGTCTATGAGTCGTTGCAAGCCAAAACTGTCAACCGATGAAGAAATTGTAATTGTTATCTGGTCATTACTTGTTCGTTCTATGAGCATATCTTTTATTCGTTTTAATGTTTAAAGATAAAAAAAATAATTGTCTTTAAGTGTGGAGGGCAGAGAATAAAATGTCTCCACCAATGGCAGCTTACATTTAAACTTTGCGCAGGCGGGAAAGTATTCCTTTCTGCCGGAACCGTTGCCAAACCTGCCGGACGGTAGGCTGGTTTATAATAAAAAGTTTATTAAAGAGAATCGTTATTAGGGAAGATTGCCAACATCAGTTCCGATTTCATTCATTAAAAGATAAACGGAATAAGGCGGTATTTTACCTTATTGCAATATGCTTCATAACCTTCCAGGTTTTGTCTCAGTTCCTCCTCTTCATCAATGGCTCTTAAAATAATTACAACTATTAAAATAATTACAGAAAGTAATCCCCACCATGAGCCTAACGCCAAAGGTGTAAACCCTAATAAAATAATTGCTCCTGTGTACATAGGATGGCGGATAATACCATATAACCCGGTTGAAATTACTTTTTGTTTTTCCTGTACTTCAATCGTTGCGCTAAGAAATGTATTTTTTTTAAAAACATAAAACAAGAAAATAAAAGCAATCAATATAATTGCGTCAGCGATTAATGAAACAGGAAATGAAACTTCAGACCATTTGTGGCTGTTATCCAAAGAGGAAATGACATAAACACTTATGAAAGCTATTCCAGCTATCGCCTGGATCAATTTCTGGATTTTCTTCTTTTCTGAAATAGGTCCAACAGCAAGCCTGCTTTCTAATAAGCGCTTATCAAACCTGAAAATATAAATGGTGATGACAAGTACGGGAATGAAGAAGGCAGCTAAATATACCCACGCCCGTATGTAGTCAAAGCTTTCGCGTGGTAAGAACAATGCGATTCCCATTGCAACAAACAGAAATAATACCCCGGCAGTGGTTTTGAATATTAATTCAGGATTTTTCATTTCTGTTTTTATTAAACAAATAGTCACAAATCATGAGACCTGCCAGTGTGTGAATGCCAGTTTAGAATTAATTCCAAACTTGTTATTTTTCTGCCAACAGGTGATTGATAGTTTCATTAAATTCTTTTTTGAATTTTATATATTGTTCACCTGTTGCCGGGCCGCTGAAACCGCTGTCTATCTTTTTGATATTTCCTTTTTTATCCACAAAAATCATAGTTGGGAAAGCATTTATTTCTTCCAATTGTGGTAATGTTTTTTGAGTAAGCAATGGGTCTGAAACGGCTACCCCGGTAATTAAAACCGGGTATTGAACGTGTAATCTTTTCATAAAAGGCCGAAGCGCTTCCTGAGAATTTTCAAAATTGGTAGTACGCTCATAAGCCAGCCCAATTATTGCAATTCCTCTATTATGATTTTTATTATAATAGGCGCTTAAGAACCTGGTTTCATCCATACAATTGGGACACCACGAACCCAAAATCTGGATGACCACTACTTTGCCTTTAAACCTTTTATCATTGATGGAAATTAAATGCCCATCTTTGCTATCCCTGAAACTGAAATTAAGCTTTCCTGCATTGGGTTTTAATTTTGTTTCACCAAACCCTTCCGTTGCTGTAGCATTCGCATTTTTTACTGCTGTCCAATCTTCAATACCTTTGGCGCCGGAATAAAATTTGCCACCGGAGATTTTATTTTCATTATCAATTCTGGCTGTAAATAAATAAGCGTTAGCGCCATCAAAGGTGGAAAGTTTTAGACTATCACCACTCACTACTCCTTGTAAAAAACGTGTATCTCCTGTAGGATCGAGAAAAGTTCCGGTTATATAAGATCCCTCTTGTTTAAATTCTGCCGGCATCATAAATATTTTATTCTTTTCAGTAAACTCTGTTTCCCATTTTCCGGATATGTTGGAAAGGGGAGGGGCCGAAATCTTAAATCTTTCTTTGGTGCCATACTCCGCTCTAAAAGGTAAAGTGAGAATTCTGTATCCATAATATTTAACCCAGGTCCCTTCCAGGTTTCCTTTCTCCGTAATTTTTGCCCTAAAGCCTGATTCGAAAAAAGGCATTTGGATAAATACAGAATCATTGACGATTTTAATGCTATCAACCAATAAATGGTCTTTGCCGTTAATTACATAAATAATTTTTTTGCCTAGACTATCTTTGGTTTCGAAGTTAAAAACTATTTGGTGTCCGTCTGTGCGTTGAATGGTTGCCCGCCAATATCCATTTTTCAATTTCACCGGGCCTTCTTTCCAACTAACAGAAAGAAGTGCAACAATAAAAAAACAAATTATGAATTTAAATTTTTGGTGAAATGTTTTTATTCTATTTATCATCAATGTTGTGATTTAATATTCTACAAAATTAAACCTATTGCTTTAAAGTTGTTTTCAATCAATTTCCTGCTCATTAATATTTTGATGTGCTATGAAAATCATTTCAGATGTTGGAACAGAAAGCCTTATTTCTGAGAAATCAACGGACCGAAGGAAAACTTTGGTTTTTTTTATTTTTTCGAGGAAAAAATTCTTTGTGCATCCCTATCTGCCGACAGACAGGTTTGTGTTCTTGGTGACTTTGTGCGTTAACTTGGTTTTTTTACTTCCTAATTTTTTTTTCACATGAACCTGCCTGACGGCCGACAGGGCCTCAAAGAGCACAAAGGAACACAAAAGGAAAACTTCGTTTTCTTAAGCATAAGAGTTTCTCCGAAGTTCTTCGGGATATTTTGGCAACAAGAATTTATAGTAGTAAAAGAAAAAAGTAGCAGCATAAATTATCTAAAAAACATTTAGGATATTTTCGCCTAAGCGCCTAAATATTAGCAGAGGAATTCCTTTTTTCTACTTCGAATCCCATTTAAACCCTTTAATGCCCAATACAGAAAATACAACTGCATACAATATAGTTATCAGCAGCGCCAATGAAGCCTGGTTATCCCAGGTAGAAGGCTCCATGCTTGCAGCAAGGATCGTTTTAACCGTACCGAACGGTGACCAGTAAACGATATTTTTTAATTGGATTCCGAAAATTCCCAATTCGCCAAACATGCCGATCATAATGAATGCAATATAAAGCAGTCTTGATGTGGAGTTGACGGTTTCGGCATTTTTTACAAGGCCTACAATTAATTGCCCCATTCCAAGATAAAGCGCACCTCCTATAAATGCAGCGAAAAATGTAAGTATATAGCCTCCGGCGGAAAGAGTGATATTATCATATCTATAACCTATAATAAATACCACCACCGTAAGCAAAGCAATCATTACCAATTGCACCATGAGCCGGCTGAGCATAATAAAAAAAGTAGGAACCGGTGTTACCCTTAGTCTTTGGAAAACTCCCTTATCACGGTCACGCGAAACCGCAATAGCATATCCCATGATTCCAATAGCCGTAAGTCCGATAGACAAGGAAATGGACAATACAAATGAACCGCCCAGTTTGTCGACAATACCTTTCCAGGAGATTAAAATAATAGCAGGTACCAGGAGCGACATAATAACTGAGCGACGGTTTCTCCATTGAGTGGTAAGATCCGCACGAAGCAGGGAAACTAAGGCGGCTGAAGGTTTGGGAATATTAGGTTCCATTTTTAATTATTAAATTATGAACGAATAGCACGGCCGGTAAGACCGATAAAAACATCTTCAAGGGTAATTTTTCCTTTTCTGGATACACTGATCACATTAGGGTCATTTCTGTGCAGGTCTATGATGGCTTGTGGAGTATTAATGGCGATCACCCTGCCATGATCAATGATTGCAATACGGTCGCACACAGATTCTGCTTCTTCCATAGAATGTGTGGTGAGCAACACGCCATGTCCTTTTTCACGTATGGCTTCTATGCGTTCCCAAAGCTGGCGGCGCGATTGCGGATCGAGGCCCGATGTAGGCTCGTCCAGCAAAACAAGTATAGGATCATGAATGGTGGATATCACCAGCGATACCCGCTGTTGCTGACCACCGGAAAGTTCTCCGAATTTTTTGGATGCTGATTCTTCCAGTTTTATATCCTTTAAGATAACGTCTAATTTTTCAGGAGTAAGAGAAACACCATAAATGCCGGCATATAATTTAATGATCTCTTTGATGGTAAGCTCGGGCTGAAAACTGGTGGCCTGTAATTGAACGCCCATATTGGCTCTTGCATGCAGAGCTTGTGTCCGTGTGTTATATCCGGCAATTGAGATCTGCCCAGCCTGGGGAATTATTAAGCCTTCAATAGCACTGAGCGTACTGGTTTTGCCAGCACCGTTAGGCCCCAATAATCCAAAGATTTCTCCGGAATTTACTTTGAAAGAAACATCTTTTACCGCCTGGAAATTTCCATAAAACACGTTTAAACCTTCTACTTCCAGAATGGAAGAACCATTGTTAGTAAACATTCACAATATTTTTTTTGCTAAGATAACTGCTTTACCATTTATAAAAATATTATTCTTCATCCAGAATACCGAAACATTTTTACAAGAGGTTTGAAATCCTGATAAAACAAACGAAGCAGTTAAAGGCATGCCAGATCAGGATTTGCAGAAGGCTGAAGCTATTGGTCACTCTATCTAATTTTTAAATTTTATTTCTTTTTGCAGGTTACTCTTTACTTTCTTCATCACAAAATAAATTACGCATACAACCGCGATAAAAATAACAGTTGACAAAATTTCCCATTTACTCAAACTGGTAAGCAACCATACAATGGCGGCAATACCGATAAAAGGAATGATCAATCCGCCGGGTATCCTGAAAGGTTTTACTGACACTTCCTGTTTTTTTGTTCTCAGTTTAATGGTTGCCAGAATAACGGCGAGATAAACAAGCAATATGGAAGCGCTCGCGAGAATTGCCAATTCTTTAAAACTTCCTGAAACTGAGAAAATAAAGATCAAAGAAGCGTAAGTAATTATGGCCATATAAGGTGTTGCATATTTAGGATGAACTTTGCTTAAAAATTTTGGAAACATGCCATCATTGGCACCAGCAAATAGTAAACGCGGCGTAGCTAATATATCACCACTGTTTAAACCAAAGCACGAAATAGTTGCCGCTAATAAAAGAATCGTTGCTCCTACAGGGCCGACGATTTGTTCGGCAACTGCCGCCAGTGGCGCATCTTTCACTGCTGAAATTTGAGAACCTAAAACGCCTTGTGTAACTGTCTATATTAGCATATAAATAATAAATACCAAAACGCTACCCAATAAAATCCCAAGAGGAACGGTACGTCTTGAATTCTTAATTTCACCACTTACACTAAGCGATGCTTCAAAGCCGGCAATCGCAAAAACCAGTACGAGCACCGTATCACCAAATGTTTTAAGAGGTGGAAGATTCTGCCAGTGCAGGTTAGACGGTTTTATATGGCTAAAGCCAAAAATAATAATTGCAATCAGAGGAACCAGTTTGATCACGGTGATAACTTTCAAAAATTGCACGCTTTGTTTGGTGCCGCGGATGTTCAGTAATGCCATAAAACCCAACATTACAAAAAATAATAAGGCACGAACAAGATTGTTTGTCAAAACAGGGAATAACACTGAAAGTGAATCAGCAAAAATATTAATTACCGCGGCGCTGCCTATTGCACCAAAGCCCAAAAAGTATAGCCAGTTAATGATAAATCCGGCAAAATTTCCAAAAGCCGCTTCTACATAAGCATACGAGCCCCCGCTGGATGTTACCCGTGTGCCAATTTCCGTATAACATAACATAATTGTGGCCATCAGGATACAACCAAATATATAAGCATAAATGCCAAAGGCCCCAAGTTGAATACTCACAATTGCAGGCAGTGCAAAAATCCCTGCTCCAATTATGCCATTGATCACAGTAATCGCAAGGCCCGGCACGCCTATAACTCTTTCTAATCCTTCGCCGGTTTTTTTTATTGGCATCTGATCTTGTTTTGGTATTATTAAAAGCTCATAAATAAGTGTTACAAAATTCAATTCAACTTGTCCATTCCCTCAATCTTTATATATGATTTTTTAAAGAAATCATTTTGATTAGTTGTTCATTTATCAGATTCAAGCACTGCTATGAATATTTTTGAAATGATTTTTGAATTCATGTTTATTTTTTCTTTTTTATTTGATTCGTGAAACATAAGAACAAAAACAAGAATTGTGTACTTTATATCATTTCAAAACAGGCAAAATAATTTTTGATGCATTGGTAGCATTGTGATAAATTTTTATATCACTTTTTATAAAGTCTTTTTCACTGCAATGATAAATATCAACAAACTGTTGCGGGTTCCTGTCCACAAGGGGAAACCAGCTGCTTTGTATCTGCACCATGATACGATGGCCTTTTTTAAATTCATGGGCGAAAGAAGATAATTCAAATTTTACTTCTTCTATTTTTCCCGGAATGAATGCAGAGGGGTGTTCAAAACTCTTCCTGTATCTACCACGAAAGACTTCTGCTCTTACCAACATCTGGTAACCTCCCATCGGGTATGGGTATGCGACAACCGGATTTTCTTCTGCATAAATATTTACATCATTATAACTCAAATAATCAGGATATACGTCTATAACTTTCACCACAAAATCTGCATCTGTTGTTGATATGCTGGTCAATAAATCTGCAATTACATTCCCTGTAACCGTTACATCTTTTGTCAAAGTATCTGTTTGAAACACCAATACATCCGTCCTGCGCGAAGCAAAACGCTGGTCGTCTGTCATGTAAGTTCTGGTCCTGTTGAAATGCACGAAATCTTCATAAGGAACTGGTTTTGCGGGGTCGCTTACATATTCACTAAAACTCTTTTCTGCCGTAGGTTTGGAGGTACCAAGCTTGCCGCCAGGTTGAAGATACATAGCCTCGTCTTCTTTATTTTTAGGTGGCCATTGATTGAATGATTTCCATTCATTAGCACCAGTAATAAAAATGTTAGCCTTAGCAATTTGAGAGATATCTCCTTTGCCCAATAAAAAATAATTAAAGAAAGGAATCTCAAAATGTTGTTGGTAATATTCACTGGTATTGGAACCAAACCGGATATTTCCGTGATGGGTTCCATCCTGGTTTGCCCATTGCGTATGATACCAGGGGCCTTCTACAATTTTATTAAAAGCTTTACCCGGATTATTTTGTTCTGCCGCTTTGTAGGCATTCCATGCGCCCCAATCATCTTCGGCATCAAACTGTCCACCAACCCACAACATGGCGGGTTGCAAATTTTTTGTTGCGTTACGGGCATCACGTGCTTTCCACCACGCGTCATAATTTGGATGAGCCATCAGGTCTTTCCAAAAAGCGATACTATCTCCCATGTATTTAGGAACAAAATATAAATAACTTATAACAGTTTAAGAATATGATGCTACATTTGAAGCATGAAAAAATCAGATTTTAATTTAGACATTGACAAGTATTCACTTCTCTTCTTTAACAGTTTATCCGAG
>Ga0307374_10002169_pt1 | contig 35382 bp, 37 predicted proteins | sample OX3MG_FD_202532 | JGI IMG/M metagenome (GOLD analysis project Ga0307374, IMG submission 202532) | Soil microbial communities from Risofladan, Vaasa, Finland - OX-3 | ecosystem: Environmental > Terrestrial > Soil > Coastal area > Acid sulfate soil | place: Finland: Risofladan, Vaasa | collected... | reverse complement strand
GAACGCGCGCGCCTCTCCCGCAGGGTCCCTCCACCGCAGCCGGTACGCGTCCCGGCCGCGGGCTGACCCGTCGTCCGTGGCAATATCGCACTGATGGCGGTGACTGCGAGGTGCGACTGCGACGGAGAGGAGACTCCGATCTACCGCCTTTCAGCGGTGATCCTCGACGGCCGCATTGCGCGCGTCTGCCCGCACTGCGCGGCCGAGTACAAGGACCGCATCGAGATGCCGTACTGGCCGCGGTCGGACCAGGGCGCGATTCAGCCGAGCACGTCGAGGGAGGCCTGGTAGCGCCGTGACATTCGCCGCACGCCTGGACGCGTGCGTCGATGCGACCGAGTCGCTCCTGTGCGCCGGGCTCGATCCTGCTGGATTCACCAGCGCGCTTGAAGCCGAGCGAAGCTGTCTCGACATCGTCGAGGCGACGATCGACCATGTCTGCGCGTACAAGCCGAACCTGGCGTTCTTTGAGCAGTTCGGATCTGCGGGCTACGCGGTGCTCGAGCGGCTGCGCGCGCATATCCCGGCGGAGCGCATCCTCATCCTGGACGCCAAGCGCGGGGACATCGGGAACACCGCGGCTGCGTATGCGCGGGCGCTGTTCGATGTGCTGGGGGCGGACTGCGTCACGGTCAATCCGCTCCTCGGGAGTGACTCGATCACGCCGTTCCTCGACCATGAGGGACGGGGGATCCTGCTCGTGGCGCGGAGCAGCAACCCGGGCGCCGCGGACCTGCTCGACGCGCGCCTCGAATCCGGCGAGCCGGTGAGCCGTCGCATCGTCGAGCTCGGCCTCGCCGCTGACCCGGGCGGCGCCGTCGGCTTCGTGGTCGGCGCAACTGCGCCGCAGGCAGTCCAGGCGATCCGCCGCGTCGCGCCGGTGGCGCCGCTCCTGCTCCCGGGCATCGGCGCACAGGGTGGGTCGCTCGAGGACGCGGTCGGGGCGGGACTCGACAGCCGCGGCCGCGGCGTCATCGTCTCGGTCAGCCGGGACATCGCTGCGGCGCCGGAGGGGCCGGCGGCGGCGGCGCGACACTTTCGTGAGCGTATCGAGGTGGTCCGAGCGGCAGTTCTACCGGCGTGACGGTTCCACTGGCGCTGGTTCGCAACGACGACCAGTACGAACACGCTCGCGACGGCCATCCCGAACGGCCTGATCGCGTGATCGCGATCCTCGATGGGATCGCCGCCGACCCCGAGCTCGCCGCGCTTCCCTGGCTCGACGTGCCGAATGGCCGGCGTGAGCTGCCGCTGCTCGTGCATTCAGACGACGAGGTTCGTCGTGTGGAAGGGATGTCCGTGAAGGGCGGCGGGTGGTTCGACGCCGACACGTATGCCACTGAGCACTCCTACGCCGTCGCGCTCAATGCCGCCGCGTGCGCATCGCGCGCCGCGAGTGCGCTCATGGATGGCGAGGCGCTCGCGGCGTTCGCTGTGGTGCGGCCTCCGGGACACCACGCAACACCATATCTACCAATGGGATTCTGCCTCTTCAACAATGCGGCGATCGCCGCCCGCGTCGCGCAGCGAGCGGGTGCTCGGAGGATCGCGATCATCGATATCGATGTGCACCACGGCAACGGCACGCAGGACATCTTCTATGCTGATCCCGCGGTGCTGTACACGTCACTGCACCAGTTTCCGTGGTACCCGGGCACGGGACGCCCGGAAGAGCGCGGTGACCCTGGCGCGGCCGGGACGACCGTCAATGTTCCGGTTCCCCCCGGAACGGAAGGGACGCGCTGGCTCGAGCTGTTCGACGAGATCGTCGCTCCGGCCGTCGTGGCGCATGGACCCGACCTGATCGTCGTGAGCGCGGGATTCGACGCGCATCGCGACGATCCGCTGGCCGAACTCGTGCTTGACGATGACACCTACTCAGCGGTTGCAACGCGAATCCGCACGCTTGCGCAAACGCATGCTGAGGGAAGAAACCTGTGGCTCCTCGAAGGTGGCTACGACCTGCGCGCCATCACGGCGTCCGTCGCCGGATGTCTCCACGTGCTCGCTGCCTGATCGCTGCCGGGTTGCCGGCCGTTACCGCCGCGCTCATCGCGGCCTGTGGTGGCACGCCGTCCAGGACGTCGCCGACGCCGTCGAGCGTCCCGACAAGCGCAACCAGCCCGACTCCGATCCCGACGCCGGCCATTGTCGGCAGCTCGCGAACCGTTCTCAGCCCGCTTGGGCTCCGTATTCACTCGGCACCGGCACTCGGGTCGACGAACGTGGTCGGCAACTTTGGGCAGGGCGCTTTCTTCACGGTTCTGGACTATCAGAGCGGTGGCGGCGGCTGGATGAAGGTACAGGGGCGTTCCACCACCGGATGGATCGTCGCCGATCCGGCACTCACCGCCCCGGGCAGCTTCAACCGCTACGCGGAGGCAAACGGATTCTCTGCGCTCTATCCGCAGACATGGGCGTTCCAGCAGGAGAGTTACGGCACCGTCTTCCTACCGCAGCAGGGGATGCAGAGCGTCCTGCTCGAGACGGGCGCGACGCCCGGTTCGTTCGGGCCCCGTGGCCTTGCCGGGTACTCGCAGTCCAGCACGGGCCCGGTGCAGGTGTGCGGGTACACGGGGACGCTGACGTATTACGTGAAGGCGGCATCATTCACCGGCGCGACGCCGACCGCACTACCGGTGCCGCGACTCCCGCTGTACGCGGAGATCCGTGTGACGCTGAATGCATCCAACGCAGTGCTGATCGCGTTCAACTATCAGGACGCCGGTCAACTCGACGTCTTCAGCGACGTGTACAACTCGCTCGCGTTTCCGTTCCCGTTGTGCGAGGCGCCGGCCGCACCAACGCCGACACCCGGTCGCTAGCTCGAGCTCGTCAGAGCACCCGTGTCCCAGTGCTCTGATTGACACCCGGGACGATGTTGCTGTTGACAATCGCCGTGTGGGCGATGCTCATCCCAGCGGCAGCGACGAGCAGGATCGCCACATACGCGGCGCCGAGTCCGAGCCGTTTCGATGCCGCCAGTCGCGTCGCATCGGGCTCCTGGTTGGAGCGGCGGAATCGACCGATCGTGTGGAAGATGCCGAGGACGAGGAAGATCAGCCCGATCGGGTTGCCGAAGAACAGCACGACCGCGGCGACCACGAGCAGCCCAACGACGTTCATCCACATGGGGATCGCATCCGCGACCTTGGCGCCGTCGAGAAAACCGACCGGGACCAGGTTGATGAGGTTGAGGAAGCATCCGAAGAAGGCAAGTGCGAGGAGCAGGTAGCGCGCGTACCCATCGGGTGCCGTTGATGCGAGCAGGAAGCACATGAGCGCGGCAATGGTGCCGAGTCCCGGTCCCGCGAGCGCGATGATCCCCGACCTGCCGGCATCGGCAGGCGAGCGGCGCAGCGCCGTGAAGGCACCGAGCGGACCGACGAAGATCGGCAGGCGAGCGGGGATGCCCATCCACCTCGCGACGATGAAGTGGCCGAGCTCATGCACGAGGATGAGCACCACGATGCCGACGGCGAACGCCGGGCCGAAGAACAGCGTGTAGAACCAGATCGCGATGACCATCGTGATCAGGGTCGGTCCGAAAGTGCCGAACTTGACCAAAAAGAGCCCGTACTTCACGAAGGCGAAGATCCCGGCGAGGATGCCGCCGGCCACCCCTTCGACACGGCGGCGTTGCTGGCGTGGCGCAGTCGGGCTATGCGACTGCGGCGGCACCGGCCGGCTCGGCCCCCGCGGCGGCAGCCAGGAGGCGTCGTCGGAAGGCGGCGTCGAGGACGCGTCGGGCAGCCATTGATAGACGGGTCGGTCGTCGCTGCCGGGTGTCGTGAGCTGGGTCATCGCTCAACGATCATGGCACGGCTCGCGGAACCCGCCGGGGAATGGTGGCGCTAATGTGGCGCTGATGAGCGCCGAAAGTCTTCGAGGAACGCGGCTGGGCATCGTCGGCACCGGCGTCATGGCCGAGGCGATGCTGGCGGGATTGCTCGAGCGGGACCTGATCGCACCCGCCGACGTCGTCTGCACGCACCCGCGCTCGGAGCGGCGGGATTCGCTGGCGGCCTCGCATGGTGTTCGGACGACCTCCGACAATCGCGAGGCCACGCGGGACACGGACATCGTGCTCCTCGCGGTCAAGCCCCAGATGCTGGCGGGAGTCATGGCGGAATTGCGCGGGTCGCTGCGTGCCGAGCAACTCGTCATCAGCGTCATCGCGGGCGCGAGCACGACGGCGCTCGGTCTGGGCCTTGATCACGCGGCGGTCGTGCGCTCCATGCCGAACACGCCCGCGCAGATCGGTCGCGGCGTCACGGTCTGGTTCGCGACCGAGCAGGTCGATGAGCGCGGCAAAGCCCGCACGCGCGCGATGTTGGCGGCCCTCGGGCGGGAGTTCGAGGTCCACGACGAGCGTCAGGTGGCCATGGCGACGGCGGTGAGCGGCACCGGCCCGACGTACATCTTCCTGTTCATCGAGGCGCTCACCGACGCGGCAGTCCACCTCGGGTTCCCCCGGCACGTCGCTCGTGAGCTGGTCCTCGACACGATGCAGGGAAGCGCCGAATTCGCGCTGCAGAGCGGGAAGCACGTTGCGGAACTGCGCGACATGGTGACCTCGCCGGGCGGAACGTCGGCCGAAGCGCTGTATCAGCTCGAGCGCGGCGGTCTGCGAACCGTCGTGAGCGACGCGGTGTGGGCCGCCTTCGAACGGACGCTCCGCCTCGAGGCGACGCTCGAGAACCGAGCCGCCGAGCCTCCGTCCTCGTCGCAGTCCCGCGGGAGCCGCAGCCCCCGCAGCTGAAGTCCAGCGCGATCTGCACTTCGCGCGTGGGGGATCGCATACTCCCATGCACGATGCCAAAGACCCATCTCATCGGCATGCTGCTCGGGGTCGAGGAGGACTGGCCGGCCGCGTTCGAGGCCCTGCTCGGGCGCTCTGATCTGTCGGTGCGCGAGGGAGGGGAGACGCACCGGTTCACCACCGAGCGGATGACGATCGAGCCGTTCGACCTGCGCATGCGCCCGCGGCAGTCTCTGGTCATCGACCGCCTTGGGTGGTGGTACCCCATGCCGCGCGAATGGCTGAAGAAGGTCACGCTGATGGACCGCGTTCATCTGCTGAACAACCCGTTCACCTTCCAGGCCATGGAGAAGCACGCCGCCTACTGCGCGATGATCCGTCTCGGTCTCAAGGTGCCGGAGACGTGGATGCTGCCCAACAAGACACCACCCGACAATCCCCGTTTCGCGGGGACGGCGCAGCGATACATCCGCTACTTCGACCTGGAAGCCGTGGCCGGTGCAGTCGGCATGCCGTTGTACATGAAGCCGTTTGACGGAGGGGCGTGGGTCGGCGTCTCGCGTATTGAGGACTCGGCAACGCTGTACCGGGCGTATGACGAGTCCGAGCAACGCCTCATGCACCTGCAGGCCGCAGTGGATGGATACGACGTGTTCGCACGAAGCCTCGGCATCGGCGCTGAGGTCATGGTTCTGAACTTCCACCCCGAGCGTCCGATGCACGAGCGCTACTCTGTCGAGCACAACTTCCTCGAACCGCGTGCCGGCAATGAGGTGGTGAGCATCCTGCGCACCGTCAACGCGTTCTTCCGCTGGGAGCTCAACAGCTGCGAGACGCTCGTCCGTGGCGACGACGTCTATCCCATCGATTACGCGAACGCGACGCCGGACCTCGCGCTCACGAGCCTGCACTACTACTTCCCGTGGGCAATCCGGACGCTGCTCAAGTGGGTGGTGTTCTGCTGCGTCACCGGACGCCATCAGTCCGTGGACCTCGACACCGAGGAGTACTTCGCGATCGCGGATCGCGCCGACCTGAGTTACGAGGAAAAGCTCGCCGGGTATCGGCGCATCGCCGACCGGCAGCTCGAGGTCGACCGCTATCGCGAGTTCTGCGACCGCCACCTCGGGCACATCGACGAGCTGTCGGTGGCGTGGGTGGAGAGCCCGGAGTTCGACCGCATCATCGTCGAGACGGTGCGCACGACGTTCCCCGACCACGAGCACGAGCAATTCATCGCACATTTCCGGGGTTTGCTTGCTGCGTGGGCTCACGATCAACGCGCGACGGCGGCGTAGAGTCGATTTCCCCATGACCCTGATCGAGTTCGTCTCCAGTCCCCGGCCCACGATTGGCGTGGAGATGGAGCTCGAGCTCATCGACCACGACTCCCGCGAGCTCGTCAAGGGCGCGCACGAGATCCTCACGGAAATGGGCGAGCCGTTCGGTGAGGCGGGCCATCCCAAGGCCAAGAAGGAACTGCTGCAGTCGACCGTCGAGATCATCACCGGCATCTGCGAGAATGCCGGCTCCGCAGTCGCGGATCTCGCCGCGACCATGGCGGAGTTGCGGCAGCATACCGAGCCGCGCAATCTCGATCTCATGTGCTCAGGGACGCATCCGTTCAGCGACCCGGCGCTGCAGGAGATCAGTCCTGACCCCCGCTATCAGCGCCTCGTCAACGACATGCAGTGGCCTGCAAGGCAAATGCAGATCTTCGGGATCCACGTTCATGTCGGGGTGCGGAGCGGCGAGAAGGCGATCGCGATGGTCAACGCGCTCTCCACGTACATCCCGCACTTTCTCGCCCTGTCTGCGTCGAGCCCGTACTGGATGGGGCATGACACCGGCATGGCGTCGTGGCGCTCCAAGGTGTTCGAGGGCCTGCCGACTGCCGGACCTCCATGGCAGCTGAGCGGATGGCCGCAGTTCGAGCAGCTGATGGACACGCTCATCTCCTCGCACACCATCAAGACCATCCGAGAGGTCTGGTGGGACATCCGGCCACATCCGAGTTTCGGGACGGTCGAGATCCGCGTGTGCGACGGCATCCCGACGCTCCGTGAGGTCGGAGTCGTCGCAGCGCTGAGCCAGTGCCTCGTGCACCAGTTCGACACCATGATCGACCGCGGCTACACGCTGCCGACACCAAGAGCGTGGCTCGTCCGTGAGAACAAGTGGCGCGCGGCGCGGCACGGCCTTGACGCGTCGATCATCGTCGATGAGGGCGGCACCACCGTTCCATTGCGCCAGGCAATCCGTGAGCTGGTCGAAGATTTGACGCCCGTAGCCTCACGGCTCGGGTGCACCGCTGAGCTCCGAGGTGCAATCGACATCATGGAGCGAGGGTCGAGCTACATCCGCCAGCGGGAGGTGGTTGACGCGGGCGGATCCCTCCGAGACGTCGTTGACGGCCTCATCGAAGAGCTGCGGAGTGATTCGCCAATGCCGCGCTCCCAGACATTGCAGGCGATGGGCACGCGCGCGGTCGCCGCGGCGGACTGAGCTGCCGGGGTTCTGGCGTGAGTCTTCCGGACGGCGTTCGTGGCGCAACCGTGGAGACGGATCGTTTGCGCATGCGCTATATCGAATCGGGGCCGTCCGACGGCGTTCCCGTGGTGATGATCCACGGGAACCTCGCGACGAGTCGCTTCTACGAGCACGTGATGGTCGCTGCGCCCGAGCCCTACCGGTTCATCGCGCCGGACATGCGCGGCTTCGGTGATACCGAGCGTGTGCCGATCGACGCAACGCGCGGCCTGCGCGACTGGGCGGACGACACGTTCTCTCTGGTTCGCGCACTGGGGATCACGCGGCCGGTGCACCTTGTCGGGTGGTCGACCGGCGGCGCGGCGATCGCGAACTACGCGCAGGACCGGGCGGTTGCCTCACTGACCTTCGTCGACCCGGTGTCGCCGTATGGCTTTGGCGGAGTGCGGCTTGACGGGACGCCGTGGTTCCCGGACTTCGCTGGTTCCGGTGGCGGCACCGGCAACGCCGAGTTCACGCAGCACATCGCGGAGCACGACACCACGTCCGATTGGCCGCTGTCGCCGCGCAATGTGATGAACAGCTCGTACTGGACACCGACCCATCGCGAGCCGGCCGACCGCGAGGACATGCTCGTCGAGGAGATCCTCAAGTCCGAGACGGGCGACGATGGCTACCCCGGCGACACCACGACGTCGGAGAACTGGCCCGGCATCGCGCCGGGAACACGCGGCATTCTCAACGCGCTCTCCGGCAAGTACTGCAACTGGGCCGGCATCGTTGAGATCGACGCCAAGCCGCCCGTCCTCTGGACGCACGGCACGGCGGACATCGTGGTCGCCGACAACTCCGCGTGGGAGATGGGAACACTGGGCAAGATGGGCGTCATCCCGGGTTGGCCCGGTGACGAGGTCTTCGGCCCTCAGCCGATGGTCGCGCAGATCCGCGCCGTGCTTGAGCGCTATCGGGACGCCGGGGGTCGCGTCCGGATGGAGATGTTCGAGGGCTCCGGGCACGCGCCGCTCTTCGACGCCGCAGAGCGCTGGAACGCTCTGTTCTTCGAGTTTCTCGCGTCGGCTGAGTGACCTGGAGCAGGGAGCAGCACGGCCTCACGAACGCCGAGGTGTATCGCGGCGCCGATGACCCGAACAGCATCCTCGTCGTCATGGACGCCCCGTCACGCGATGCTCTGCTTGGCTTCGTCGCCGATCCCTCACTGAAGATCGTGATGGAGAATGGCGGCGTGATCAGTGAGCCCACAGTGGTCATCGGTGAGATCCTCGCCGCGCAGCCGGCCTAGGAACGCGCAGCCCAGCGCGGGACCGATGCGCCAGGCGGCGCATTTCGAAGAGGAGTTTCCGGGTGCGAGCAGGTCTGCGAGCGAGGTTCTGCTGAACCTCGCTCGCACATCCTCCGTCACGCTTGCTGAGTTGGATCGACGCCACAAGGAGGCGATCGGCCGTCTGTCCTTGAGCGGCTGGCAGGCACTCGCAGTCATCGACGGCGCCGGTGAGCCGCTACCGCCGACGGTCATCGGTGAGCGTCTGCTGCTCACAAGCGGGAGCATCACGTCACTGCTCGACACGCTCGAACGCCGCGGATTGGTGCGCCGCGAACCGCATCCGGACGACCGGAGAAAGCTTCTCGTCGACATCACAGACAAGGCGCGCACGCTTGTCGACCCGATGCTCGCGCAAGTCCACGCCACCTCGATGGACGTGACGGCGGGGATCAGCGAAGCCGATCGTGAGCACCTCATCCAGACCCTCGCGAAGCTCCGCGCGAACGCCGAGGCGATGGGGGCGCGCCCCGTGCCGCCTGTCACGGTACGGCGTCGCCCGGTACATTCGCTGTCACGTCGCGGCAAGCGCGGCACCTGACGTCAGTACGTGTAGATCTGCAACTCGGTCGCGAACCGGTCGGCGATCTCGATGCACGAGTCGAGGTCGGGGTGGCGAACGATCACCATGCCGTCGGAGACCAGCGTCATCAGCCAGTCACGCCGCGGCGCACCGATGGGGAGCAGGTCGATGGCGCAGATCCATTCGCCGTAATCGCCGAGCAGGTTGGAGAGTCCCTCGACGCGTGCTATACGTCCCTGCCCCTGCGCGCGCTTGAAGATCGACGCGGCGTTGTAGCGGCGCTCGATCGGCTCCGAGAGATGCCCGTTGACGACCGCCTCAGCCCATTGCTGAAACAGGTCGACATCGTTGGCGAAGTTCATGACGTCGACGGTCCGCGCGCCGGCCGGGCGTGCGCCGATCTCGCCAAAGACCACCTCGCCGCTCGCCGTGAGGAACCACTCCATATGCGTGAAGCCGTCGCGAAATCCGAGCGCGCGCAACACGTCGCGTCCCATGGACCGTCCGTTGGCAAGGCTCTCAGCGTCGATGTCGCGCATGACCATGGTGACCGGGCTGATCCATTCCAGCTGGCGCGCGATGAGCGGGCGAGGGCGGTACCAGCAGATGTTGTCGAACAGCACCTCGCCGCTCGCGCAGATGGTGTCGTACGTGTACTCGGAACCTTCGATGAACTCCTCGACGCTGACCTCGGCAACGCCTCGCAGCAAGGGGAGGACGCGCTCCAGGTCCTCAGCGCCATCGACGCGATACGTGCTCGCGGATCCGGCTCCCGCGATGGGTTTGACGATGATCGGATAGCCGATACGCTCCACCGCCTCACGAATGCCGGCCGCGGTCGATGAGCGGTAGTGATGCGGCGTGCGGATCCCCGCCGCGTCGAGCATCTGCTTCATCGTCTCCTTGTCACGGAAGGGCAGGGTCTGCCCGACGGTCATCCCCGGGATACCGAGACGTTCACGGATGCGCGCGGCGAGCAGCATGGTCGGCTCCCACAGCGACGCGACGACGTCGATGTGGATGCCCGCTGCGCGATAGGCGACCTCATGCACGATCGCGTCCTCGTGCGCGAACGACGGGATCTGCCAGTAGTCGGCGAGGTGGTCGCGTGCCATCTCCGGCAGTGCGGCGATCGGCTGGTCGCCGGCGCCGACGACTTGAGCGCCCGCACGAGCCAGACCGCGTGTGAAGAACGGCATCTCGGCGGGGTAGCCGGGAGAGATCATCAGCACGGTTGCGCTCACGACCGCTCTCCGAGCTCGACACGTGCCACCTCGATGACTCGGCGCAGCCCCGCTTCGACCACTGCCGTGTCGCGATGGCGCAGCACGACGTGTCCCTCGCCCTCGTACGTGCCGGTCGAGACCTCCCCGAGGCGCGGGATCACAGCCTCGACGACGATGTCGCCGAGCTCGCGCTGGAGGACGTCGAGTCCGTGCACCGCGAGCACTGTGCCGCTTCCCTGACCGCGCAGATACGCCGCGCCAACCGAGTAGCGCCGTTCAGGGGGCTCGAACGTGCCGAAGATCTCGAGCCGCGCCCAGGCCGCGTACATGTCAACGTCGTGCGCGTAGGACAGCAGTGAGGTGAACTGCGCGCCGGGCGGCCGCGCCGCGACCTCGCTGATCGCGATGTCGTCGCCGGCGCGACGGAACCACTCCATGTGCGTGAGCCCGGTGCGCAATCCGAGCGCGCGGAGCCCGCGCACTCCCTCGTGACGGATCACGTCGTACTCCGGTGTCGCGATGTCGCGCGGCAGCAGCACCGCCCACTGGATCCACGGGTTCTCGAGCACCTCGAGCGGCGTCGGCAGGTATCGCGAGATCGAGTGCCACACCGGCTCGCCGTCGATGAGCACGCTGTCGAAGCTGTGCTCGTCGCCGACGACCATCTGCTCGAGCAGCACAGGCATCTGATCGTTGGGCGGGTCGGCGTGCAGCCATTCCGCGAGATGCGCGTCGTCGTCGATCCGGAACGTCGAGCGTGCACCGGCGCCCGCGGGTGGCTTGGCGACGAGTGGATAGCCGAGGTCTGCCGCCGCGGCACGCGCCTCGTCGGTGGAATGGGCGAGTCGGTGACGCGCACAGGGAACGCCATGCGCCTCGAACGCGGTCTTCATCCGCGCCTTGTCGCGAAAGTTGTGCGCGACCGCAGCGCCCATGCCGGGGATCGCGAGCGCGTCGCGCACCTCACCGAGGGGAACCTGGAGCTGCTCGAGCATGCCGATGATCCTGTCGACCCCGCCGAGATGGCCGGAGAGTGCCCGCGTCGCATCGGCAATCTGCTGCGGATCGGTGCCGTCGCTCACCCGGTAGTGGCCGGCAAGCGCGGCGCGGAGGTCGTCGCTGAGCCGCTGCTCGGGATCCTGGCTGATCAGGCCCAGCCGGACATCCGCCAGCGATGCCGCGGCCGCGATGAAGCGCGCGGTTGCCGGGAGAAGAAAGGGGGCAACGAAGACGGCGTTGGGCATGTGATCGTCGCGAGTGTAGGCAGCCGGGGCTCAAGACGGTGGTTCGGGGCGGGTAGGATCTCCGCGTGAACATCATCTTCATCGAGCCGGCGTTTCCGCCGAACCAGCGCGAGTTCGTTCGGGGACTGGCTGCCACGGGTGCCAACGTGATCGGCGTCGGTGAGCGCCCGATCGACTTCCTCGACCAGGAGCTCCGGGAGTGGATGTTCCACTACGAGCAGATCGGCAACGTCACTGACATCGACTCCCTCGTGGGGGCGGTGCGCTTCGCCCAGAGCAAGGTGTGGGTCGACGCGCTCGAATCGACCATCGAGGCGCACACGATGGCGGCAGCGCACGCGCGCGAGAGCTGCGGCATTCCCGGCACGTCGGTGCGGACGGCATATCTGTGCCGCGACAAGCCCTCGATGAAAGAGGTGCTGCGCGCCGCTGGCATCGCGACCGCGCAATCGACGGGTGCGAGTTCCTCGGCAGAGGTGCGAGCGTTCGCCACGCAGGTCGGATACCCGCTCATCCTCAAGCCCCGCGCGGCGGCGGGGGCATCGGGCACGAGCCGTGTTGACTCCGACGCCGAGCTCGACCGGGCGCTGGCGGCGCTCGGCGCATCGGGCGCGCAGGATGTGGCGGTGGAGGAGTTTGTCGAGGGCCACGAAGGGTTCTACGACACCATCAGCATCGACGGCCGTCCCGCGTACGACTTCATCTCGCACTACTACCCGAACGTGCTGGAGGCGATGCGCGAGCGCTGGATCAGCCCGCAGTTCATCTCGACGAACCGGGTCGATGCCAACTCGGACTACGAGCAGGTGCGCGAACTCGGGTTGCGCGCGATCGAGGCGCTCGGCATCGGTACGTCGGCGACGCACATGGAGTGGTTCTTCGGTCCGAAGGGCCTGCGCTTCAGCGAGATCGGGTGCCGCCCTCCCGGTGTTCGCGCCTGGGACCTCTACGCAGCAGGGAATGACATCGACATCTACCGCGAATGGGCGAACACGATCGTCCATCACACCGTAGAGCGCCCGCTCTCGCGTCGCCTGTCCGCCGGCATCGTCGCGCTGCGCCCGGATCGCGACGGGACGATCACGCACTACGAGGGCCTCGAGGAGGTGCAGCGCCAGTTCGGTCAGTGGATCCTCGACACCCACCTCCCCGGCGATGGCACGGCGACCCAACCGGTCGAGGCCGGTTACATGGCCAACGCGTGGATCCGCATGGCGCATCCGGATTTCGACACCGTGCATCACATGCTCAACGTCGTCGGCGAGACGGTCCACGTGCGCGCCTCGTGAGGCGTGTGACTCTGCTCGGCCCACTCAGCGACGGGGTCGACCTTGGAGCGGAGATCGAGGCCTTCGGCGTTGATGGTCCGGTGGCGCTGATCACGGCCGGATGGGAAGAGGGCGAGCGCAACGATGCGGAGATTGACCGCCGGCTCGGCGGTGGGTCGCGCAATCTCGGTCTCTACGGGCGGCGCCTCGACGTGCTCAGCAGCGATGCCGAGTACGCCGAGGCCGAGCGTCTGTTGCGGACGCAACTCGACGAACTGCGCGAGCAGTACCAGCGCAGGCTGCGCGCGGCGCTCGACGGTGTCGATGTGATGCGGACGCGGTTCGCGGACGTTGCGGGCGGGGCGGGCGGGCAGGTCAGCGCGGCGATCGATGCGGTGCGAGCGCTCGACGAGGCACACGCCGCGGCGATGTCCGGTGCGTACGAGCGCTTCTACACGACGCACCCACCGCACGACCGGACGGTGATCCGGGCGCATCGGGACGAGGTGGCGTCGATCGTGGGGGAGTGCGCCGCGATCGCGATTGCCGGCGGCCACGTGGGCGTGCTGAACGACTGCCTGCATCTCTGCAACCTCGCGCCGCTCATCGACGCGCAGCCACTCCTTGTGTGGTCATCCGGTTGCATGGCGCTTTCGGAGCGGATCGTCGTGATCGACGACGACGATCCCGCCGCGCGACCCGCAGAGCTCTATGACATGGGGATCGGGGTTGCTCACGGTCTCGTCGCGCTCCCGATGTCGGGCCGGCTCCACGGCCACGATGCCGACGGACTCGCGCTGCTCGCGGCGCGATTCGCTCCGAGGGTGTGCGTCGTCCTCGACGCCGGCGACCGTCTCGAACTGAGCTCGGGCCTTGCAACGGACCTCAACGCTGTGGGAATCGTCGCTCCCGATGGCCGCCTGGTGCGGGGGGCGGAGGCAGCCTGAGCGTGAGCCCGGCTCCCTCGCAACAGCAGCACGCCCTGGCACGCCTTCGCAGCGAAGGGGCCACGCCCGAAGCGATCGACCAGCTGCTGCGCGAGCATTCGATCCCGCTTGTCGAAGGGTCGACGTGCACGTTCCTCTGGCGTGGTGAGGCCGATTGGGTCGGCATCGAACACCGCGTCATGGGGGTACCCATCCCGCTGCCGTTGCGCCGGATGAAGGGCACCGACCTGTGGCACGCCAGCATCGAGTTGCCCACCGGCGCGCGCATCCAGTACCGCATCCTCTTTCGCCGGGGCGACCACGCGGAGAGCACGAACGACCCGCTCAACCAGAACGTTGTGTCCGATCCCATCGGATCGCAGTCGGTGCTGGAAGCGGAGGGCTACGCGAGGCCCGACTGGACGTACCCCGACCCCGCGGCGGTACCAGGTGAGCAGGTTGACCTGCGCATTGCGAGCAGGGCGCTGCGTCGCGAGGCCCACGTCACGGTCTACGTCCCCGCCCGGATGCGCCGCGATCGGCGCATGCCGCTCCTGGTTGTGCACGACGGCGGCGATTTCCTCAACCACTCCTCGATGGGAACGGTGCTGGACAACCTGATGCACCGCCGCCTGATCGCCGATTGCCTCGTGGCCTTCACGCATCCTGGAGACCGCCTCCGCGAATACGCCGCGAGCCTCGCCCACAGCCGGTTTCTCACGACCGAACTGGTGCCGCAGCTCGAGGGGACGTTCCATCTCCGGGGTGCCCCGGGCGGGCGCGTGCTGATGGGGGCGAGCTTCGGTGGGGTCGCATCGCTCGCTGCTGCCGTCCGCGCGCCAGGGTTTTACGGCGGTCTGCTGCTGGAGTCGCCATCGCTGCGTTTCAGTGGTGAGCCCGGCGAGCACAGCCACGGACGCGTGTTCGAGCCGGTGGTACGGTTCGTCAACAAGGTTCGCGAGCGGCCGGCGATGGTGAGCGAGCGCATCTTCCTGACCTACGGTGTGTTCGAACCGCTTGTCGAGCCGGATCGCGCGATGGTCGCCGTGCTCCAGCAGATGACCGAGACGTTGAAGGTCGTCGAGGCGTTCGACGGACACAACTGGATCAACTGGCGCGACCGCCTCCTGGACGGACTCGGCTGGCTGTTCCCCGGGGAGGCGCGCCTGATCTATCCGTGACGCTGTCCGGAGACAACGCGCGCCGGTACGGATGCGCGAGACTTCCCGGCCATGAAGCGGCGAGAGCGCTGGTATTCGGGGCGAGTCGCGTCCGACGTCACCGTGGCGCGGTGGGGTCACTTCGGCCGGCCGGTCATCGTGTTTCCGACCGCCGGTGGCGACGCTGAGGAAATCGAGCGCATGTGGCTCGTCGACTCGGCGGGGGAGTATCTTGAGGCGGGGCGGGTGAAGATCTACTCCTGCGACAGCGTCTCCGGATCGGCGATGCTGCGCGGTGACGGAGACCCGCGCTACAGGGCGGCCATGCTGCGCGGTTTCCTCGAGTTCGTACGTCACGAATTGATCCCGATGATCCGCGTCGACTGCGACGATCCCGACATCACGGTGATCACGGCAGGCGCATCCATCGGCGCCTTCAACGCCCTCGCGCTGCTCTGCCATTACCCGGACGTCGTCACGACTGCGGTCGGCATGAGCGGGACGTACGACATCTCACGGTTCGTCGGCGAGGACGCGGGGGATGACCTCTACTTCGCGACCCCCTCGTACTTTCTGCCGGGTCTCAACGGGGAGCACCTGGCATTGCTGCGCAGTCGCAAAGCGATCCTCGCGTGCGGTGAAGGACGCTGGGAGAACATCGGTGAGTCGTGGCGTCTCGCGCACGTTTTGGGGAGCAAGGGCATTCCCAATCGCGTCGATCCATGGGGGAGCGAGTACGACCACGATTGGTCGACGTGGCGCGAGATGTTGCCGACGTATCTCGGCGAGCTCACCTGACCGCGACGCCGATGCGGCGTTAGGCCGCTGACGCTGACTCCCCGAATAACTCCCGCCGCTTCAGGCGGTCGCTGGAAGCGTCGTGTCGACTGCCGTGGAGTCCGCGTCATCGGCATCGATGCTGTCGTCCTCGTCGTCGCTGTGCGAGCGCGCCACGAGCAGCAACGTGATGATGAGGAGGAATGCGGCCATCGAGAAGAACGGCACGGAGATGAACCCGAAGATGTTGAAGAGCGGAGCGCTGCACGATATCGGGCCGCAGTTGCCGTGCGGTTCGTTGGTCACGTGCTCGAGCTGGTAGTGATAGATGGCGAGAATCGCGCCGACGACCGGCAGCGTGATGAAGTACCGCTTCGCGATCTGCAGGTCTCCACGGAACGCCGCTATGCCCAGCAGGAGCGTGAGGGGATACATGCAGATGCGTTGGAACCAGCAGAACTCGCACGGGTAGTCGCCCGCAATCTGTGAGAGGTACAGGCTTCCCAAGGTCGCGAGCATCGCGACGACCCACGCGAGGTGCAGCGCGAACGGTGTCATCCCGTCGCGAAAGCGTGTCCATTGCTCGCGACTCGCAGCCGACGTACGGGTCAGCAGGAATCCCATGACCACGAGGAGCACCATGGCGTCCGCAATAAGCGCGAGCACGGCATAGCCGGTGGTGATGACCGAGAACGAGGTGACCGTGGCCAACGCTGCCTCCGCTCAGCTCTTGGGCGTTTTGAGTGCCTTGAGGCTCGGTTCGATCGCCTGGATGGTGGGCGTTGAGCAGACGGATGCCGGCGAGTCGCCCGTTGCGATACACGTTGCCGCGGTCATGATGTTGGCGTTACCGACGATCGCCTGGGTCACCGGGTCGGTGGGGTCCTTGAGCTTCGTGGCGATCTGCTGCCACGTCAGGTTCTTGAGAATATTCGGCGTGAAGCTCGAGTTGTAGAGCGTGTACAGGCCCGCGATGTCGATGAACGGAAACCCGCCGGTCGTCGATGTGTAGGGCGGCGTGCCGTACTTGGTGAAGAGTGCTGTCACCTGCGACGTGGGCGTCTGCAGCGTGTTCTGGTTGCGATCCAAGACCTCGCTGGGGACGAAGTCAACAACTGAGCTGGTGTACGTGGACTTGTAGAAGGTGAAGGTGTTGGTGTTCGGATAGACGTCCGTTGACGAGGACTCAATCTGCGTCAGGCCTTTGAACGTCCCGAACTGCGACAGCCAGTAGATGATGGACCAGCGCTCCGCAGCGCAGAACGGGCAGTACTCAGCCCCGACGTACACGATCATCGGTTTCCCGCTCGCGTCCCTGAGCACGGTGTCGCCCGGCAGCTTGACCATCTCGCCGGGCTGACTGCCGGAGCCGACTGTCGAGATCACCGACGGGCTGGGATTCAAGAGGATGCTGGCGACGTTCGCGGAGATCGGGACGCTCGTGCCGACGTTGGTGCCACCGACCTGATTGATCAACACGATGATGATGAGCACCACGGCGACGATGCCGACGCTCGCCGAGGTGATCACGGTCGGGGACTGCCACGGCGGACGGCGGTTCAGTGCGACCGAGCGAACTGCAGCCTGGTTGCGGCGCTGCTTCTTGGTGAGCGGCTTGCCGGTCGGCCGCACGCCCGGAGATGGCGTCTTGCCGGCCGGCTTGCGCTGAGGCGTGTCCACGGACTGAGGGTACCGGAGACTACCTTTCACGTGGCTGTCTCCGAGGCAACTGTGTCATGGACGGGGAGGGGAGTCCTGATGAAGATACGGTGACGAAACCGGAGACTGCTACATCCGTGTCTATCCTCAGGGCAATGGCGGGTAACGTCTCGGAGGTGGCATGAGGTCGCGGATCGCTGCCACCGCCACCGTTCTGATCGTTCTGGCGGCAGCCTCCGGTGCGCTGGCGCGGTCGATGGACGCCCAGGCGTCGGCGACGAAGGAGGGAATCGACGTCAGCTCGTTCCAGGGCACCATCGCCTGGCATTCAGTCGCTGCTGCGGGAATCTCCTTTGCCTACATCCGCGCCGCCGACGGCAACGGTTCGGGAGATCAGCAGTTCGCGAACAACTGGCGCGGTGCGACCGGCGCGGGGGTGACTCCGGGCGCCTACCTGTTCTTCGAACCGTCGCAGAGCCCCGTGGCGCAGGCGAATGTGCTCATCTCGCAGCTCCGCTCGGTGGGGTTCAGTCACGGGGACCTCATGCCGGCGATCGACGTGGAGACCATGGGCGGTGAACCGCAGTCGGTCGTCGTCGCCAATCTGAAGACGGTGGTGGACACGGTCAGCGCCGCAATCGGATCACTCCCCGCAATCTACGCCTCACCGGCCTGGTGGAACGGCAACATCAACTCGTCGGCGTTCACGCTCGACCCTCTCTGGGTGGCGAACTGGTTCGTGTCGACACCTCAGGTGCCCGCCAATAACTGGGGTGGTACCGGGTGGCAGGTCTGGCAGTTCAGCGATGCCGGCTCGATACCCGGCATCAGTGGGCGTGTGGATCTCGACCAGGGCGGCACACGCTCGCTGCCGTACTACGGCTGGCCGGACCCGGTTGCGCTGGCCGCCACCAACGTCGCGGGTACACCGCAAACGGTGTCCGACCGACCGGGCGACATCGACGTGCTCTGGCGGGGGACGAACGACCATGTCTGGACGCTCGGATATCGGAATGGCAGGTGGGGAACGGCGGCGACCGACATCAGCGCCCTCGCGGGATCGTCCGCAGCCTTGACCACGGACCCGTCCGTCGTCTCCTCTGGCGCTGGGCGGATTGACGCGTTCTGGGAGGGAGCGGACGGCAGCGTCTGGCAGTCGACGTACACGGCAGCGTGGTTCGGCAGCGGGAGCTGGTCGGCACCCGCGTCACTCGGCCTCGGCCCGCTCGGGTCGGTGCCCGAGGCGGTCTCTCCGGGGCCGGGCCTCATCGATCTCCTCTGGGTCGGCGCCGGTTCGGCGCTCTGGGTCGACCGTTTCAGCGGCACCTGGAGCGGGGCCACGCCCCTCGACAGCGGGACTGTCAACGGAACGCCGGTGGCCGTCAGTGCGGCAGTGGGCTCGGACACGGTCTTCTGGCGTGACGCCTCGGGTGATCTGTGGCAGGACACCGGCGCGTCCTGGGGATGGAACGGCCGTCAGCAACTGACCACGGTTGCGCTCGCCGCCAACCCCTCCGTCAGCGCGTCGGGCGGCGACATCGACGTCTTCTGGAACAACGCAGGTCAGCTGCTGCACGTCGCGTTCACCGCCGGGGTCTGGAGTGGCGTTGCCGCTCTGGGGACCGTGGCCGTCGAAGGCAACCCTGCGGCAGTGACGCTGGCGCCGGGCGCGGTCATCGTCGACACGCGGGAGGCCGTCTCCGGCACGCTGGCGTCGGCGCTGTACACGTCAACGAGCGGGCTCATCGGCCCTGAGGGCCTCGGCGCGGTGGCCGGCTCGGACCCGTCGTCGGTGGCATTCGCCGGTGGTGGCGCCATCGACGTCGTGTGGCGGTCGACGACCGGCGGCCTCTGGTATGCGCCGGCGTGTCCGGGGTGCGCGGCCCCGGCGGTCCCGGTCTTCAATCCCGCCGGGTAGCCGTTGCTCCGAGGGGAGACCTCTGGCACAGCCCTCGGATTCGCGAATAAAGCTCCTGATAATGCATATTCTCACGAACTAGATGCGAAGGCCGGACCATGGACAACCTTGGCGGTCCTCCCTCCACCCCAATCCGTCAGGGCACGACTTGCTTCACGCGAGTCGCTGACGTCGCGGCCGGTGACTTGGCAACACCGGGCCGGGTATCCACTCGCGGCTCTGGCGAGCTTCGTCCGGTGTCCTGCTCGGTAGCGCGTCGGTGCGGGTGAGCCAGGCCGCCGCCACGGTGCCGTCCAGGCGCCGAAGCGATCCGGCAGGAGCGACGCGTGTGGATCGACCTGACACTCCAGCAGATGCCCGGCGACTGGGTAGGCTTCGCCCTGATGGAGCCCAGCGCGCGCGTCACGAGAGCCGGTGGCCCGCAGCTCGGCGCGTTCCTCGCCACGGCGGCGACGGCGTGGCAGAGCGTGCTCGGTCGCAATCTCGGCGGCGTCTATATCTACGGGTCGCTCTCCACAGGCGCGTACAACCCCCGAACGAGCGATATCGACGTGCTGGTGGCGACTCGCTCCCTCACCGATGCCGCGGCCAACGAGCGGATCGCGGAGCTCCATCGCGCGATGCTCGGCTGGGGCGGCGAGCGCTTCGCGGACCGCCTGGATGTCGTGTTCATGCCCTTGAGGGCGCTGGCCGCCGATGGAGTGCCCCCACTCGCCGTTCTCGAACTCCATCCCGACGAGGGATTCACGCTGCAGCCGCTCGGTCCCGACTTCATGATCCAGAAATACCTGCTGCGTACATTCGGGATCACGCTCATCGGTCGGGATATCGCCAGGATCGTGGCGCCCCCGACCTCCGGTGAGCTTCGCGAGGCCGCGATCGCCAACCTTCGCGTTTGCTGGCTACCGCAACTGGAGTTCCCCGGTCGCTTCCTCGACCACGCCTATCAGGCGTACGCGGTCCTGACGATGTGCCGGACGCTCTGCCTGCTGGTGACCGGCGACGTCGTCACCAAGCCGCAGGCAGCCGTGTGGGCGCTTCGCGGACCGTATCTCGAGCCCTGGTGGGACCTGATCCGAGCGGCTGTCGCATACCCGTCTGCTGGGTCGGTCGATCAGCGCGCGGCGATCCTGGACTTCATTCGCTTCGCCCTCGATGAGGCCGGTATCGGTCACGACGCGCAAAGCTCCTGATAATACGGAGCGTGGCTGCCCGAGTCCTCCCCACCCGCCGTCCGACCGCGCCCCACCCGCGCCGCGGGCCGGCCTGGGCGGCGAATGTGCCGGGGCCAGCCGACTCGCTGCCGGACCAGGTCGAGCAGTATCTGGACTGGCTCCGCGTGCAGCGCAACCGGCCGGCCACCACGGTCCGCGCCTACCGGCAGGATCTCGCCAAGTTCGTCGCCTTTCTGCGCACGCGGCCCCTCGGTGACGACCTCCTGGCGGGAGTGGATCGTCCCGTCCTCCGTCGCTATCAGATCGAGCTTGCCGACGTCCTGCCCAACCCACGGTCGCGCGCCCGGGCGCTCGTGGCGCTGCGCCGCTTTCTCGGCTACGCGTACGACGAGGGCTGGGTCGCCGCGGAACTGAGCCGGCAGGTCACCGTGCCGCGCTACGTGGTGGGCGATCCACACCCGGTGCCGACCGACAACGTGCCGCGGCTGCTCGCGGCGCTCCCGAAGGAGACGCTGCGGGACCGCCGGGACCGCGCGCTCATCCACCTCCTGCTCAGCACGGGGTGCCGCATCGCCGAAGCCTGCGGCCTCGACCGTGGCGACATCCACCGTGAGGGCTTCCGTGTTCTTGGCAAGGGTGGCAAATACCGGACGGTGTACTGCACCGATGATGCCCATGCGGCAGTCGAGGAGTATCTGCGCATGCGCGGCCCCGATCCCTCCCCCGCGCTCTTCATCAGCGTCGCGCGCGCCGACGTCCCGCACGGTAAAGCGCTGCCGCACAACCGCCTGACCACCGACGGCGCGCGGCGGGCGCTCAGCGCACTGCGCCGGCGCATGGGCGCGGACCCGGAGATGTTCGAGCTCTTCAGCGACCTGCGCAGCCCGCACGCCGCGCGACACACTGCGGCGACGACACTCCTCGAGGCGACCGACGGCGACGTGCGCCTCGTCCAGGAGGTTCTTGGTCACGCGACCCTCGAAACGCTCAAGGTGTACACGGAGATCACGGACCGGCGCAAGCGCGCCGCATATCGCCGCCTCGGCGACTACCTCCACGAGGTCGCCGCTCGCTCCTGATCCCTACGTGCCGTCGCGCTCACCCCACGCACGCCACGTATTGCCCAGCACGCGCACCGCTCCCTCGCCGTTCTCCTCGATGACCGCGCGCAGCTCGGCACCGACGGGCGGGTACATCTCCAGCGTTGTGAGTTCGTCAACCGGGAGCCACTTCGCGTCGCGCAGCGCCTTGTCGACGCCGACGGAGAGGGCGCCTCCGCGAACGGTCCCGGAGTACACCGCGTTGACGATGTGCCGGCCGCCCGGCTCCGGGTCGATGGCCTCGCACAGGAGCACGAGCCGGCCCACCTCGACGTCGTAGCCGGTCTCTTCGCGGAGCTCGCGAACGCCTGCGTCGACCATGGTCTCCCCAGGATCGACGCCTCCGCCCGGGACGAGCCAGTAGGAGCGGCCGCCCTTCTCATGGCGGACGAGCAACACCTCGCCGTCGCGCCAGACGAGAACGGCAGACCGGATGCGGACCGTGCGCTGCGCCACCGCAGGATTATCCGGTGCCGTCGCGTAGGATGCGGCGATGTCCGCCGATGCTCAGCAGTACTTCGCGACTGTGTCGGAGCGTCTGTCGCAGGACGGGTTCGATGTCACACCCAACGTTTCGGTTGACGGACAGATCGCGGGCATCTGGGCGGCGCGCCGGAACTTCCAGGCAAGCATGTTCAGCACCGTGGCAACCTTCGTCGTCGTTCGCCTCGACGACGCGATCGACGCCGCCCGCTTCACCGCCTTTTCGGCGGCGTGCTTCCAGGCGGCGGTGGAACGCACCGGCGGCGTTCGCGGTCTCGGATCGTCGGGCGTGTGCTTCGCCGTGACGGTGACGCCACACGCTGACCCGACCCTGGTCGCAGCTGTGGAACGCACCCCGCCGCCGAAGCACTGGTCATCCTTCGAGTTCCCGGTGTTGGTGGATCTGGGCGCACACACGGTGACCTTCCATCGGCAGAGGGTTCTGTGGGGCGCCGCCTATGTCGGCAGATTTCGACTCGATGCCGGGCGCTGGCTCCAACCTCCAAGTCCTTGACTCGAACATCCGTTCCCTGTATGGTCACCGCATGGAACATCCGTTCGGTGCAGGAACATGATCCAGGACACCCTTGGCCGTCATAGCTATGCCCGCCACCCCCGGCGTCGCAGCCTTCCGGCGCGGCTCGCCCTCGTCGCCGCCACAGTGGCCGGCGGGCTCCTTGTCGTCGGTGGCGTGGCATACGCGGGCGCTCCGAATCCCACCGATCGCGTGGTCGTCCACGCCGGTCAGACACTCTGGGGGATCGCGCAAGCCCACTACCCCGGCACCGGCGTCGAGCAGGCGGTCTCGGAAATCGAGTCCGCCAACCACCTCCGGAGCGCGGATATCAGGCCGGGTGAGACCCTGACCCTACCGGCACCCTGATCTGCCGGGGGACGACTGCGGGCTCGTCCGTCGTCCGCCCGTCGCCGACATCATCAAGCCAGCGCGGGATCCCCGAAGGCCGCGGCGTCGGGGCGTCGATCCGAGGGTTCGACCCTCCCCCGCCACCACCGCCGCCGTCCTCTTCTCTTCCGTCGCTGTCCGCATTGAGCACGTTCATGAAGATCACGAAGAAGGCGAAGAGCAATGCGATCTTGCTGATCAGGGCAATGCTCGCTCCGGCGATCTGCTGGTCGGTCATCGGATCCAGTCCGACGAGGCGCGCCCCGTCGCCGTACCCCGGGTAGAGCACGTGGCTCGCGAGTGCCACGAGCAACCCGCCGAAGGTCTGCGGGATCGTTGCAAGCATGATGTAGCCGAGCTTGGCGAACCCCGAGACGCGTTGCGCCGGCGCCGAGCACGGACTGACGATCGGCCACCAGAACAGCAGCGAGACCAGCAGGAGGCTCGCCTCCATCAGGTCGTAGAGCCACCAGTTTGCCAGCGCAGCGTCGTACGCGGGGTTCACGTGCCACGCGATGAAGGCAACATTGAGCGCGACGATCGCCACCACCGGATGCACGGCGAGGCGAACCGGCCAGGGGATCGAGGCCGGCGCGATCCGAACGTCCGGCGGCAATGACAGCAGCAGGAGCGCTGGAACGGGTCCCATCAGGATGAGGACCTGCATGAGATGCGCTGCAAGCAGATAGTGCTCTGCGAGTGTCGCGATCGGCGATATCCAGACACCGATCATCAGGAACAGCGCTCCGGCAAAGGCGGACTGGCGCCCGCGATTGAGCGGTTCCGTCCCGCGGCGAGCAACCCAGAGCCAGCACGCTACGGTGAGGACGACCACGCCCAGCAGCAGTGGATCGAGGTTCAGCGACGATGCCGGAGGGCGTGCCATCACTGCTCCAACGCTATCGCACGTCACGCGTCGCTGTCGCGACGCGGTACAAATGGGAAACCCAATGCGCCCATCGCTGACCCGACTGCGGACTCGTGCCTATCAGTTCTCGTTGCGGACCGGTAAGGCACCTGACGACGTGCTTGGCGAATTCGCAGCCCGCCGGATGCCGGGCATCGCTGTGGCCGAGCGCGGACCGAACTATCTGGTGCTCCGCCCGCAGCAGCGGCGCAGATACGGCGGCGACGTGGCCGTCCTGCTCGGGCTGGCGATCGTGCTCGCCGTGCTCATCCTCACCGCGGTCACGCCCGTCCTGGTCATCCTCTTGCCGCTGGCATTGCTGCCCGCCGCGCCGCTCCTGCTTGACAACCGTCCCGATCTGGCGATCAGCGCCGTGGCCGACGACCTCGGGGGCACACGCGTGACCGTGCACGGGCAGGCGAGCTCCGAGCTCGCCGCCGCACTCGACGCGTACCTTGGATCGCTGCCTCGCCTGACGCTCGAGAACATCGGGAGCGGTCCGCAAGGCTGATCGACCTGCCGGCGATGCGGCGCGCCGCTACTTCAGGAGACGGATGACCGCAACGACAACCCCTTCAAGGGTGACGTCGTGCGCGTAGATCGGCTCCATCGACGCGTTCTCCGGCTGCAGGCGCACCCGACCGGACTCGCGGAAGAAGCGCTTGACCGTGACCTCGCTCTCGCCGGTCGCCTCGTTCTCGATGCGCGCCACGACGATGGTGCCGTTTGCGGCGTCGCGCCTGGGACGGACGACGACGATGTCTCCGTCGCGGATGCCGGCGTCGATCATGCTGTCGCCGTGGACCGTGAGCGCGTAGGAGTCGTCGCCTCCTGCGATCTCCGTGCCGACGTTGAGGTGCTCCTCGACGTTCTCGACTGCGAGGACCGGCGTACCGGCGGCGACGCGGCCGACGAGTGGGAGATGGACGATATTGCTGGGAAGTCGCGACTCCTGCGCGTCGACGATCTCAACGGTGCGGGATTTGGCCGGGTCGCGCGTGATGTACCCGCGGGTTTCCAGCGTGTTCAGATGGTTCTGCACTGTCGAGGACGAGCTGAGACCGACCGCGCGCCCGATCTCCCGGACGGTCGGCGGGTAGGAATGATCGCGGCTGTGATCCCGTAGAAAGTCGAGGATTTGACGCTGCCGCGGATTCAGGGAGTCAGGCATTGGTTTGAAACTTCCTCCAGCCAGCTTGGGCGCCCGGAATGTAGCACGGGATGGCGAAAAATGCAAACGGATGTTCTGCTCCCCCATCAGGCGGGAGGCGATGCCTCCAGGCGGAGGGTCTCCGCGAGGAGCTCATCGCCGCTGACGAGATCGGGCCGCAACCAGGTGACGCGTGTGTCCCGGCGAAACCAGGTGCGCTGCGCACGCGCGTAGCGCAGCGTCCGCTGCATGGTCGCCTGCACGGCCGCGGCGATGTCCACACGTCCCTCGATGAGGTCCAGCGCCTCCGAGTAGCCGATGCCGCACCGCACGACCACGGCGCGGTCCAGCCCGCGATGGAGCATGCGGCGGACCTCCTCCTGTATCCCGCCACCCTCGAACATGGCCGCCGTTCGCTGCTCGATCCAGCGCGCGTGGACCGGGCGATCGACGTCGAGGCCGATCATCACCGCCGCGCGAGGTGAAACCCGCCGTTGCGCCGTTCGCAGCGATCCGCCCCGCGCCTCGAGAATCTCGAGCGCGCGGATCACCCGTCGGGGATTGCGCCGATCGATGGCGGACGCCCCTTCAGGGTCGCGGGCGCGGAGCTCCGCCACAAGCGTCTCCAGTCCCTCCGGCGTCGCAGCAGACTCCGTGCGCTCCCTGCGACGCTCAGGATCCGGTGCGGCGCCCGCAAGGTCGAAGCCGTCGACGAGCGCCGTGACGTACAGCCCCGTCCCGCCGGCAACGACTGCGCGGGTTCCGGAACGGTCGAGCCGATCGAGGCAGAGGCGAGCCCTCCCGAGCCAGTCGGCAACCGTGAATGACTCGCCGGGATCGCACAGGTCGAGCAGCTCGCATCGGACTCCCTTGAGCTCATCGGCGCTCGGTGCGCACGTCCCGACCCGGAGCCCCCGACGGACCTGTCGCGAGTCGGCGTTGAGGATATCGGCCGGAGCGAGCGCCTGCGCCGCGGCCACCGCAAGCGTCGTCTTCCCGGTGCAGGTCGGGCCGACGATGACCAGGAGCGGACTGGTCAACGCACAGGGCGTCGGAACGCGCGGCGCAGCACGGGGTCGCTGAGGATGACGAGCGTCGGGCGCCCGTGCGGGCACGTCGTCCCTCCGGGTGTCGCCACGAGGCGGTCAAGGATCCGTTGCTGCGCGTCGATGTCGAGGTGATCGCCGAAGCGCACCGCGGAGTGGCACGCCACGAGTGCGGCCAGCCGGTGGCGACGTTCGTCGCTGCCCCCGTCCGGCGCGTCGAGACGCTCGATCAGCTCCGAGACGAGTCGCTCGGGGTCTGCGCCGGCGGCCGTGACGGGTATCGCGGTGCAGCGCACCGTCTCCGGACCGAACTGCTCGATGGTGAAGCCACATCGCAAGAAAAAGTCATATTCGTCCGCAACGCGCGCAACCGCGTCGGCGCCGCACTCGACGACCACTGGCATGAGGAGCATCTGCGAATCGGCCGGTTGCGAGACCTGCCGGCTCCATCGCTCGCGAAGTTCCGTGTAGAGGATCTTCTCGTGTGCGGCGTGGGGGTCCACCAGCACGACGGACTCGCCTGCGGTTGCCACGACGAAGCCGCTGCCCGCCTGCCCGAGCGCCGACATCGTGGGAAGCCGTGCGAGCGCGTCATCGGCGGCGGGAACCCCGGGCCCACCCCCCTCGTGAGTCACGAGCGCACCCGGCTGCGGCTGCGCGCGGCCGGCGATCTCCACGACGCCCCCGCCGTCCCGGAACTCGAGCGCGTGGAGCCCGAGTGCCGGAGCGCCGGGCGTCAGGCGCGAGCCGAAGGCGTTCGGTACCTCGCCGCCGGCGCCAAGCCCGGGCGCCGCGCGCAGGGTGGCCCAGCATGCGCGCTGGACAGCGCTGAAGACGGCACGCTCGTCGCTGAAGCGGACCTCGCGTTTCGCGGGATGCACGTTGACGTCGAGCGTCTCCGGCGCCACGTCGACGCACACCACTCCGTACCCGTGGCGTCCGCCCGGGATGAGCCCGCGATACGACTCGTCGATCGCGGCGAGCAAGGCCCGGTTGTGCACGCGGCGCCGATTGACGATGAGAATCAGGCCGCTTCGCGACGCGCGATGCGCATGTGGTGACGAGATTGCGCCGGTGACGGCGATCGCGCCGGGCACATCGACGGTGAGCAACTCACGCTCCGCACGCGTGCCGAGCGTCGCGCGAATCGCGTCGCGGAGCGAACCGCCCGGCGTACGGACTACGACGCGTCCGTCGCTCCTGCAGACGAACGACACCTCGGGGTGAGTCACCGCCAGGTCGGCGGCAATGCGGACCGCTGCCGAAGCCTCGGTGCCCACGGACTTGAGGAAGCGGAGCCGCGCGGGCGTGCTCGCGAAGAGCTCGTGGACCTCGACCTGCGTCCCCACAGCGCTCGCCGCGACACCACGTTCGAGCAGGACGCCGTCGCGGACGCGCAGCGTGGCAGCGCCGACGGACGCCGCCGTGCGCGTCGTCAGACGCAGGTCGGCAACAGCGGCGATGCTCGCAAGTGCCTCACCGCGAAACCCGAGTGTGCCGATGCGCTCGATGTCGGCTGCGTCGGCGATCTTCGAGGTCGCGTGTCGCTCGACGGCGAGCTCCAGGTCAGCGTCCGCGATACCCGAACCGTCGTCGACCACAGCGATGCGGACCAGTCCCCCACCGTCGATGCTGATGTCGACGCGCGAGGCGCCCGCATCGAGCGCGTTCTCCACCAGCTCCTTGACCACCGACGCCGGTCGCTCGATCACCTCTCCTGCGGCGATGGCGTCGGCGACGACCTGCGGGAGCCTTCGTATGGGCGCGCTGGCGATCATCGGACCGCCCGGTCGTGGAGCTCGACGAGCTTGTTCAAAGCCGCGATCGGGGTCATGGCATCGAGTTCGAGCGACGCGAGCTCGCGCATGACCGGATGCGGTCCGGGCGCCGCGATCGGCAGCGTGAGCTGATCGGAGCCGTGATCTCCTCCACCGCCGAGCGGCCGGGCTCGCTCCAGGTCCGCGAGCAGCTGTCGAGCGCGTACCAGAACGCCACCGGGAATGCCGGCGAGGCGGGCGACGTGGACTCCATACGAGCGGTCCGCGCCCCCGGGAACGATCCGATGCAGGAAGGTGATCTCCGCGCCGTCCTCGACGACCTCGACGCGCGCGTTCCGCACTCTGGGCAGCTGTCCGGCGAGCACCGTGAGCTCGTGAAAGTGCGTGGCGAACAGCGTGCGGCAGTTCAGCTGCGGCGCGTCGTGGAGGTACTCGACGACGGCCTGCGCGATGCTGACACCGTCATACGTCGATGTCCCCCGGCCGATCTCGTCGAGGATCACGAGGCTGCGGGCGCTCGCCTGGCGCAGGATGGCGGCAGTTTCTGCCATCTCCACCATGAACGTCGAGAGCCCGCCGCTGAGATCGTCGTGCGCGCCGATGCGGGTGAAGATGCGATCACAGACCCCGATCGTCGCCTCCTCGGCGGGAACGTAGGAGCCGATCTGGGCAAGGAGCACGATGCTCGCGGTCTGGCGCAGATACGTCGACTTGCCGGCCATGTTCGGACCTGTGAGAACGACGATGCGGGCCTCGTCGTCGAGCGTCAGGTCGTTGGGCACGAACCGCCCTGGTCCGAGTGTGCGCTCCACGAGCGGATGGCGGCCTCCGATGATCCGCAGCCTCGTCGATGCGTCGACCGAGGGCCGCACCCAGTGCAACTCCTCGGCGACCATGGCGAGCGACTGAGCGACATCCAGTGTCGCAACCCCGGCCGCCGCGTCCGCGAGCGCTCGGGCCCCGCCGGCGACCAGTGCGGTGGCCTCGCCGAGCAGTTCCATCTCGCGTGCGATGGCGCGTTCGCGCGTCTGCAGCACGATCGACTCGTGTTCCTTGAGGTCCGGGGTCGTGAAGCGTTCCGCTCCAGCCAGGGTCTGCTTGCGCGCGTAGCCGTCCGGGACTCGCTCGCGCTGTGCGTTGGGGACCTCGATGTAATACCCGAAGACGCGGTTGTAGCCGACTCGCAGCGAGCGGATGCCGGTGCGCTCCCGCTCGGACGCTTCGAGCGCCGCAAGGTAGGTGCGCGCCGAGCTGCCCGCCCCGCGAAGCGTGTCGAGCTCGGCGTCGGCGCCGGGCCGGATCGAGCCTCCATCCGCGGCGGTGGTGGGCAGGTCCTCGGCAAGCAGCGCCTGCAGACGTGCATGGAGTCCTTCCGGCGCGACGCAGTTGGCGGCTGCGTCGATGAGCTCTGGCGATCCCGCCGCGTCACGGACGACGGAAGCGACGGCGTCGAGGGCCGCGCACGTGTCGCGTATGGCGCCGAGGTCTCGGGGAGTCGCGATGCCCTGCACGCAGCGGGCGACCAGGCGCTCGAGATCGCGCACCCCTGCGAGCGCGTCGCGCAGCCTGCGTCGGACGTCGCGTGCACCGAGCAGCGCGTCGACCGAGTCGAGACGGCGCGTGATGTCTGCGACGTCGATGAGCGGCTCGTGGAGGCGCGCACGGAGCATTCGAACGCCCATCGGCGTGCGCGTCGCATCCAGCAGCTGCAGGAGCGACGTGCCGCTCCCGCCAAGCCGGGTGAACAGCTCGAGGTTCCTGCGCGTGTGCGCGTCGAGTCGCATGGCACGGTCGGTCGTGCTGACCTGTATGCGCAGCAGCTCGGGGCTGATGACGATGCGCGCTCGCTCGCAGTACGCGAGGACCGCACCGGCAGCCCGCAGTGCGGCCGGAACGGCGGCGACGCCCAGTCCGTCCAGAGCGATCGCGCCCGTCGCGCCGCGCAGCCTGTCCGCGGCTCGCGCCGGGTCGAACAACGCCGCCGCGAGCGGCGTGACGCGGGCGTCGCCCGCGAACGCGGCCGGCACCGGCGTCCCGACCGGAACGAGCACCTCGGTCGCGTCGAGGCGTGCGAGCTCGTCCGCGAGCGCGCCTCCGCTCACGTCGCCGGCGACCTCGAGCAACTCCAGATGCTGCGTGTTGGGATCGAACGCCGCGATACCGGTCGCGCCGGGAAGCACGAACAGGCCGACACACCGTGAGACTGACGCAGCCTCGAGGAGCTCGGCCTCGACCACCATGCCGGGACTGAGGACCCGCGTGATGGCTCGACGGACGAGCCGCCCCGCGACAACCTCACCGACCTGATCCCAGATCGCTGCCGAGTGACCCGAGTCGAGGAGCTTGCGAACATGCTGCGCGAGTGCCTGGTGCGGAAACCCGCACATCGGCAGGCGTCCCGCGGCGCCGAATCCGCGGCCGGTGAGCGCCAGGCCGAGGGTCGGCGCCGCCTTTTCGGCGTCAGGCCCGAACATCTCGAAGAAGTCGCCGAGGCGCGCAAGGACGATGGCGTCCGGAAAGTCGGCCTTGATCGCTCGGTACTCGCGCAGGATGGGCGTGTCGCCCGCGGTTGCGAGGTCGAGCGTTTGTCGAGGCGCCTCCGGCGTCGTTGTGACGAGGTGCGGAGCCCGAACGTTCGAGCTCGTTCTCACGCCGCCGTGCCGACCGGTTCGACCTGCAGCTGCCACGCGCTGGACTCGGCCACTCGAGCAGTCTGCAACTCCCCCACGCTCGCGGCGCCCACGGGCAGCCACGCGACCTTGTTCTCGCGAGTCCGCCCGTACGGACGCCCGTCGGCGGCGATGCCTTCGACGAGCAATTCAACCTCGTGACCGATGTACGCGGCGTTGCGTTCGGCAGCGACCTCCCGCTGCAGAGCGAGCAGGTGGTTGAGCCGGGCGCGCTTCTCCTCACGCGGGACATCGTCGAGGCGCCGTGCGGCTGCGGTTCCAGGACGGACCGAGTATGCGGCGAGGTGCACGGTATCGAAGCGAAGCTCGCGCATGAGCGCTTCGGTGCCGGCGAATTCGGCGTCGGTTTCACCGCAGAAGCCGACGATGATGTCCGTGCTGAGCGCAAGACGCGCGCCGACCGTGCCGACGGCTGCGGCGATCTTCTCGCGGTACTCGTCGACCGTGTAGAGGCGCCGCATGCGCCGGAGCAGGTCGTTGTCGCCTGCCTGAACCGGGAGATGCAGCTGCTCACACACAGTGGGGAGGTCGCGCATCGCTGACCAGAGATCGGGGACCGCGTTCCTCGGATGCGACGTGAGGAAACGCAACCGCCAGAGACCGGACACCGCGTCGACGGCGGCGAGCAGTTCGGGGAGCCGCGCGCGATGGGCCCGGTCGTGATACGAGTTGACGTTCTGACCGAGGAGCGTGACCTCGCGGACCCCCTGCGCCACAAGGCGCTCGACATGCTCGACGACCTCGGGCAGCGGACGGCTGAGCTCCCGTCCGCGGACGAACGGCACGATGCAGTACGTGCACATCTCGTTACAGCCACCCATGACCGAAACATAGGCGCTGAGGCGATCCGACGCCGGCACGATCACCGGCCCGTCGAGGTTCGGAGCGTGGAGTGCCTGGAGCTTGGCGAGGAACCCGTCCGGCTCGCGCACGTCGAACACGTAGTCCAGCTCAGGCAAGCGTCCGAGGAGCGCCTCGCCATGCTCCACGGCCATGCATCCCGTCAAAGCGATCGCGCGGCCCGGGCGTGCCCGCTTCCAGGGGATCAGCTCGCGGAACTTGCCGAACACCTTCTGCTCGGCGTTGGCCCGGACCGTGCAGGTGATGAGGACTGCGATGTCCGAATCGTCGAGCGCCGTCTCCGGGATGCAGCCGATGTCGGCGAGCTGCGCAGCGAGCTCCTCACGATCCGCGTCGTTCATCTGACAGCCGATGTGCCAGAGATGGACGCGCGGCGCCCGGCCGAGCACCGGGATCTGCGGCTCGCGGCGCGGCGGGCGCGCGATCAGCGGCAGCGGTCTGAATCCTCGAGCGGAGTCGCTCAGGACGGGCACTGGGCTCGGCATCGTCGAAGCCTAGCAGTGTCCCGAGGACCCGATCGCCCCCGGGTCGCTAGCGGACTTCGACGACCAGGCGGATCCCCGTTCGCTCTTCCCCGTCGATCGAGATGTCGATGAACGAGGGAATGCACACGAGGTCGAGACCGCCGGGCGCGACGTAGCCGCGCGAGATGGCGATCGCCTTGATCGCCTGGTTGATGGCGCCGGCGCCGATGGCCTGCACCTCGACGCGCTTCTGCGTACGCACCACGCCGGCAATCGCGCCGGCGACCGCAACTGGCTTGCTGGTTGCTGAGACTTTGAGAATTTCCAAAGGGGGGTTTGCGCCGGAAGCGTTATGTGAAGTCGGTGAGGAGGACGTGGACATTATCGGGCGCGATTGTCGCCTCTCGCTGTGCGGAGCACAGGGAAGCGCGATGCAATCGTTACTTCGCGTACTCGACGCTGCGGGTTTCGCGGAGGACGACGACCTTGACGCGGCCGCTGTAGCTGCCCTCGCCGTGGAGGCGCTTGGCGATCTGACGCGCCATGATCTGCGCCTCGTCGTCGCTGATCTCGTCCGGCTTGACGAGCACACGCAACTCCTTGCCTGCGAGCACCGCAAAGCTGCGCTCGACGCCGTGGAACTCGTTGGAGATCGCCTCGATGCGTTCGAGCCGCTTGATCGTCGACGCCAGCGATTCCCGCCGGGCGCCGGGACGCGACGCGCTGATCGCGTCTGCGGTCATCAGGATCGCCGCGGCGAATGACCGAGGTTCCTCGTCGTAGTGGTGCGAGCGCACCGCCTGCACCACGGCGGCGGGCCGTCCGAGGCGGGCGAGGATCTCGCCGCCGATGATCGCGTGCGGGCCGTCGACGTCGTGCTCGACCGCCTTGCCGATATCGTGGAAGAGCGCGGCCTCCTTGACCACCTGCTCGTCGAAACCGATCTCGGCGGCGATCATCCCGGCCAGCGCTGCGGTGTCCTGGCTGTGCGATAGGACGTTGTGCCCGTATGAGTTGCGGAAGCGGAGCGTGCCGAGCAGGCGCGCGAGCTCCGGGTGCACGTTGGTGAGGCCGATGTCCTGGCAGGCCTGCTCACCGTCGCGCTTGATCTGCTGGGCGAGCTCGTTGCGCGCCTTGACGACCATCTCCTCGATGCGGGCGGGGTGGATGCGGCCATCCGTGAAGAGGCGCTCGAGGGTGGCCCTGGCGACCTCGCGCCGCACTGGATCGAAGGAGCTGAGCACGATGGCTTCGGGCGTGTCGTCGACGATGACGTCCACGCCCGTGGCTGCTTCCAGCGCACGGATGTTGCGGCCCTCGCGTCCGATGATGCGGCCCTTGAGGTCGTCGGACGGGAGATGGACGACGCTCACCGATGCCTCGCCGCTCTGCTCTGACGCCTGTCGCTGCATGGCGGCGATGAGGATCTCGCGGCTCTGCTCGGCCGCTTCCTCGCGAACCTGCAGGCCCGCCTGACGGATCCGCTCGGCGATCTCCGGAACGAGCTCGCCCTCGACACTGCGTACCACCTCCGCGCGCGCCTCCTGCTCGGAGAGGGCGGCGACGCGCTGGAGCTCCGCGGTGATCAACGCGCGTTCGTCCTCCACCGTCTGCCGGAGCGTCTCGAGCTCGGTTTCACGTCGCGTCAGCCGCTGTTCATTGGAGTCGAGCTCGCGGAGACGGCGCTCCAGTCCCTCCTCGCGCTGGTTGGTTCGCTGCTCGAGGCGCGCGAGTTCGGCGCGGCGCTCGCGCACCTCGGCCTCGGCCTCGTCTCTGCGGCGGGCGGCCTCCTCCTTGGCGGCCAGCAGCACGGACTTCGCTTCCTGCTCGGTGACGCGCACCTGATCGAGGCGCCGTTCGGCGTCCGCATCGTGCGTGCTCTGCACCTGCGCGACGCTTCGACGCGCATACACAAGGGCTGCAGCCGCAAACGCGGCTGCAACAATCACCAGCCCGATAAGGGCGACGATCTCGATGCCGATGGGATGGAACCTCGGAAGTGGGGCGCTTGTGCGCCCTGCTGGGGATATCCTGTGTGGGGAAAGGGACCGGGACGGGACCCACAACGTCTCGTTGATCCGGTCGGGGCCGGCCCGCGATTGGCCGGTCGTTCACCACAGAAGACCGTTCTCATTGTACGAGCAGCGGGCATGCCTGGCATGTTTCGATGAGTCGTCCAGCGGCAGGCTACCCTTGACGAATGACGGATCGGGACGTTGCCGGAGTGCTCGACGTCCCCGGCGAAGATGAGTTGCGAGAGACGGGTCCGCGTGCCATTGCAGCCCTGCTCGTGGCGAGCGCCATCCTCCGCGTTGGCTCCGTCGGCGTGGGCGTCGCTGTGCAGTTCCGTCTGAGCGACCTTGCCGGCGGAAGGCCCAACGGTGTCGACATCGGGCTCGTCGGTGCGGCGCAGGCCGTGACCGAGATGGTCTTCGCCCCGATCCTCGCGCGGAATGCGGACCGCTTCGGACGCCGGCGCTTCCTTGTCGCCGGCCCGCTGATCTGCGCGGTCGCCGTGCTCCTCATCTTCCTCGGCGTTCGGCCCGCGCAGTTCGGTGGCGCCCGACTCCTCGAAGGCATCGGTGCTGCGGCGTTCGTTCCGGTAGCGCTGGGGACGGTCGCCGCCGAGACCACGGGCAACCGGCGTGGACGTGCTCGCGCAAGCGGCGCCTTCGAAGCCGCGACGCTCATCGGCTACGCGGGTGGCTTTGGACTCGGGTCGGTCGCCTACTTCGGCCTGCATCGCGGCGCCTTCGTGCTGCTCGCGGGGCTGTACGCGCTGGCGGCCATCGTGTGCTTCGTCTTCGTGCCACGGGTGCCGCCACTGCCCGTGCACCCGCTTCGCACGGTGTTCAAGGCGGTGATCGGACCGGGGCCGATGCGGACATTCCTTCCGGGATGGATCATGTCGTTCGCCCTGATCGGCGCCTTCGTGGCCAACCTTCCCGCTTTGCTCCGCAACAAGGCGGTCACCGGGCAGTCGCTGATTCACCACTTCGACGTGCGGATCATCGGCCTCTTCCTGATCGCATGGATCGTCGTGTTCCTCATCGGGATCCTGCTCTGGACGCCGCTCGTGACCCGGCTCGGCCCTGCTGTGGCCATGCGCAGGGCCGTGCCCGGAGCATGGCTCACGATGATCGCGTTGCTCGCCATCAACCATCTGCCGGTCGTCGGCATGCTCTTGCTCGTGCCCTTCCTGATCGCGGGGATTCTCTGGCTCGCAGGCTTTGGTCCGGCCGCGTTGACCTTTCTCGCGGATTGCTCGGAGACCTTCGCTGCCGACAGAGCGGCATTGATGTCGTTCTATACGGTTGCGCTCGCCGGTGGCGGGGCGATCGGCGCCATCGTGGGCGGGGTCGCGGCTCGGTGGCTCGGCGTCGACGGTCTCGTCGTCCTCGGCCTCCTGCTCTCCTCTGGGACGTTCCTCACGCTTGGTCCGGTCGTGCGCTACGCGCGCAGCCACCCCCCGGTCGCCGGCGCCACCATCTGACGGCTACCAGGCCCACGCCTCGGGTGCTGTTCCCGGTCC
>Ga0307374_10002167_pt1 | contig 35392 bp, 31 predicted proteins | sample OX3MG_FD_202532 | JGI IMG/M metagenome (GOLD analysis project Ga0307374, IMG submission 202532) | Soil microbial communities from Risofladan, Vaasa, Finland - OX-3 | ecosystem: Environmental > Terrestrial > Soil > Coastal area > Acid sulfate soil | place: Finland: Risofladan, Vaasa | collected... | reverse complement strand
ATGCTCGGCGATGCCGGCACCTTGCCCGACGAGCTCGGGGTCTTCCTCGATCGGACCCATCGCCTGCATCCAGAGATCTGTGCGTTCATCTCGGAGATCGTTTATGAGGGACGGCTCCAGTCGGAACCGGGTTGTGAACGGCAAGCCGTCAGCGGTGACGACGAACTGGGTGGTTCGGGGCTGCGATGGAGACCAGTGGACCATGTTGGTAACCGAGTTGACTCTTCCGAGGAGGTCGATGAGGTCAATGCTTGCTACCGGGCCCTTCTCGGCCGTACCTTCACCGACAAGGACGGCGCCGAACGTCCGCTTACCGCCGCGGACGTGAAGATCGTGGCGCCCTACAACGCCCAGGTCCGGTTGCTGAAGCAGAAGCTGCCCCCCGGTGCGCTGGTCGGAACGGTGGACAAATACCAGGGTCAACAAGCCCCGGTGGTCATCGTCTCGTTGACCACGTCGAGCCTCGAGGACATTCCTCGGGGGATGGAGTTCCTCTACAGCCGGAACCGGCTGAATGTGGCTGTGTCGCGGGCGCAGGCGATGACCATCGTGGTCGGGAGCCCGAAACTGTTGACGGTCAAGTGCAGGTCGATCGACCAGTTACGCCTGGTGAACGGCTTATGCCGATATGTGGAGATGGCGACCTGATGCCTGAAGACGCGGTTACCGCGGTGGCCGGTGACCAGATTGCTTACCGAACCGCCCGAGGTCGGTGGGTCATCGCCGCCGCCGTTTTCGGCTCCGGGATCGCCACCCTCGACGCCACAGTGGTCGGGATCGCCCTCCCACCCATTGGCCGCTCGTTTCACAGTGGTCTGGGCACACTGCAGTGGGTCATCACCGGCTACTCTTTGACCCTGACGGCGTTTCTCCTCCTCGGCGGCTCGCTCGGGGATCGTTTTGGGCGCAAGAAGGTATTCTCCGTCGGAATTGTCTGGTTCGCTCTTGCCTCTGCCTGCTGTGGCCTCGCCCCCAATGCCGGGGTACTCATAGGCGCACGTGTTCTCCAGGGGATCGGGGGTGCGCTGATCACGCCGGCGAGTCTGGCCATCCTCCAGGCGTCGTTTCGATCCGAGGATCGGTCCCGGGCCATAGGCGCATGGTCCGGCCTCGGCGGAGTGGCGACGGCTGCCGGACCGCTGATCGGCGGCTACCTCATCGCCGCCGGATCCTGGCGGTGGGTGTTCTTCATCAACTTGCCGGTCGCGGTCGGGGTGCTTGTGCTCACAGCCCGGCACGTGCCCGAGACGCACGATCCGACGATTAGCGGACGGCTCGATGTAGCCGGCCCGCCGCTTGCCGTTGTGTTCCTCACCGGGCTCACCTATGCGCTCATCGAAGGACCGACTCGGGGCTGGACGTCGCCGGTTGTTCTGACCGCAATGAGCGTCGCATTGATTTCCGGCCCGGTGTTCCTGGCCGTCGAAGCCACTCGTGACAGCCCCATGCTGCCGTTGGTGATGTTCCGTATCCGCCAGTTCAGCGCGGCCAACGCCGTCACTTTCGTAGTCTACGGCGCCCTGGGAGGCGCACTGTTCTTGTTGCCAGTGGAACTCCAGCTCGTCTCTGGCTACAGCCCGCTTGATTCCGGGCTGGCACTGCTACCGGTCACCGTCATCATGTTGGTGTTCTCCGCATATTCGGGCCAACTCGCGTCTCGCATCGGACCCCGGCTGCAGATGAGCGTCGGACCCATTGTTGTTGGTGCCGGACTCCTCCTCCTTACCCGAGCCACCGACGGGGAAAGCTATGCAACCTACGTTCTTCCGGCCGTTGTCGTGTTTGGCATTGGCCTTGCCATCACCGTCGCTCCACTGACCAGCACGGCCATGGGAGCCGCACCCCCTGAGCACGCCGGAGCGGCGTCGGCGATCAACAACGTGGTGGCCCGGGCAGCCGGACTCATCGCCGTGGCGGTGCTTCCCTTCGCGGCTGGCATTGCTGGCACCAGTGCTCTCAGCCCGCACGAATTTGCTCCCGGGTTCCGCATTGCCATGGTCATTGCTGGAATAGTTTGCGCGGCCGGCGGCTTGGTAGCGGTGGTTCTCATACGTAACCCGCCCGCCACCAAACCGAGTAGGAGGAATGGCATTCGGCGCTGGCAATGTGCCCTCGACGCACCGCTCGACGACGGCTCAGACTGCTCGGAAGCGCTGACGGTCGGCGCAGCAACTCAACCTCTGGGGCACCCCATCACCTGATTCGAAGGAGTCACCCGGAAGCCAGACGGACATGGGAGCCACCCGATGTCGAGCCAGTGCCGGATACGTGAAACCATCAGAGAAGTTCGCCGAACTCGTTGCGCTCACCCCTTGAATCCGCCAGAGAGCGGGCGACAGAGAGCGGGCGACGGGAATCGAACCCGCGTTCTCAGCTTGGGAAGCCTCCGAGTGGCACGTTCGGGACCAGGGCAATTTCAAGAAGGTGCAGATGACGCCCGATATCGGGTCTTCGGCGTTACGCGCTGTTGTGCCGTATTTTCCGTTCGGTGTTGCACGGAAAGCTCCGAAATCGAGGTGTTGCACGCTGTTGCACGACGATGGGGCGGGTCCTCAGCTTGAGCCGCTGAGAATGGCTGGCGCCCGAGGTGGTCGCGGCATCGGCACTCAGGGCACGGGACGGACCCCGGCGGCGACGCGAGCGCTTATATGAGTGCCAGTTGCAGGTGTTGCACGGGCTCGGGGGCCCGGTCTCGGCGTCCTGAGCGGCGCCAGGCTGAAAACGCCTGAAGATCGTCCCGTCATCGCAAGCGAATCAGCGTCGCGGCGCTATGGACTCGACGAGCGATTCAGCGAGGACGTCGATACCACCGCTTCGGTTCACCTCATCGATGAAGTTGTCCAGCGCGGCCTGGTCCGAGATGTCGATCCCCCTTTGCTTCAGTGCGAGCGCCATCGTTTTTGCCGGTCCCCACACCTCGGGGTCCTGGGACAGAGCGATCATCTCGGGAGCGTACTCGTGCGTGGCATCGACTGAGGTCTGGACCGAACGCTCGGGGATGGCCCGCCTGCGCCCGACGAAGCAAATCCATGCCGTCAAGACATCGGGGAGCAGCGTGAATGCGTCACCGTCCAGCGCAATCTTTCGGGGTGCCCAGTCCAGACAGAAGATCTCGACCATCACCGGGCTGAACCGTAAAGGCGTGCCGAGTGTGTAGTCGAGCGAGAAGGTCAACAACTGGTCGGCCAGGTCTTCGATCGTCGTGTCCTCGTCGTTCTGGTGTCCGACGCCAATGAGCCCGACCACCTCATCGGACTCCAGGAACTCGGCCAACAGCTCGTCACGCTCATCGTCGTTCAGGGTGGGCCCTTCCGGCACCTGGCCGCCTGCCGGGAGCTTGTCGAAGAGCGCCAGGACGAGGGCACGAAGGTGATCGAAATCCTCGGTGGTCGGAGGGTCGAACGTCTGCTCGGTCGTCTCCAGCGCGACCCGCCACCGGGTGGCCGCTTCTTCGAGCGAGATCTCCTTGCATTCGGGGTCGTCGAGCCCGTGGTGGTGCTGCCGGAGCTCTGCGACCACCTCGGCGACACCAGCCGGCACTGCGAATGCATCCTTGGCGATCCCGCCGAGGTTGTGGTCGACGAAGACGCCGACCGTGGTCTCCTGGCCCGGCCCGTCGAAGCCCACCATGACCGACACCCCATCGTCGTCGATCGGGTCGAACGAGAGCCATGCGGTCACAGGCCGTGCGGTGCCGAGGGCGGACGCCCAGGACCTTTCGGGCGTCCCTCTGGCGGCGAGACGTTCGGCCTGAAGGCGGGCACGGGAGCCGTAAGGATCGGGAGCGACGGCCCCCAGGGCCCGCAAGACGATGAGCGCGGCCGGCGTGGCGCGCGTGGCCGCGTAGTCGATCATCCCGCCCCCGAAGACCTCGAGCGCGTCCATGCCGATCAGTTCGGAGCCGGCCCAGACGGACCACATCTGCGACGCCCATATCTCGACCGCGAGCGGTGGGATGTCGTCGGGCAGATCCCGCGGTGCGGAGCGGAGAAGTTGTTCGAAGACGTCCTCCAGGCCAGCTCGCTCCGCGGTGCTCAGTCGATCGGAATGACCTCCTTTGGGGGTAACCCGGCCGCCCTTCTTCTTGCGCTGTCCACCCACGTCCTCCTCCTCTCGACCTTGGCCGTGCTTCAACCTATCGCTGGCCCTCGAGACGGTGGGCCACCGTCCCTGACGAGGAGGAACGGTCGTCTCCGGGAGCTCGATTCGCGCGGGTGATCAGCCCATCCGTAGGCCGCTATGGCCGACTGCTGGGATGGCGCCCAGACGCTCACGTCCATCGCACGGCAATCGGGACTGCGATGATGGCCTCGGTCGGCATGACGGTCGAGCCAGAACTCCGGATGCGGCGACCGTCACCGTCTGGGCACACTTCGAACGCCGGTGTAGTGTCGACGGTATAACGCCGGACTGAGAACGTGGTTAACGTTATAACGAATCTGCGTGTCCGTTATAGTTTCTCCCTGTGGACCCAACGAAATTTGCAGCGCCGGAGATGGGCGTGGCCGCCAAGAGCCCTGGAAGATGGGGTTTCTATCGCTTCGTCCCCGAGCCGATCCCCAGAACCCTGTCGCTCGATTCGGACACCATCCTTGCCCTTTCAGCGGCAGACACGGCACTGGGCCGATTGGCCGGCGCCGGCCGCCTTCTGCCTAACCCTCATCTCCTTGTCAATCCGTACATCACCCGCGAGGCCGTGGCGAGCTCGAGAATCGAAGGAACCCAGGCGTCGCTGAGCGAGGTGCTCGAAGCGAGCGCCACGGGCCTCAGTGCTCCCGGCAGTGACGTGCGAGAGGTGCAGAACTACATCGCGGCTTTCAATTCGGGACTGGGATTCCTCCAATCCATGCCTCTTTGCCTACGATTGATCTGCGATGTCCACGCCGTTCTCATGGAGGGTGTGCGGGGTCAGGAGCGGAGCCCAGGAGAGTTCAGGTCGACCCCGAATTGGATCGGGTCCCCCACGGACACCCCGGACAATGCCACGTTCGTGCCGCCGCTCCCCGGCGAGATGGGCCCGCTGCTCGATGACCTCGAGAGGTTTCTCAACGAAGACGTGCGGCTGCCGGCGCTTGTGCGCTGCGGTCTCGCCCACTACCAATTTGAAACGATCCACCCCTTCCTCGACGGCAATGGACGTCTCGGACGCTTGCTTGCGGTCTTCTACTTGGTCCAACAGGACCTCCTTCCCCAGCCCTTGCTGTATCTCAGCGCGTACTTCGAGACGCATCGAGGTGAGTATTACGACCGGCTACAGGCGGTCAGAGAGAAGGGCCAACTGCAAGAATGGCTTCAGTTCTTCTTTACGGCGGTGGCGGCTCAAGCCACCGACGCCGTCGAACGCGCTGAACGGCTTGCCGACCTTCGCGAGAAGTACCGACGAGACCTGGCTTCGACGAGGAGCAGAGCATCAGAAGTCGTAGAACTCCTGATGGCCAATCCCTTCGTCACCGTTCGAAACGTTCAGAGTGAACTCGACATCACCCAGCCCGGCGCACTGAATCTCCTACGCGGGATTGAGCAGCGGGGCTGGTTGCGCCAGATGGGAGCGATTGGTCGGGGAGGCCGCATGGTGTGGGTGGCTCCCGAAATCCTTGCGGTGATCGCTGATCTTCCGGACTCGCCGGCACCACCATCATGAATATCGGAGAGGGACCACCGAGCGCGTGCACGGCCATCCCGAGTCGGCGAGCAGCTCTCCGTCGCCGGCGTCGGAACGTGGTCCCTCACTCTGCCTGAGGATGGTTTGGAGGTGACGCGCTGCATCCCGATCGCGTGCCGGAACCCATGCCCAGTAGATGTCCAGGGTGGTCGAGGTGCGGGCGTGACCGAGACGGTTGGCGACGGTCCGAACGTCGATGCCAGCGCTCAACAGCTCAGTTGCGACGAAATGTCGCAAGTCGTGAATGCGCACGGCACCGACGCCAGTCTTCCGACGCAACCGTTCCCATCGGCGGATCACCAGTTCAGGGCGCCACGGTAGACGTGCTTGGCTGTCGTTCGTGAAGATCAGGTCTTCCGCCTCGACCCTTCGACCGACGCTGCGGGCGACATCGTGTGCCCGCCGGAGTTGGCTCCTGAGTGCCTCAACGGCGTCATCGGTGAGCCCCACCAGGCGTACCCGTCCGGTCTTGGTGGACTTGATGATGATGCCCGTGGTTTTCGTGGCGGAGACGGATCGTTCGATGCGAACCGTGGCACCGTTCAGATCCACATCCGCCCAGCGAAGGGCGCAGACTCGCCTCGTCGAGCGCCTGTTGCGACGGCGATCTGGAGCCAGGTCTCCAGGCTCGGATCGGCGGCTGCCGCGGCTGCCAGCAAGGTGCGGACCACAGGGACGGCAGGAGGGTTGACGACGGTGCGCGGAACTTCGGGCCTGGTCGCAACCGACACCGGATTGCGCGACAACCATCCCCAACGGACTGCTTGCGCCACAGCTCGATGCAAGACCACATGAGCGCATCTCACCCGCGACGGCCCGAGACCGTGCGCGGTCATCTTTGTGTAGAGCTCATCACAGTCACGTGCGGTCAGTTTCCACAGAGGGATCTCGCCGAGGGCGGGAACAAGGTGCTGGCGAACCACGCTCTCCCAGTCCTGGCGGTCGTCGGAGCCAGACGTGCGACACCCAGGAACTGTTCGAGCAGACGGCCCACCGTCACCGACGCCCCACCCTGCAGGCCGGCACCGACTTCCACAACCATACGCTGTCATGCGTTTCGCGCTTCGGTCCGGGTTCCTGCGATCGTCCGTGACAATCGTCGCCGGGTTCCCTGTAGGGGATCCGGTTCGCCAGTGACCTGGAGCCGCCAGCGTCCTGGTGTTCGCTGAGTCATCGTTCCAGTGCGTGGTCGTGGCATTCCCTGGTATCGGCACGAGTGCGGTCTACGTCGAAGGGCACCCGTTCGGCACCACGCCGGGTTGGGCAATCCTCTGCCCAAAGAGCGCGCTGATCGATCGCGAAATCGGAGGTCACGGGCTGTCCGCACGAGTGATCCGCCGGCGTCCGCGCCGTTCGGCTTCGACTCTCGAACCGCCTTCAACGTCGCGAATCGCACCGAAGCGCACCAGGAACCAGGCGTCGCGCACTTGCACAACGTCCAAATCGTGCGCTGCACCTGGGAAATCTGTCGAGAGCGGGCGACGGGAATCGAACCCGCGTTCTCAGCTTGGGAAGCTGATGTTCTGCCTCTGAACTACGCCCGCGATAACGGGCAATCTACGCCCGCATGCGCTGGCCACACTATCGTCTAGCCGACATGGTTCTCAGCGATCGTTCAATCCGTGAGGCGCTCGACGCCGGCACCATTTCCATCGAGCCATTGGGGGAGGGCTGTATCCAGCCATCTTCGGTGGATCTCCATGTGGACAAGTACTTCCGGCTCTTCCGGAACCACACCAGTCGGGTCATCGATGTCCGGGAGGACCAGGAGGATCTCACCGAGCTGGTGGACATCGGTGACACCGATCCGCTCATCCTCCACCCGGGCGAATTCCTCCTGGGCTCCACCCTCGAGAAGATCACCCTCCCGAACGACCTGGTGGCCCGCCTGGAGGGCAAGTCCTCCCTCGGACGGCTCGGGCTGCTGATCCACTCCACGGCTGGCTTCGTCGACGCCGGCTGGGACGGGCACCTCACCCTCGAGCTGTCCAACGTGGCCAACCTGCCCATCACCATCTATGCCGGCATGAAGATCGGCCAGATCTCCTTTCTGCAGATGACCACGGCCGCCGACAAGCCCTACGGATCGGATGGCCTCAAGTCCAAGTACCAGGGACAATGGGGCCCGACCCCGAGCCGGTATTCGGACAATTTCCGTTCCTAACCGCACTTTCGGGGTAAACAAGCCCCCGAGCCGTATCCCAGCTACGCTAATTCGCTAGTTACTCATCAGTAACCTTCAGGGAGGAAGAAAGAACAGTGGTAGTCAGACTCGCAGTTGGTCTCGGAATCACCGCGATCATGCTTGGCATCGCTGGTCGGCGCTTCCTCTGGCTGTTCGAGTTGATTTCCAGCGGCCAGCCGGCGCCAGACCGCTTCAAGAACATCCCCTCCCGGGTGAAGGCCGAACTGGTCGAGGTGGGTGGTCAGAAGAAACTCCTCCAGTGGACGGTGCCGGGTCTGGCCCACGCCTTCACCTTCTGGGGATTCACCATTCTCTTCCTCACCATCATCGAGGCCTTTGGTGACCTCTTTCAGCGCAGCTTCCACATCCCGGGGATCGGTATCTGGTCGTGGATCGGGTTTGTGGAGGATTTCTTCACCGTGGCCGTGCTGTTGGCCCTCTGTGTCTTCGTCGTCATCAGGATCATCAGCTCACCAAAACGGGAAGAGCGCCGGTCCCGTTTCTTCGGATCCCACACCACCGCCGCCTATCTGGTGCTGGCGATGATCGCCGGCGTCATGATCTCGCTCCTCCTCTACCGGGCCGCCCAGGTCAACACCGGAAACTTCCCCTACAGCAACTGGGCCTTTGCTTCTCATCTGGTCGCGAGATGGCTTCACCCACTCGGCACCGGTGTCAACAGCGTCATCGAGACGGTCGCCCTGTTGGCCAACATCGCCATCATCACCAGCTTTCTGGTGTTCGTCTCCTACTCGAAGCACCTCCATATCTTCCTCGCCCCCATCAACGTGGCCACCTCCCGCCGGCCGCGCGCGCTCGGTGCCCTGGCGTCCACCCCGGACATGACCATGGAGGGTGTCGGCGAGGAGGACGAGATCGTCTTCGGGGCCGGACGGGTGGAGGACCTCTCGTGGAAGCAGCTTCTGGATCTGGCCACCTGTACCGAGTGCGGGCGCTGTCAATCCCAATGCCCGGCCTGGAACACCGGCAAGCCGCTCTCCCCCAAGCTCCTGATCATGAGCCTCCGCGACAATTTGTTCTCGGAGGCCGATCAGATCATGGCCAAGAACCGGGCCGCCGGAGTCGAGCGGGAGACCCTGGTCCCGTCGGTGATCGAGCCCGATGTCCTCTGGTCGTGCACCACCTGTGGCGCCTGCGTCGAGGAGTGCCCGGTCGACATCGAGCACATCGACACCATCATCGATATGCGCCGCTACGAGGTCCTCATCGAGTCGCGGTTCCCGTCCGAGGCAGGCCTGATGCTCCGCAACGTCGAGAACCAGGGCGACCCCTGGGGGCTGGGTGCCGCCAAGCGCGAGGACTGGATCGCCTCCCTCGACTTCGAAGTGCCCGTGGTCACCGACACCATCCCCGCCGACATCGAGTACCTCTACTGGGTGGGATGCGCCGGCGCCCTCGACGAGCGGGCCCGGAAGGGAGCCCAAGCCACCGCCCGCATGCTCCACCGGGCCGGCGTCTCCTTTGCCATTCTGGGCAAGAAGGAGAGCTGCACGGGAGACCCAGTACGGCGATTGGGCAACGAATATCTGTTCCAGGAGCAGTGCCACACCAACATCGAGACCCTCAATGGCGTGGGCGCCAAGAAGATCATCGCCACCTGTCCCCACTGTTTCAACACCCTCTCCAACGAGTACCCCGCCCTCGGCGGCAACTTCGAGGTCATCCACCACAGCCAGCTCCTCGACCACCTGGTGACCGAGGGCAAGCTCACCCCCGGTGGCGGGTACAAGGGCACCGTGACCTACCACGACCCCTGTTACCTGGGTCGGCACAACCGGGTGTTCGACGAGCCCCGTTCGATGATCGATGCCATCCCCGGCGCCAAGCAGGTGGAGATGAAGCGCTGCCGCGAGAAAGGCTTCTGTTGCGGCGCCGGCGGTGCCCGCATGTGGCTGGAGGAGAACATCGGCAAGCGGGTGAACATGGAGCGCACCGAGGAGGCCCTGGGCACCGGGGCCGACGTGGTGTCGACCGCCTGTCCCTACTGCATGATCATGCTCGACGACGCGGTGCGGGCCCACCAGAAGGAAGACGACGTGCGGGTCCTCGACCTGTCGCAGCTCCTGGAGGAGTCGATGGGCGATCCGGTGTCGGTGGGTGCACCGTCGATCGAAACCGAATCAGCCGGCGAGACCGGCGCGGCCGGCGATGGACCGGTGGAGCCGGGCTAGCTTCCGATTAGTGGAAGGCCTTGGTGTCCGACGCCCGGAGTCGGGTGGCCATGGCCGTCAACAGCTTGTGGGCGATTCCCGGCACCAGATCCAACACCCCGTTGAACTGACGCTGGGACATCACCAGGACGTCCATGTCGGTGTCGGAGATGACCGACGCCGATCGCGGGTGGCGGTCGAGCAGGGCCAACTCGCCGAAATAGGCGCCCGGGCCCAGTCTGGCCACCTTCTCCCCGCTACGGACGACGTTGGCTTCGCCGTCCACGATCAGGAAGAACTCCCGTCCGATGGTGCCTTCTTCGACCAGCACCTTCTTGGCGGGGACGTGCACCTCTTCGAGCAACCCGCGGATCTTCTTCAGCTCGCTATCGGTGCAACTCGAGAAGAGCCACACGGTTTTGAGGTTCAATGCTTTCGGGTGGGCGGCCATGGCGCAAAGGCTACACAGAGGGCCTCCGACGTGCCCAAATGCTGGTATGCGGACGGCGCGACCGTGGCTCGGCGCGTGATACCGGGATCCGACACGACGGAGACCGGAGACGAAGTCGATGCCGTCCGCTGCTACCATCTCGGCGTCTCGGGATAGCAGCCACCCGCCGGCCAACGTTCCTCGAGCCGAGAGATGGACAGCCAATGATCGCTCCAAAGCCGACGGCCTCCCACGGCCCGGCCCCGGCGGACACTCAGGTGACGGCCGGGGAACCAGATGCTTCTGACGGCCCCCTCACCCACCTTCGAGGGGCGGGCGTCGACGTTGACATCCGCCGGGTCGGCCAGGTGGTGGTCGGCCTGTGTCTGGTCGGTGTGGCCGTCCTCGGCGTCATCATGCTGGTGGCCGGATTCCAGAAGAATGCCCAGATCAACTCGCTGCGCACCAACGGGGTTCCGGTCCAAATTCGGGTGACCGGTTGCCTCGGCCTGTTGGGCGGCAGCGGGAGCAATGCGGCCGGTTATGACTGTCGGGGGACGTTCACCCTCGATGGCCGGACCTACACGGAGAACCTCCCGGGAAACACCCTCCTCACTCCCGGCACGACGCTCCGGGGTGTCTCCGTTCCCGGTGATCCGGCGCTGGTGTCGACGCCTGGCGCAGTGGCCGCCGAGCACCCGTCGTGGACCGTGTTCGCGGTCCCGGTGATCCTGCTGGTCCTGTTGGCGGTCATACTGGGGGTGCTGTTCGTCCGGCGCCGTCGGGTCCGTGGGGCCCAACGTGGTGACCGTATCCGGACGGGATCTCCCTCGCCCGCCATCGACCACAGGAGTTAGCCTGCACCATGGCCCGCCGCCCCGAACCGGAAAAGGAAACCCTCAGCAGTCGCCTGAGTGCCGCATTCCTGAAGCCACCTGCGCCCGGCCAAAGTGGCCCCGGAACCGGGACGAAGTACAACGGCGAGGTCCCCGAGACCCTTCCCGAGATTGAAGAGGCGGTCGCCCGGGCTGACGACAAGGAACGCCTCATCGGCCTGCTGGCCGCACCGATCGCCGCCGCCCTCGGGCTGATCATCACCGGGACCCTGATCAACAATGACCCCAAGGCCCTTCTGGCCAATGGCCAGATCAACAAGCTGCATGTGAACCCGACGCTCTACCTCGAGCTCGGCGCCGTGGCCATCGCCCTGTCCTTTCTGATGCTGGCGATGGCCTACTTCCGCAAGCGCACCTACCTCGGCATCGCCATGGCTCTGTACGGGCTGTCGATCTTCAACCTCCATTTCTGGGGTTTCGGGATTCCGTTCATCTTGGCCGGTGCCTGGTTCCTGGTCCGCGCCTACCGGTTCCAGCAGAAGTTGAAAGAGGCCAACACCTCCACGACGGCCCGCCTCGAGTCCAAGCGGTACACCCCGCCGAACCGGCGGAAGGCCAGCTGACCCGACGCCGGTAGGCGGCGGGGACGGCGTCCCGCTACTGACCGAATCCCCTCGGACCCGCGCTGACTGCCGCGAGTGGTAGGTCGTGTCCCAGTCCCCGCTCGAGCCGCGGCGCGGACCTCCGCGGCCGCGTTTCCGAGTTCAGCCTGAGTACGGAGGGGCGCGTTCTACCTGCTACTCGCACCGTTAACGCGTTGGTAACACGGGCGTGACCGTGACGAAATCCCACTCGTGCATCCTTTGCATCGGCAGTGCGAAAGCTGCCTGGCTTGGCCTTGGCACATCTGGTGGGCCCGTAGAAGTCGAAACGGGAGCGCTGGGACGTAGTTATCTCACGAGAGGAGCACCCAAACCGTGCTAGCCGCAATCACGCAAGTCCCGTATCCGAGTTGGTTGAATCCGGCCGACAACACCTGGCAGCTGGTGGCCGCCACGTTCGTCGGTCTGATGAGCCTCCCCGGACTGGCGGTGCTCTACGCGTCGATCGTCCAGAAGAAGTGGGCGGTGAACGTTCTGACCATGATGTTCGCGGGGTTCTCGCTGGTACTGGTCGCCTGGGTGTTGTGGTCATACAAGGTGGGCTTCGGTTCGACCTCGATCGGCGGAGGTGTGCACAACGGAGTGCAGACCCAGCTCTCCGGCGTGGGTTGGGTCAAACACTTCTTCGAGAACTTCGCCGGTAAACCCGGGAGTATCACCAGCGCCGGGAATGAATCCAGCCAGGGGGTGTCGGCGGCCAACACCGTCATCCCCTTCCACTTCCCGACAACCACGCTGGCGTACTTCCAGTTCGTGTTCGCGGCCATCACCCCCCTGCTCTTCCTGGGGAGTGTGCTCGGCCGGATCAAGTTCAGCGCCTGGTGCCTCCTGGTCCCACTCTGGTCGACCTTCGTCTACGGGATCGACGCATTCCTGCTGTGGGGCGGCGGCTACTTCGCCCAGGAGGGATCCCTGGACTTCTCCGGTGGCTACGTGATCCACATGTCGGCCGGTGTCTCCGGTTTCGTGGCCGCTTGGGTGCTCGGCCCCAGACTGTTGAGAGACAGACAGCATGCGTTACCCAACAACCTGGTGATGGCCGCGGTCGGGGCGGGCATCCTCTGGCTCGGCTGGAACGGCTTCAACGGTGGTGACCCCTACTACGCCGGCATCGACGCCGCCGCGGCGGTGGTCAACACCAACCTGGCCACTGCGGTCGGTGTGATCGTCTGGATCGGGATGGATGCCTGGCTCTCCAAGGAGAAGAAACCCACATTCCTGGGTGGCGTCAACGGCATGATCTGCGGCCTGGTCGCCATCACTCCATGCGCCGGCTGGGTGAGCGGTGAGGGCGCCATTGCCGTCGGAGGAATCGCCACGGTCATCGTCTGGTTCGCCTGGAACTACCTTTCCAAGGTACGGCCCTTCTCCAAGGTGGACGACGCCCTCGGGGTGGTCTACACCCACGGCATCGCCGGTCTGTTCGGCGGCCTGCTGCTCGGTGTGTTCGGCAACCCGAACATGATCGAATACGGCTGCGGCCACCTCGACTCCAGCGGGCAGGTGGTGAACACCACCATCAATACCTATTCGTCGGCCGGCGGTTCGTGCGTACCGTTCTCGGTGAACGGCCTGGCCTACGGCGGCTCGGCCCACCAGCTATGGGAACAGGCCCGGGCCGCGGTGTGGGTGATCCTCTGGTCGGCCGTGGTGACCTTCATCCTGATGAAGCTCATCGGGCTGGTGCTGCGAGGGGCTCGCTACAAGGACGAGATCCTCGAGGTCGGCGACCTGGCCATCCATGGTGAGGAAGCCTTCCCGGAGGAGACCTTGGCGGCACGGGTCGGGACCCTTTCCTCGGCCAGGAGCGGCGGGTCCTCGGGCTCGGGAGGCGCCGGCGCCGGCGGTTCGGGTGGCAGCGTCGCTACGTTAGAGAGACCGGACGACGGTCCACCATCCGGCCCGGAAACCAGCTGACACCACCACTACGAATCCAAGGAGGAATTCAACATGAAGCTCGTCGTAGCGGTCGTGAAGCCGTTCAAACTTGACGACGTGAAGGAGGCGCTCAAAACTCTCGGCGTCCACGGATTGACACTGACGGAGGCCCAGGGCTTTGGGCGTCAGCGGGGTCACACCGAGGTCTACCGAGGGGCCGAATACGAAGTCGAGTTCGTCCCCAAGGTACGTCTCGAGATCCTGGTCGACGACGCTCAGGTCGAGGACGTGACCAACGCCGTGGTCGATAGCGCCAGCACGGGCAAGATCGGCGACGGCAAGGTCTGGATCCTCCCCGTGGAGGACGTCGTGCGGGTCAGGACCGGGGAGCGGGGCAGCGACGCCTTGTGACCCACCGGGGTGCCGGGCCCCCCAACGGCACCCTGTGTCAATGAATGGCCGGCTCTTCGGAGCCGGCCATTCATTGTTTTCGGGCCACCTCAGTTTCTGCCACCTCAGTTTCTGAACCCGGGACGCGGTGCTCAGGTCCGGTCCGGGTGGCCATCGGGTATCATGTAATACGCGTATTACGTGTCAGACGAGAAGGACGAGAAACGATGAGGGTGAACAGCAAGGGCCAGGTAACGATCCCGGCTCCACTGCGGGAGCGCCACGGGCTGCACGAAGGTGACGAAGTAGCGGTCGTCGAGGTGGGTGATGCCCTCCAGATTGTTCGCCTCGAGGGTAGCCAGACCCACGGACAGCACATCGCCCGCAGGATGCGTGGCCGGGCGACTACCGCGATGAGCACCGACCAACTCCTCGACCTGTTGCGGGGTGAGTGAGTCTCGGGTCTCGGCGGCACGCACGGGCGAGAGACCGGTCACATTGGTGGATTCGAGCGTCCTGCTCGACATCCTGACGGATGACCCCACCTGGGCGGAGTGGTCCGAGCATGCGCTCGCCCGGGCGCGGGACGAGGGCCGGTTGGTCATCAGCCCCATCGTCTACGCCGAAGTCTCCACCGGCTTCGACAGGATCGAGGATCTCGACGACGCGGTTCCCGAGGTTGACTTTGAGCGGGAGGCGCTTCCCTACCAGGCCGGATTCGTGGCGGGCAAGGCTTTCCTTGCTTATCGCCGTCGAGGTGGACAACGTCGATCCCCACTCCCGGATTTCTATGTCGGCGCTCATGCGGCGGTGCGCGGGTACCGACTGCTTTCAAGAGATGTGGCCCGGTACCGCACATATTTCCCGTCGGTCGAATTGGTGGCCCCGCCACCCTGAGCTGAGCTGGGATGACATTGTCGGGGCACCTTCGGCGCCCAACATGCAGCTTGGACAGCTTGATCTGGCCGGGCACGAGCAAGCGCCGCCAGATCGTCGGCTCGTCGTTCGCGCAACTCAACCCGCCTGTCTGGCCACCGCCTCCGACGCAGCCTTGGCCGCCTCCGGATCGCCTAAGTACTCACTCGACACGACAGAGAGGTCATCACCCAGCCGGTAGCGGAACGGGATGCCGGTGGGGACCTCCAACTCGACGATGTCCTCATCGCTGATCCCGTCGATGTGCTTGCGCAACGCCCGGAGGCTGTTGCCGTGGGCGACTACCAGCACCACCCCGCCCCTGGCCCCCTCGACCAACAGGTCGGGAACGATGGCGTCCTCCCAGTAGGGAACCACCCGGGCGACCACATCGGCCAGGCACTCGGTCGCCGGCAACGCGTCCACCGGGACGTCCCGGTAACGCGGGTCCCCGGCCGGGTGCCGCTCGTCGCCGATCTCCACCCGCGGAGGTGGGGTGGCGTAACCCCGGCGCCAGGCGTTGAGCTGCTCCTTCCCGTACGCAGCCGCGGTCTCCTTCTTATTGCGACCCTGGAGATCCCCGTAGTGGCGCTCGTTGAGCCGCCAGTGCCGCCGCACCGGCAACCAACTCTTCTGAGCCGCGTCGAGGGTGAGGTTTGCCGTGCGAATTGCCCGGGTGAGCACCGAGGTGTGGACCACTCGGAGGTCAAGACCGGCTTCCGAACCCAGCAACCTCCCGGCCTCCGTGGCCTCGTCCTCCCCCTGAGGGGTCAGATCGACATCCTGCCAGCCGGTGAACAGGTTTTCAGCGTTCCAGGTCGATTGGCCGTGGCGCAGGAGTACCAGATCGGGCATGGGGGCGAGCGTATCTCGACTGGCTGGCGGGCTTGGTGCCGGAAGCTGAGGAGCGACAATGAGGGCGTGGCCGGCGCGGGACGACGACTTCCTCGTCGGACCGGGCTCCGAGCAGGCAACCCTCCCGCTCGCACAGATGGCGGAAGCGCAACTCCTCCTCACAGCTCAGTTCGTGCTGGAGGCGTTCGCAGACCAGGCTTTCCAGTTGATGCCGGATCCATTCGAGATCGGTGTCGCGACAATCGGGAACTTCTGTCATATGTCAAGTCAAATCCCCGGGGCAGGCCCGGACCAGGGTCGAAGGACCCCTGTTCAGAGCCGTGTTCGGCCACCGGCCCGCCGCTGGCCTGGCTCGAGTCGCAACAAGAAGGCCTGCTCAGACCGGGTGAGCACAATCGTGAAGAAAACCTGCACATATAACACTCAACTTTGCTATACTCATATATAACCAAGAGAAGGTCTAACTCAGAAGACCGGAAACATACGGAGAGGTGCCCCAAGAGAGGGCGCTGAACAGGGAAAAGGGAGCACCATGGCTAAAGCAGTAGGAATCGACCTCGGAACCACCAACTCGGTGGTGAGCGTGTTGGAAGGCGGCGAGCCCGTCGTCATCCCCAATGCCGAAGGCGGCAGGACGACCCCCTCGGTCGTCGGCTTCGCCAAGTCGGGCGAAGTGCTGGTCGGTGAGGTGGCCAAGCGCCAGGCCATCACCAACCCCGACCGGACCATCCGATCGGTCAAGCGCCAGATGGGCACCTCCTGGACCGTCGACATCGACGGGAAGAAGTACAGCGCCCAGGAGATCTCCGCCCGGATCCTCGGCAAGCTGAAGAGGGACGCCGAGGCGTACCTGGGTGACACGGTGAACCAGGCCGTCATCACCGTCCCCGCCTACTTCGACGACGCCCAGCGCACCGCCACCAACGAAGCCGGGGTCATCGCCGGCCTCGAGGTGCTGCGCATCATCAACGAGCCGACCGCCGCCGCCCTCGCCTACGGCCTCGACAAGGAAGGCGCCGACCAGACCGTGCTGGTCTTCGACCTCGGTGGTGGCACCTTCGACGTGTCCATCCTCGAGATCGGCGACGGGGTCTTCGAGGTGAAGTCCACCTCCGGTAACTCCAAGCTCGGTGGCGACGACTGGGACAAGCGGATCATCGACTGGTTGGTGAAGACGTTCAAGGACACCGAGGGTGTCGACCTGTCCACCGACAAGATGGCCACCCAGCGCCTGCAGGAGGCGGCCGAGAAGGCCAAGATCGAGCTGTCCTCCCTCCAGGAGACCCAGATCAACCTGCCGTTCATCACCGCCACCTCCGAGGGCCCCAAGCACCTCGACGTGAAGCTCACCCGGGCCACCTTCAACGAGTTGACCAAGGATCTGGTCGAGGCCTGCAAGGGTCCCTTCGACCAGGCCATCGCCGACTCGAAGCTGACCAAGGAGGACATCGACCACGTGATCCTGGTCGGCGGGTCCACCCGCATCCCCGCGGTCCAGGAGCTGGTCCAGCAGATGACCGGCAAGGAGGCCCACAAGGGCGTCAACCCCGACGAGGTGGTGGCCATCGGTGCCGCCGTCCAGGCCGGGGTGTTGAAGGGCGAGGTGAAGGACGTCCTGCTCCTCGACGTGACCCCGCTGTCGCTGGGTATCGAGACCAAGGGCAGCGTCATGCACCGCCTCATCGAGCGGAACACCACCATCCCCACCAAGCGGAGCGAGGTGTTCACCACCGCCGAGGACAACCAGCCCTCGGTCGAGGTCCACGTGCTCCAGGGTGAGCGGGAGATGGCCATGTACAACAAGACGCTGGGGAAGTTCCAGCTGGTGGACCTGCCACCCGCGCCCCGGGGCGTGCCGCAGATCGAGGTCACCTTCGACATCGACGCCAACGGCATCGTCCACGTGTCGGCCAAGGACCGGGCGACCAACAACGAGCAGTCGATGACCATCACCGGCCAGTCGTCTCTGGCCAAGGACGACATCGACCGCATGGTCAAGGACGCCGAGGCTCACGCCGAGGACGACCGTCGCCGCAAGGAGGAGGCCGAGATCCGCAACAACGCCGACACCCTGGTGTACCAGACGGAGAAACTCCTCAAGGATCAGGGCGAGAAGTTCGAGGGCGACGAGAAGGAGAAGGTCGAGTCGTCCCTCAGCGCGCTGAAGGAGGCGCTCGCCGGCACCGACGTGGAAGCCATCAAGACGGCGACCGAGTCGTTGCTGACCGCCAGCCAGGGGTTTAGTCAGCGCCTCTACGAAGAGGCGTCGAGGGAGAACGCCGCCGGAGCCACCGCAACTGATGGCGGGCCAGCCGACGAGATCTCCGACGACGAGGTCGTGGACGCCGAGATCGTCGATCCCGAGCCTGACGCACCCAAGAGCTGATCGTCCATGTCCGGTAGCAACGACAGGACAGACCGGATGCGAGCGAAGGAACCGGAGGGGGAGATCCCCTCTGGTTCTGCTGCCGCGTCGGCGGCCAGGACCTTCGGCACCGCCGGCCCGCAGGTCGGGGCCAGCTTCGGTGATGACGACGTGAACCTCGGCGACGAGGGCGGGGCGGACGATGACGAGGTGGTCGAAGGCGAGATCGTCGATCCGTTGACGGCGGTGACCGCCCAACGCGACGAGTATCTCGATTCGTTGAGGCGGTTGCAGGCGGAGTTCGACAATTACCGCAAGCGGGTGACCAAGCAGCAGAGCGAGCAGGCCGAGCGGGCGGCGGTGTCCCTGGTGGGCAAGCTGCTCCCGGTCCTCGACGCCCTCGACCTGGCCGCCGCCCACGTGGGCGACCCCGACTCCGACGACGCCCGGGCCCTGGTGGCCGCCGCCTCGCTGCTCACCGGTGCCCTGGCCAAGGAAGGCCTCGAGCGCATCGACCCGGTCGGCCAGCCCTTCGATCCCAATGATCACGAAGCGGTGGGGCACCTTCCAGCTGATCCCGCCGCGGCCGCCGCGGGCGGAAACGGAAATGGAAACGGCGCGGCCGGGAGTGCCGGGGCCGAGCCGCCCGCCGCCGACGAGGAGAAGGGCGCGTCCGCGCCCCATGACGGTCCGGTGGTGGGCCAGGTGATGAGGCCCGGTTACCGCTGGAAGGGCACCGTCATCCGTCCGGCCATGGTGATGGTGCACGGCTAAGACGGTGGCACCGCAGCGCGAATGGTTCGAGAAGGACTACTACAAGGTCCTCGGGGTCTCCAGTACGGCCACGCCCAAGGAGATCACCAGCGCCTACAGGAAGCTGGCCAAGAAGCACCACCCCGACACCAACCCGGGCAAGGAGGAGAGCTTCAAGGAGATCTCCGCCGCCTACGACGTCCTCAACAACGCCGAGACCCGCAAGGAGTACGACGAGGTCCGGGCCATGGGCCCGATGGCCGGCGCCGGTGCCGGTGGGTTCCCGGGCGGATTCGGCGGGGCCGGGGCCGGCGGCTTCCGGGTCGAGGACATGGGCGACCTCGGCGATCTCTTCGGCGGCCTGTTCGGCCGCGGGGGCCGTCGCGGCCGGACCGCGGCCGGCACCGGCCCCCAGCGGGGCAACGATGTGGAGACCGAGCTCAACCTCTCGTTTGAAGACGCGGTGCACGGGGTCACCACGTCGGTGCACCTCACCACCGACGCCCGCTGCCACACCTGCAACGGATCCGGAGCAGCCCCCGGGACCCGACCGGTCACCTGCCCGCGCTGCCACGGCACCGGCTCCCTGCAGGACAACCAGGGCCTCTTCTCCCTCAGCCAGATCTGCCCGCAGTGCCAGGGGAGCGGCACCATCGTCGAGACCCCCTGCCCGACCTGTCACGGGTCGGGGGTGGAGCACCGCGACCGGGCGGTGAAGGTGCGGATCCCGGCGGGGGTCGACGACGGCCAGCGCATCCGGGTGAAGGGCCGCGGCGCGGCCGGTCGCAACGGCGGACCGGCCGGCGACCTCTACGTGGTCGTCCGGGTCAACCGCCACCCGGTGTTCGGGCGCAAGGGAAAGAACCTGACCCTCACCGTCCCGGTCACCTACCCCGAGCTGGTGCTCGGCACCACCCTCACCGTGCCCACCCTCTCCGACCCGGTGACCCTGCGCATCCCGCCGGGGACCCCGTCGGGGCGGACCTTCCGGGTGAAGGGCCGCGGCGTGCCCGCCGGCAAGAAGACCTCCGCCGGCGACCTGCTGGTCACCCCCGAGGTCATCGTGCCCGACACCCTCACCGACGAGCAGCGGTCGACGGTCGAGGCGCTCCACAAGCTGCTCGACCAGCCGCCGAGAGACTTCGAGGGGGTGTGATGGCCGACGACCCGCGTACCCGTGCCGTCTACGTGATCTCGGTGGCCGCGGAGCTGGCCGGGGTCCACCCACAGACCCTCCGGGTCTACGAGCGCAAGGGGCTGCTCGACCCGGTCCGCACCGAGGGCGGCAGCCGCCGGTTCAGCGAGGAGGACCTGGCTCGGCTCCGCCACATCCAGGAGCTGACCAACGCCGGCCTCAACCTCGAGGGCGTCCGCCGGGTGATGGAGCTCGAGCGGGAGGTAGCCCGGCTGAAGGCCGAGGTCGCCGCGGCGGTGATCGAGGCGCGGGAGGCGGTGGCCCGGGCCCATCAGCAGTACCGGCGCGACCTGGTGCCGGTGTCGAAAACCATGGTGGCCACCCGACCGCAGGGCCGGCCCACCCCGAGGGGAGGCGTCATCCGATGACCATGAATCCCGATAGATGGACCCTGAAGACCCAGGAGGCGTTCAGCCAGGCCGCGGAGCTGGCCAAGTCGTCCAACCACGCGGAGATCACCCCCGACCACCTGCTGGTGGCGGTGCTGGGCCAGGTCGACGGCATCGCCGGCCCGGTGCTGACCCGGGTGGGGGTGGAGCCGGCCGTCATCCTCAGCCGCATCGAGGGCGAGCTCTCCCGGCTGCCCCAGGCCTTCGGCGGCGAGCAGCCCGGGATCAGCCGCACCCTCCGCGAGGTGCTGGAGTCGGCCGACTCCCTGCGCCAGGACATGGGCGACGAGTACCTGTCGGTCGAGCACCTGGTGCTGGCCATGGCCGACCGGATCGGGGTCGAACGCGACGCCCTGCTCTCCGCGCTGCGCGACGTGCGCGGCAGCCAGCGGATCACCACCAACGACCCCGAGGCCACCTTCGCCGCCCTCGAGAAGTACGGCCGCGACCTGACGGCTTCGGCCCGTCAGGGCAAGATGGACCCCGTCATCGGGAGGGACGAGGAAGTGAGGCGGGTCATCCAGGTGCTCTCCCGCCGCACCAAGAACAATCCCGTCCTGATCGGCGAGCCCGGGGTGGGCAAGACCGCCATCGTCGAGGGCCTGGCCCAGCGCATCGTGGAAGGTGACATCCCCGAGGGCCTGAAGGGCAAGCGGGTGATCCAGCTCGACATGGGCTCGATGGTGGCCGGGGCCAAGTACCGCGGCGAGTTCGAGGAGCGGCTGAAGGCCGTCCTCAAGGAGATCACCGACGCCGAGGGCGAGATCGTCACCTTCATCGACGAGCTGCACACCATCGTGGGGGCCGGCGGCGGCTCGGAAGGGGCGATGGACGCCGGCAACATGATCAAGCCGATGCTGGCCCGCGGCGAGCTGCGGCTCATCGGGGCCACCACCCTCGACGAGTACCGCAAGTACATCGAGAAGGACGCCGCCCTCGAGCGCCGCTTCCAGCAGGTGTTCGTGCCGCCCCCGTCGGTGGAGGACACCATCGCCATCCTGCGCGGGTTGAAGGAGCGGTACGAGGTGCACCACGGGGTCCGCATCCAGGATGCCGCCCTGGTCGCCGCGGCCGTTCTGTCCGACCGGTACGTCACCGGCCGCTTTCTGCCCGACAAGGCCATCGACCTGATGGACGAGGCGGCGTCGCGGCTGCGCATCGAGATCGACTCGATGCCCACCGAGCTCGACGTGGTCACCCGGCGGATGCGCCAGCTGGAGATCGAGAAGATGGCCCTCGAGAAGGAGTCGGACTCCGCCTCCGCCGACCGGCTGGGCTCCCTCGAAGAGGAGCTGGCCAACCTGTCCGAGCAGTCGGTGGCCATGACCGCCCACTGGCAGTCGGAGAAGGAGGCCATCGCCACCATCCAGGAGCTGAAGAATTCGCTCGAGCAGAAGCGGGGCGATGCCGAGCGGCTGGCCCGCGACGGCAATCTGGCCGAGTCATCGGCCATCAGCTACGGCGAGATCCCCGAGCTCGAGCGCCAGATCGGGGCGGCCACCGAGACGCTGGCTTCGTTGCAAGCCGTGCAGCGGTTCCTGAAGGAGGAAGTCGACGCCGAAGACGTGGCCGAGGTAGTCAGCCGGTGGACCGGGGTGCCGGTGTCCCGGCTGCTGGAGGGCGAGGTCGAGAAGCTGATCCGGATGGAGGACGCGTTGCACGCCCGGGTGGTCGGCCAGGACGAGGCCGTCGCCGCGGTGGCCAACGCCATCCGCCGTTCGCGGGCCGGGTTGAGCGACCCCAACCGCCCGATCGGGTCGTTCCTGTTCCTCGGGCCGACCGGGGTGGGCAAGACCGAGCTGGCCCGGTCATTGGCCGACTTCCTGTTCGACGACGCCAAGGCCATGGTCCGGATCGACATGGGCGAGTACACCGAGCGGCACTCGGTGGCCCGGCTGGTCGGTGCCCCTCCGGGCTATGTGGGCTACGAGGAGGGCGGCCAGCTGACCGAGGCGGTGCGCCGCCGTCCGTACGCGGTGGTGCTGCTCGACGAGCTGGAGAAGGCCCACGCCGATGTGTTCAACATCCTGCTGCAGGTGCTGGAGGACGGGCGGCTGACCGATGGCCAGGGCCGGACGGTCGACTTCACCAACGCGGTGCTGATCATGACCTCCAACCTGGTGGGGGAGCCGGCGTCGTACTTCAAGCCGGAGTTCGTGAACCGGATCGACGAGATCGTCCGGTTCCATTCGTTGAGCGAGGCCGACCTCGAGCGCATCGTCTCCATCCAGCTCGGGGGCCTGCGGGGCCGGCTGGCCGAGCGCCGGCTGTCGCTGGCCGTCACCCCGGCTGCCGAGGCGTATCTGGCCCGGGCCGGGTTCGACCCCGACTACGGGGCCCGGCCGTTGCGGCGGGTGATCCAGCGGGAGGTCGAGGACCAGATGGCCATGGCCCTCCTGGAGGGTCGCTACCCGGAGGGCTCGACGGTCACCGTCGACGAGAAGGACGGGGCGATCGTCCTGTCCTGACCCGGCTCGGGGCATCGGGCCGGTGCGGCGCGTCCGGCGAGGCGACGCCCGGAACCCGGTGCGACCGCCCAGCACACACGTTGCGTGGTCGTACCGTTACTGCCTGTCGCTCAAAGCTCCCCTTGGCGTGAACCGCGATTCCACAAGTTCGGGCCGATCTCCTCGTTATCGAGTGTGTCGGAACGCTCCCCGGGATGGGGGCGATCACGACCAGAGCCAACGGGGCTGAGCGGAGGGGGTCCCGATGGGAGAGCGGAACCGCGGCAGAATCGGGTTGCGCGGTTGGCGATCGGTGACGCTGGGCGTCGCCACGGCACTGATGACGAGCGGGCTGGCACTGGCACCTCTGAGTGCTCCGGCGGCCGGTGCCGCCACACCGGTGACCATCACCACCCCGTCCCCGCTTCCCGATGCCACAGTCAACTCGCCCTATTCGGTGACGCTGCAGGCGAGTGGGGGTACGCCGCCCTACTGGTGGCAGTGGGGCATCGATCCGAACAGTTATCGCGAACAGCTGCCCCCGGGCCTGTCCTTCCCGTCTTCCGGCACCATCTCCGGGACCCCGACCGAGTGGGGAACATTCGAGTTCTACGTGTTTGTCGGGGACTCGGCGAGTCCCCAGGGGCAGTACGTGAGGTACTTCGTGCTCAACGTGCAGCCGCTCACACCACCGCCTTTGGTGATCACCACGACTTCGGTGCCCAACGCCAGGGTCGGCTCGGCGTACTCGGCGAACCTGCAGGCCTCCGGGGGGGTGCCGCCTTACGTCTGGTCCCTCAAATCCGGGAGCTTGCCCAACGGCTTGTCGCTCTCGTCCTCCGGCACCATTTCCGGAACCCCCCATCTACCGCAAACCGCCAGCTTCACCGTGCAGGTCGTGGATACCGGAGCCCAATCCGGCACCGATGTCTACGCCCCCGGGCAGCAGACGGCCACCCAACCGCTGAGCATGGCGGTGGGGAGCGGAAATCCCACGACGGACTCGACGTTGGAAGCGCTCGGGAATGAGGTCGTGGCCGCGGCGGCAAGCGTCAATGTGGCGATAGCCAACGTGTTGGCCGTGGTGACACCGGCCATAGAGCTGGTCCAGGGACAGCTCCCTTACCTGGAGTTCGTACTCGGATGCCTGGACGGCACCAGCATCGGGTGCAAATTGTAAGGAGAGGTGCGCGGTCGGTTCCACCGAGGGCGATCGACTCACGAGGGACCTCGAGGAGCCGGGTTGTCCGGTCACGACGAGCGTTCGACAATGGGTTCCCGATCCGTTCGGCCCATGACCGCGGGCAGACGCACCGTGCGAAAATCGAATGGCGGGTTGGGGCAGCTCTTGTCGGCAGCTCATTGCACTTGACCAGGACGTTCCTCTACGGCTGACGGCGTCCTTCCCGCCAACTCGAAGCGTTCGCGAGCGTCGCGACGGGAGGGCTATCCAGCGGTACGAGAGACAACCTCGCGGATCCGGACCCGCCGGCCGGTGCGGAGGATGGCCCGGGTGTAGATGCTGGTCGCCAGTCGGGCCACGGCAATGGTGCCCAGGATGCTGATCGCCACCGAGGCGAGAAACTCCCACCAGGTGATCGCACCGAAGCCGACCAGGACCGGCATGGCGAAGGGCGCGGTCGGGGGCAGATAGGCGAGGACCTTGATCAATGCCGATGGGCTTCCCGAGGCGGCGGCGGTGAGCGAGATGATGTACCCGAAGATGATCGGGATGCTCAACGGGAAGGCGAGGCTCTGCACCTGGTCCTGGCGCTGGGCCAGGGAACCTGCCGCGGCGTAGACCCAGCAGTAGAAGCTGTAGCCGAGCACCAACCAGACCAGCGTGCTCACCACCACCAGGGGACCGGTCCCGTGCAGCAGGCTGGACCCGACCGCCGCGGACAGGGTGAGGGCGACCGCCACGATGAGGAAAGCCTGGGCGAAGGCGACCAGACCGATCCCGAGCACCTTGCCGGTGAGCAGCTGGATCGGGCGCACCGCGGCCAGGAGGACCTCGATGACCCGGCTGGCCTTCTCCTCCATGACCCCGATCAGGGTCCAGGTGTTGTACTGGGTGAGCATCACGAAGATGAGGATGACCCCGATCAGCGACGTGGGGTGCACCTTCTTCTTGGCGGCGCCGGGTTGGAGGCTGCTCACCGGAAGCGGCTTCGCACCGGCCAACGCGGCGGACTGGGCCGGGGTGAGATGAGCCGCCTGGACTGCGGCGGCCACCCCCAGGTTCATGGCCAACTGAGCCGTGCCGGAACTGTCGTTGGCGTCGATCGGTTTGTCCACCACGATGTTCTGACCGTTGACGATGGCGAGGTCGATGTTCCCCGAGCGGACAGCGTCGTTCGCCGCCTTCTGGTCGGGCTCGGGCACGAACTGGACGGTGGTGCCGTTGGTCTTGGCCGACGCCACCACCACGGCATGGAGTGGTGCCGCCAGCGACCCGACCACCCCGACCCGCTGGGGTTGCGGTGTTGACTTGGTGAGGACCGGGATGATGATGGCCCCCGCCACCACCGCCAGCATGATCACCGTCCCGATGCGAAAGATCCGGCCCCGCAACCGCTCCCGGATCTCCCGGGCCGCCACCAGTCCCACATCACTGCTGAAGGGCCCGAATCCGGGGAGTCTCCGAGGCCGTGGCTGGCGGGGTGCGCGAGGTGTGCGGGCGGCGCGGGCGGCTCCGGGTCGGCCGGCTGACCGCCGTCTGAGCCGGAACCGGATCCTCACCGCCGCGGCCAGGACCACCACGACGGGGAGGATGAATCGGACGTCCCTGAGGCTCATCGCACTGCCTCCCGGAACACCTCGGAGAGCCGGCGGCGCTCGAATACGAATTCGGTGACCCGTCCCTTCGCCATGGCCGCCTCGAGAACCGTCTGGCTGTCGACCGTCGGGTCCAGCACCAGTCGCGCCGCGCCGCCGTCGACTTCGGAGATGGCGACGCCTTTCAGGCCCCGAGCCCAGGAACCATCCCGGTCCCCTTCCACCCGCACGACCAGACGGGGAGAACCGCTGGTGGCCAGGTCGTCCACCTTTCCGGTCACCACCAGCCGGCCATGGTCGATGATGGTCACCGATTCGCAGAGATCCTCGACCTGGTCGAGTTGGTGACTGGAGAAGAGCACACAGCACCCGGCGCGGGCCTGCTCGACCAGCACCCCGCCGATGGCGTCGATCCCCGACGGGTCCAATCCGGCCAGGGGTTCGTCCAGGATCAGCAGTTCGGGACCGTGGACCAAGGCGGCGGCGAGCTGTACCCGTTGCTGGTTCCCGTGGGACAGGGCATCCACCTTGCTCCCGACCCGGTCGAGGACCCCGAGCCGATCCAGCCATGTCCTGGTGGCGGACTCGGCGTCGGTCGCGCTCATCCCGTGCAGTCTCCCGAGATACTCGAGCTGCTCGCCCACCAGCATGGCCGGGTACAGGCCTCGTTCCTCCGGCATGTACCCGAAGCGCCGCCGTTCGGCCGGGCCGACCGGATCACCGTTCCACTTCACCACGCCGGCATCCAGGTCCGTGAGCCCGAAGACGGCCCGCATGGCGGTCGTCTTCCCCGCCCCGTTGGGTCCCAAGAAGCCCACCACCTCGCCGGCGGGAACCGAGAAGGAGAGATCGTCGAGGGCGGTGAGGGTTCCGAAGCGACGAGTCAGCCCGTCGAGCTCGAGGAGACCCATCGCCTCAGACTAGATGTCGGCGCGCCGCCGACGGAGTGATGAGAGAAGCGCTCTGACAAGGGCCTTCCGAACTCGTACGACCTAGGATCTGCGTCGTGGGACCTCTCCATTCCTATCCGCGGGAACCCCAAGGCAGACGCATCGGCATCGCGGTGGCCTTGGTGGTCGCCCTCGCGCTGGCCGGATATATCGGGTCAGTTGTCGGTCCTCACTTCAAAGGCAGCTCGAGCTCCACGACAACCGCTCCGACGCTTCCGCCGTCCACCACCACCTCGACGGTCGCGCACGCCAGCGTGAAGGTCCTGGTCGCCAACGGGACCCAGGAGGCCAACACCGCCGGCCACTTCACCCAGCTGCTCCAACAACAGGGGTGGAATGTCGGAACTCCGACCAACAGCACCTCGTCGGCATCGACTACGACGGTCTACTATGCCCCGTCCAAGCAGCAGGCTGCCGCTCTGGTCGCTTCCGCGATCGGGGCGCCGGCGACGGCGGTCCAACCGCTGAGCGCGACGGTGCCGGTGGCCAATGCCGCGGGCATCGATGTCGTGGTGGTCATCGGGGCCGACCTGGCCGGCCAGGGGTTCCCGGCCACCACCGCCCCGAGCTGAGCAGGCCCGCCGGTCGCGGGTCTGCCCGGGCTCCGCTCCGTCGACGAGGCGGGCGTTCGGCGGGCGGCTTACCATGAGGCGTTAGCGGCGGCGGTCCGAGGCAGAGGTCGGATCGGAAAGGCTGGTGAGCCAATGCCAGGCGAACGGGATCGACAAGCGATGGTGGACCTGTTCGGTCGGCACATGGATGCCGAACTCGCCGGGGATCTGGAGACGACGCTGGCGACCATGACCGCCGACCCCCACCTGGTCAACGTGCCTTCCATGGTCGGAGGTGCCGGCCCCGAAGGGGTTCGGGCCTTCTATGCCGATCGGTTGATCGGAAAGTTCTTCCCACCCGATGTCCAGTTCACGGAAGTGTCACGGACTGTCGGTCAGGAGCGGCTCGTCGACGAGCTGATCATCTCCTTCACCCACACCCAAGAGATCGAGTGGATGGTCCCCGGCGTGGCTCCGACCGGGCGACCGGTCTCGGTCGCCTTCGTCGTGATCGTCGGGGTGGAGAACGGAAAGATTGCCTACGAGCACATCTATTGGGACCAGGCGACCGTGCTCGTCCAGCTCGGCTTGCTCGACCCCGCCGGCCTTCCGGTCGCCGGCCGGGAGGCGGCGGCCAAGGTTCTCGACCCGACCATCCCCGGCCCGGCCACCTGACCAGGGGCGGACAACTTCGCCGTGCTCCGCGAGTGATTCGGGTACCGGTCCCCGAGGCCACCGCGATGGACGGAACCGGCCCGGCCTCCCCATGAATCCGGGAAGGCCGGGCCGGTCGGGTGAAGGAACGTCCGACTGGTGTCGAAACGCTACCTAGGCGTCACGCCGCACCATGCGGTACCCGCCGACTGCGAGGGCAATCGCCGCGTAGCCAGCCAGGACGGCCATCCCGACCCACGGGCTGAACGTGGTGATGGATCCATGTGTCACATGTGGGTTGACCGTGACCATCGCACTGCCGATGTTGGCCGGCTCGAACTTGCCGATGGCGTTCTGAAATGACTGGGGCAGGGCCGGCGTCAGCAACGGGAGGATGAGCAGCACCCCCACGAAAGCGGCGATGGCACCGGCGGTATGGCGGATGATGGTGCCGAGACCCAGGGCCAGGAGACCCAGCACCGCCAGGTACAGACCCCCACCGGCAACCGCCCCGAGCACACCGGATTGGCCGAGGGTGGCGTGAGGGGCCCCGCCACTGATCAGCATCTGACCGATGAAGAAGGCACCGAACGAGACGACCTCGCCCACCACCAGTGCGACGGCGGCAAACACCCCTGCCTTGGCGGCCAGGAACATCTTTCGGTTGGGGATCGCGGCCAGGCTCGACCGAATGGTCCCGGTCCCGTACTCAGCGCTGATGGCCAAGACACCCAGGATGCCGATGGCCAGCTGACCCAGCAAGAGGCCGGTAAGGCTCACGCTGGTGGGGTCGAAGCTCAGCTTGTCCCCCGGGGTGGCGTGGGCCCATCGGTTCGCCTCGGTCGCAGTGGCGATGACGCCGATGCCGATGGTGAGCACGACGGTGACCAGGATCGTCCAGGTGGTCGACCGGACACTGCGTATCTTGGTCCATTCCGATTTCATCACCCCGGACGGGCGGTACTGCGGCGCCTCAGGGGCGGGGATGGTTGAGGTGATGAGGGTCATCGGGTGCTCACTTTCGTGCCGGCGTGAACCGGGTCGTTGTTGTGGACGAGGTTCGGGTCGGCGGAGAAGCCGCCCTCTCCTCGGTAGTCGACGCTGTCCTGGGTCAGCTCCATGAAGGCCTCTTCGAGGGAGGCCATCTGCGGTGAGAGCTCGTGCAGTGTCAGCCGCTGTTCGAAGGCGATGTCGCCGATGACGTCGGCGCTGACGCCGGCGACGGACAACGCACCGTCTTCTTCTCGGACCACGGTGGCTCCGCTCGAGCTCATCGCTTCCTTGAACAACTCGGCCTGCGGGGTGCGGACCCGCACGAACTGCTGGCTGCTCTGGGCGATGAACTCGGCCACCGGCATCTCGGCGATGAGGCGCCCCCGGCCGATCACGACCAGGTGGTCGGCGGTCAGGGCCATCTCGCTCATCAGGTGGCTGGAGACGAAGACCGTCCGGCCCTCTCGCCCCAGTCCCTTCAACAGGTTGCGGACCCAGCGGATCCCCTCGGGGTCGAGGCCGTTGATGGGTTCGTCGAACAGGAGCACGCTGGGATCCCCGAGGAGGGCGGCGGCGATGCCCAGCCGCTGGCCCATGCCGAGGGAGAAGGTGCCGGCGCGCTTGTTGGCCACGCTGGAGAGCCCCACCACGTCGAGGACCTCGTCTACCCGGGACTGGGGGATGTCATTGGTCTGGGCCAATTGCAACAAGTGGTTCCGGGCACTCCGGCCCGGGTGGATGGCGTTGGCCTCGAGGAGGGCCCCGACCTCTCGGAGCGGCCAGGCGAGACCCGGGTAGGGAATCCCGTTGACCTTGGTCTCCCCGGCGTCGGGCATATCGAGTCCCATGATCATGCGCATGGTGGTCGACTTGCCCGCCCCGTTGGGCCCCAGGAACCCGGTGATCTGGCCGGGCTTGACGACGAAGGACAAGTCGTCCACCGCCACGGTCTCGCCGTAGCGCTTGGTAATGCCGGTGACTTCGATCATGTACCGCTCCTCAGTGTTGTGGTTGGTGCCGGTTGGCTTGATGGCAGGGTCGTTCGGACCTCACCAACCATCCTGACGATGCGGGCCTGGAGAATCGTCACCCCAGCGGCTCCATCTGTTGGGTACTCCCGGAGTAGGCATCGAGCCCGCTTTCGCAGCGGCTGTACATCGCTCGATGTACACACCGAGCAACCCGAGGGTGATGCGCAGGCACCATCCGCTCAGTAGCGTCGTGATATGGCCTTACCCACGGGGAGCCTGGCTCCTCGCCCTCCCTTCCTGCAGCGCATCACCCCCCAGGCGTGGATGTCGATCGACATCGCTCTCGTCGTGCTGCTGTTCGTGGCTGAACTGGGGTCGGTCCTCTGGGGCAATCGGGAGACGGGACAGCCATTTCCCCGGACGCTCCTGGTCGTCATCGTCGGGTTCGCCACCCTCCCGATCGCCCTCCGCCGGAAATACCCTCTCCCGGTCCTCGTCGTGGTCATCTGCGCCACCGCCTTGGCCACCATTGGTAGCCACAACCTCACCGGCTTCCCCCTGGTCGCCCTGCCTCTCTACAGCGTTGCCACTCAGTACGAACGGCGAGACTCGATCATCGCCCTGTGTGGCACCTGTGTGGCGATCTTGGTATCGATCTTGATCGCGGATCTGATCCACGGGAGTAGCGCCAATCAGGCGTTCAACTCGGTGCTGGCCGGCGGCGCGGCCTGGTTCGTGGGCGACAGCGTCCGCGCCCGGCGCGCCTACGTCGCGGGGTTGACCCAGCAAGCCGAGGAGCGCCAGCGTCTGGAGACCGAACGGGCGCAGCAATCCATCGGTGAGGAGCGGCTCCGGATCGCCCGGGAGCTGCACGACATCGTGGCCCACAGCCTGAGTGTCATCGCCATCCAATCGGGGGTGGGGCGCCACGTGCTCGACATGCAACCCGAAGAGGCCCGAAAGGCGCTGGCCGCGGTGGAGACCACCAGTCGCTCGGCGCTCGATGAGCTACGCCGGGTCCTCGGCGTTCTCCGGAGCGACGACCCCGACGGGCCCAGCCTCGTCCCCGCTCCCGGTATCGGTGATCTCGGTCAGCTTCTCGACCAGTGCCGTGCGACCGGGCTGGAGGTCACCTACCGGGTGCACGGCCCGGTCGTACCGGTGTCACCCTCCATGGACCTCTCGGTGTACCGCATCGTGCAGGAGGCACTCACCAACGTCTCCAAGCATGCGGGAACCGCGCAGGCCGCGGTGGACATCACCTTTGCCGAAGACGCGGTGGTGGTGAGCGTGCTCGACGAAGGTGCGCTTCACCGCAACGGGGCCGTCCTTCCAACGGACACCAGTGTCGAAACCGGGGCGCATCACGGGATCATCGGCATGCGGGAGCGAACCGCGATGTTCGGTGGCACCTTGACGGCAGAGCCACGCCGAGAAGGTGGCTTCGAGGTGCAGGCCCGGCTTCCCCTCGATCCGGGGTCACCGTGACCATCGGCGTGGTGGTCGTCGACGACCAAGCCCTGGTGCGAGGCGGCTTTCGGGTCCTGGTCGATTCGGCCGCCGACCTCGAGGTGCTCGGCGAGGCGTCCAACGGGGCCGAAGCCGTCGAACTGGTCCGAGCCTCCCGTCCCGACGTGGTGCTCATGGATGTCCGGATGCCGGTGATGGATGGGATCGAGGCGACCCGCCAGATCCTCGATGGACGTCACGACGGGGGCCCCCGGATCCTGATCCTGACCACCTTCGACCTCGACGAGTACGTCTATGCCGCCCTGCGGGCCGGGGCGAGCGGGTTCATGCTGAAGGACACCCCGCCCGACGAGCTGTTGGCGGCCATCCGGGTCATCGCCGGCGGCGATGCCCTCCTCGCCCCCAGCGTGACCCGACGGCTGATCGCCGACTTCGCCAGTCGTGAGATCAAACCGGCCGGATCGGCCGACATCCTCAATTCCCTCACCGATCGGGAGCGGGAAGTCTTCGGCCTGGTGGCCAAGGGCATGTCCAACCAGGAGGTGGCCGACGAGCTGCACATGAGCGCGGCCACGGCCAAGACCCACGTGAGCCGGGTGCTGATGAAGCTGGACGCCCGTGACCGGGCCCAGCTGGTGGTGATCGCCTATGAGACGGGGTTCATCTCCCCCAGCTGATGGGTCAGTTCGTCTCTCCGGCTTGAACACGCCGTGCGTAGCCACGCCTGCCCCACCGGCACTGCATACCTAAAATTCGGTATTCACATACCCGCCGGACTGGACAACGATTATCCCAGAAGACGGCATGCACCGGTCGCGTCGTTCTGACGGCCCTGATCGGCACACCAGATCCAGAGGAGCCCCAATGTCGGCAATCATGGATAGTCCATCGCAGACACCCGGCCGGTGGTCGAAGATCGCCCCTCTGCTCGCCGTCCTCTTCGTGGCGTTGGTGGTGGCCAGTGTCCTCGTCACCAACTCGCCGAAGTCCGATGCCTCGCCCACCTCGATCCTCAACTTTTACCGGACCCACAAGAATCAAACCAGCATCTCGGCGGTCCTGATCGCCCCGGCTGTCGTGTTCGGTCTCATCTGGTTCAGCTACCTCCGCACCTGGCTCCAACGCCGAGACGTTGACCATCGATGGGGCACGCTCACCCTTGCCGGAGGCATTCTGTTCGCGGCGACTGGCGGCGTCGCCGGTGGGGCCCTCGCCGCCCTGGGCGATTCCCCTGACCATCTGACCCTCTCGAGCGCCCAGACGCTCAACTACCTCCAGAACGACCTTCCGGCGATCCTGGCTTCGGCGGCCTTCGGTGTGATGGCGATATCAGCGGGTATCGCCATGCTCAAGAGCGCTCGGCTGCCGACCTGGTTGGGCTGGGTCAGCCTCATCCTCGGGATCCTGGGCGTGCTCCCCATCGGCGACTTCTTCGCCCTCCCGGCGGTCGGCGTCTGGACGCTTCTGGTGGCCGGAGTCGTCTATTTCCGCTCCGACCCCGATGGGGCGCTGGTCGGGTCGACAGGCGGCGCGCTCGCGCAGGTGGGATAGGGCCGGACCCAGGGCGGAGCGAATCCGAACGGTCGACTGCCCGGCCCTTACCCGATGGTCGACAGGGCGTCGGTGAACCGGTGGATGTGGCGCAAGGTGCGCGACAGGTCGAAAGCATCGTCGAGCTGAGCCTTGGACAGGGTGACCTCGGGATCGTCGTCGAGTACCTCCCGGAACGGGCGGCCCTCCTCCCAGGACAGACGGGCGTCACGCTGGACGATCCTGTAGGCGGCGTCGCGCCCGAGTCCTCCCGAGACCAGGGCCAGCAGCACCGACTGGCTGAACACCAGCCCGTGGCTCCCCTCGATCAGGTTGGCCAGCGCCCGCTCCGGGTGGATGACCAAGCCCTCCACCAGCCCCTTGGCCTTCTGCAGCATGTAGAGGGTGAGAGCGCTGGCATCGGGGAGCACCACCCGCTCGACCGAGCTGTGCGAGATGTCCCGCTCGTGCCAGAGGGCGATGTCCTCGAGACCGGGAGACAGATACCCCCGCAGCACCCGGGCCAGCCCGCACAGCCGCTCGGACAGGATCGGGTTCCGCTTGTGGGGCATCGCCGAGCTCCCCTTCTGGCCGGCCTTGAACGCCTCTTCGGCTTCCCCCACCTCGCTTCGGGCCAGATGCCGCACCTCGGTGGCGATGGTCTCGATGGTGGCCCCCACCGACGCGCAGGCCCAGAGGTACTCGGCGTGGCGATCCCGGGCCACCACCTGGGTGGCGGGGACCGGGGTCAGCCCGAGGGCCCGGCAGACATGGTCTTCGACACTGGGGTCGATATTCGAGAAGGTCCCCACCGCGCCGGACAGCTTGCCCACCGCCACCCGGTCACGGGCTGTCTCGAGGCGTTGACGGTCCCGGTCGGCCTGGAGCGCCCACAGCGAGAACTTGGCGCCGTAGGTGGTGGGCTCGGCCTGCATTCCATGGGTGCGGCCGGTGATGGGCAGGTCGATCAGCTCGATGGCCCGGGCCTTCAGCGCCCGCACCAGGTCACCGCTGGCGGCGATCAGCAGATCCGCCGCCTGGGTGAGGGTGGCGCAGAGGGCGGTGTCGACCACGTCGGAGGACGTGAGCCCGTAGTGGATCCAGGAGCCGTCGGGCAGGCCGATGGCTTGCTGCACCACGTCGACGAAGGCGGCGACATCGTGGTCGGTGACCCGCTCGCGTTCAGCCACGGCTTCGACGAACAAGGCGTCGACCTCGGGGGCCCGTTCCCGGCACACCTCCGCGGCCGCGGCGGGAACGTCGCCGACCTCCACCCAGCCCTCGGTGGCCAGGAGTTCCACCCGGAGCCACATGCGGAAGCGGGCTTCGTCCGAGAACAGCTCGGTCATCTCTTCGGGCGCGTAGCGCTGGATCACCGGGCCATCTCCTGGGTCTCGTGCTCCTTCGACGGTTTGGGCGCGATGCGCCCGGACAGCCACCGGGGGGCGGCGATGTCGGAGCGGTGGTGCATGCCCGGCCACTTGATGCGTGACACCCGCTGGTAGGCGCGGGTCCTGGCCTCCTCGATGGTGGTCCCGAGGGCGACCACCCCGAGCACCCGCCCGCCGGAGGTGACCACAGCACCCGGCTCCCCCACGACGGAACCGGTTCCGGCATGGAGCACCATGGCATCGCCATCGCCCTGGTGGCCGACGATCGCATCCCCGGTGCGGGGCGCCTCGGGATAGCCCTCCGTCGCCAGCACCACGCAGACGGCGGCGTCATCGGTGAACCGGGGCACCGTGCGCAGTTCACCGGCGGCCGCCTCGGCGAGCAGGGCGGTGAGGTCGCCGTCGAGACGGGGCAACACCACCTGGGTCTCCGGGTCGCCGAACCGGACGTTGTATTCGAGCACCTTCGGGCCGTCGGCGGTGAGCATCAGACCGGCATAGAGGACCCCGCGGTAGTCGATCCCCCGGGCCCGGAGGGCGGCCACCAGCGGGGCCACCGCCGTCTCGACCAGATCCGATACCAGCTCGTCGTTGACGAACGGGACCGGCGAGTACGCCCCCATGCCCCCGGTGTTGGGCCCGGCGTCGCCGTCGCCCAATCGCTTGAAGTCCTGAGCCGGCGCCAACGCCGCCAACCGCTCACCGTCGCAGAGCACCATCAGCGAGCACTCGACCCCGACCAACCCCTCTTCGATCACGATCTGCCGGCCGGCCTCCCCGAAGGCCTCCCCCGACAGCTTGGCGTCGACGTCGGCGTCCGCCTCCTCCAGCGAATCGGTGACCAACACGCCCTTCCCGGCGGCCAGGCCATCGGTCTTGATCACCCAGGGACCGGGGAGCTGGCGTAGGAATTCCTTGGCCGTTTCCGGGTCGGCAAACACCCCGAACCGCGCGGTGGGCACCCCGGCCTC
>Ga0307374_10002165_pt1 | contig 35402 bp, 30 predicted proteins | sample OX3MG_FD_202532 | JGI IMG/M metagenome (GOLD analysis project Ga0307374, IMG submission 202532) | Soil microbial communities from Risofladan, Vaasa, Finland - OX-3 | ecosystem: Environmental > Terrestrial > Soil > Coastal area > Acid sulfate soil | place: Finland: Risofladan, Vaasa | collected... | reverse complement strand
GTCGGTCACCCCGCTGTGGTCGTCCTCGGCCTTGGCCCGGCGCTGCCGGCGGAGCCCGCTGGCCACCGAGTTGATGTGGTTGAGGATCTGGGCACCCCGATCGGCGGTGTCTTTGCCCTGGTAGCAGAACGCTCCGTCCGGATCGCTCCAGGAGGTGAAGGACCGATTGGCGTAGGTTCTCTTGATGGCCGCCACCGGGTCGTGACGGGCCGAAGATGCCCGGGACCGCCGGCATCGTTCCTTGACCTTGTGGAGAGGCTGATCCTCGGCGCCGGCCAGCAGCTCGCCTTCGGTCTCGGGATCAAGCAAGGCCGCCCTCACCACTTCGGCCGCCTTCGGGCGGGAGAGCTTGCCCTGCCGGATGGCTTCTTCGGTGTCGGGCAGCTGGTCGAGATGGCGGCCGAGCTCCAAAGTGGACCGGGCCTGGCCGAGGGGGACCCCTTCGAGCGCCGCCATCAGGGAGGCGGCGTTGGCGTGCCCTTCCTCGGCCCAGACCTTCGAGGCCTCGATCCGGGGAGCCAGCAACGTCTTGCCCGCCACACAGAAGCGTTCGGCCGCCACGAAGGCCCCATAGAGCTCTTTGGCATCAGCTCCGGTCAGACATCCAGGCTGCAACCCCGCCACCAGGTCAGCGAGCGCGGAGGTGGCGGCATCCAGGCGGGCGCGGAGGCCGCCCCCGGCGTCAGTTCCGGAACCACCCTTCCTTTCGAGCACCTGGGCCGAACTCATGTGTCCAGTCTCGCAGGGGGGTGTTACACCGCTTTGGGCGGTGGCCGGCGGTGCGGAGAAGAGAACGCGCCCTTACGTCGCCGCCATGCTCACGATAGGTCGGTTGAGGGTCAATGCACCGGTGGAGCCGAAGAAACGGGCGTCCCCGAAAGTGAAGATGCCGCCGTCGGAGGCCACCAGCCAGTAGCCGGCGCCGTCTGCCGTGGCGGAGATGCCGACAATGGGCCGGTTCAGGGCCATCCCGCCGGTCGAGCCGTGGAAGCCGGCGTTGCCGAAGGAGAAGATACCGCCGTCCGAGGCGACCAGCCAGTAGCCGGCTCCGTTGGGGGTGGCGGCCATGCCCACGATCGGACGGTTCAATGGCAACCCCCCCGCCGATCCGTGGAACCCGGCATTGCCGAACGAGAAGATACCGCCGTCCGAGGCGACCAGCCAGTAGCCGCCGCCGCCGGGCACCGCCGCCATGCCGACGATGGGCCGGTTCAGGGTCAACGCCCCGGTCGAGCCATGGAACCCGGCGTCCCCGAATGAGAAGATCCCGCCGTCCGAAGCGACCAGCCAGTAGCCGCGGCCGTCGGGGGTTGCGGCCATCCCCACGATGGGCCGGTTCAGGGTCAACGCCCCGGTCGAGCCGTAGAAACCGGCGTTGCCGAAGGAGAAGATGCCCCCGTCCGAGGCGACCAGCCAGTAGCCGCCTCCGTCAGGGGTGGCGGCCATCCCCACGATGGGCCGGTTCAGGGTCAACGCCCCGGTCGAGCCGTAGAAACCGGCGTGACCGAAGGAGAAGATGCCGCCGTCGGAGGCGGCCAGCCAGTACCCCGGAAGCCCCTTGGTGCAGCTCGACCCGACGGCCAGATTGGACGCCATGGCAACTGCCATCGGCGACCCCCAACCGCTGGCCAGGTCATAGCCCGCGGTCGCCGAATAGTGGAAGCTGGCGACCGGGAACAGATCGTTGTCTCCGATGGTGACATCGTTGAATCCGGATGGTCCGCACGAATACAGCGCAGGGTTGACGAAACCCACGGTGGCCGGCTGCCCCTGGTCGATCACGGCCAGCAGTGCCCCCCACAACGGCGAGGCCACACTGGTGCCACCGGCGACCCCCCAGCCTCCGCCCCAGTAGTTGATGAACCCGTGGGCCGGATCGGACAGCGCCGAGACGTCGGGTACCTCCCGGCAGCTGGTGCGTCCGATCGCCGCGCACTGGGCGTCGGCAGCCGGGGAATCCACACCGGCACCCGCCTGCCACGATGGTTGGCCGAACACGTCCGAGACGCCTCCCCCACCGGCGCCGGTGCCCGGCCCCGAATTCCACACGGTCTCGGCCGGCGGCGAACTCGGCGACACGATCGAGGTGCCCCCCGCCCCGGTCACGTAGGGCTGATCGGCCGGATCATCCACCAGCAAGGAGATGTCGTTGCCCAGGACGACCGACGGGTTGTAGCAGTCCGAAGACCCGGCGTCCCCTGAGGCGGCCACGATGGTCTGGCCCTGGGCCGCGGCTTGGGCAAACAGGGACGATTCGGTGGCCCGCATGGAAGGATCCATCTGCGGCTCACAGATGCCCCAACTGGTGGTGATGACCTGGGTGGAGTCGTCCCCGACCAAGCGGGCATAGATGTCGATGGGCCCGTTCCCCGACTGCGGGCCCGAGTACACCACGATCGACGCACCCGGCGCCATACTCGACATCTCCTCGATGTCCAGGGCCGCCTCGCCGCCCTGTGGGCCACTGGCGCCGCCGTCGACATTCACGTTCTGCACGCTGACGTTGGTGCCCATGCAACTCTGATAGGTGGCGATGTCACTCGGGGTGAACGGCTCGAGCTCGTAGATGCCGACCCGCAGTCCGGCGCCGGTCCGACCCTGTCCGTACAGGGTGGAAAAGCCGTAGGAACGGGCCACCTGGTCGGCGGTGTAGCCGACCGGTTGCAGCGCGCTTGCCGCCGGGCAGGCCGACGGCACCGCGTGGGCGGTCACCGCGCCGTTGACCTTCGGGGCGACCGATGGGCTCGACCCGCCGCCGGCCGGCGGAGGGTTGGTGCTCGGGGTTGCGGTGGTCTTGATCTGGGCATGGGGCTGGACCACCGTGCTGAGGCCGATCACCCCCTGGAGGGCGCCGGCCAGGGAGGCGGGAACCACTGGCATGACGGTGTTGTTCCGGGCGACCCGTCCCGACGGGAGCCGGGCCGCGACCAGCGAGGTACCGAACGCCTGCTCGATCTGGGCAGCCGTCCCCGACACCGGGATCAGCAGTCCACCGGAGTCGGTGGACCCGACGTGGAGGCCGGTGGAGGACAGCCACGCCCGCACTGCGGCGAGGGTGGCGGCCGTCGGCCCGAACCGGGGTCCGAACTCACCGACGCTCAGGTAGTGGCGGAATTCCGGAGATCCCGGCGTCGAGACGTCGGTGATGAAGGCGTCGAGGGCTGCCGGGTCCCGGGGCTTGAGCGAGACGTCGGCCGAGACCGTTGCCTTCGGATCCGTCGATCCGATCACCTTGGAACCGGAGGGCAGCAGGGGCACCGAGCCGGCCAACCTGACCACCGCGGCCGCCACCTTCGCCCCCACACCCGACCCCGACAGGCCGGCGCCCGACCCGGACAGGGTCGCTGACCCGGCCGGCGCGGAAGCGCCGAGGATGGCGATCACCGCCACCGAGACCGCACCCGTCGCCGCCGCTCTCCGCAACTTCCCCGTTCTCATGGCTGCCAGTCTGTCCTATTTCCGGTCCGGGGGATCATCATTTCCGCCCCGGGCACCATCGGCGGCACCCGGGCCCGCGGATCCACCGCTGGAACCGCCGTCGTCGGGATCTTCCGGCGTCGACCCCGGAGCCCCCGGAGCCCCCGGAGCCCCCGGAGCCCCCGGAGCCCCCGGACCCGCCGGTCGCCAGCTGCGGAGGCGGTCGGCGACCACCGCCTCATGGCCGCGGTCGCTCGGCTCGTAGTAGCGGGCGTCGCCCAGCTCGTCGGGCAGGTACCGCTGCGGGGTCCAGGCACCGGGCTCATCGTGGGGATAGACGTACCCCTCCCCGTGGCCGATGGTGGCCGCGCTGCGGTAGTGGGCATCGCGGAGGTGGGTCGGGATCTCGCCCCGGGGTCCCTCCCGCACGTCCCGCTGGGCCCGTCCGAGGGCCACGGTGATCCGGTTCGACTTCGGGGCGCAGGCCAGGTGGACCACGGCCTGGGCCAGGTTGAGCTGGGCTTCGGGGAGGCCGACGAACTCCACCGCCCGGGCGGCGGCGTCGGCCACCACCAGCGCCAGCGGGTCGGCCTCGCCGACGTCCTCGCTGGCCAGGATGACCAGGCGGCGGGCGATGAACCGGGCGTCCTCCCCGGACTCCAGCATCCGGGCCAGCCAGTAGAGCCCGGCGTCCGGGTCGGAACCGCGCACCGACTTGATGAACGCACTTATCTGGTCGTAGTGGGCGTCCTCCCCGTAGTGCTGGAGGCGCGAATGGCGGGCCCGCTCCACATCCCCGATGGTCACCGCCCGCGAACCGGCCAGGGCCAGAGCCACCTCCAGGGTGGTCAGCACCGCCCGGGCGTCGCCGTCGGCCAGACCGACCAGGGCGGCCACCGCCTCGGGCTCGACCGCCCCGCCTTCCGCGTCGGCACCCCGGGCCACCACCACCGCCAGCTCCTCCTCGGACAGCGGTTCCAGCCGCCACAGGGTGGAGCGGGAGAGCAGTGGGGCGTTGACCTGGAAGAACGGATTCTCGGTGGTCGCCCCGATCAGCACCAGGAGGCCCTCTTCCACCGACGGGAGCAGGGCATCCTGCTGGGCGCGGTTGAACCGGTGCACCTCGTCGAGGAAGAGGATGGTGCCCCGGCCCTGCTCCCCGAGGAGCCGCCGGGCGCCGTCGACCACCTCCCGCACGTCCTTGACCCCCGCGCTCACCGCCGACAGGGGCACGAAGCGCTTGGCCGTCACCGCCGCCACCACCGAGGCCAGGGTGGTCTTGCCGGTGCCGGGAGGGCCCCAGAGGATGGCCGAGGTCAACCGGTCGGACTCGATGAGGGCCCGCAGCGGGGCGCCGGGCCCGATCAGGTGCTGCTGGCCGATGATCTGGTCGAGGGTCCGGGGCCGCAGCCGGGCGGCCAGCGGGGCCCGGGCGGACAGGCGCTGGTCGGCGGCATCCGAGAACAGGTCATCGGCAGCCACGGCCGGGCGATCAGTCCTTGACCGGGGCAGGGCGCAGCCCGACGTCGGCCAGCAGCCCCGGGGCCAACGGCTTGGGGGCCCCGGTCATCGGGTCGGATCCCGACTGGGTCTTGGGGAAGGCGATCACCTCGCGGATGCTCTCCTCGCCGGCGAAGATGGCGGCCAACCGGTCGATGCCCACGGCGAAGCCGGCGTGGGGCGGCGCCCCGTAGCGGAAGGCGCCCAACAGGAAGCCGAAACGCGACGCCGCCTCCTCTTGGCTGATCCCCAGCACCGCGAACACCCGGCTCTGGATGTCGCCCCGGTGGATCCGGACGCTGCCCGAGCCCAGTTCCCAGCCGTTGAGGACCAGGTCGTAGGCCTGGGACCGCACCGACGCCGGATCGGACTCCAGCCGGTCGAGATCCTCGGGGTGGGGCATGGTGAACGGGTGGTGGGCGGCAATCGGGTTCCCGCCGACGTCCACCCCGTCGAACATCGGGAAGTCGACCACCCACACGTAGCGGAACGGTCCCTCGCTCACCGGGCGGCCACCGATCTCGATCCGGAGCTGGCCCAGCACCTCGCAGGCCAGCCGGTACTCGTCGGCCACCACCAGGACCAGGTCGCCGACCCCGGCGCCGGTGGCCGCCAGCAGCCCGGACCGTTCATCATCCGAGAGGAACCGGTCGAGCGGCGAGTCGAGCCCCGCCGACCCGGGGCCGGAAGACGCACCCTCTCCCCCACCGTCTGTCCCGTCGGTCACCCGGAACCAGGCCAGACCCTTCGCCCCCAGGGCCTTGGCCCGGTCGGTGAGCTTGTCGAGCCTGGACCGGCCGTAGTCGGCCCCACCCGCGACGACCACCGCCTTCGCGCATGGGGCAGCGAACGCCTTCACCTCGGTCTCGGCGAACACCGCGGAGAGATCGACCAGCTCCATCCCGAAGCGGAGATCGGGCTTGTCGGTACCGTAGCGGTCGATGGCGTCGGCCCAGGTCATCTGGGGCACCGGGCCCGGTCGCTCCCCGGTGGCCACCTCGGCGGCCCGGAGCACCGCCTCGGACACGAAGGCCAGGACGTCGTCCTGCGACACGAACGACGCCTCCAGGTCGAGCTGGGTGAATTCGAACTGGCGATCGGAACGCAGGTCCTCGTCCCGCATGCACCTGGCAATCTGGTAGTAACGATCGAAACCGGCCACCATCAACAGCTGCTTGGCCAGCTGGGGGCTCTGGGGCAGCACGTAGAAGGAGCCCTGATGGAGCCGGCTCGGGACCACGAACTCACGGGCCCCCTCCGGGGTGGGCGCCCACAGCAGCGGCGTCTCGATCTCGGCGAACCCCTGGTCGTCCATGGCCGACCGCAGCGCCGCGTTGATCCTGGCCCGCAGACGCAGGCCGGCCTGCATCTTCGGCCGGCGGAGATCGACGAACCTGTACTTCAACCGGGTGGTCTCCTCCACCTCGACCCGGTCGTCCACCACGAACGGCGGGGGCTCGGCCGCGGCCAGCACCTCGACGGTGCAGTCACCGATCTCGACCTCGCCGGTCGGGAGCTCGGGATTCACGGTGCCGTCCGGTCGGTGGCGGACCACCCCGTCGACGGCGACCACGTACTCGCTGCGCACGTCGACGCTGCCGGGAACCACGCACTGGACGATGCCGGTGTGGTCACGGACGTCGAGGAAGGCCAGGTGCTCCCCGTGCTCCCGGCGTTTGGCCACCCATCCGCACACCCGCACCGTGTTCCCGATATCGGCCGGCCCCACCCTCCCGCACAGGTGGGTGCGCATCGACGTGGCGTCGAGCGATCCGGGATTGACGGTCATCACACTTCCTTTCGAAGCCGGCATGTGAGCCGGGCGCGGTTTGCTTCGGGGGTGTCGGAGTCGGGGGTGTCGGAGTCGGGGGTGTCGTTCACCGGGTGGCCTGCACCGCGGCCACCACGTCGGCCACCGGGACGGCTCGCTGCTCGCCATCGGTTCGCAGAGGTCGAACCGACACTGTACCGGCGGCCAGTTCGTCGGGGCCGACGATGAGCGCCACCCGGGCCCCCGACCGGTCGGCCGACTTCAGCTGGGACTTCATCGAACGTCCGTCAAAGGCGCGGTCGGCCCGCAGCCCCGCCCGCCTCAGCGCCGCGGTCACGTCCCGGGCCACCTCCCCGCCGGCCACGTCGATCACGTAAGCGTCCAGGATCGGCGGATCGACCGGGAACACCCCTTCAGCGTCGCAGGTCAGGAGCAGGCGCTCGATGCCGATCCCGAAGCCGATCCCGGGGGTATCGGGGCCGCCCAGCATCTCCACCAGGCCGTCGTAGCGGCCGCCGCCTCCGATCCCGTTCTGGGCCGCCTCCAGCGCGCCGGAGGCGAACTCGAAGGTGGTGCGGGTGTAGTAGTCGAAGCCGCGAACCAGGCGGTGGTCGAGCTCGTACGGCACCCCGAGGGCGGCGAGACCCGTCCCCACCCGGTCGAAGTGGGCGGCACAGTCGTCGCACAGATGGTCGATCAGGCGGGGGGCCTCGGCGGTGGCCTCCCGGCACTCGGGCCGCTTGCAGTCGAGGACCCGGAGCGGGTTCGCCTCCAGGCGCTCGGTGTGCTCCGGGCACAGATTCTCCCGGCGGGCGGCAAGGTACGCCCGGAGCATGTCGAGGTAGGCGGGTCGGCAGACCCGGTCGCCCATCGAGTTGAGCTTGAGGGTGAAGTCGGCCAGGCCGGTGGAGCGAAACACCCCGTCGGCCAGGGCCACCACCTCGACGTCGAGATCGGCATCACTCGAGCCAATGGCCTCGACCCCGAGCTGGTGGTGCTGGCGGTAGCGGCCGGCCTGGGGTCGCTCGTAGCGGAATGCCGGAGTGACGTACCAGGCCTTCCACGGCGTCGGGGGCCGGTGCTGCACGAAGGCCCGGACCATCGGGGCGGTGCCCTCCGGCCGGAGGGCCAGCATCCGTCCCCCCCGGTCCTCGAACTCGTACATCTCCTTGCCGACCACGTCGCTCGCCTCGCCGATCCCCCGGCGGAACACCCGGACGTCCTCGAAGGTCGGGGTGTGGGCCAGGCCGTACCCCGCCTGCTCCACCTGGCCGGCGAACGCCGCCACCAGGGCCTCCCACCGGGTCGACTCGGGCCAGAGAACGTCGTGGGTTCCACTCGGGGCGCGCGCCGCCGTGCCATCGCCGGCCATCGAGGCCTCAGTCCTTCTTTCCGGGAAGGATGCGGTAGGCGTCGTAGACGGCGTCGAGGTGCCGGATCAGGTTGAGCACGGACTCCAGGTGGGCAGGATCGCCCAGTTCCACGTCGAACCGCATCCGGCTGATGCGGTCGGAATCGGTCTGGGTATTGGCCCCCACGATGTTCAGGTGGTGCTCGGAGACCACACTGGTCACGTCGCTCAGCAGGCTGGAGCGGTCGATGGCCACCACCTCGATGGTGGCGACGAAGATCCCCGAGGAACGATGGTCCCACTCGACTTCGATGAGCCGTTCCCGTGAACGGGAGGCCAGCGACGCGGCGTTGGCGCAGTCGGCCCGGTGCACGGACACCCCTCGACCCCGGGTGACGAAGCCGATGATCTCATCGCCGGGAACCGGCGTGCAGCATCGGGAGAGGCGGACCATCAGGTCGTCGAGCCCCTCCACGTAGACCCCGACCGACGAACCCCGGCCGGGCCGGGGGGCCATCGGCTGGCGCCGGGCGGTGACCGGGAGCTGCTCTTCATAGACCCCGCCCCGGAGGTCGCGCAGCAGGCGCTGGGCCACCGCCCGGGCCGAGACCCGGTTGTCGCCGATGGCGGCGTGGAGCGCATCGAGGTCGGCGTAGTTGAGGGTGGTGGCCAGATCGGACAGCGCGTTGTCGGAGACCAACTTCTGGACGGGAAGGCCGTCCCGCCGGAGCTCCTTGATCAGCTCCTCGCGGCCCACCTCCTTGGCGTCCTCCCGCCGCTCGCGGGAGAACCATTGGCGGATCTTCGAGCGGGCCCTCGACGAGGCGACGAAGCTCAACCAGTCCCGCGACGGCCCGGCTGTCGGTGCCTTGGAGGTGAAGATCTCCACGGTGTCGGCCGATGAGAGCCGGGTATCGAGCGGGACCAGTCGCCCGTTGACCTTGGCCCCGATGCATCGGTGGCCGACCTCGGTGTGGATGGAGTACGCGAAGTCGACCGGGGTGGCGTTGGCAGTCAGGGCGATGACCTTGCCCTTGGGGGTGAAGATGTAGACCTCGTCCTCTTCGAGGTCGAGCTTCAGCGCCTCGAGGAACTCGATGGGATCGGTGGTCTCGTTCTGGAAGTCGACGATGCGCTGCATCCACTCGACTTCCGAGGTGGTCGACGAGGTCTCCTTGGCCAGGGCCAACCGCTCGGCCCGTCGGTCCCGCTCGGCGATCTCCGAACGCTGGGCGTCGGTGATCCCCCCCGGTCGGCTGCTGCCTCCGCCCTTGCTGCTCTTCGGGCCCCGGAAGCCCAGCACCCGCCGGCCGTCCTCGGCACCGCGTCCCCGTCCCACCTTGTTGGGCTTGGTCGCCTTGTTCGACTTGCCGCCGGCGGCCCGATCGCCCGATCCCTCTCCCTGGGTGGCATTCTCCTTGTAGCCCCAGTGGGCGGCGATGCCGTATTCGGCCCTACGGTGCATCTCGTGGGTACGGACCTGGACCTCGATGGGCTTGCCGTCGAGCCCGATCACCGTGGTGTGGAGCGACTGGTAGAGATTGAACTTGGGTGAGTTGATGTAGTCCTTGAAGCGCCCCTGCACCGGAGGCCAGATGGCGTGGATCGAGCCCAGCGCCGCCCAACAGTCCTTCTCGGCCTCCACGATGACCCGGATCCCGACCAGGTCGAGGAGATCGTCGAACTCCTTGCCCCGCACCACCATCTTCTCGTAGATGCTCCACAGGTGCTTCGGGCGCCCGGTCACCTCGGCGGTGACCCCGGAGGCGGCGATACGCTCGCGCACGGCCACCAGCACCCGGGCCAGGTACTCGTTCCGCAACGGGGCCCGGCTGGCCACCATCTGCTCGATCTCCGCGTACCGCTTGGGGTGGAGGGTGGCGAAGGCCAGGTCCTCCAGCTGCCACTTCATCTCCTGGATCCCGAGCCGATGGGCCAGGGGCGCATAGATGTCCATGGTCTCCTGGGCGGTCCGGCGCTGCTTCCACTCGGGCATGACCGACAAGGTGCGCATGTTGTGCAGCCGGTCGGCCAGCTTGATGATCAACACCCTCCAGTCGTTGGCCATGGCCACCAGCATCTTGCGCACGGTGGCCGCCTGTTGGGCCTCTTTGGAGTCGAACTGCAGCCGGTCGAGCTTGGTGACACCGTCCACGATGCCGGCCACCGCGCTGCCGAAGTCGCGCTCGATGACCTCGGCGGTGACCCCGGTATCCTCCACCGCGTCGTGGAGCAGGGCCGATGCCACGGTTTGGGCGTCGAGGCCCAGTTCGGCGACGATGCCGGCCACCGCGATGGGATGGGTGATGTAGGGCTCACCCGATCGCCGGAGCTGGCCGGCGTGGGCGGTGGTGGCCGTCTCGGCGGCCCGGACGATCATCGAGGTGTCCGCCCCGGGATGACGTCGAAGGAACGCCTCGACCACCGGGACCACCAGGATGGCCTCGGCTTCGGGCAGTGTCGATCCGGCCAGGAACTTTATGTCCTTGGTATCGATCCCTTCCCGGGGTACTGGTGAAGCCAAAGCCATCACTACACGGTACCCGCCGCAGCCAGGGGAGCAGGACGATTCAACGCCGTTTGCGCTTGCCGCCCTTGCCTTTGCCCTTGCGGGGACGGGGTGGAGGTCGGTTGCCACCCGGACGGGAGGAGCCGGGGCCCGAACGGGGCCCGCCGCCCGACGACGCGGCCTGGCCGGAGGGGGCCGTCCCGCCTGACTTGGCGGCCCGCGGCGCTGCGCCGGTCGACCGGGACACCTTGGCCCCGCCGCCCGGCCGGATCACGCCGGCGGTCTGCGGCCGGTTCCGGCTTGCCCCCCGCCCACCGCCACCGCCCGACGCCGAGCCGGCCATGGCCGCGGCCGCCGCCGGGGTCAGGATGCCGACCCGGTCACCCCGGGTCTCCAACCGTTGGCGGATGGTCCGGTAGCGGGGCTCTCGCTCCTTCATCAGCGCGAGCAACGGGGAGGCGATGAAGATCGACGAATACGCCCCGCTGGTGAGCCCGATCACCAGGGCCAACCCGAAGTCCTGCAGCGAGGTCGCCCCCAAGAAGATCGAGCCGACCACCAGCACCGAGAGCACCGGGACGATGGCCACCGCCGAGGTGTTGATCGAGCGGGCCAGCGTCTGGTTCATCGACAGGTTGACCATGTCCGAATACGAGATGCGACCGGACGCGCCCAGACCGGTGGCATTGTCCCGGATCCGGTCGAATACCACCACCGTGTCGTAGAGGGAATACCCGAGAACGGTGAGTACGGCGATCACGGTGTCCGGCGTCACCTGGAACCCGAAGAGCGAATAGACCCCGACCGTCACCGCCAGGTCGTGGATGACCGCGATGATGGCCGCCACCGCCATCTTGAACTCGAAGCGGATCGAGATGTAGATGGCCACCACGATGAAGAAGATGATCAGGGCTTCGATCGCCTTGTCGGTGACCTGACCACCCCAGGTCGGGCCCACGTCGTTGATGGACACACTCGACGCCGGCACGTGGGCCGCCTGGGCCAGCGCGGTCTGGAGCTTGAACACGGTGGCCTGGTGCTGGGTGCCGCTGAGGCTGTTGAGGTCGGCTTGGACCTGGATCTGCTTCACGTGGGTGACCTGATTGGTCAACGACACCACCGTGGGCTGGGCGACGCCGGATGCCTTGGCCACGGTGGTGGCCTGGGCCACCGTCAATGACTGCGAGGCGACCGTCCATGAGCTGCCGCCCTTGAAGTCGATGCCCTCGTTCAGACCCCGGGTGCCGAGCGAGACCAACCCGGCCAGGATGACCAGCGCCGAGATGGCGAACCACCACCTGCGGTTGCCGATGAAGTCGAACGAGGTCCCACCCCGGTAGAGCCGGACGAACGCATTCGGACTTTTGGGGCCGGACCGTTTCTCGGCGGCATGCTCGAGCTCTTCGTCGAAGGCTTCTTCGAGCTCGTCGGCGGCGACCTCCGTCTCGTCGACGTCGACATCGACGTCCTCATCGGTGCCCACCCCGTCTTCGACGTCGGCGGCTTCGGACTCGGCGTCGTCCTCGGAAACCGTCGTCTCGGTCCCGTCGTCGCCGCGACGGCGGCGGGCCGTCATATCCGGTCCTCGGCAAGGACCCCGAGACCGGCGGCGACTCCCACCCTGCCCGCCTCAGCCGCCCCCCGGCTCCGACCCAGCAGGATCACGAACGGCTTGGTGAAGAAGTAGGTCACGAAGATGTCGAGGAGGGTAGAAATGCCGAGGAACAGGGCGAATCCCTGTACCTGACCAATCGATACCTCGTAGAGGACGATCGCACCCATCAACGACACCGCGTCGGCGGCCAGCACGGTGCGGAACGCGCTCCGGAATCCCTTGTCCACGCTGGTTCGCACGGTTCTCCCGGAGCGGGTCTCGTCCTTTAATCGCTCGAAGTAGACGATGTAGGAGTCGACGGTGATACCCACGGAGACGATCACCCCGATGATGCCGGCCAGGTCGATGGTGGTGCTCAACTGCTGGCCCATGAAGGAGATGATGGCCCAGAGCAGGGCGGCGGTCACCAGCAGGCCGGAGACGACCACCATCCCGAGCAACCGGTAGTAGAAGATCATGTAGAGCATGACCAGTCCCAGGCCGGCCAGGCCGGAGATCAGTCCGGCCTGCAGCGACGCCTTCCCGAGCGTCGGGGAGACGGTCTGGACGGTGATCCGATCGAGCTTCACCGGGAGCGACCCGTAGTTCAACTCGGTGGCCAGGGTCTGGGCCTGGCTCTGGGTGAAGCTGCCGGAGATCTGTACCGTCCCGTTGAACGAGGTGAATGTCGACTGCGCCGGCAAGGTGATGGGGGCGGAGATCACCTCGCCGTCGAGATCGATGCCAATGATGGCGTGGAACTGCTGTTGGGCCAGGGTGTCCCAGGCGGTGCTGCCCGAACTGGTCAGCGCCGCATTGACCGCCCATTGGCCGCTGACCAGCTGGGCCGACGCCGAGTGCACCGCTGAGCCGGTGAGGGCGGCCGGCCCGAGGACGTAGCGCCCGCTGCCCTGCGACGCCGATGAGCCGGGCAGGATCACGGTGGCGTTCTTGTCATCGGTGGCCGCTGTCGTCGACGGATAGGAGGCGAACTGCGGATCCACCGGGATGTTGGTGTTGCTGGTGTAGCCGCTCACGTTGCTCGAATCCGGCTTGACCGCCAGGTTGGTGGCCGTCAATTGCGAACTGGCCGCGCAGGTCGGGACCGGCCCGGTAGGGGGGGTGCTGCCTTTCGCTGGGGTATACGCCGGGGCGTAGCAGAGCGCCGGCCGGAAGAACAGCTGGGCGGTGTTGCCCAGAGTTGCCAAGACCTTCTGGGTGTTCTTCTCACCCGGAATGGAAACCACGATCTCGTTTGACCCCTGGCTGCCGACACTGGCCCCGCTGGTGCCGCCGGCGGTGACCCGGTTGTTGAGAATGGAGACGACGGTGTTGAGCTGTGCCTGCGTGACCGGCGTATGGGTCTTGTAGACGACCGACAACCCGCCTTCGAGGTCAAGGCCGAGCTTCGGGGACCACCCCGCGGCCAAGGTGGCTCCGATCGCGATCGCCGCGATCAGCACCAGACTGATCAAACTGGCCCAGAGGGCACGTTTGTTCTTCATCGTGGGTCAGGTTGACTTCTTGGGTCCATGGTTGTTGGGATCGTGGTCGCCGGTACCGCTCTCGGCGTCGTCGTCATTCTCGGCCTCATGGTCGTCGTGTTGCTGGTCTTCGTCTTCATCGATGTCTTGATGGTGGGTTTCGCTGTCCGCATCATGGTCATGGTCATGGTCATGGTCATGGTCATCTTCATCATGGTCATGGTCATCTTCGCCGTCCCCGCCGTGTTCATCGTCCTCGTCGGCATCGTGGTCCTCGACATCGGGGACGTCGACGCTGAGCTTCCGGATGACGTACTGGCGCAGTACGACAAAGGATGCCCCCATACTGGTCTCGAGGGTTACCCGGTCGCCCTCGATATCGATGATATGCCCCACGATCCCGCCGGCGGTGAGAACCTCGTCGCCGACTTCCCACTGGTTGACCAGCTCACGGGCGGCCCTCTGCTTCTGCCGCTGGGGTCGGAGGATCAAGAAGTAGAACCCGGCGGCGATCACCACCAGGATGAGCAACGTGGCGCTCGAGGACGAACTCGACGTCTTCGCCGCCGCCGCCACCAGTGGCGTCGACAACGCCGCGGGGACGGCCATCATCGAGTGATCAGAAAGTGGTAGGTGCGCACAGCGGTCAGACTGTAGCCCAGCCCACTGCGACCCTCATACCGCCCCTCTACGGTCCCCAGACATCGGCGATGTCGCTCCGTAGCTGCGAAAATCGGCCCTGAGCGATGGCGGTCCGCGCCCGGGACATCACATCGACCACGTAAGCGAGATTGTGGATACTGAGCAGTCGCCATGCGGTCGGCTCCCCCACCGTGACCAGATGGCGGAGATAGCCCCGCGACCAGCGAGAGCAGGTACTGCAGCCGCACGCCGCGTCCAGGGGCCGGTCGTCTCGGATGTACGAGGCGTTCCGCAGGTTCAGCCGGCCGGCCGAGGTGAGGATGGAGCCGTGACGGGCCATCCGGGTGGGGGCCACGCAGTCGAATTGGTCGACACCCAACCCGATCGCCTCGATCAACCCCAGCGGATCCCCGATCCCCATCAGGTACCGGAGGCGCCCGGCGGGAAGCTCGGGGACGGTGACCGCCAGCGTCTCGAGCATCTCCGTCCTCGGTTCCCCCACCGACAGGCCGCCGATGCCGTAGCCGTCGAACTCGAGCTCCACCGTTCGCCGGGCGCTTTCCACCCGGAGCCGGTGGTCGGTGCCGCCCTGGACGATGCCGAACAGGGCCTGGTGTTCGGGCCGGGCCTCGAGGCGGGCGTGATGGGCGCGAGCCCGGGCCGCCCAGGCGGCCGTCCGGTCCACCGCCTTGCGGAGCACCTCCGGGGTGGCCGGGAGGGTGGCGCACACGTCGAGGACCATCTGGATGTCCGCCCCGATCAGGCCCTGGGCCTCGACCGCCGTCTCCGGGGTCAGCCGGGCCTGCGAGCCGTCGTAGACCGATGCGAAACTGACCCCGTCGTCGTCGACCGTCGGCGACAGCGAGTGCACCTGGTACCCGCCCGAGTCGGTCAGGGTGTGGCCGTTCCATCCGGAGAACCGATGGAGGCCGCCGAGGTCGGCCACCACCTCGGCGCCGGGCCGGAGCATCAGGTGGTAGGTGTTGGCCAGCACCACATCGACTCCCAACCCTTCGAGGTCGGCGCTGTCGAGGGCCTTGACCGCTCCCCGGGTGCCCACCGGCATGAAGGTCGGCACCGGATAGGTACCCCGCGCGGTGTGCACTACCCCGGTGCGGGCCGAGCCGTCGGTGGCGGTGATCTCGACCCCGGCCGTGGTCATCGACCCGGCTCCAACCGGGCCACCGGCCTGCCCTTCGGCCCGGCCCGGGCCACCACCATGGCGTCCCCGAACGAGAGGAACCGGTACCCCTCGGCCAGGGCAGAGGCGTACAGCTGCCGCCATTCCTGCCCGCAGAACGCCTCGACCATCAGCAACAGGCTGGAGCGGGGCAGATGGAAGTTGGTCACCAGCAGATCGACCGCCCGGAAGGTGTGCTCCCCGTAGATGAACAGGTCGGTGCGCCCGGAGAGCCGACCGGTCGAGGCCGCCGACTCCAAGGCCCGGACGACGGTGGTGCCCACCGCCACCACCCGCTCCGCCCGGGCACAGGCATCCAGGGTGGCGGCCGGTACCCGGTAGCGCTCGCGGTGGATCACGTGGCCGGCCGGGGTCGGGGCGGTGATCGGGCGGAAGGTGTCGAGCCCGATGGCCAGGTCCACGGTGACCACCTCGGCTCCGGCGCGGCGGCAGGCGTCCAGCAGCTCAGCCGTGAAGTGGAGCCCGGCAGTGGGAGCTGCGGTGGACCGGTCGCCCGGATCCAGGTCGGCGGCGTACACGGTCTGGTAGCGCTCGGGGTCGTCGAGTCGACGATGGATGTACGGCGGCAGCGGCATCAGACCCGCACGTTCGATCACCGTCGGATCGATCAGGCGGACCGACCGGCGGCTGTCGTCCCCGCCGGCCACCGGCTTGCCGATCTCCACCACCGGCGGGCCCAAGGGGGGCGGCCCCGGCCGCCCCTCCGGCGAGCCCGGCGCCCGCTCATGGAGCCGGGTGCCGGGGGGGAGCCGGCGCCCGGGTCGCACCAGCGCCTCCCACCTCGATCCGGCCACGTCGATCGGCTCGAGGAGCAGTACCTCCGCCCCTCCCCCGGTGACTTTCACCAGCGGCAATCGGGCGGCCAGCACCCGGGTGTCGTTCACCACCACCACGTCGCCGGCCCGGAGGAGTGTGGGCAGGTCGGACACGGTGGCGTGCTCCATGGTCCCCGAGCTCGACACCCGGCTCGACACCAACAGGCGGGCGGCGCTCCGGGGCTCCACCGGCTGCTGGGCGATGGCGTCGGCGGGGAGCCCGTAGTCATAGGCGTCCATCGGCACCGGCCCGGAGGGGCGGGCCAATCCGGCCTCTCCGGCCTCCTCGGCCTCTTCGGCCTCTTCCTCGCTGGCTGCCGGCATCGGACAGACGCTATTTCGGAAATGATCGGCCCACGGCCACCGCCACCCGCCGGACGGCGGGACTCCCCGACCGGATCAGAGCAGGGTGGGATCGGCCGGCGTCATCTCCAGATGGGCCCAGGCCCGGGGGGCAGCCATCCGGCCCCGCGCCGTACGCTGCAACAGGCCCTGCTGCAACAGATACGGCTCATAGGCATCCTCGATGGTGTTGGGCTCCTCACCGATGCACTGGGCCAGCGTGGTCAGGCCGACCGGCCGACCGGCGAACCGGCGGCACAGCACGTCGAGGATGGACCGATCGACCTTGTCGAGACCCAACTTGTCCACCCCGAACAACTCCAGACCCGCGGTGGCCGACTCCCCGGTGACCTTCCCCGCCGCCCGCACCTCCACGAAGTCGCGGACCCGGCGTAACAGTCGGTTGGCGATCCGTGGGGTTCCCCTCGACCGCTCGGCGATCTTCCGGGCGCCCGCCGGGTCCACCGGGACGCCGAGGATCTGGGCCGAGCGCAGCACGATGGACTGCAGCTCCTCGACGTCGTAGAGGTCGAGCCGACCGACGAAACCGAAGCGGTCGCGCAGCGGGCCGGTCACCAGTCCGGTCCGGGTGGTGGCCCCGACCAGGGTGAACCTGGGCAGGTCGAGCCGGATGCTGCGGGCGGTCGGTCCCTTGCCGATGAGGATGTCGAGCTTGAAGTCCTCCATGGCCGGATAGAGGATCTCCTCGACGGCCCGGGGCAGCCGGTGGATCTCGTCGATGAACAGCACGTCACCCTCTTGCAGATCGGTCAGCAACGCGGCCAGGTCGCCGGCCCGCACCATCACCGGCCCGGCCGTGATCCGGAGTCCGACCCCCATTTCGGCCGCCACGATTCCCGACAGCGAGGTCTTCCCCAGACCGGGAGGACCGGCGAACAGCAGGTGGTCGACCGGCTGGCCCCGCTTCCGGGCGGCTTCGATCACGATCTGCAGATGTTCGGTCAGTTGTGACTGGCCCACGAACTCACCCAGCGTCCGGGGGCGGAGGCGGGCCTCGTCCTGCTCCTCGATGGGGGCGGCGATCGGATCGACATCGCGCACGGTCACCTCGGTGGAGTCGGCCGAGTCGGCGGACGTCACCTCGCCGTCCAGGACGTCGGCCAACACCTCGCGTCGGGCCTCCGGGGTCAACTGGACCTCGCCAGCTGGCGGAGGGCCGTCCGCACCATGGTCTCCACCGATCCGTCGTCGGAGACGGCGTCGAGGGCCTGCCGGATCTCGTCGGCGCCGTAGCCGAGCTCGGCCAGCGCCGCCCGGACCTCGCCGCGGGTCGATCGCTCCTCCCCGGTGACGGTCGGCCCCTCCGGGTTCCAGGTCGGCAGGTCCAGGCGGGCCTTCAGCTCCAGGAGGAGGCGGGCGGCGGTCTTCTTCCCCACTCCGGGAATCAGGCACAGGGTATCGATGTCGTCCTCCAGGACCGCGGTCGACAGCGACGCCGGCGACAACGACGAGAGGATGGCCAGAGCCAGCGAGGGCCCCACCCCATGGGCGCCGAGGAGGGCTTCGAAGCACCGCCGTTCATCGGCATGAGCGAAACCGAACAGGACGATGGCGTCTTCCCGGACATGGGTGTGGACGTGGAGGAAGACCTCGGATCCGTTGGGCCCGAGGGCGCCGAAGATCGAGGCCGGCACCGAGGCCCGGTAGCCGACGCCTCCGACTTCGACGATGACCTCGCCCGGCACCGGCCGGTCGATCAGGGTCCCCCGCAGCGATCCGATCACGGTGGTCCTCCCGCGGCCGCCACCGCCCGACGGAGGGGCTGGCTGGTCAGGTAACAGGCGGCCAGGGCCAGAGCGTCGGCCACGTCAGGAGGGCGGGGAGGCTCGGCCAGGCCGAGCACCGAGGCCACCATCCGCTGCACCTGGTCCTTGGTGGCCCCGCCATAGCCGACCAGCGCCACCTTGACCTCGTTGGAGGTGTACTGGGCCACCTCGCACTCGGCTTCGGCGGCTGCCACCAATGCCACCCCCGCCGCCTGCCCGGTGGCCATGGCGGTGCGGGCGTTCACCTGGAAGAACACCCTCTCCACCACCACCGCCTCCGGTCGGTACTCCGCCACCAGCGACCGGAGCTCGTCGGACAGGACCCGCAGCCGCCGATGGAGGGGAACCGTGGGCGGGGTGGAGATGACCCCGCCGGCCACCGCCACCAGCTTGGAGCCGCGCCGGGTGACGATGCCGTACCCACAGCGGGACAGGCCGGGGTCTATCCCCAGGACGAACATGCGTTCGACTGTATCGTGGCCGGGCGGGCAAGGTGCGGATGGCGGCCCCGGGCCTGGCCGGTCAATCCCCGTAGGCCGCCATCACCGAGTCGGGGATGTCGAAGTTGGCGTAGACGTTCTGGACGTCGTCGTGGTCGTCGAGGGCCTCGATCAGCCGCAGCACCCGTTTGGCCTCCGATTCGTCGGTCACTTCCACGGTGGTGGTCGGGACCATGGTCAGCTCCCCTGCCCCGGGGGACAGCTCGGCGGTTTCGAGCGCCGCCCGCACCGACATGAGGTCGCCGGGAGCGCAGGTCACCACCCACTGTTCGCCGTCGTCGGAGAGGTCCTCCGCCCCCGCCTCCATGGCCACCTCCAACACCCGGTCCTCGTCGAAGGTCCGGGGCACCGAGACGGTGCCCTTCCGTTCGAATTGCCAACTCACCGCGCCGGGCTCGGCCATCGATCCGCCGTTCTTGGAGAAGATGTTGCGGATCTCGGCGCCGGTGCGGTTGCGGTTGTCCGAGAGGCATTCCACGATGACCGCCACCCCGTCGGGTGCGTACCCCTCGTAGGAGATGGCCTCGTAGCGGACGCCCTCGAGCTCACCCGAACCCCGCTTGATGGCCCGCTCGATGGTGTCGATCGGCACCGACGAATCCCGGGCCTTGGCGTACATGGTCCTCAGACTGGCGTTGGCCGTCATGTCGCTTCCACCCTCGCGGGCGGCCACTTCCACCTGGCGGATGATCTTGGCGAAGACTTTGGCCCGCGCCGAGTCCTGTGCCCCCTTGCGATACTTGGTGGTCGCCCACTTCGAATGTCCCGACATCGCCTGCTACCTCTCCTGGTTGTCCTCTTTGGTCATACCCACGAACAGTTGGTGCAGCCGCCGGTCCCCGGTCAGCTCGGGATGGAAGGCGGTCACCAGCACTCTCCCCTGCCGGCACACCACCGGGCCCCCGCCGGCACTTCGTCGGGCGGCACCGCCACCGTCGACCCGGTCGGGCAGAGTGGCCAGCACCTGGACGCCGGGTGAGATCGACTCCACCACCGGGGCCCGGATGAAGACGGCGTGGACCGGGGGCTCTTCGACGCCGACGACGTTGAGGTCGCACTCGAACGATGCCACCTGTCGCCCGTAGCCGTTGCGGCGGACGGTGATGCCGATCACCCCGAACCGCATCTGGTCGGGGCGACCGTCGAGGACGGTATCGGCCAGCAGGATCATGCCGGCGCAGGTCCCGAAGGCGGGCAGTCCCCCGGCCAGGGCGGCAGCCAGGGGGTCGTAGAGTCCCGACGATTCGAGCAGCATCGACAAGGTGGTCGATTCCCCGCCGGGCAGGATGATGCCGGCCAACCCGTCGAGGTCCGCCGGTGCCCGGACCTGGCGCCCGACTTCGCCCAGGTCGGCGAGAGCGGCGATGTGCTCGCGGACGTCGCCCTGCAGGGCCAGCACCCCGATGGTCATGGGCCGACACTCGGGCGCCGGCCGGCGGCGCCGCTACCAGCCACGTGCTGACAGGCGGACATCGAGCCTGTCGATCTCCTCACCGGCCATGGCCTCCCCCAGACCGGTGGAGACCTTGGCCACCAGGTCGGCGTCGGCGTAGTGGGCGGTGGCTTCCACGATGGCCCGGGCCCGGCGCATCGGGTCACTGCTCTTGAAGATCCCGGAACCGACGAACACCGCCTCCGCGCCCAGCTGCATGACCAGCGACGCATCTGCCGGGGTGGCGATCCCCCCGGCGCAGAAGAGCGGCACCGGCAGCCGGCCGGATCCGGCAATCTCCTGAACCAGCCCGATGGGGGCGGCGAGCTCTTTGGCCCATCGATACAGCTCGGCGGAATCGGCCTGCGTGATGTGGCGGATGTCGCCGAGGATGGACCGAAGGTGACGCACCGCTTCGACGATGTTGCCGGTTCCCGCTTCGCCCTTGGAGCGGATCATGGCCGCACCCTCGGAGATCCGGCGCAAGGCCTCTCCGAGATTGGTGGCGCCGCACACGAAGGGCACTTCGTAGCTCCACTTGTCGATGTGGTGGGCTTCGTCGGCCGGAGTGAGCACCTCGCTCTCGTCGATGTAGTCGACGCCGAGAGCGGCCAGCACCTGGGCTTCGGCAAAATGGCCGATGCGGGCCTTGGCCATCACCGGCACGGTGACCGCCGCCTTGATGCCCTCGATCATGGCCGGATCGCTCATCCGGGCCACGCCACCGTCCCGACGGATGTCCGCCGGTACCCGCTCCAAGGCCATGACCGCGGCGGCCCCCGAGTCCTCCGCCAGCTTGGCTTGGTCGGCATCGACGACATCCATGATGACGCCCCCCCGCAGCATGTCGGCCAGACCCCGCTTGACGGTGAATGTGCCGGTCGGGCGGTTGCCCGCCATCGAGCCGGCTTCGATCGGTGAGTCGCCCATACCCCGATTGTACAGTCGGCGCTCTCCGGCCCTGGCCCGAGCGTCGGACCGGTCCGAACTCAGCCGAGGACGACCGAGAGCATCGAGATGGACCCGGCGTCGATCCCATCGACCGGGAAGCGAATCCCGTCGTCGACGGATGCGGCTCCCAGGACATAGAGGAGGGGCAGGTAGTGGTCAGGGGTGGGTACCGCCTGACGGGCATCGGGGCCGAGCGCCGGAAGGTCGGCCAATGACGCTCCGTTTCCGGATTCGATCCGGCGTCGCACCTCGGCCTCGAAGCGAACCGCCCAGTCGAGGGGCGGCGTCCCGCCTCCGAGATGGGCCATCTGGAGGTTGTGCACCACATTCCCGCTTCCGAGGATGAGCACCCCCTCGTCGCGCAACGGTGCCAGCCGCGACCCGAGGGTGAGGTGAAAACCGGGCAGCTGGCGACCGTCGATGCTGAGTTGCACGATCGGGATGTCCGCCTCCGGATACATGCGACGGGTCACCGACCATGTCCCATGGTCCAGCCCCCACTGGGTATCGGCCACCACCGGCGCGGGGAGGACGCCCGAATCGTCGATCAGACCCCGTACCCGCTGGGCCAGAGCCGGGGACCCCGGGGCCGGGTACTGCACCTCGAAGAGCTCCGTCGGAAATCCGCCGAAATCATGAATCGTCCGGGGACGGTCCATCTCGGTGACCGCGGTTTCCGCCACGTACCAGTGGGCCGACACCGACAGCACCGCGGTCGGCCGGGGAAGTTCGCGTCCGAGTTCGGCCCAGGCATCCGCGTACCGGTTGGGCTCGATGGCAAACATGGGATTGCCGTGACCGATGAAGACCACCGGCATGCGGCGAGGCGGCGCCGGTGTCGGCGCCGCCTCGACCACGGGAACGGCCCCGGTCACGCCTGGAGGACGGCCTCGGCTTCGATCTCGATGGTCACCTTCTTGGCCACCACCAGACCGCCGGCATCCATGACCGCACCGAAGGAGACGCCGAAGTCCTCGCGGTCGATCTCCGCGGTGGCGCTGAATCCAACCCGGAGGTTGCCGTAGGGATCCTTCACCACTCCTTCGAGGGATGTCTCGAGCGTCACCGACCGGGTGATGCCCCGGATGGTGAGGTCTCCGGTGACCTTCCACCTCTTGCCGTCGGGGACCACCGAGGTGCTGGCGAACGTCCAGGTCGGATGGTTCTCCACGTCGAAGAAGTCGTTGGTCCGCAGGTGGTTATTGCGGGTCTCATCCTGAGTGTCGACGCTGGTGGCGTCGATGGTCACCTTGACCGACGACTGGGTCGGATCCTCCGCGACCTGAATCGCCCCGTCGAAGGTGGTGAATCGCCCACGGACCTTGGAGACAGCCATGTGCCTCACCGCGAAACCGACCTGGGTGTGGGCCACGTCGAGGGCATAGGTCCCGACAAGCGGGAGCTCCACCCCTCCTATCGTCCTGGTGGTCGCTTCTTTGACATCAACCATGTGATTTCCTCTTTCCGTCCATCGCCTGGGGCTCGTTGTCACAGGCTTCCATCTACAGGTACTTGACTACGCAATTAACTGTACCACCATCTAGTTGCCTACGCAACATTCAGTGACGGAATACCGGATTCATCCTCTGACCTGCCCTTCTTCTTTTCAGGTACGGCTCCAGGACCAACACGTCCGAGCCACTGACGGCTCAACTGCTTGCGGCAACAACTGTTGTGTAGCAAACGACTTGACAGGCTCCGATATACTGAATGCGTGGCCGGAGAACCGGGATGGGATGACGAGCGAGTGACCACGGTAGGACTGCTCTTCGAGTCCAGCGCCGGGCTGCGTCGCGTCCTGGAGCCCCTCCTCCTGACCGACAGCGGGCTGTCCAACCAGTCCTTCGACGTGCTGGTCCGGCTGGCCCGGACGCCGGGTTACCGGCTCCGGATGAGTGAGCTGGCCTCCCAGACCACGCTCACCCCAAGCGGCCTCACCCGGTCGGTGGACCGGCTCGAAGAGGCGGGCATGGTGACCCGGGAAGCGTGCCCGGAAGATCGGCGGGGGGCGTTCGCGGTGCTGTCGACCAAGGGGCGGGCGGTGATGAGCGAGGCCATGCCCCTCCACGTCACCCACATCGAGGAGCTGCTGGACGGGGTCCTCACCCGGGAGGAAGAGGAGACGCTGTCGTCACTGCTCCGGAAGATCCGAGACCACATCCGCAGCCTGGGCCATTCGACCGCGTGCGAGGAGTCGGACGTCACCGACGCGGTGGCCTCGGCCATCCCGTAGTCACCCCGGCGGCACCAGCTCGACCCGCCAACCGGACGGTCCCGCCAGGCTCAGAGCAGCGCCAGGGCCGCAGCCCGAACCCCGGTGTCGTCCAGGTCGCCGTCGGCCACCACGCCCCGGGCCGACCCGGCCAGAGGGTTGATCCAGAGCCATCGAGTCAGCGCCGAGACCCGCCCGCCACCCGGCGGCCACTGCGCGGAACTGCCGGCCGACTCGACCATCTTGGCTAGAGCGGAGCCAAGGCCGGTCGGGTAGCGCACCACCCCGACGGCTCGTTGGTCGGCCGAGAACTCCCGACCGCGGCCCACCAGCGAGTGGACCCTGGCCGGACCCGACGACGTGATGAGCGCGAGTGGCGCCACCAGGGCCACCGCGACTCCTGATCGCACCGTGTCGTGCCGTTTGACGTGCACGAGCTCCTGGGCCACCACCCCTTCGAGTTCCACCAGGCTCAGGCTCTCGTCGAGGCCGGAGGTCACGATCAGCGAAGCGGTGCGGGGATGGCGCCCGATCGCCATCGCATTGAGCACCGGGCTGGAGACCACCAGCACCGCCGGTTGAGGCAGGCCCATGGTGGCGCACAGCCCGTCCACCACATTGTGGAGTCGCGGATGTTCCTCCGGATTGGACGGGCGGGCACCCACCGCCCGCACCACCATGCCCGGCGCGGCTCGCCAGACCCACCCGGAAACCGCCACGGTGGCCACCACCAACACCCCGACGGCGACCAGGGGAAGCCCCGCCAGCAGGACGATGACCGCGAGGATCCCCCCGACCACCAGACCGGGAATGGCCGACGCGGTGACCGCCCACCGGCGATTGGCGGCAATCGTCTGCCTCTCTTCCGCGTTCTCGGCGCGCTCTGGGGTGCGGATGATCGCGGGGACGGAGTGCCGGGCCCCGGTGGTGACCGGCCCCGACGAGGACTCCGGGCCCCGATCCGCTGGACGCGATCTCGATCCCTGGCCACCCCGGTTGCTTCCTGGACGCTGGCCTTGGCTGTTGGCACCTCGGTTCCCCTGGGGCGAGCGATGCCGGCCACCGCCACCACCCGACCCCGCGGTCCGGCCGCCGCCTTGGTTGGGGCCACGGTTCCGGTTGCGATTGTCTCCGCCGCCTCCACCTCCGCCTCCGCCGCCTCGGCTTCCCCCCCGGCTCCGGGTCGGAGTCGTGGTTCCCCTCCCCCGACTTCCGAGAATCGGCGCCTCGGACGGCGACGACACAGACGAGGCCGGGAATTGGGGAGGAAGACTCATGGCCACTGCAGTGTACGGCCGCTCATCGACCCGGCCGGACCGCCGCCGACCGGTAGAGCGTCTCGTACCTCTCAGCCAGGCGGTTCATCGACCATTCCTGCGCCCGAGCCGACGCCGCCGCCAGCCGGGCCGGTCCCGGGTCGCCGCGTCCCGCATCGCCTCCTCCTTCCCCCGGCGCCAGGATCGACGCCAGCGCCCGGGCCAGCGCCCGGGCGTCCCCCGGTGGTACCAGCACCGCGTCACCCCCGGCCACGTCCCGATACCCGTCGATGTCGCTGGCCACCACCAACGTGTTCGCCGCCATCGCCTCCAGCAGCACCATCCCGAACGATTCGCCCCCCAGGGAGGGAGCACACAGCACGTCGGCGGCGGCCAGCCGTCGTACCTTCTCCTCTTCGGGAAGGACACCGAGCCAACGGATCTTGGGTGACTCCGGGAAGCGTCGCTGCAGCGGTTCGGTTTCCGGCCCATCCCCGGCGATCCACAGGACCGCGTCTCCGGCTCCCGCCCCCTCCCCGGCACCGGTGAGAGCACCGCATGCCTCGAGCAGCACCCTCAACCCTTTGCGCTCTTCGTGCCGGCCGAGGAACAAGATGGTGGTGCCGTCCTTCGGCCACGGATCGGCATCACGGTACCTGTCGACCTCGACCCCGTTGAACAGCACCACGTACTCGCCCCCGATTGCCGCTGCCGCCGTCTGCCGGGCGGCTTCGGAGACCGCGCATCGGACCGTGAATCGCCGCGCCGCCAGCTTGGCCACCGGCCCGAGCAAGGAGTAGAAGACGCTGGCGCCACTCCGGTGGAAGGTTGCCACCAACGGCGGGATGTCCGAAGCCACCAGCAGCCCATAGGGCAATCCGGGGGCAAACGGCTCGTGCACGTGGACGACATCGAACCGTCCCCGCCGGAGAGCTCGTACCGCCCGGGCCGCCGCCAACGGCGACAGCGACACCGGGGCCCGCGACCCGTTCGACGGCACCGCCACCGACCGGCCGGACGCCACCAGGTCGATGCCGTCGGGAACATCGGCCGCGTCATCGATCGGGGCGAAGACGGTGGCTGAGTGACCGCGCTGGGTGAGCACCCGGGACAGTCCCATCACCTGTCCCTGGACACCGCCCGGACGGGAGAGGCTGTAGGGGCAGACCAGGGCGACCCGCAAGCTGGCCGACCCGGGCGGCGTCGGCGGACCTGCGGAAGACCGGCCGTCCGCCCTCACGATTGCGGCGGGATCCTGTCCACCGGCCAGAGGGGCTGGAAGACGTGCCACTGCTCGGGTGCCTGGCTGATCAGACCTTCGAAGCGGGTGGCGATCTCCTGGGTGATCCGCTGCACGTCGGTACGGAAGGACCCGGTGCGGCAGGTGTCGATGGGCGGCTGCACGACAGCATGGTGGTCACGGCCCGGGCCGCTGTAGACGGCGGCGGTGAGGAGCAACGCTCCGGTGCGCATGGCCAAGGTGGCCGGCCCGGCCGGCATCGTGGTGGTCTCGCCGAAGAACTCCACCTCGACCCCGTTCTCCAACAGGTCCCGATCGCACAGGAGCCCGACCAACTTCCCTTCGCGCAGGGTCTTGATCAGTGCGGCACCCGAGTCCGCGTCCAGCGGCACAATGGTCAGGCCCATGGCCGCCCGTTGCTCGACGAAGTAGTCGAACAGTTCTGGTGGTTCGATCCGCTCCGCCACCGCGGTCATCGGAAGGCCCTTGCCGGCAAGGAACGCTCCGCCGTACTCCCAACTGCCGACGTGGGGCAGGGCGAGCACCACCCCCTTGCCTTCCGCCATGGCATCCTCCAGGTGGTCGAACCCGTCGGCGATGAACCGTTGCAACACCTCGCTCATCGGGGTGGATCCCAGTCGTGCCCCCTCGACCCAATAGCGGGCGTAGGCGCCGAACGCCCGTCGGGCCCAGAGGCCGAGCGCCACGTCGTCCACGTCTCCCCCCAGGACCCGCCGAAGATTGCGGCTGATCATCTCGCGGTGCTGGCGGCGGACCACGAACATCACATCGCCGACCCGGGCGGCGGACCAGAGTGCCACCGGCTCCGGCAGCGCACCCAGGGCGCGACCCAGGATCGTATAGAGACGGAACACCGCCCGACCCTTGTTCACCGATGCATTCCCGAAGCCTGTGAGTTGACGAGAAAGGGTCAGTTACTGCGTCGGGCCGCGGCCCGCTGACGGATGCCCTGGCCGGCGTGGCGGGCCCGCCAGGTGCGGCCGGACCGGCTGGACAACTCACCCTGTCGGCGTGCCCGCCAACGGGACGGGGATCCGCTGCTCCGCCGACGCTCGCCGCGCATGGCGGTACGGGTCCGGCGGGGTCGGCGGCCGAGTGAGACCGACACCGGCGCCTCGGCCAAACCCCAGACCTTGGCGAACCGGCCGATGGCGGTGATCATGGTGAGCCCGAGCATCGCCCACAACACCGGAATGAGGAACGAGGCGGAGAGCAGCCCGATGCCGAGAAGGATCATCCGCTCGGCTCGTTCCATCAGCCCACCCTTGGCCGAGATGCCGAGGGATGCCGCCTTGGCCCGTTGATAGGAGACCAGCGAGGTGGCGCCGAACACCGCGAAGGGGAGGAGCGCCAGATGGCCGGGATGGGTCGACACCAGATACCACGCCACGCCGCCCAGAATCAGCGCGTCGGCCACCCGGTCGGTGACCGAGTCGAAGAACTCGCCCCGGACCGATGACGTTCCCGAGGCTTTGGCCACCGGGCCATCGAGGAGGTCGTGAAGCCCGGTGAGGATCAGCAGCAGGATGCCGAGGTGGAGATGGCCGGTGCCAATCGCTACCGCGGTGGCGGTCGCCGAAAGCAGGCCGGTCGCCGTCAGGACATCGGCGGTTACACCTAGCTGCTGCAGCTTGCGACCGACCGGACCGGTTCCCCGGTCAACGGTGTCGCGCCAGCGGCCGTCGAACATGGCAATTCCTCCAAGGCTCTCTTCTACCTTACCATCTGCCTTACCATCTGCTTGCTGGAGTTAGGCAGAAATCGGGGGCCCCCGGCGCCGGCCCCGGTTCGGCAGGAAGCAGGCTCAGCCGGGCCACGCCTGGTGGAGCCGGTCCCAACTGTCGGCCAGGGTCTCGGGAAGCACCCGGGCGCCACTGACCGACGTCATGAAATTGGTGTCGCCCAGCCACCGGGGCACCGCGTGGAGATGGATGTGCCGGGGGATCCCGGCCCCGGCGGCCCGACCGAAGTTGGCGCCGATGTTGATCCCTTCGGGATGGTAGGCGGCCTCGAGTGCCGCCATGCCGTCCTGCAGCGCCCCCCACAATTCAGGGCTCTCCGTCGCGGTGAGTTCGGCCATCGACCGGACGTGCCGGGAGGGCATGACCATCAGGTGGCCGCTGGCGTAGGGGAAGGCGTTGAGCACTGCGAAGGTTGTCTTCCCGCGCCAGATCACCCCGTTGTCGGCCGAGGGCGGACCGCTGGCCGCGATCCGGCAGAACACGCACCGGTCCGGGTCGTCGAGCGGGTGATCATCCGATATGCCCGCTTCCGGCTCGATCCCGAGATTGGCCACACTGGGCAGTCCGGAGACGTACTCGGTGCGCCATCCGGCCCACAGGTGATCGAGGCTCACGCCGGGCCGGCTCCGGGAACACTGCCGGACGCCTCGGGCGAGCCCCGGTCGGCGATCTCGGTCATCAGGTCCTCGGAGAACGACTCGAAGGGCACCCCGCGCTCGGGCCGCTTGGACCCCCTCCGGTTCACCCCCACCGTCGCGGCGGCCACGTCGTCGTCCCCGACGACCAGGATGTAGGGCACCTTGGTCAGCTTGGCCCGGCGGATCCGGGCGTTCAGGGGCTCGTCGCCGGTGTCCACCGTCACCCGGACACCGCGGGTGCGGAGCCGGTGCTCGACGCTCTCGGCATAGCCCTGATGGGCATCGGTCACCGGGAGCACCACCACCTGCTCGGGGGACAGCCAGGTGGGGAGCGCCCCGGCGTAATGCTCGAGGAGGATGGCGAAGAACCGCTCGACCGAGCCGAACAGGGCCCGATGGATCATGATCGGGCGGTGGCGGCTGTTGTCGGCGCCGGTGTACTCGATGCCGAACCGGTGGGGCTCCTGGTAGTCGAGCTGGATCGTCGACATCTGATGGGTCCGGCCGATGGCGTCGCGGGCCTGGACGGAGATCTTCGGGCCGTAGAAGGCACCACCGCCGTCGTCCTGCACCGTCTCGAGGCCCATCGCCTGTGCCACCCGGCGCAGCACCTCGGTTGCCTCGTCCCACTCTTCCTCGGCTCCGACCGCCTTGCCTTCCGGCCGGGTGGACAGCTCGACGAAGAAGTCGTTGAGACCGAAATCGCGCAGCAGCGAGAGCACGAAGTTGAGGGTGGTGTGGAGCTCACCCTCCAGCTGATCGGGGGTGCAGAAGATATGGGCGTCGTCCTGGGTCATCCCCCGGACCCGGGTGAGACCGTGCACCACACCTGACATTTCGTACCGGTAGACCGACCCGAACTCGAACATCCGGATCGGCAGCTCACGGTAGGACCGCTGCCGGCTCTTGAAGATCAGGATGTGAAACGGGCAGTTCATCGGTTTCAGGTAGTACTGCTGCCCGCCGTCCAGCTCCATCGGCGGGAACATCCCCTCGGCAAAGAAGTCGAGATGGCCGGAGGTCTCGAACAGCTCGGCCTTGGTGATGTGGGGGGTGTAAACGAACTCGTAGCCGGCCGCCTCGTGCTGCTTGCGGGAGTAGTCCTCCATGAGCCGCCGGATGGTCCCTCCCCGGGGGTGGAACACGGCCAGGCCCGAGCCGATCTCGTCGGGGAAGGAGAACAGGTCGAGCTCGGCTCCCAATTTGCGGTGGTCGCGCCGCTCCGCTTCCTTCAATCGCTCGAGATGGGCGGCCAGTGCCTTTTCCGATTCCCAGGCGGTCCCGTAGATCCGCTGGAGTTGCTGGCGCTTCTCATCGCCCCGCCAGTAGGCCCCCGCCACCCGCATCAGGGCGAAGAAGCCCAAGCGACCGGTGGACGGGACGTGGGGTCCTCGGCACAGGTCGGTGAAGGTCGGAGAGTTCCAGTAGGTGGACACCTCGGGAACACCGTCACCCTCGGCGGCGGCATCAACTTCCTCAGCGCCGGCACCGACGGCTTCGATGATCTCGCGCTTGTAGGGCTGGTCCTCGAAAATGGACAGCCCTTCCTCGATGGAGTGCTCGTGGCGGATGAACGGTTGATTCTCGGCGATGATCTCGCGCATGGTGGCCTCGATCCGCCCGAGGTCATCATCGCTGAAGTGGGCCCCTCCCGGCAGCTCGAAGTCGTAGTAGAAGCCGTCCTCGATGACCGGGCCGATGGCGAAGCGGGCACCGGGCCACAAGCGCAGGACCGCTTGGGCCAGCACGTGGGCGGTGGAATGGCGGATGACGTTCCGACCGTCGTCCGAGTCGGCCGTCACCACCGCCACCGAGGACCCGTCGGGAACCGGGGTCGAGAGGTCGACCTCGGCGCCGTCGACCCTGGCGGCCACCGCCGCCTTGGCCAGGCGGGGCCCGATCGACTCGGCCACCTCCAGGGCGGTGGTCCCCTCGGCCAGCTCCTTGGTCGATCCATCGGGAAGCCGGACGGTGACAACGCCTGCCATTGGGGTACCTTTCTGCTCGGTGCTGGGTTGCTCGGTGCTGGGTTGCTCGGTGCTGGATTCGACCCGACGCCGGGCGCGCCAGGGGACTTACACGGTAACGGATACACCGAGGAGCGCCGCACCTGCGACCACGCTACGGCCGGCCACGGCCTCGTCGTCGAGTGCCCGGAGCGACCCGGGGGTGTCGAGGTTGTCATCGAGCCGGGCGCGGACCGCCTCCAGGCCGGCGTCGGTCGAGCCAGCCTCGGTGGTGCGTGACCCCACGGCCGGAATCTCGCCGGCACGCCATCTCGCCAACCGGGCGGCGGCCGCCGGCATGTCAGCCGACGTCCACTCCCAGTCGGCGCGGTAGTGGTGGTCGAGGAGCGCCAACCGGATGGCGGCCGGTTCCCACGTCTTCAATAGATCCCCCACGAAGACCAGATTCCCGAGTGATTTCGACATCTTGGTCCCGTCCAGCCCCACCAACCCGATATGCAGCCAGTGGCGCACGAAGGGGCGGCCGGTAACCGACTCCGACTGGGCGGTCTCCGACTCGTGGTGGGGAAAGATCAGATCGCGGCCACCACCGTGGACGTCGATGGTCTCCCCCAACTCCCGGAGGGCGAGTGCGGAGCACTCGATGTGCCACCCGGGTCGGCCCGCTCCCCAGCGCGACTCCCAGGACGGCTCATCGGGAAGTGAGGGCTGCCACAGGACGAAGTCGAGGGGATGGCGCTTGTTGGGATCGCCGGGGTTGCCTCCGTTCTCGGCGGCCAAGGCCAACATGGCCGGTTCGCTGAGGTGGCTCAATCCTCCGAATTCGGAGAAGGTGGTGACATCGAAATACACCGCACCACCGGCCTGGTAGGCATGGCCCGAGTTGAGCACCGATCCGATCAGGGTCAGGATGTCGGCGATGGCCGAGGTGGCTCGGGGTTCGGACCAGGCGGGGATGAGGCCCAGCGAGCTCATGTCGGCATCGAACTGGGCGATCTCCTCGGCAGCCAGATCGAGGTAGTGGACGCCGAGCTCCCGGGCCTTGCGGAGGATATCGTCATCCACGTCGGTCACGTTGCGCACGCACCGGGTCTCATGGCCAAGGTCGCGAAGCCGCCGCTGGAGGATGTCAAAGGTCAGATAGACCTGAGCGTGGCCCAGGTGGGCGGAGTCGTACGGAGTGATCCCACAGGAGTAGAGGGAGACCACCGGTCCGACTTCCAGCGGCGCCACCTCTTGCCGGGCGGAGTCGTACAGCCGGATCACGGGTGGGACATCACCGGATCAATGGTCCCCGTAGCCACTCAGGCGCACCGTGGTGTGCGCCTTGTGGCGAATGTTCACCGTGATCAGCACTGCGGTGAATGCCTCGATGGGGGCGGCCTGCGAAAGGCTGCCGGCATCGATGCCCCGCAGCCCCTCGATGCTGTCGACCATCGCGATGGTGGCCCCTGAGGCCCGGGGGTGGTCCGAACAGACGAACACGTCGGCGACCAGCGGCGTGGTCAGCTTCTCCATCTGCGAGGCGGGAAGGTGATGCAGAGATGCCGAGACCAGCGAGTCCGGGAGCGCGGCCTGGATCGATGCCGCCACCGACCCGCGGGGTGGCACCAGCGCCAGGAACTCCCGGCCTTCCTTGACCAAGGCGTTGGCCATCGAGACCACCACCTTGCCGGCCAGGGCGGTCGCCAGTGGCTTCACGGTAGCGACCGCTCCGTCCCACGGTGTGGCCACCACCACCAACTCACAGGAGGCGGTGTCCTGGTTGGATGCCCCTTCCAGGTCGAGCTGATGGTCAGGCCAGGTTTTCGCCAGCTCGTCGGCCACGGCGGCGGCCCGATCAGCGTCGCGAGACCCGATGACCACCTGAGCGCCGCCGGCGGCCAGCCGAACCGCCAGGCCTCGACCGGCAGGACCGGTGCCTCCAAAGATTCCGACGCGCATGGCTCTTACCTTTGCACATGCAACCGTCTCCCCGGCGAAGGTGAGGGCGGTAACCTCGCGGCCCCATGGGACTGCTCGAAGGTAAACGGATCCTGGTCACCGGGGTGTTGACTGACGCCTCGCTGGCGTTCGCCGTGGCTCGCAAAGCGCAGGAGGAAGGGGCCGAGGTCATCCTCTCCGGGGCCGGGCGCGGTCTCTCCCTCACCCGCCGCACCGCCCGGAAGTTGGCCGTCGAGGCCGACGTGTTGGAGATCGACGTCACCCGACCCGAGCAGCTGGCCGAGGCGGCGCGGGTGCTGGCCACCAGCTGGGACCGACTGGACGGCCTGCTCCATTCGATCGGGTATGCGCCGCCGGAATGCCTCGGCGGGGACATCTTCCAGGCCGGGTGGGAGGAAGTGCAGGTCGCCCTCCATGTGTCGGCCTACTCATTGAAAGCGCTGGCCGAGGCGTTCCGCCCCCTGCTGGCCGCGGCCGGGGAGGGTGACCGACCGGGTGCATCGATCGTCGGCCTCGACTTCGACGCCACCGTCGCCTGGCCCGCCTACGACTGGATGGGGGTTTCCAAGGCGGCCCTCGAATCGCTCTCGCGATACCTGGCCCGCGATCTCGGGCCTGAGAAGGTGCGGGTGAACCTGGTGGCCGCGGGTCCGGTGAAGACGATGGCAGCCAAGTCGATCCCGGGGTTCAGTGCCTTCGAGGACACCTGGGCCGAGCGGGCGCCCCTGGGGTGGGACGTGCTCGACACCGAGGTCGTGGCCCGTGCCTGCGTCGCCCTGATGTCGGACTATTTCCCGATGACTACCGGGGAGATGGTGCACGTCGACGGTGGGGTGCACGCGGTGGGTGCCTGATCCCGTTTCACTGTCCGGAGTCGCCCATCACCCGCTTCCGCCATCCGGCGGATCAACCGAGCCTGACCATTCCCAGGAGGCCACCACCTTGCCAAGCCCCGACCAACTCCGTCGCCGGATCACCGAGTACGTGAACGCAGTCAACTCGCGCGACGCCAACGCCATCGCCGCGCAGTTCACCGAAGACGCCCGCCACCACGACCCGGTCTCCAACCCACCCAACATCGGCCGAGCCGCCATCATCACCTTCTTCGAGAACGGCATCGCCGCCAGCGAGGCCTGGACCTTCACCGCGAAGGCCGTCCACACCTGCGCCGACAATGTGGCCATCGACTTCGAGATCGCGGTGGTGACCGGCGGAGCCACCATGACGATTGCCGGCATCGAGATCTTCGAGGCTGACGAGGAAGGCCGGTTCACCTCGGTCAGCGCCTACTGGGACGACGCCGACCTGAGTTTCGGTTAGGACGCAGATTGTCCCTGCCCACCTCGAGGGCGGGTAAGAGGAGTCCATGGCGGGCGGTACCATGCGTCGATCATGCCGACCGCCCGAATCAAAGGTGAGGAACCCGTTGCCGGCGCCTGACCGGACCACCTCCCACCCGGGCTCGACCCCCACCCGGCCGCCGGGGGTGGTCACTGTGGTCGGGCTCCTGGGACACGCCTTCGAAGCCATCGGCGACGAGGGCCGCGAGGCCCTGGTCTCGGCTGAACTGGTGATGGGTGGACGGCGGCAGCTCGAGAGCCTGAGGAAGTGGTCCCCAGGAAGCAAGGCCGGGGCTTCCAGCCAGGAAACTCCCTCCATCGAGATCGGGGATGACGTCGATGACGCCTGCCGCCGGGCGGCTTCGGCCTCCCGGGACGGCGTGTCGGTGTGCATCGTGGCGTCGGGCGATCCTGGCTTCTTCGGCATCGTGAGCTCACTGGTGCGGGTCGTCGACCGGCGCTATCTGAGGATCCTCCCGGCCATCTCGCCGGTGTCACTGGCGTTCGCCCGCCTGGCCATGCCATGGGAGGACGCCGCGGTCGTCGCGGTCCGAGGGCGGCCGCTCACCGACTCGGTTCGGGCCATCCGCCTGGCCCGGAAGGCCGCGGTGCTCACCTCGCCCGATGCACCTCCCGAGGCGGTGGGCAAGGCCCTGGTGTCGGCCCGGGCGGCGGTGGACCTGGTGGCGGTATGCAGCCGCCTCGGCTACCCCGATGAATCGATCACCCTGGTCGGGCTCCACGAACTGGCCACCGGGAGCTGGGATCCCTTCTCGGTGGTGGTCCTGGTCGGTCCGGCCGGCCGGCCGATCGCCGGGTGGGGCGGCCCCGACGCCGATGCCAAACCTCTGGCCTGGGGACTCCCCGACAGCGCCTACGCCGGTCGGGACGGACTGGTCACCGAGGCGGAAGTCCGGGCGGTGGCGCTGGGCAAGCTGGCGTTGCCGGCCACCGGCGTGTTGTGGGACGTGGGCGCCGGTAACGGGAGCGTGGCCGTCGAAGCCGCCGTCCTGTGTCCGGGCATCACCACCTTCGCCATCGAGGAGCGCGACGCCGAGGCCATGCGCATCACCGCCAACGCCGCCAGTTTCGGGGCCGACGTCCGGGTCGTCCACGCTCACGCCCCCGAGGCATGCGTCGGGCTGCCGGACCCGGACCGGGTGTTCGTCGGTGGTGGCGGGCTCGATGTCCTCGACATGGCGCTGGCCCGATTGCGCCCGGGCGGGCGGATTGTGGCTGCCTTCTCGGCCCTCGACCGGGCCACCGGAGCCGCCGACCGACTGGGGAATCTCGTCCAGGTCTCGACCGGCCGCGGCCAGGTCTCGGCCGACGGAAGCTGGCGGTTGGCCGCCGCCGACCCGGTGTTTCTGGCTTGGGGCCCGGACACCAACCAGCCCGCATAGCTGCCCGGGGTGGCCGGCCCGGATAGCCGCCCGGTGTCGCTGCCTGGGGTGGCTACAGCTGCATGGCCTTCACCTCGAGGAACTCCTCCAAACCGAAGCTGCCGTATTCGCGTCCGTTGCCCGACTGCTTGTAACCGCCGAATGGAGCCAGGGGGTTGAATCCGCCGCCGTTGACCTCGACCTGGCCGGTGCGGAGCTGGCGAGCCACCGATTTCGCCCGCTCCGGGTCGCCGGACCACACGCCCCCGGCCAACCCGTAGTCGGAGTCGTTGGCGATGGCGATGGCCTCTTCCTCGGTGTCATAGGGGATGATCGAGAGTACCGGGCCGAAGATCTCGTCCCG
>Ga0307374_10002164_pt1 | contig 35406 bp, 35 predicted proteins | sample OX3MG_FD_202532 | JGI IMG/M metagenome (GOLD analysis project Ga0307374, IMG submission 202532) | Soil microbial communities from Risofladan, Vaasa, Finland - OX-3 | ecosystem: Environmental > Terrestrial > Soil > Coastal area > Acid sulfate soil | place: Finland: Risofladan, Vaasa | collected... | reverse complement strand
GAGGCATACCTCCAACCCGACCCCCCCGCGCTACCACCACACAGCGCCAACCAGCAGCCCGCACCAGGCGCCCAAAACGATCACTCAAATGATCAGCTGTGCCCAGCGTGAAAGATCAAGGCTAGGCCTCCCGAAGGAGCCGGTTTCCGTGAGTGCTGACCCGCCGGCCGCTGCTACAGCCGAGCCTCCCATGAGCCCGGCTGCCCTCATTAGTTTCATGGGCGCGCCCGACATCTGTGGACAACTCGGCGCGTCTCACGATGCCCCGGGATGTCCCAGGACGTCCGGCCGCATCTTCGGACAACTCGGGCCCCGTCGGGATGACTCGCAGTTGTCCGCAGCTGGGCTGGCGATGTCCGTGCGCGTGCCTCGACGATGCCTTCGTCCGATCCTTTCGAGCGCATGGAGGTGCGCGATGGCAATGCGTCTACCGATCGACACCACCGGGCTGACCCTGCTGGTGGGGCTGGCACCTGAGCCGGTGGTCGATTTCGAAACCCGCCGGCCGAAGGCGGATGAAAACGGCGAGCCGCTGTTCGCGCTGCAGCTGGTGGCGCTGTCCAGCGAGGGCGCCGAGGTGATCAACGTCAAGGTCCCGGGCGAGCCGAAGGGTTTGACGCTGGGGACGCCGGTGCGGGTGGTCGGGCTGGTGGCGCTGCCGTGGTCGATGGGGGAGCGCTCCGGGGTGTCGTTTAAGGCTGCCAGGGTCGAGGCGCTGCCCGCCGGCGCCGTGGGCGCTTCGGCCGGCAAGCCGGCCGCCTGAGCGGGGGTGGTGCCGCGATGCGTTTCAAAGCGTTCTGCCTGCTGGTGACGTGTGTCCGACTTAATGTCGCAAGATCGCGTTTGATTAGCCAACATCGTGGGGTTCCGGGACGGGTTGATCTTGCCGGTTGTGGCGGTGCCAGGCAAGCCGGCGGAGTCGGGCTGTTCGAGTCCTGCTTGGCGGGCTTTGCGGATGGCCTCACCTCGTCCTTCGTGTTCGTCGTTGGGGGTGACGTAGCCGATCCCGGCATGCAGCCGGGTCCCGTTCCAGATCGGGCGGATGACGGCGAGCTCGGCGCGCAGGGTCGCTGGGTCACGGATCGCGAGCAGGTGCGCGTGCTCGCGTTTGAGGTGACCGTTGAAGCTCTCGATCCAGGACTGATCGGTCGGGGTGCCGGGACGGCCGAAGTGCCGGGCGATCGCGTGCAGGGCCATGAACTCCCGGGTCGAGCCGGAGGTCATCTGCGGGCCGTGTCCGACACCGCGAGCAGGATCGGCCGGCGCTCGTCGTCGACGGTCAGGTCGACCCGGGGGTCGCCGTACCGGGCGTCGATGAGCTCGAGCATGCCCTCGTCGGTCAGGGCTTGGGTGAAGGCGAGCTCGACTTGGGTGGAGGTCTCTTCGGCGGACACGATCTCGGTGAGCCACTTGCGGCTGACCAGATCCTCGATGATCAGCACGGCCATCCCGCAGGCCGGGAAGTGAGTCGCGTCGTAGATCCAGATGCTGTTGGGGGTGTAGTCGGCCCACTCCGGGAACGGCCGGCGGACGCTCTTCCCGGGCCGGGGCAGCGGCCGGAAGTGCTTGTCCGCCCGGTGAAGTACCCGCCGTACGCTCGACGGGGACACCCACACCCGGCCCAGGTAGGACCCGCGGTGCGCGAGCTTGCGGTGGGAGCGGTCGATCTCGCCCCACTCGTCGAACAGCGCCAAGATCTCGGCCGCTTCGGCGGGGAGCAGCCCGTGCATCGGGGCCCCACCCGGCTGGTGATCATCGAGCTGGCCGTGCCCGCGGCGGTGCAGCCAGCGGAACGCCCGACGCTCGTCCAGCTCCAGCACCCGGCAGGCCCCGCGCAGCGACCAGCCCCCGGCCAGCGCCGCATCGAGCAGCGCGAGCAGCGCCGTCTTGGTGGCCGCGTCCGCGCGGCGTGGGACTTGGCCACTCAGCCCCAACGCCCTTTTCCCTCGACCAGCATGAGCTTGACAGCCATCTCCTTGAGCGCCTCGGACAGCCGGGCCACCTCGATCTTCGCCAGCTCGAGTTCGTAGTCGCGTTCCCGGCCATGCACCCCCGGCCGGGACGCGGCGAGCGCGGCCAGCGCGCCCTCCTTCGCGACCGTCCGGATCCGCATGATCGTCGAACGGTCGACCTGCTCGGCCGCCGCGACCTCGGCGATCGTGGCTTCCTGACGGACCAGCTGCAACCAGATCTCGTACTTCTGCGAAGGGCTCAAGAACCGCTTCGCGCGCCGGCCAGCACGGCCAGTTCCACCCTGTTCGTCTGCCATGATCAGATCCTCCGGGATAGAGCGGAGAACCCGTGGGATGTTGTCTGATCAAAACCCAAAACTCTGACAGCAAGTCAGACTCAAGACACTGGTTGTGCTGTTGGTGTGGGTGCCCGCGGTGTTGACGGCGGCCGCCCGCGGCCTGCGCGACGCCGCCCTCGGCGTCGCGCACACGCTGCTGGCTGGTCTCGGTGGCTGAGTTCCGGCGGCGCGAGCCGTCGATCGGTGAACAGCTATTGGACGCTGCGGTGCGCACCGTGGCCTGGTGGCGGCTGGAGTTGGGTCTGCTCGCGGGCCTGGCGCTGGCCGGCTGGTGGCTGGCCGGGGCGGTTACTCCCGCGCTGGGGGTGGCCGCCCCGGCCGCCGCGGTGGTGACGGTTCTCGCGGTGCCGCGGCTGCGGGTGATGCTGCGGGGGGCCCTGTCGCGGGCGCGGGCCCGCCGGCGCTGGTGCCGCGGCTGCCGGGCGGCCGCGCTGCCCACGCTCAAAGACCGCCCGGCGCCGGGGGTGATCCGGGCTCGGCCGGTGCCGGCTGGGGATCTGCTGGAGCTGCGCGTGCCCTTCGGCACCGCGGTGGCCGACCTGGAGGCCGGCAAGGACGTGCTGGCCGCCGCCTTGCACGCCCGGACGGTGCGGGTGACCCGCGACCCGGTGAACGCCCGGCACGCCCGGGTGCTGGTCGTGCGACGCGATCCCCTCGGCGACGGGCGGGAGCGGGTGTGGCCGCGCGCGGACGCGGCCCGGGTCTCGCTGTGGGAGCCGATTCCGCTCGCCGTCGGTGAGGACGGGGAGACGGTGAGCGTCTCGCTGCCGGAGCGCAACCTGCTCCTCGGCGGGGAACCCGGCGCCGGGAAGTCGGCGGCGCTGTCGCTGCTGGTGGCGAGCGCGGCGCTGGACCCGACGGTGGTGCTGTGGCTTTTCGACGGGAAGTTGGTGGAGCTGGCGAGCTGGAACCGGGTGGCCCACTACAGCGTCGGCCCGGATTTGGCCGAGGCGAACCGGGTCCTCGCCGCGCTGCAGACCGAGATGGATGCCCGCTACCAGCTGCTGCTGGCGCATCGGGCGCGCAAGGTCACCCCCGAGCTCGGCTTGCCGCTGCACGTCGTGGTCTGTGATGAGTTGGCGTTCTATCTGCACACCGGCGAGCGCAAGGCCCGGGTGGAGTTCGCCGAGTTGACCCGCGACCTGGTGGCCCGCGGTCGGGCCGCCGGCATCATTGTGCTGGCCGCGACCCAAAAGCCGTCGGTGGACATCGTGCCGTCGGCGTTGCGGGATCTGTTCGGCTTTCGTTGGGCGTTGCGGTGTTGCACCCCGCAAGCCTCGGACACGATCCTCGGCCAGGGCTGGGCCGCGCAGGACTATTCCGCGGCGGACGTCGATGCGGCGCACCGCGGCGTGGGCTACCTGCTGCACGAGGGCGGGGCGCCGGTGCGGTGCAAGGCGTTCTACCTCGACGACGCGGCGTTGGACCGGCTGGCTCGCCAAGCCGAGGAGCTGCGCGGGGTGACGCCTTCGGCGCCGTCGGCGGTCCGCCCTCCGTTGCGGGTGGTCAGCGATGCGCGCTAATCCGCGGCTCGCGGCCGAGCTGGTGGCGCGGGCCGGTGCGCCAGATTACGAGCGGTGGTGGGCCCAGGTGCGGGCCACCGGCTACTGCGCGGCGCCGGTCCGGTTGGCCGGGGCGGGCTGGCGGGTCGATCCGGGCACCGGTGAGATCCTGGGCGCCTACTCGACGAGGGTCGAACCGGACGGGGCGCTGCTGACCGCCTGCGGAAACCGTCGGGCCGCGGTGTGCCCGCCGTGCTCGGCGGTCTACCGCGCGGACACCTGGCAGCTGGTCGCCGCCGGGCTACGCGGCGGGAACGGCCTGCCGGAGTCGGTCGGGGAGCATCCGCGGGTGTTCGCCATGTTCACCGCGCCGTCGTTCGGCGCCGTGCACTCGGCTCGAACCCGCCGCGGTCGGGCGCGGATCTGCCGACCGCCGCGGGCGGGCGAGTCGCCGCACTGCCCGCACGGCCGTTCGACCAGCTGCCCGCAGGTGCACCGAAGCGGCGACGCAGCGATCGGAACGGCGCTTTGCGGACGGTGTTTCGACTACTCCGGTGCCGTGTTGTTCAACGCGTTGGCGCCCGAGTTGTGGCGCCGTACGACGATCTATCTCTACCGGGCGCTGGCCGCCCGGGTGGGGTTCACGCCGACGGATGCAAGCTATTCCCGTCATCCGGTGGCCCTCTTCCCCTCGTCGGCGGTGCGGTGACGAGGCCCGGAGGGGTGAAGGACAGCGTCGCCGTCGCCTGGCAACGCGCCTCCGCCGGCGACTGAACGAACTACGCCGTAAACCTCAGCCGCCGCCCGTCCCGGAACTGATCTCCACGCACCCCATTCAGACGATTCTGATATCCGACTGTGCCGTTACACGTGATGCCGACGCTGCTGCGCGACGCGGCCGAGTCGATGGAGCGGATGCTCGGTGGCGAGTCGGCAACGAGGATCTCATAGCGCGGTGTCGGCGTGGAACTCGCCACCGAGTACCCGGCTGGCGAGGCTCTGCTGAGCGCCCGATGCCGATCCGCCTGGTAGGGCTACCCGGCCGCAACGCCGACATGGGGATGCGGATGCGGCCCAGCCAAGCGTCGCAGGTCGGTACCCGAGTGCGAAAACGCCGGTATGGCGGTCGTGTCGATCGCGGTCGTGTCGATCGCAGGCAGGACGACCAGGCGAGTGCCGCGGCACTCGCTGCGCCATCAGGAGACTGTGAAGGCGCCGCCGGTGTACTTCATGTAGTCGCATGTGGCGGCGTAGGCGAAGGGTGCGACCGCGGCGGGTCCGTCGCGGCGGGTCGGTCTGAACAGGGTGCGCCCGGCGACGATGCCGGGGGCGATGAAGCTGGCGCCGAGTCGTGATCTCTCTCTGGGTCGTGGTCAGGTGACGACGATGACGTGGACGCCGACCGCCTCGTAGGTGCCGCGGGCCCGGCCGTCTCGGGTGGCAAGAGGCACGCCGTGGTCTTTGGCGGCCAGGGCCACCATCGCGTCGTACACGCCACCACCGGCGATGCCCAGGCGGCTCAACGTCTCCGGTAGCCGGCGGGAGCGCGGGCCGCTGAGCAAGAGGGGGGATGCGAATCGGGTCGCGAGCAGCCGGGCGGCGTCGGGTGCTGCTAGCCGCGCGTCGCCGGGTAGCCGGGTGAGCACCGAATAGGTTTCCACGAGAGCGTGACCGCTCAGCGCAAGCTGCTGCCCGTCCCACCACCGCACGACCGCGTCGTGCTCACGATGCGAGCGGACGAGCAAAGGTACCGCGACACTCGTGTCAACGCCCACCGTCACTTACGGCCAGCGTCGATGAGGGCGAACATGGTGTCGTCGTCGACAGGCGTCTCACCGGCGGCGACGAGCTGACCGTTCTCCTCTACCAGGCTAGCGGTGCGACCGGCAGGCACGAGCTGCGCCCCAGCCCCGTACGGCGAGATATCGACCTTCGTTCCCGGTAGCAGCCCTAGTGCGTCGCGGATCGGCTTGGGGACTACCACCCGACCGGCGTTGTCGATGATCGCCTCCATGGGATAAGGCTACCATCAGAATCCCAGCGCTGGGAGCGCCTGCACCAATGGCCGGCACTTCCATCCCGGGAACGCCCTTGGCCTGGTGACCTCGCCGGCCTTAGCGGCTTTGACCGCGGCCCGGACCTTGGGATCACGCAAGGCAGCCATCTCGAGGGCGGTAACCGTCACGGCGGGGGTCAGCACGAGCGTGCCGTCGGGGAACTCCTCCGCGACGTAGCGCTCGAAGTCGCGACTGCGTACCCGAGCCAAGCTGGTCCGGCCGCGCTCGTCGACGACGATCTCCTTGGGCGTCACGCTCTGAAGATACCTAGAGCGACCGCTTACGACGCGCTTGCCCGGCTGGAGGCGACCCCGGAGGCAGCCCCGGTTCTGCAAGCCATCAATCGCAGCCTCGACCGTCTGACCGAGGACCCGTTCAACCCGCGCCTCGGGACAACCGCCTTCCGCACCGACGAACTGGGCGGGGTCAGTGCCACCCCAGCCCGCATCGAGGACTGGTACATCTTCTGGCAGCGTGGCGCGGACAAGAACACGATCGAGATCGTCTTGATCCACCAGCTGCCGACAGCCTCGGGTTGACATGCGAGCGACGCGGCGAAACCGGCGATGCCGAGCGTTCCGGGAGCCGGCTCTCTCGACCGCTTTGGCGACTGGCTGGGCCATGTACGATCCGCTATACTTGGAGCTGTGCTGGAAGAGTCTGCGGGACAGCTGGTGCGCACCGCCCGGAAGAAGGCCGGCCTCTCCCAATCGGAGCTGGCTGCTCGGGCGGGACTGACCCAGAGCGTGATCAGCGTGTACGAGTCGGGGCGACGGCAACCGGCGCTGCCCACCTTGGCCGCGCTGGTCGCGGCCGCCGGCTACCGCCTGGACGTGCGGCTGCGCCGGTCCGACCAGCCCGGCAGCGCCATATCCGGCCCGCTGGGTCGTCGGCTGCGCCGGCACCGGGCTCAGCTGAAGCGAATCGCGGCGACCGAGGGGGTCCGGGTGCTCGGCGTGTTCGGCAGTGTCGCCCGCGGCGAGGAACGCCCAGACAGCGATATCGACCTGCTGGTCGAGTTGCCCGCCGAGATCAGTCTGCTTCAACTTGGCCGGCTAGCCGAACGGTGTCAGGGGCTGCTCGGCGCGGCGGTGGACCTGGTGCCGGAGCCGGATCTCAAAGCTGGGGTGCGTCCCCGCGTGCTAGCGGAACTGATCTCGCTGTGAGCCGCTACCCAGCCCAGCGGCCGTCCGACATCGCCGCCGCGATCGCCGTGATCCGCACCCACCTGGACCGCGGGGAGCTCTCCGACGGTTTGGTCTTCGACGCCGTCAGGGTCCGGTTGATCGAGATCGGCGAGGCCGTCAAGGGGCTGGACGAGACGCTGCTCGCCTCCGAACCGGCTATCCCCTGGTCGCACATCACCGGGATGCGGGATCAGCTCGCGCACCGATACTTCGACACCTCCCACGCCATCGTGTCGGGCACCATCACCCACGACCTCGCTGAACTTGAACGCGCCGTCCAGCGACTCGCCGAGCGAGTGGGAGAGGAATAGCGCGCAATCGCGAGCTTCACCTGCCGCCTGCTCATGCGCTCCGTCACCGGCGTTCTGGGCGTTCAGGCGACCTGCGGGCGAGGGTTCAGCTGGACGACCAGGTCGACCTCGAGGGCGTGTGCCAGTCGTTCGAGGACCGGCAGGGTGGGAAAGGTGCTCCCGCTTTCGAAGCGCGCGACGGCTGGGGGTGGACTTCTCCGGAGTTGCCCTCGAACAGGCCAGGTCGAGCGCCGTCCGGCTCCTGCCCGCCGGTCGTGGTGAGTTTCGACTCGGAACACTGATCGCGACGGGCGTGCCGGCGGGCGTCGCGGACGGGCTGATGTGCGTGGACGCCGTGCAGTTCGCCGATCCGCCGCTGGCCGCGCTGAGCGAGTTCCGTCGGGTGCTGGCTTGCGGGGGCCGTCTCGCGGTGACCTGCTGGGAGGCGTGCGACCCATTGGACGAACGGGTCCTCCCGCGCCTTCGGTGCGTGAACCTGCGCCGGGACCTGCCGGCGGTGGGTTTCGTTGATATTCAGGTATCCGACATGCCGGAGTGGCGGCAGGCCGAGCGGGCGATGTGGGAGGCGGTCGTCGCCGCCTGGGCTGATTCGGATGCGGCTGTGCAGGCCCTGCAGGCTGAGGGTCGACGCTCCCTCGAGGCGTTCGACTCGCTCCGGCGCGTCTTCGCGACCGCCTCCGCGCCCTGAGCGAAGCGCATGCCCCCGTCCCCGCCCCTGCGGCGCGGCCGCACGTGGCGACGGCATGGACCACCGTCCTTAACCGGTGCATTGATCGCAGCGGAGCGAGGTGACCGAAGGGTGATCGCCCTCCTGGATCGCGCCGTACTCCGGGGCATCGACATCGCGATCCCCGCTGGGGTACTCGCCCAAGTCTGGCGAGCCGATTCTCGACAGCACCGTCTACATCTGCTATTGGCCGACGAGACCGTCGAGGCGGCCCCCCTCGATCGCGACGAGGCGCTGGCAGTAGGCGGCCTTTGTGCCCAAAGTGACGCAAGCGATGTTGTCGACGCCTCCGCTGTGACTTGTGCCCGGCTGCGCCAACACGCGATCGTCACCTCGGACCCCGACGATCTACGGCATCTCGACAGTCGCCTGACTCTGGTTCCAATCTGAGCCTCGGCGCGGCATGACCGTGCGGTTGGTTCTCGGGACCGCGGTTGATTCGGTGCCGGGGCCGCTGTTGCTACGGTCGTCTTGATCCTACCCTGGTAGGTGCTCTCGTGGTAGGATCACCTATGGGCGTGGAGAAGATGAGCGTCTCGTTCGACCTCGAGCTGGGGCGGGCGATCCGGCTATCAGCCGAACAGCGTTCGCAGAGTGTGTCCTCCTGGCTGGCCGAAGCGGCGGCCGACCGGCTGCGCAGCGAGGCGTTGGGTGAGGCTGTCCGGGACTGGGAGAAGACCTACGGCCCGCTGACCGACAGCGAGCTGGCGGACGCCGAGCGCACGCTCGAGCGGGCGGCCAAACGCCGCCGCTCCGGCGCGGTCTAGCGATGGGACTGGTGCTCGACTCCGGGGCCCTGATCGCCTTCGACCGCGGGAACCGGCAGGTCGCGGCGCTGATCGAAGCCGCCCGACGCCGTCGCGAGCGGGTGGTCAGTTCCTCGGGATGCGTCGGCCAAGCATGGCGCGGCGGAGGGCCGCGGCAGGCTCGACTGGCCCGTCTTCTCACCGGCGTCGACGAGCGTCCCCTGGACCGAGCCGGGTCTCGAGGCGTCGGTGCGCTGTGTGCGCGGGCCCGGCGCGACGACGTCGTCGACGCACACGTCTGCACGCTTACGCGGGACGGTGACGTCATGCTCACCAGCGACGTCGACGATCTGGGGCACCTGCTCCGCAGCCAGGGCACGACTGCCGAGATCATCCGCTGCTGAACGCCTGCCACGACCAGCGGCCGCCACATGGCGGCCGGGGCCGTACGGTTTGCGCTGTGGTCAGCCGGCCCGGTGCGCGCGACGACGACGGACCAGGAGCAGCCCGCCGACGACGGCCAGCCCGGCGACCGGGACCAGCACGGCCACCGGCGCCTCCGGGGCGATGGCCGAGGGGACGCCGCCGAGCGTGTAGTCGCAGACCGGTCCGCCGCTGTCGACCTTCTCCAGCGCCCCGCCGACCTGCGACGAGCCGACCTCGATGTAGGTCTCGCCCGACGGCAGGGACAGCACGCTGCCGAGCGGCGGGTTGCCGATGTTGGCCAGCGGGACGTCGATCTCCACGACGCCGTTCGGGCCGAGCGTGAAGTGCCCGGTGTCGTTGGTGTTCGCCGACTGGTTGAACTGGTGCGCGCCCCCCGTCGTGGTGACCGTCCCGTCCCCGTACGTGGGGGTGGAGCCCGGTACGGCGGACAGCGTGGCGTCGGCGAAGTAGGTCGTGGCGCCATAGGTCCACAGCGCGTACCACTGCGCGGCCCCCGCGCCGGTGGGCACGGACTCCTGCAGGTTCGTGACGGTGAGGAACGCCCGCAGCTCGCTGTTGTCCGCGGTGACGCTCATCGCGCCGGCGAGCAGCGAGAGCTGCGGGTCGCTGTTGCCGAAGGTGTCGCTCGCGGTGTGCGGGGGGTTCGTCCACAGGCCGCTGGTCACCGAGCAGGTCGCGCCGGTCCCGCCGGTGGAGCACGGATTCAGCCCGGGCTGACCGCAGTCCTGTGCCGCGGGTGCGGCCGTCGTGTTCGTCGGGGTGAACGAGGTGTTGCCGGTCGCGTCCTTGCCGAGCGCGGTGACGTTCGGCGAGCCCAGCCCGGACAGGTAGTCCCAGCCGGGCGGGTCGGCGGGGCTGCGCGGCAGGTTCGTGTAGTAGCCGTCCGAGGTCGGTGGGCTGGAGGCGCCGCCGCCGAGGTCGAAGAAGTCCGCCGCGTCCTGCGTCGGGTTCTGACCGATCGTGTACAGCACCGGGTTGGCGAAGCCGAGGGTGTTCATGCCGTTGGTCTGCGTCTTCGCCGCTGCCTGGATCCGGGTCCACATCCCGACCCACAGCGGCGAGGAGAGGCTGGTGCCGGCCCCTTGGGAGTCGGCGGTGCCACCCATCGTGACCGCGTAGCCGTTGGAGGCGACGTCCCCGGACTGGGCGGCCACGTCCGGGATGCCGCGGCAGGGCGTCGGGCTCGCGTACGGCGTGCCGTTCGGCTGGCTCACGCAGTCCTGGGTGTCCAGCAGGGTGATGCCCTTCTGGTAGGCCGGCTCCGGGATGTAGAAGGTGTTGCCGCCGCCGGTGAACGTCCAGGAGGTCTCCTGCGCGCGGGTGGAGTTCGACGCCGGGGGGGTCGCGGTGTTCTGCGTGCCGTAGAGCACGGTGCCGCCGACCGCGGTCACGTACGGGCTCGAGGCCGGGTAGTTGGTCTCCGGGTAGCCCTGGTTCGCCACCCCGTTGCCCGCGCCGATCACCGCCGCGAACACGACCGGGCAGGACGAGCCGGTGTCGCCGGTGGAGGCGAAGAGCGTCTTGCCCTCGAGGTTGGCCTGCTGCAGCGCGTTGTTCGACTCGGTGGTGAACTCCACGCCCGCGGTCCCGGCCAGGCCGCCGAGGCCGGTCCCGGCGCCGCCCTGGGTCACCGGGCTGGTCGGGTCCTCCTCACACTCGCCGAAGGAGGCGTTCGCCTGCATCGGGCCGCTGGTGTCCCCCTGGAAGGCCTGGATGTCGCCGAGCACGGACGCGTCGGTGAGGTCCTTGGCGAAGTACCAGGTCTCGCCGAACGCCTTGGGCGCCATGCCGGTGGTGGCCTGGCTGTCGATGTCCCATTCCCCGCTGCCGGAGGTGTCCTGGAAGTCGTCGCCGACCGAGTGGATCGTGATCGGGATCTGCGGCAGCGAGAACTCCTTCTCGAAGGCGCGCAGGTCGGTCACCACGCTGGACACCGCGCCTTCGCCGAGCACACCCATCTGCTGGCCCTGGCCGAAGTCCTGGGTCGCGTCGGACAGGTTCGTCGGCTGGCCGTAGATCGACCACAGGTCCTGGGGGGTGGTCAGCCCGACGCACTCCGAGCCGGCACAGATCCCCTGGCTGGGGGTGGGGCCGTGCGGCGCGCTGCTCGGCGGCCGGTGGTTGAACGTGTGCGAGCGGAGCAGGTTGTTCAGCCCGATCACGCCGGCGACGTCCAGCCCGGCCGGGACCGTCGGTCCGTTGCTGTTCGCGAAGAACGTGCTGCCCTTGCGGGTGAACGTCCGGATCGAGACGCTGAACGTCCGCTCGGCCTGCCCGACCGTTCCCTGCAGCATCAGGTACTCACGGGTGTTGGCCAGGTAGGCCGGACGCAACCCGTCGCGGGTCGCCCAGGACAGCAGCGGGGCGAACGTCGCGGCCGGGCCGCCGAAGTCCTGCGCCACCTGGGCGGGGGTGAGGAAGTGGTGGTATTCCGGGCTGCCCTTCGTGTAGATCTCGGTCCACAGCGCGTTCTGGGCAGCCGCGTTCGGGTTCGCGAGCGTGATGCCGACTTCGACCGGCGTGTTCGCCGGGGTCGGCGTCGAGCCCAGCCCGGAAAGGCCCGGCAGCACGTCGGTGCTCAGCACCTGCGTTGGCTGGCCGGCGGCCGACGGCGACGCGGCGGCGGCCAGCCCGGGGGCGCCCGCGAGCCCGGTCAGCAGGACCACCCCGGCCAGGGCGGTCAGGGTCGACAGGTGGCGAGCACGGAACATCGGGGTTCCCTCCCTGGGCGCGGTCGCCACGATGCGAGCCACGTCGTCTCCGGCCTGTTCGCCGGGTTCCGGCCCAGTTCCTGCCGGAGAGGGACAACGATTTTGCGCCCGGCGTCAGCCGGCGGCCACCCCGCTGAGCACCGCCGGGTCGGTGATCTTGTACAGCTTCCAGTCGGGGGTCCAGAAGGTGCCCCTCCAGAAGCGCACGAGGGTGGCGAAGCCACCGCCGTCCGCGTACAGCGTCGGGTAGGCGGCTTCGACCGCGTCGAAGAACGTCGAGGAGGGCACGAGCAGGTATTCGACGTGGAAGCGCGGTGGGTCGGCCACCGCCGGCTGGAAGTCGTAGTCGGAGGTGATGACGTAGGTCCGCATGTCGGGTGCGTTGGCGAGCACCGCGAAGGCGTTGCCGGAGTCGGTCAGGACGGCGCCGTGCCGCAGGTGCAGGGCGGCGATGTCCTGCGCGATCCGCCGCTCGACCGTGAAGCGGATCATGGACTGCCGGTCCTGCGGGGTCGCCCTGACCGGTGCCAGCACCGCGGTGAGCTCACCGGCTTCCTCGCGGCCGAGCGTGGGATTGGTCATGACGGCGTAGCCGGTGACGAGGCCGGGCGCCGCGATGACGACGGCCACCGTGGCGAGTACCACGTTCAGCGCCACCCGGCTGGTCGCGAGCAGCCAGCGCGCGAGCAGGTTGCGGGGCGGATTCCTCAGCGCCGCGAGGTGGTGCCCGGCGACCGACCCGGCGAGCAGCACGGTCAGCGGGATCTCGGCGATGTAGAACCGCAGCCAGCCGTAGGTGTGCCCGGTCGAGAAGGCGAGGACGTCGAACAGCAGCAGGGCGCCGAGCGCCGCCAGCGGCGCGATCACCCGGTTGTCCCGGCGGACCACGGCGAGGGCCAGCGCGCCGGTGATCGCGATCAGCGCGAGCGGCTCGAGCGCGAATAGCTGGTGGGCGAGGTATCCCCACTCCCGGGGGGTGCCGAGACCGGTGACCCGCCGGATGGCCGTGATGCCGCCGCTGACCTGCTGACTGTTGCCGTAGCTAGAGGAGAAGGTCGGGAACCATGCCTTGACGATGATCTTGCTGGTGACCGCCCACAGCGCGACCGCGAAGACGAACGGTGCGCCGGCGAGGAAGCCGTCGACGCTCGCGCTGCGCAGCCGCCCACGCGCGCCCCGCACCGTCGAGCGCCTGGCGGCGACGATGACGACCGCGGCGACCGCGGCGGCGCCGGTGGCGAGCGTCTCGTAGCGCGCGGTGTAACCGAGGGCGAGCGCGAGGCCGAGCCGGACCAGGTCGCTGTCCCGCCCGAGCCGCAGCCACCGGGCGAGGTAGCGGGTCGCGAGCAGCACGCAGAACAGCAGTGCCGCCTCGCTCATCCCGTCGGCGCCGTAGTAGATGACGAGCGGGTGCAGCGCGTAGAGCGCGGTGAGCAGGTAGCGCACCGGGCGGGAGCAGCCCCAGTCCCGCAGGATCAGGCAGACCAGCGCGACGCTGCCGGCCATGAACGCCGCGCTCTGCAGGTCGCCGAGGAAGCCGGTGCCCAACAGTGCCGGCCAGAGCGTCCCCAGCGGCACGAACGGCACCTGAACGAGTGACGGCAGCGGGTTCCACACGAACCCGATGGCCGCGAGGTGCGGGAATCGGCTGTCGACGACGTAGGCGGCGTTCGCCGTCCGGCTGATCCCGTCGACTGAGATCAGGCCGTAGTGGAACGTCAGGGCGACCGCGGTCGCTACGTAGCCCGCCACCGCGAGCAGGAACACCAGCCGGCCTTCGGTGGGGCGCAGGACCCGGGCCAACCGGCGGTGCAACGGCCGCCGGCGGGGCACCCGCAGGACGCTCGGGAGCCCGACCTCGGGCGCGATCGGGTCGGCGAGGAGGGTCATGTCCCAGACTCCGGGCGCCGCGCGGTATGCAGCAGCCCGTGCGTGGTCTTCTCCCAGAACGAGGGGGTCAGCGCGAGCTGCAGCGCGGCCTTGGCGGCGGCGATCGACATCATGACCCAGTACAGCGGGATGACGATCGCGGCCGGGACCAGGTCCTGCCGGCCGATCGCTCGAAGGCTCAGCACCCCGAAGTAGACGACGGCGGTGTTCCCGAAGAGCCAGCAGATCATCGCCGGGTAGTAGACCGGCGCGGGGAACAGGGTGGCCACGCCGTGGACCCGGCCGACGAAGAAGAGCAGGACCATGAACCAGAAGATCGGGTTGATCAACGCGAGCAGCGGCGTGCCGGCGACGAACAGGTTCAGGCCGAGCAGGCCGCGCCAGCCGATCTGTCGGCGGACGGTGCCGGGGTGGCGCATGTGCACGAGCCAGGTCTGCAGGTAGCCCTTGTACCAACGGCTGCGCTGCTTCGCCCAGTTCACGAAGTCGGAGTTGGCCTCCTCGAGCGTGAGCGAGTCCAGCACCATGGTCCGGTAGCCCGATCGGTGCAGCCGGATCCCCAGGTCGGCGTCTTCGGTGACGTTGAACGGATCCCACCCGCCTAGCTCCCGCAGCACGTCCACCCGCATGTGGTTCGACGTGCCGCCGAGCGGAAGGGGGGCACCCAGGCTCACGACCCCGGGGAGCAGGTGGCCGAACCAGGTCGCGTACTCACCGGTGAACCAGCGGGTGATCAGGTTCTGCTTGCCGTTGTAATAGCCGAGCCGGGACTGCAAGCACACCACGTGCGCGGGGAGGTTCTCCAACGCCACCGCGGCCCGGCGCAGCTGAAGCGGCTCGGGGCGGTCCTCGGCGTCGAAGATCGTGATGAGTTCGCCGGTCGCGAACGCCAACCCCACGTTGCAGGCCTTTGGCTTCGTGCGCGGCTGCGACTGGGGGACGACCATCACCCGCACGTACCGCGGCGGCTCGGCGGCTCGGACCGCCGCGAGCGTCGCCTTGTCCTCCGGCTCGACCAGCACGAGGACCTGGAGCTTGTTCGGCGGGTAGTCGAGCGAGGCGATGCTGGCGAGCAGATCCTTGATCACCTCGGCTTCGTGGTAGGCCGGCACCAGGACCGTGTACCGCGGCAGCCTTGCCGGGGCGGCCGCGAGCGCCACCTCGTCGGAGACGCTCACCATCGTGTTCTCCCGCATGCCGCGGCGGATGGCCGCGAGCCGGTAGCCGAGCGACGCGAAGTACATCGCGGTGGCGAGGCCCATCAGGCACTGCAGGGTGAGCACTGGAAAGATCGTCAGCACCACGACGAGGCCGATCCCGGTAGCGACCAGGCCGCGGCCCTGCGTTCGGGTCAAGGTGTGCTCCGCGGACAGCTCGGGCCGGCCGTCGGCCAGCCCGCGGACCGCCTCCCGGGTCACCTCCTCCGGCCGTCGGACGGTGAGCCGCAGCGGTGGCGTCGATCGTCCGGGCGTCCGCGGGCGGGGGGCCCGGGCCGCCGTCGTCTGCGCCGTCACGTGTCGCTAACGAACGCCGAGCGCGGACGTGACGGTGCCGCCGGAGGACCCGGCGGCACCGGTGGCCGAGCCGGCCGCCCGGGCCTGCACGACGGCACGGGCGAAGTGGACGAGGAAGTCGCGGGCGGCGGCTCGGGTCGCGGAGCTGACCCCCGTCGTGGGCGACGACCCGGTGGACCGGACGGTCGCCGAGCCGTTCCCGGCCAGGTAGGCGCCCTGCACCGGCGCCAGCAGGACGATCCGCTCGTAACGGGTGCCGTGCGGGGTGCGCACCGGCCACACCCAGGACAGGCTCATCCAGTCTTCCGGCAGGTTGGGGTCACGGAAGGTGAGCAGGGTGCCCTCCACCCCACCGCCCAGGGTGCGGCTGTCCGGGGCGGACACCCCGAAGCCGTGGAAGTTGTAGCAGGCCTGGATCCCGTAGGCGTTGAACGAGCCGAGGTCGGCGGTGGTCACCACGTCGGCGATCACCGAGGTCGGCTCGTCCGAGGTGCGCGGCAGGTACTGGTAGCGGATCCAGCTCGAGCCGGTGCCGAAGAAGCGCGCGGTCCAGGTGAAGGTACCGACGGCGTCCACCGTCCAGCCCGGCACCTGCGCCGGGTCGGTCTCGAACGCGGTGAGCCGGGGCGCGCCGAGATCGCTCGCGACCAGCGTGTACCGGGACAGTCCGGCGTTCGCCACACCGAGCACGACCGCCGTGACCGCGAGGATCGCGCCGGCGGTGCGCAGCCCGGAGGTCGCCAGCCACGGCGGTGCGCTCTGCCGCCGGGGATGCCGCTTGATCGAGATCGGCCGCAACCGCAGCCCGTAACGCGGCAGCAGCAGCACCATCAGGAGCACGCCGAGGCAGAACAGCGCGAGCCCGATGAACGGGTGCAGCCCGTCCATCGCGAAATGCTCGCCCAGCGCCGAGCCAGCCCAGAAGATCAGCATGATCCGGCCGATGTTCAGCGCGTAGACGAGGACCAGCCCGCTGACCAGCCAGCCGAGCTTGCGCAGCCGGCCGCCCTGGAGGAAGCCCAGGCAGGTGGCGCCGATCAGGAAGAAGCCCAGGAACGAGTCGACGCCTGCGCAGGCCGACGCGACGCTGACCTCGAACGCGCTGCGGCCGTGCCCGACCAGGAACTCCGAACCGTCACCGCCGGCGAGCGCCTGCGCGACCGGCACGTGCTGGACGAGCGCGTGCAACACTCCGAGCGTGAGCCCGGTGAAGCGGTCGAGACCGCGGTTGAGTGCCCAGGTGTAGGGCAGCGGCCAGGCGAAGGCCAGCAGGAGGACCGCTAGCCGGCACCGCCAGAGTGTGCGCACACCGAAGAACAGGGCGATCGCGCCGGCGGTGAACAGTGGCAGCGAGAGCAGGTCGACCCGGTAGTACCAGAACAGCGTCGACATTCGATCCGGCATGAACAGCACGATCCCCACGGCCGCGAACAGCAGCGGCAGCCCGATGATGAAGTCGACCTGGCGGTCGTGGATCTGCGGTTCGCCCTCGTCGGGATGGCTCCGCAGTGCCGCGACGGCCAGGGCGATCATCGGGATCAGGCCGAGGTAGGCGAGGGGGGTGTCGAGCCCCAACGTGCGCAGCAGCGTCATCAGCGAGTAGTGGTAGGCGAGCCCGACGGCACAGACCAGCGCGGCCAGCCGGCCCCAGGGGGAGCTGGCGACGAACCCGCCGAGCGCGCGGGCCGCGGCCGCGACACCTCCGAGCGGCCCGGCCAGCCAGCCCGTCGACCCGGCGACGCCGTCCGGCGCCCCGGTTCCCTGCGCGACCGCCATTGGTCGACCCCCTGCCTCGGCTGAGGGTTTCGTCGTCGGCGGGGGTAATCCTCCCTGCCGCGGCCGACCGTTACACCGGGGCGGAGGACCGGGCGAGGGCTCCGGCCAGGGCAGCGAGGGCCGGGTCTCCCGGACCCATGCCCTGATCGCAACCCGAGGGTGCGGCCGGTACCCAGTTCCACGCCAGGTACCCGGACAAGCCGACCGCGTAGCCGGCTGCCGCTTTCGCGGCCAACCGGTTCGCTCGGGTCCCGAGCGTCATCGCGCAGGCGGTGCCCGCGGTTGGCCCCGCGAGCATCCCTGCCTCCTCGACGATGATCGGCCTTTGATCCTGGCCCGCGTAGCCGATGTCCTGGCGCAGCGTCGCGGGCACGGTGGTCGTGTTGTCGCCGTAGTCGTGGTAGGTGAGCACGTCCAGCCCCGGGCTCGCCCCGACGTAGCGGTAGTCCGCGAATTCGGTGCCGCACTGGTTGTCGGTCCCGACGAACCCGGCGGCGACCAGCGAGCCGGGGTCGAGCGTGTGGATCTGCCCGCCGACCGCGTCGAAGAAGCCGCGCATGAGGCGGGCGTCGGAGGACTCCACACGCGTCGTGCAGGGCGCGGTCTGGCACTGGTAGCCGTAGGTTGGGTGGTTCGTGCATGCCGACGCGTCCGGCTCGCTCACCGGCTCCCACATGCCGACCGCCGGGGAGGAGCGGTAGCGGGTGACCACCTGCTCGAGGAACGCGTCGAAGGGCTCCCGGTTACGTCCGCCGTCGGTCCAGACCGTGCTCCGGTAGCCGCCGGCGTACCAGGCGGCGTCGTGCCAGTGGTCGTCGTCGCAGACCCCGGCCTGGCTGGAGAGCACCACGTCCAACAGCTGCCCGGCCGCCGCGGCGTCGCTGAACACCCGGTCCAGCCCGCTGAAGTCGAACTGCCCGGTGTGCTGGTCGATCGCGAGGTACTGGTATGCGTCCAACCGGACCATGCTGTGCGGCGGCAGCGAGCGGAAGAGGTCGGCGAGCTGGCCGTCGGTAACGGCGGCCCCGCACCAGGTGTTGAGCGCCGGCGCGGTCGCGAGCTCGTAGGCATTCACTCCGGTGAACCGGTAGGGCCGTCCGTCGAGCAGGAGGGTTCGCCCGCTGCGGCGCAACCCCGACGCGGGCCGGGGCGGCCCGCCGGCCGCGCTGGTCACGACGGCGGGGCCGCGGCTGCCCGGCCCGAGCCGGGCCGGCGCTACGCTGCGGCCGAGCCGGGGGGGCAGGCGGAACCTGACGTTCCCGGCCGCCGCCGCCGGCCGCCGGGGGCTCGAGGCGGCGGCGTGGCGCACGCTCGTGGCGGAGGCTGCCGGTCGGCCGCTCCAGGGCGGTCCCGCGGGCCGATGCGTCGAAATGGTCGTCGGTCCGGTGCCCGCCAAGCCGACGACGGCCACGGCAGCGCTGAGCAGGCCGCCCAGGGCCTGCCGACGTGGCAGGCGCGTCGACCGAGACGTCCAGTGCACGGCAATCTCCCCGGTCGATCGGCCCACCGGGCGCAGCTTGCCCGCTACCGGGGTTTCGGCAGGCCGGCGCGGGTGCTTGACCCGGGCGGACCAGCGCTCGGTAGCCCGAACGGCAGCGGACCCCGCGCCAGATGGCGCCGGGGTCCGCTATTTCCTTCGGGGGTGGCCCCGGGGGCTACGCCAGGTGCGCGCCGGCGCGGGTCCGCCGCCGGTTCGTGTAGTAGCCCGCGCCGATCAGCGTGAGCAGACCGAGCCCGGCGAGCAGCGCCACCATCGGCGCCTCGGGGGTGATTCCCAGCTGAAGCGCCACCACGCTGAGGTCGATCGGCGCGGTCTGGTCGACGTTGTCGAAGAACCCGATCGAGCCGTCGCAGGTGGCCGCGTTGGTCGTGGTCGAGCTGGCGCTGCAGACCGTGCCCGGCAGGGCAGCGTCCGCGTTGCCGGTCCAGCCGGTGAGCCCGTACAGGATGTGGTTGGTGGTGTCGCTGCCCGTCCCCACGCCGCCGACGTCCGCGACCGGGACGTCGATCTCGATCGTGTTGTTCGCCGTGTCGACCGTGCCGGTGACCGCCGTGGCCTCGCTGTTGGCCGCGGTCGTGTACTCGAGGGCTTTCGGCTCCCCGTCGTTGTAGATCGACAGCGGCCGCCCCGCCGAGTAGGACATCCCCCCCGTGGGGTCGCTGGTCGCCTGGGCGTACCAGAGGTCGTTGTTCCAGTGCCAGGTGACCAACCAGTTCGCCCCGGTGTGGGGGGCGATGACCGCACTGCCCGGCCCGCCGCTGAGGTCCTTGACCGTGAACAGGAACTTGAGCACGCCGGTGTTGTTCGGGTCGGTCAGTGCCTGCAGCTGGGTGATGTCGGCCGCCGGGTCCGGGGTGCCCGTCAGGTTGTGTCCGGCCGTGGCCACGATCGCGTTCCCGGCCGGGTTGGTCACGACCGCGCAGGGCGGCCCGGTGCAGCTGGCCGCGCTGGTGCCGACCTGGCGGACGTCGAGGGACTGACTCAGCCCGCTGGTCGGCGCCGGCACGTCACCGCCCCGCAGGCTCGGACCGGTCGCCTGCTGGACGTTGGAGATCAGGCCGGCGCCCTGGGTGCAGCTGGCGGCGCAGGCGGCGCTGTTGTTGTCGTCGACGTACTGGATGACCGCCCGGCCGGTCGGGTCCATCCTCACCTGGAAGAAATCCAACAGGTTGCGGTCACCGCCGGGCGGGGTTTGCGCCGTGCAGCCGATCCCGCTGAAGCAGATCGACTCCTTGTGCATCGGCGTCTCGGAGGCCTGCGTGTCGGTCCAGGTGGTCCCACCGTCGAGGGACTGGGCCATGTGCAGGTACCACAGCGCCGGGGTGGTGTCCGGTGAGTACGGCAACCCGGCGGTGGTGCCGTAGTAGACGACGTCCACCCGGCCGCCGGCGCCGGCGGCGATCCACGGCATGACCGCGTAGTTCACCCCGGGGATCGGGGTGGCGCCGACGCCGTCCCCGCTCGAGGCCGGGCCGTTGAGCGGGGTCGCGGGGCTCCAGGTGCCACCCGGGACCGGCACCGAGCAGTTGCCGAGCCTGGTCCCGGCGGTGTCGGTGGAGTGCGCGAACCACAGCCGCCACGGGTTCGGGTCGTTGGCGACCGAGAAGACCGTGTACACCTCGCCGTTCGCGTCGATCGCGCCGGCGACGAAGTCGTTGGTCGTGCTGCCGACGAGCTTGCTCGAGGTGGGGATGTTCGACCAGGTGTGGCCGCCGTCGCAGGAGATGTTCACCTCGGTCCCGTTGCTGTTCGTGCCCATGAACTCGTACAGCGTGGGGTAGCTCTTGCCGCCGATGGTGTTCACCAGCGTGGGGTTGATGACGAGCGGCCCGGGCCGGGAGCCCACCGCGCTCGAGCCGCCGATGCAACTCGAGCCGGTGGTCGTCGTGCAGGCCGTGCTCCAGGTTGCGCCGTTGTCCGGCGAGGTCAGCGCGGCGTCGCCGCCGGGCGGGGTCTCGCCGGTGTCGTAGACCATGTACAGCTGATCAGCGCTGGCCCCCGTCGGCTGATCGGCCTTGGGCCAGACCGCCAACCACTGCCGGTCGGTGCCCGGCGGGTTGGTGACCGCGGCGGTGTTGCCGCTGGTCGTCATGTTGCACGCCTGGCCGGACACGTTGCCGCTGCCCAGGTCGTTGAAGGTGTCCCCGCCGTTGTCGGAGTAGGAGCAGGAGATCGTGTCGAGGCCGTTGAGGTCCTCGAACTGCACCCGCTGCGGGCCGCCGGCCACCCCGGGCGTGCTGAGCTGGACTTCCGCGTCACCGCCACCGCGTGAGCAGTCCGGCCGCAGCACCGCGGCCGCCGGGTTGGGGCACGCCTCGCCGATCGTGGAGCCGTGCAGGTTCTTCCACTGCACGCCGCCGTCGGAGCTCTTCCACATCAGGCTGACCGTGGTGCTGAACCCGTAGGGGGCGCCGGAGTACATGTCCTGTCCGTCGCTGGAGATCGCCAGGTCCGGCTCGCCGTCCGCGTGCTGCGGGTCCACGGTCACTTCGTGGCTGAACGTGGGCAGGTCCGCCGACGCGGTGCTCGACTGCGAACTGATCGGGAGCACGGTCGCGGTGGCCGCCACCGTGGACGTGAAGCTCTGCGCCGTGCTCGGCAGGGCGGTGGCGTTGTCCGCGTCGGTTTCGATGGTGTATGTCGCGCCGGGGGCGAGGTTGGTCGCGGCGACCGTCGTGCCGGAGGCGAGGCAGGTGTGCGAGGCGAGCACGTTGCCGGTGGGTCCTTCGATCGCGATGTCCAGGCAGTTGGCGCTGGTCGGATCGCTCGGGGTGTACTGGGGCGTCACCGCGAGCGTGAACGTGTACGTCGGGGTGGTGAAGCCGCCACCGTTCAGCGTGACCGGCTGCTGGTCGCAGCCCGCGCTGTCGCCGCCGCAGACCGGCGCCGGCGGCCCGTTCGGGTCCGGCTCGAACGGCCCGAGGGTGGCGCTGTAACTGGCGGACGAGCCGTTCGAGGTCACCGAGATCGGCGAACTGGCGGCCACCTTCCGGGGTGTGGGCGCGGCTTCGGCCGGCAAGGCGAGCGCGAGCATGGCGAGCAGCGAGATCGTTCCGAACAGCGCGACGTTGCGCCGGCGTGCGTGCATGATCAAACCCCTGATGTCCCGGATCCCCGATGGCCCTGTGGGCCGCAGCGGGAGTACACCGGCGGCTGGGGTTCGCGTCAAGGGAGGTTCACGCGGGGCCGGCCGCATCAGCGGGTAGTTCAGACCTCGGGGTCAGGCCCGAGCCGGTGCAGCTACCGGTTTCGCTACCCGCTGGTACCCACCTACCCAACGCGTTGCGGGCTCCCGGCAGGAGTCGCCGGCCCCGCGGCGTATTCCTCGTCCAGCCGTCCGCGACGAACGGCGGGTATCCGCCGGTCGTCGGCGGCTGGGGAGGTAAGACATGCGCGCAGGGGTCGGGTCCCGACTGCTCGCGCTGACCGGCTTGGTCGGCTTTTCGTTGACATTGGGTGCTGCGCCGTCGGCGCATGCGCTGGGCTCGAGCTGCAGCCCGGGCTCGCCGGAGACGAACCTTGCGCAGAACGGGTTCACCTGCCCGGTCCAGCTGCCCAGCTCCGGTGGCCTCGGGGAGCCGACGCTGATCGCGGACGACGGTGCCGGCAACGCCGGGGTGCCGCGGCTGTTCGTCACCGCCCCGCAGGGCGTCGGCAACGTTCAGACCGCCGGCGGCAGCCCGCTCTACACGTCGACCGACGCCGGCGCGACCTGGTCGGGGCCGGTCCGTTCGCAGGAGTGCACCGGACTGTCCGGCGGCGACACCGACCTCGCGGTGGACGCCAGCGACAACGTCTACCAGACCGACCTTTGGCTCGGGAATTCCTGCCTGAGTGTCTCCGAGGACCACGGCGGCTCGTTCACCGCGGGCGACCCGTACGGGCAGCAGCTGCAGCCGGGCGACGACCGGCCGTGGCTGGCCTACGACGGCACCATCGCCAACGGCGGCGAGCTCTTCGGCGTCTACGACGGCTTCAACGGCCTGCACATCGCCAACACCGGCCCGCTGGTGAGCCCCGCCCTCGGCATCCAGTCGGTCTCGGACAACGTGGTGATCCCCGAGTCCGCCGTCTCCGGTGGCGCGACTCCTTCCGCGAGCGTGCGGCAGTGCGTCTGCCCGCCGGGTGGGGTGACAGTGGACAACAGCAACGGCACCCACCGCGGCCGCGTGTACGTGTCGTTCAGCGACGCCAACGGTCTGCGGGTCGCCTACGACGACCCGGACCTCGCCGGCACCACGCCCAGCGGAACCTGGACGTACACCGCGATCAACGACGCGTCCAGCGGGTCGGCCTTCCAGGACGAGTGGAACTTCGCGCCGATCACGGTCGACCCAAACGGCACGGTCTACGTGATGTGGGCACACGCAGCCGCGTTCGCCTCGAGCACCGCCGGCGCCGGCGGCGTCCAGGAGTACTACGCCTACAGCAAAGACGGCGGGGCGACGTTCAGCACGCCGGTGCTGCTCTCCGCCGAGGACGGCACCGGCGGTTCGGGCGGGACCACGACGTTCCCGACCATGCATGTGGTTTCGCCCGGGGTCATCGACGCGGCCTGGTACGGCACCTCGAGCACCGGTGACCCAAACCAGGTCCCTTCGACCGCCACCTGGAACGTCTACTACGCCCGGGTCACCGCGGCGGACACGGCGACGCCGAGCGTCTCCGCGCCGGAAGTCGCCGTTGCCGACATGCACAACGGCTGCATCCAGACCGGCGGCGGTGCCTCCTGCTCCGACCGGAGCCTGCTGGACTTCTTCACCGTCACCGACGCCTCGGGCCAGCCGAACATCATCTACACCGCCGGCGATGTCACGAACGGCGCGAACCTGTACTTCACGAACCTGACCACCGTCCCGGCGAGCCTGCCGGAGGCGCCCGTCACCGTGCTCCTCGTCCTGGCCGGCGCGCTGATCGTCGGTGTGGTGTTCGTGCGCTCGGAGAGGAAGTCCCGCCGGCTACAGCCTCGGTGATTCCGCACGCCTGTCCGCCCCGAGCTCGGCCTGGGCTGCGGAGAGGGCGGCCGCGTCGAGGTCGTGTCAAACGGGCCGGGTTTCGAGCGACGCAAGGTCTCGGACGGCGTACTGGTGGTGTTCCCACTCCTCGTTGAGGATCACGTGAAGGCATTTCTGAACCGTGTGCGGTCCCGCCGGGTGACCCGGAGCTCCCGGGGGGAGGCAGACACGGTCGAGCTCCTCTGGTGTGACGGCCGCGATGGCCTGCTGCACTTCATCCATTCGGTCTCGGCGCACGGCGAGGACCTCGTCCAGTGACGGATTGGCGGCGGGATCTATCCCCCAACTGGAGGGATCCGTGAGCCAGGAGCCGGCCAACCCCCATGGGTGGTACGGGCGGTCGTTTCCCTTGACCATGCGCCGCAGCCAGCAGTCGGTGGCGAGGACGAGGTGGCGGAGCGTTTCGACGAAGCTCCACTCGTCGTCTACTCGGTCGAAGAGCAACCGCGGTGGCAGCGCTCGGGCACGAGCGACCGTTACCTGCCAAATGCCCTCGATCATGGCCCACGCCTCGGCCAAGCCGTCCGGATCCGTCGCCCGCAACCTCGCCCGCTCGGGGAACCGCCGTTCCAACTCGGCCATCACCAATGGGGCCACTTCGACGCCGTTCAACCGGAGCCCTTCGAGATCTCCTGAGATGTCGGCGCCGGAGAACCAGCCGTCCGTGATCTTCGCGCCCTCGAAGTTCGGAGCGTGTAGGCGGGCGTCAGAGAACTCGGCGTCCTCGATGCGAGCACCCGCCAACGACGGGCCCTTCTCGTATCCCACACGTCACCCCCATGGCAGCTTCCCCGACGTGGAGAGCATGACAGATGCCTGATAGCGCGTGGCCGAAAGAGGCGAGCACCGGTTCCTATCAGGAGCCCGCTGTGGCTCCACCGTTTCCGAAGGAGGGCGCATGCTGATCGCAATTCGACCCGCACAAAGGTTCACACACCGCGGGCGCGGTGGACCGTGACGAAGTCGAGTTGGCGCGCGTGAAGGTTCGCGCCGACCGCTGGCTGAGCCGCAGCGGACGAGGGCGGCGACGATCCATCCGCGCGGTCGTGGGACAACCACTGTCCGCAGCCCCGCCGCTGCCAGGTCGACGCACGGCTGCGCAGAACGGAACCGTCGCCCGTTGCGAACGTCTTGTCGACATGACACGGCGCCACACTCAGGCGCAATAATCGGTGAATGGCCAGCCGGACGAGCACCCATCGACGCGAAGCCATCTGGCGGTCCGAGCGCGAGGCCAGCCGCATCGACGCGGAGAATCCCGCCGCGCAGACCGAGCTCCGGGAATGGGGGGCCACCCTCGAAGATGGCCTCGACTGACAGTGCCCCGCGTCGCGGAGAGGTCTGGCTCGTTGCGCTGGGCGCCGGACGCCCTGGCGAGCCGGCCCCAGCTGGCTGGAGGCGAGTCAGCGGTTAGCCGGCAACTTGCTGCGGCCGGCCGTACAGGCTGGTCAGTAGCCCGTCGCGCCGTCGAGTCGTTCCCGTAGCAGATCCGCGTGCCCGTTGTGCCTGGCGTACTCCTCGATCATGTGGACATACACCCAGCGCACGTTCATCTCCACCTTGCGCTGGGTGTGGACGAAGACCTCGTCCAGGTCCCGGCCACTCGCAGCCTCGCGGGCAAGCTCGATCTCCCGTTTGAACGTGGCGAGGTCGTGTTCAGCGTCGGCCTCCTCGACGTGGTCGAACTCGCCGTCGGGGTCCGCTTCGCTGGAGTAGAGGAAATCGACATCCTGTCCGGCCACGCGGCGGCGAAACCATCCGCGTTCCACCTCCGCCATGTGGCGGACCAGCCCGAGCAGCGACAGGTTCGACGGGTCGACCGCGCGTTGCCGAAGCTGATCGGCATCAAGCCCGCTGCATTTGCCAAGCAGCGTGTCGCGGTGAAAATCCAGCCACCCTTCGAGCATCTCTCGTTCACCCGCGACGGGCGGTGGGTCGCGGCGGACGGTCTGCGGCGCGGTCCAAGTCATGCGCCCAAGCATGAGCGGCGCGCGCGGCGATTCGCAAGTTCAATTCCGACCCGACAGACCTAGGCGTCTCGGACCCGAACCCGGATCGCGGGCGGATCACGCTGTCCGCAGAGTGGGCCGGCCTCGTTGATTAAGGAATCACGGTGGGTGGGCCTCGCTTCGCTCTGCCAGGTCACTCGAGCCGCTCGATGCCGTCGTTGGGGTTGGGCGGCGCACGGCCCGGCGATGCCGCTGACGATGCGCTCCCCGGCGCCGCCGTGAACCTGGCTTGGCAGCCCGGAGGGAATGATCGATCATGATCGGGTGCGGGGTGCGGGGTGCGGGGTGCGGGGTGCGGGGTGCGGGGTGCGGGGTGCGGGGTGCGGGGTGCGGGGTGCGGGGTGCGGGGTGCGGGGTGCGGGGTGCGGGGTGCGGGGTGCGGCTGGTCGCGGCGAGCGCCGGGATCGCCGGGGGCGTCGCGAGCGCGCTGTCGTGGATGCGTGCCGTCGTGCCGACACATCCGAGCAATGCGGGATACGCCTTCCTCATCGCGGTGCGGCCGTAGGTCGGCGTTCTTCTCTGGGGCTCGAACCGTCCGCCGGGCTGGCTTCTGGCGGTCACCGCGGTCCTTGGTCGGGTGGCACACGCTACGCCCGGCGATCGACGGCGCGCTTCTCGTCACTGGTAACTCGTGCCGTCGTCCCCGGGGGACGCACGAGGGCTGGCACCACCGCTCGATCAGTTGCGGAGGATCCGTTACGGGACGAGCAGGACCCGGCCAAAGGCGTGGCGACTTTCGATGTGTCGGTGTGCTTCGGCGGCGTCTGCGAGGGGGAAGGTCCGGTCGATGACGACATGGAGGGCGCCCGAGGCGACGGCGTCGATTTGCTGGGCGACCATTCCGTGGGCGCGGGTGCCGAGGAACAGCTCCGCGCCGAGGAAGTACCCGGCGAGTGTCTGGTTGTTAGGCCAGAGGGCGCGATGTCGAGGGCCTCCGCCGCGGTTCTGCCGGCGTCTCCGATGTTCAGGCAGCTCGCCGCCGAACTACCCGCAGCGGGATGCTGCGTGCGCTGGCGGAAGAGTCGCTGCGCCGAGGGAGCGTTCGACGGGCAGCCCGGATGGCCGAGATCGACGAGCTGGCCGGACCTCCGGCCGGGCGTGGTGGCGGGGTGGCCGATCTGGTCAAGGCAACCCGACCTGGGCGGTGAACCGCTGGCTCGTGGATGCCAGTGTGCTGCTGGCCAGCGAGGACCGCGACGACGCGAACCATGCGCAGGCCCGCCGGCTGCTCGTGGGCAGCGACCCGCTGGCGACGCTGGACCTGGCCTTCTATGAGGTGACCAACGTCGCGGTTCGCTCGTGGCGGGACCTCGCGGCGGCGCATCGACTGCTCGAGCGGGTGGCCGCGGTGGCCGACGACGGCGGGCTGGTCTGGGCCGACGCGGCGCTGCTTGCGGTCGCGGCGAGCATCGCCGACGAGCAGGCGATCTCGGTGTATGACGCCGCCTACGTCGCAGCGGCTCGTGCCTGCGATGCTCGGCTGGTGAGTTGCGATGTGCGCGACTTGGCCTCCCGTGGGCTCGCATGTCGTCCTGGGGAGGCCCTTGCAGGCGTGCCCAGAGTCGAGACTCCCGAGGGTGGCTGACGAGCGAGCCCGCCCTTCCGGCGCCAACCGTGGCGCCTCTACCCGCTTGCCGATCCCGATCTCCGAAAGGAGGAGACGGCGGGCCGCCGCTATCTCGCTGGGCGCTACGGCGCCACGCCGATCTTGTCCCGCCAGGAGTTCGACGCGGCCGCCGAGCTCATCAATTCCGGTGATCGCCGGTGAGTCGCGGCGGCGGGAGCGGGCCGCTGCGTCGACGCCTGTCACCCGTAACGGTCCGCCGTGAGCTGCTGGTGTCCGTGGAGGGCCTTCGAACTGAGGAGCGGTATCTCGTCGACTGGCACCGTCGCCTTCGAGCCCGTGTGAGCGTCACCATCGACCCATTCCGCGGCGGGCGGCTTCAGCTGGTCGAGCGAGCGGTCCAGGTACAGCGGTGCTACCGGCTGAAACAAGATGATGGTAGTCTGTTTCAGAGGTAGGAGGGTTCGTGAACGCAGCGACATCGTCTTTTGGCCAGCGCATCGCTAAGGAGCGGGCGCATCGTGGCTGGACGCTGCGTCATCTCGCCTCGTTGTCCGGGTTGCCGTACGCCCGCATCCACCGGATCGAGACCGACCCGACCCGCGAGATCACTTTCCTCGACGCGGTCAGGCTGGCCGATGCCTTCGGTATCCCCGCGGCATGGCTGGTCAACGGATCGCAGATCAAGGATCGGATGTTGGCCGCGGCCCGCAGCAGCAGCGAGATCGAGGTCGGTGCTGCGATCGATGCGGTGTTGCCGGTGCTCGAGCTGGCGGCCCAGCTGGACGAACTCGACGGGGTAACTGCTCACCGGCCGGCGAGTCTGGAGCAGCCGCGTCACCGTGCGCGCCCCAGGGATTGGGGACGTGACAACGCCGAGCGGCTGCGCGCCGCCTGGGGAGTTCCGAGTGGTCCGGTGCATGACCTTGCGCGCCTGATCGAGGAGCGATCCGGAGCCATGGTCGTCGTGGCCGCACTCCCCGAGGGGGTGGACGGACTGGCCCTGACCGATCCTCACGCGGGGAACAACGTCCTTGCAGTCGGTGAGACCGTGCACTGGGAGCGTCAGCGATTCACCCTTGCGCACGAGCTCGGCCACCTCGTCGCTGGAGATCGTGTCGTGGAGGCTGTCACTTCGACCTCTTCGTCGCCGATGGAGACTGCTTCGTCTGAATTCGCCCGGAACTTCCTCGTGCCGCTAGGCGACCTGCGTTCTCGTGCCGTTGCGCGGTCCGAGCCGTGGGATGAGTTCGCAGTAGCCAGCCTGGCCTGGGAGTATCGGGTGTCCCCGGCTGTGCTCGCGATCCAGCTGCGCCGGGCCGGCCTGGCTCCGGACTCGCTAGTGGGACGCGTGTCGCAGGTCAGCGCGAACTCCTGGAGTGTGCTCGGCGGTTGGGAACCGGAGCGGCACTCACTCGCCGCCGCGTCCGCGACCCGCCGGGTGCCGCCCGCGCTCATCGAGCGGGCACTGCGCGCCTGGACCCGCACGCTGATCCCGAGCGCGACGATCGCCCGACTGCTGGCGGAGGAGACCGAAGCTGTGGAGCGACGGCTGAGCGAACTGGGCATCGCGCAGGACGAGTCACTGCTTTCGACCGTCTGACGTCGATGGCGCTGCTCGTCGCCGACGCCAGTCCGGTCGTTGGGTTCGTGGCGGCCGGTGAGCACCATCTGCTCTGGCAGGTCGTCTCCAACGTCTACGGGCAACTTCTCGTCCCGCACCACGTAGATGGCGAGATCAGCCGCATTGCGGCGAGGACGAGTCGCAGGGCGGCGTCGAACTACGCGTGGATGAAGGAACAAGGCCAGGTGATCGTGCTGGTCGAGGTCACTGTCGTCGATCCGGTCGCCGCAACCGCCGCGACGTTGCTTGGTGTCGGCACACGGCGACAGTTCGGCGAGCACGAGAAAGACGTCGGCGAGGCACTCACGGTCGCTCACGCCAAACACCTTCGAGCCCAGGGGCAACCGGCCGACGTGCTCGTTGATGACAGCCGCGGACAACGGTTTGCCGACACGGTGCAGGTCCCGTCCCGCAACACCGTCTGGGTCTTCGGCCACGCGATCGATACCGGCCAGATCACCACTGCCGAACGGCTCCGCGAGGCGTATGCCGCGGTCTCCAAGCACTCGCAGCTGCCGAAGCTCGCTCAGACCGGGCTGCTTGGGCGGCTGCCATAAGACGAGCGCGCCAAGGAGCAGGTGCCCACTGCGGCGGTGCGTACTCATGCGGCAGGTACGTAGTCCCCAGCCGGCCTGTTAGAGCATAAGGCGAAATGAGTAGCGTCGGAGCAGTTCCTCGCGGTCCATGCCGAGCCCGGTCTCGTGGCTTTCGGGTGGCTTATTTTCGGATTTGATCTTGAAAGAGGCGACGTAACCGCAGGTAGAAGGCATGATCAACAATCTCTACCCGTTAATGACAAGTCGTTGTCGCGAGCGACGGGACCGGTCCCGGAGAGTTCGTCGGGAGCCCTCTAGCCGCGCCACGAGAGTTCCCCCCGCGGCGGGACGGGCGCCTCCGGTACTGGCGCGGCTCCTCGCGCAACCTGTTCGACAGATTTCCGGATAGCGCTGAGCTTCCAGGCCGGGTGAGTGGGATCTCGGCGTCGAGTATCGGAACCGAACCCGGGAGCCAGCCCGGCATGTCCGGTGCCCTCCGCCGCCACGGTCGCTGCGGAAGGCGGGGTGGCCGATCGAGCGGCGCGCACGGCGTTGTCCGGCTTTCTCGCATCCCAAGGCCACGACGCCGCGTCGCCGGAAGAGGCAACGCTCTGCGTTGGGGTGCACACTGGCATTCAGGACCAGATCCGATGCGTCGAGGGCAGGGGCAATGGACGGCAGGGACGTGGAGGATGCCCTGTTCCGCTTTGACGGCCATTTCCTCGAGCTGTCCGAGCAGGTGCTCGCCGAATCGCCCTCCGCTCGCCTGCACCTCCTGCGGGCAGCAGCCGGTCGCATCTTCGGAATTGCCATCGACCCGGTGGCCGAGGGGATGTGTTTGGCACCAACGGCTTGGGTCGCGAGAGCTTCCTGACCGGCGCGGACAGCTCGCCCCGGTGCTGCCTGAGCCGATAGACGTTCGCCGCTCGGGCTGCACCGACTCCGGCATCTACCGCTACCAGGCGGTGATTGGACGCGGGTGCCTGTGGGCCCGTAGCCGCCGGTCCTTGGTGACCAAGCGCCAGCCCAGCTCGATCGCTGTCGCATAGATCAACCGGTCCGCGGGGTCGCCGGGAAAGGAGGGGGGCAGGCTCACCGCGGTGTCTGCGATAGCCGGGGTGATGCCCACGGTACGGACGTCTTGGCCCAATTGTTCGAGCCAGGCCCTGATAGGGACGGCAAGGGTGATCCGCTGGTGTGCGGCCAGCCAGGCGAGTTCATACCAGGAGACGGCGCTGACCGCGAGTTCGTCGGCCCCCTCAAGGGCCTCGGCGGCGGCGGGACTCAGTCGGTCCGGCTCAGCCGACCACCAGTGAAGGACATGGCTGTCCAACAGCACCGGGCTCACGAGGCGTGCCAGACCTCACCGGTGGAGAACAGCTCCTCGTCGGTGCCGGTAGTGGCCGCGAGGCCATGCAAGCGGCCCTTGGGGCTGCGGGCGCCACGGGCGGGTACCAGCCGGGCCACAGTGCGCCCATGCTTGGTGATCTCGATCTGGTCCCCGCCGGCTACCTCATCGAGGAGGGCGAGCAGCTTCGACTTGGCCTCGGTTGCGGTCATCTGGCGGGTCATATGGTCACTATATCGGTCGGCCGTTGCCAAGGTATGGTCCTGACACATTTCCCCAGCTCAGCCCAATGATCAACGATCACTTACCCGACTATGACAAGGTACGAAGTCAACGGCAGCGCGCTGCGCCGAGCTGGCGCCAGCGGGGCTGAGCATGGCGCTGGAAGGGCAAGCCCGTCCGGAGGACCTGTACGAAGAGGCGGCCGAGCTGGCGAATCGCATCGCCGGCGGTCGGTGGCTGTGTTGCGCCGCCCCCAGAGCACGCGTTGCACGTCATCGCCCAGTAAAGATCGACCAACTCAATACTCCGGTGTAGCATCGTAGTATTGTTTCAGATCGAAGTATTCTGGAGGTGAGTCATGAGCGGCGAGCGCGTCCGAGAGGGGTTGGCTGCGGTCCTGCCTCGCGTCTCCCTCACCAGAGCACAGTCTGGCGAGCCGGGACCGCTTGACGACTTCGTGGCTCGGGTGGCTGGGCGCCGGCTTCGGGTGCGCTGGGTGCCGCGCGGGACGATCGGTGAAGTGCGGCGGGCGATCACCAGACGGCCCAAGCCAGAGGTCATCATGGCCCCGCGCCTGTCCGCTGGTGCGCGCGAGGCATTGGACATGGCACGGATCGGGTGGATCGACGAGTCAGGCGCGGCGAACGTGCACACCGGGACCATCATCGTCGTCCGAGAGAGCGCACCAGGACTGGTTCGGGACCGAGGGCCTAGGAAGTGGACTAGGGCGACGCTGGGCGTGGCTGAGGCGCTGCTCACCGGTGTCACACCCACTGTGGACGAGGTAGCCCGCACGACTGGCCTCTCGGCGAGCACGGCCGCGCTGGCCCTCAGGCTGCTCACAGAGCAGGGTCTGCTCCGGGCGGACGCGGCGCGGGGCCGGGCTTCCGGGCGCCAATTGAATGAGCCCAAGGCACTGCTGGACACCTACGCCCAGCAGGTCGCACAGCTCGCTCCGGCGCTCGAGGTCCGCGCCGGTGTTCTGTGGCGCGACGAGGTGGCGGGGATGGTGGCGCTGGGTGCGAAATGGGACCGCTCTGGCATCAGCTGGGCCGCGACGGGTGCGCTGAGCGCAGCGGTCCTCGCGCCTTACGGCACGCAGGTTTCGCCTTTGGTCGTCTACGTAGACGCCTCCACACCTGCATCACTGCGGTCGGCCGTCGAGAAGGCTGGGCTCAAGACCATGACAGGTGGTCGGCTGCTCGTCAGGGCGTTCCCGACGCCGGTCACGGCGAGGCTCGCAGGCACGATCGCCCCCGGGCTGCACAGCGTGCCCTGGCCGACGGTCTACGCCGACCTGCTCGGTGATGCCGGCGTGCGCTCGGAAGAGATCGCCGAGGCCTTGAGCGACAAGATGCTGGGATGAGCGAGGCCCAGGAGCGTTGACCGCAAGCCCGCGCCGCCGCTGAGCTTGCGCTGGTGCGGGTGGCCCATCACTACACGGTGCGACACCGGGCTTCGTGCTGCTTAGCGGTCTGGTGCCGGCTCTGCTGTGCGCGGGCGCACCGTATGGCCACGCCGGGACTACGGATGTGGATGTCCAGGTGGATCTGGAGATCGCTAGCGGTTCGGTGAACGCCGCCTGCTTGGGGCAGGCGTTGCTCAACGCGGAGTTCCGGCCGAGCGGCGAGCACGGATGGCGTTGGCGCTCGACTGGTGCATCGGAGCAGATCGGCGAGGTGAAGTTCGAGCTCCTCGCCGACCTTGTCGAGGAGCCGGGTCAGGCCCCGATCCACTTCGACGCCTGCGACCGACTCGGAGCGGTGAACGTGCGGGGCACCGGGTACGCAGCACGGGACAAGCACGCGACCACCCTCACAGCCAAGAATGGCGGCGTCCTGCGCTCCGTGACGATCGAGGTCACCGGCCTCGCTGGGTTCCTCATCGCGAAGGCGGCGGCGTTCAACGGCAGGCATCACCCCAAGGACGCCTACGACATCGCCTACGTCTTGCTACACAACGACATCGGAGGCGTCGAGGCGGCCCTCGCCGAGGTCGACCGCGTGTTCCCGGGGGTAGGCGTTGGAGAGGCCAAGACGTGGCTCCGAGAGCTATGCGCGGCGTTCGACGACGAGGATTGCCCCGGGGCGTTGGCCTACGCCGGGCAGATGAAGGCCGACAACCCCGCGGAGAATCTCGACGCGCTCGCTGCCGACGCGCACCAAGCTGTCACCCAGTTCTGCGATCATCTGCTGCCCTGATCCTCACACGGCCCGGTGCTGCGGTGCGGGCTGACTGCCAGTGCGTCGTCGCAGAACTCGAGCACCGCGGCGGCGACGGTCTTCGGTAGCCGGCTCGAGATTGTTCGCCGAGCGGCCGGCTGGAATCGGAGGTCGTAGCGATCGTCGGACGCTCGGGTCACGCGCCGGTGGCGCGCCGACGGGCGAGTTCCCGCCGGACGGTGGCCAAGTCCACGCCGGGTTCGCCCCGCTCGAGCGCGCTGAGGCGACGGAACAGACGCGCGACCGCCTCGGTATCGCCCAGGATCTCCAGGGTCGTCTCGAGACCGTCGAGGTCATCGACCGAGAGCAGGACCGCTTCCGGTTCGCCGTTGCGGGTCAGGGTTATCCGCTCGTGTTGCTGGCGCACCCGCCGAGCCAGCTCGGACAGGTGGGTCTTCGCCTCGGACAGCGGGACCGGCGTAGATGCTGCGCTCAACGGGGTCGACGGCTTCCGCGAGGTCGGTGTCGGCCAGGTAGCCGATGCGGTGGGTGCCCCCGTCGCGAGCCGTGGCAACCGGTCAGCGGGTCTGCGCCGGCGGGGCCGGTAGTCCTGCCGGTTACCGACCCGCGCTGTGCTCGGCGATGCTGGCCACGAAGGTAACGAGGTGCGGGTCCTCGTCCTCGTGCGGAAACGTCTCGTACATCTCGGTCACGGCCTGCTGCGGTGATTCGAAGCCGCACCGCGGCCAGAGACTGACCAGGTCTGACACGTCCCGGGTTCGCGACCGGGCGGCGAACAGTTTCATGAGGAAGACCTGGCGTAGCGGGGCGCCGAGCACGCGCAGGCGCGGGTGGTCTCGGAGGATCTGGCAGTCATCCTCGCGAATCGTGGGTGGGTCCAAGCCGACGGCCTTGTCGTTCAGCCATTCCGGATCCAGGTCGTGTCGGGCCGCTACGTCCGCTGCGGCGCGGCGCAGTTCGGCGTCAACGGTCGGATGCTGTCCACGTCCGCGGTGGTGTCCCGCAGCCCGTACCAGGCGAGTAGGGAACCCCCGGCGAGGATGATCGTCCGTCGTGGGCTGCCGGGCTGTAGTGCGTCGGCCACCTCATCGAGGTAGTCGCGTATGTCTGCGGCTACGGCCAAGACTCTTGTGACGACTCCGACGCAAGAACTTCCGTCGTGGACACGCTAGCCGAGCTGCCCCTTGCCAGTTGCACGAACAGATCTAGGGCGGCGGGATTCGTCAGCGCGTCCGGACTGACAGCTTCTCCAAGCGCTGTCCCGCCGAGGATCCGCTTTACTGGGATCTCGCACTTCTTTCCGTTGAGCGTGCGGGGAACTTCAGCGATCGGGACGATCTCATCTGGGACGTGTCTCGGCGAGAGCTGGGCACGAATTCGATTGCGCAGATCACCCGCGACGGTTTCGAGGCCTGCGCCTGAACGCAGGACTACGAATAGCAGCAGGCGACCTTCCGCGCCTGCGGCGGATGTATCGATGACGAGAGAGTCTTCAACGTCTGCCGACTCGTCGACTACGCGATAAAACTCGGCCGTGCCCATCCGCACACCACCGCGATTAAGCGTTGAGTCCGATCGGCCGTAAATTACACAAGAGCCACGGTCGGAGAACGCCACCCAGTCACCGTGCCGCCACTTTCCGGGATAGGTCTCGTAGTAGGCCTCACGCAACCTGGAGCCATCCGGGTCGTTCCAGAACATAACCGGCATGGATGGCATCGGGAGGGTGATGACCAGTTCGCCGACCTCTCCCACAACGGGCTTGCCGCTCGCGTCGAAGGCCTCCGCCGCAACACCGAGCAGTCGACATGCGATTTCACCGGCTCGCACGGGGAGTATTGGACTGCCGCCGACGAAGGCGGTGCAGACGTCCGTGCCACCGGATGGAGAGGACACCAGCAGATCGTCTTTCACTTGGCGATAGATCCATTCGAATCCCTCCGGCGGCAATGGCGCACCAGTGGAGTTAACGGAACACAGCGATTGCAGGTTGAAATCCCGACCTGGGTGCAGCCCCTCCTGCATGCATGACTGGAAGAATGCGGCCGACGCGCCGAAGCAGGTGATGCCTGTCCGCTGCGCCAGCCCCCAAAGAGCGTTGTAACTACTCAGCCGGTCTTCGTCTGGTGACCGGCGTGGCGGCTTGATCGTTTGTCAGTTGATCGCCAGAGTTGGGCTTATCGGTGCCGTTGCTGGTGCCCTCGGCCGTACTTCCCCCTTGGCGG
>Ga0307374_10002163_pt1 | contig 35414 bp, 33 predicted proteins | sample OX3MG_FD_202532 | JGI IMG/M metagenome (GOLD analysis project Ga0307374, IMG submission 202532) | Soil microbial communities from Risofladan, Vaasa, Finland - OX-3 | ecosystem: Environmental > Terrestrial > Soil > Coastal area > Acid sulfate soil | place: Finland: Risofladan, Vaasa | collected... | reverse complement strand
GATCCTCGCCTTCAGCGCTGCATCCAACTTGCGTCTCGCTCTCTTCGTCATGCTCCGCTCCGTCTGTTGCGACGGAACGGCCGTTCTTCCAATTAGTCAACCGGTCCTAAATTCGGGGTCCACTTCATTGGTTGACGAGTTGCTGCGCAAGAAAGAAGAAGGTATCGATGAGTGGATAGGAGACTGCTCAAAGTCCACGTCGCTCTATCTAGAACAGGAAATGACCAGTAATCCGAAAGTGCGCTCGCTCGATGTGATAAAGGGCTTCGGCATTTTGGTCGCACAACTCCTGCGCGCGGTTCGACCCACCGCAGGTTAGAGAGCTCCTTTTTCTGACCTTTTGTGCAGGCGCCGTACTTTCTTGTGCAAGCGGAAGTTAACGTACAGGGGCCACGTCACGGGGCGAGAGTTGCTGTGAGTGAGAGTCGCTTTGAGTTGGGCGAGGCGTAGTCGAGCCTTACTCAAAGCCGGGTGAGGGGGACGCACTCAACGTTCCGGCCGGGTATTGGCAGGGACCGCCCGCGTCGTGGCAGAATAGGCAATCACGTGGAGGATGCGATGCCGCTGACCCAACTCGAGCATTTCCTGATTCAATCGCCCGACATCGACGCGACGCGCGACTGGTACGTGAAGGTCCTCGGCATGCGCGACGGGCCGCATCCCGATTTCGGCTTTCCGGTGCACTGGCTCTATGTCGGCGACGTGCCGGTGTTGCACATGACGCAAGGCGGCGCGAACGTTCCCAAGGACCGGCTGCGCTATCTCGGCCAGCAGTCGCAGGCGACCGAAGGCACCGGCGTCATCGATCACGTCGCGTTTCGCGCCACCGGGCTCGCGACGATGATCGAGCACCTGAAGAAGCTCGACATCCCGTTCAAAGAGCGCCAAGTCGACAATCAGGCGCTCTACCAGCTCTTCCTGTTCGATCTCAACGGCGTCAAGGTGGAGCTCAACTACGAGGCCGCCGAGGCGAAGGGCCACCGCGCCGAAGTGATGGCGACCGACTATCGCTGATCCGGCGCATATCTGCCCCGATCCAGCTAGGCAACCCGCGAGCCGCTCTCTATATTCGGCGGCGCCATTCGAGGAGAAAGCAGGTGGGTCGCGCAACCCGCAGGCCGCGCCAGCGGTGCGCGGCGCACGAGCATCGACCGTTCCAACATGACCACGCGTCCAGATGAGAACACAATGACCGAGGCGAAGCCACTGCTGGCGGGCAAGCGCGGCCTCGTCATGGGCGTGGCCAACGAGCGCTCGATCGCCTGGGCGATCGCGCGCGCGGCGCATGCGCACGGCGCGGAACTCGCCTTCACCTATCAGGGCGAAGCGCTCGGCAAGCGCGTCAAGCCGCTGGCGGACAGCGTCGGCGGCGCGGTCGTCGGCGATTGCGACGTCACCAACGAGGCGAGCATCGGCGCGGTGTTCGACGCCGTCGCCGAGCGCTGGGCTCGTCTCGATTTCCTGGTCCACGCCATCGCCTATTCCGACGCCACCGAGCTCAAGGGCCAATACGTCGACACGACGCGGACGAATTTCCTCAAGAGCATGGAAGTCTCCTGCTACTCGTTCACCGACATGTGCCGCCGCGCCGCGCCGTTGATGTCGCAGGGCGGCAGCCTGCTCACGCTGTCCTATATCGGCGCCGAGCGCGTCATGCCGCATTACAACGTGATGGGCGTGGCCAAGGCCGCGCTCGAAGCGTCGGTGCGCTATCTCGCCGCCGATCTCGGCGGCAAGAACATCCGCGTCAACGCGATCTCGGCCGGCCCGATCAAGACGCTTGCGGCGTCCGGCATCGGCGATTTCCGCTACATCCTGAAATGGAACCAGTACAACGCACCGCTCAAGCGCAATGTCACGCTCGAAGAAGTCGGCAACGCCGCGCTCTATCTGCTGAGCGATCTGTCGAGCGGAGTCACCGGCGAGGTGCATCACGTCGATGCCGGCTATCACGTCGTCGGTATGCTGGCCGTTGATGCGGCGGCCGACGTCGCCGACATGCTGGCGAATTTCAAGCCGACCCGTTAACCGGCAAAGAGCGCGATGGCGGGCAACGGCTTCGGCACCATCTTCCGCTTCACCACTTGGGGCGAGAGCCACGGCCCCGCGCTCGGCTGCGTCGTCGAGGGCGTGCCGCCGCGCATCGCGCTGTCCGAATCGGACATCCAGCCCTGGCTCGACAAGCGGCGCCCGGGCGCCTCGCGCTTCACGACGCAGCGCAAGGAGAGCGACCGCGTCCAGATCATGTCCGGCGTGTTCGAGGGACAGACCACCGGCACGTCGATCATGCTGCTGATCGCCAACGAGGACGCGCGCGCCAAGGATTACGACGCGATCAAGGACCAGTTCCGGCCCGGTCACGCCGACTATACCTATTGGGCGAAGTACGGCATCCGCGATTACCGCGGCGGCGGGCGCGCCTCGGCGCGCGAGACCGCGGCGCGCGTCGCCGCCGGCGCCATCGCGCGCAAGATCCTCGGCGACGGCGTGACGATCCGCGGCGCGCTGGTGCAGATTGGGCCGCACGCGATCAACCGCGCGCGCTGGGACTGGCAGGCAGTCGACGCTAATCCGTTCTTCTGCCCCGATCCGCAGACGGCCGCGAAATGGGAAGGCTTCCTCGACGAGGTGCGTAAGGCCGGGTCGTCCACCGGCGCCGTCATCGAGGTCAACGCTTCCGGCGTGCCCGCCGGCCTGGGCGAGCCGATCTACGACAAGCTCGACGCCGACCTGGCCAAGGCGATGATGGGCATCAACGCGGTGAAAGGCGTCGAGATCGGCGCCGGCATGGGTGCGGCGGCGCTGTCGGGTGAGCAGAACGCCGACGAGATGCGGATGAAGAGCGGCAAGGTCGCGTTCCTGGCGAACAACGCCGGCGGCATCTTGGGCGGCATATCGACCGGCCAGGACATCGTCGTGCGCTTCGCGGTCAAGCCGACAAGCTCGATCCTCAAGCCGCTCAGGAGCGTCGACCGCTTCGGCAAGGAGATCGAGGTCAGCACCAAGGGGCGCCACGATCCCTGCGTCGGCATTCGCGCCGTGCCGGTCGGCGAGGCGATGATGGCGGTCGTGCTGGCCGACCACCTGCTGCGGCACCGCGCACAATGCGGCTGAGCGCCGGCCGCGCGCCGGCGATGCGCCGATGAACCCCGCCTTCGGCACCGCGATCGACCACTACGAGGCCGGGCGCCTGGACGAGGCGGAAGCCGCCTGCCGCACCATCCTTGCCGCCGACGCGACGCAGCCCGACGCGCTGTTCCTGCTCGGCGTGATCGCGCATCGGCGTGGCCGCAGCGACGAGGCCGTGCAGCACATCAAGGCGGCGCTCAAGCGCAACCGCCGCAATCCGCTCTTTTACAACGCCCTCGGCGTGGCGCAGGCTGCGCGCGGCCGCAGCGTCGATGCGATCGCCGCGTTCCGCGAAGCCCTCACACTGTCGCCGCGCTACGCCGACGCCCACGTCAATCTCGGTAACGCGCTCGAGAAGCGCGGCGATCGCGCCGCCGCGATGGATTGCTTCCGGCGTGCGATCGCCATCGAGCCGAACCTGGCGGTGGCGCATTTCAATCTCGGCAATGCGCTCCTCGCCACGGGCGATGCGGCGGCGATCGATGCCTACCGCCGCGCCATCGCGCTCAAGCCCGATCTTGCCGACGCGCACATGAATCTCGGCACCGTGCTCCGCCGCCAGGGCCAGCCCCAGGAAGCTGTCGCGTGCTTCCGGCAGGCGATCGCGCTGCGGCCCGACCACGCCGCCGCCTACGACAATCTTGGCGGCGTGCTCGCCGAGATCGGACAGCTCGACGAGGCCGTGGCGGCGAACCGCCGCGCGCTCGCGCTCGGACCGACGAGCGCCGCGGCGCATTCCAACCTGCTCTTCAACCTGAATTTCGACGCAAGCCTCGGCATCGAGGAGCATCAGGCCGAGCGCCGGCGCTGGGCGGCACGCCACGCCGATGCGCTGGCGCCGGCCGCCGCGCCGCATCCCACCGACCGCGATCCCGAGCGACGGCTGCGCGTCGGCTATGTCAGTGCGCATTTCCGCGCCTATGCCGCGAGCTACGCCTTCGGCGGCGTGCTGACGCATCACGATCCGGCGCGGGTCGAAGTCTTCTGCTATTCCGACACGCGGCAGGGCGACGAGTTGACGGCGATCTTCCGCCGCGCGGCCGCGACGTGGCGCGACACGGCCGATTTGAGCGACGCGGCGCTCGCCGAACGCATCGTCCGGGACCGGATCGACATCCTGGTCGATCTCGTCGGCCACATGGGCGGCCATCGCCTGCTGGTGTTCGCGCGCCGGCCGGCGCCGATCCAGTTCACCGCCTGGGGCGAGCCGACCGGCACCGGCCTCAAGACGATGGACTACCTGCTCGCCGATCCGGTGCTGATTCCGCCGAACGAGCGCACGCTTTTTGCCGAACAGATCGTCGACCTGCCCGGCGCGCTCGGCTGGTGGACGCCCGAACCGCTGCCGGAGCCCGGACCGCTGCCGGCGCGCGCCAACGGCTTCGTCACCTTCGGCTCCTTCAACCGCCGCGCCAAGGTGACGTCCGGCGTATTGCGCGACTGGAGCGCCATCCTGCGGGCGCTGCCCGACGCGCGGCTGGTTTTGAAGAACAAGCAGTTCGGCGATCCGGCCGAGCAAGCCGAGTTGCGTTCCGCGTTCGCCGCTGTCGGCCTGCCGGTGGAGCGCGTGACCTTCCTAGGTCAGACCGGGCGCGCGGAGCATTTCGCCGCCTATAGCGCACTCGACATCGCCCTCGATCCGTTTCCGCATGGCGGCGGCATGACGACGCTCGACGCGCTAGCCATGGGCGTGCCGGTAATCACGCGGCCGGGACGCACCATCCCCTCGCGCCTCGCGGCGAGCTGCCTGACCGCCCTCGGCCTGACGCAATTCATCGCGACGGACGCTGCGGGCTATGTCGCCGCCGCGGTTGCCGCGGTCCGCGATCTTGATGCGCTCGAACGATTGCGCGCGGACTTGCCGGAGCGCCTGGCGCATTCGGCGATCGGCGACGCACGGCGTTATGCCGCCGCGGTCGAGGACGCCTATCGCGCCGCCTGGCGGCGTTATTGCGCCAACGCGGCCGCCCGGCAGCCGCATTGATGCTGATGCCCCTTTCGGGGCAGAGTGACGCCGTTCTAAATCGCCGGGAGGGCACGTGCGCCGTTTCATCGTCGGATTGCTGGCCGTCATCGGCGCCGTCACCCTGCTCGGTGTGCTCGCCAGCGTGGGGCTCTTGGTCTGGCTCCACGTCACGGGGCCGAGCGTGCCCGAGGCGGCGGTGCTGACGCTCGACGTCGACGGCAACCTGTCGGATGCGCCGCAGCATGCCGGCCTGCTGGCGCTGCTGCAGCCGCACGAGACCAGCCTGCGCGATACCATCGGCGCGCTCGACAAGGCGGGCCGCGATCCGCGCGTGAAGGGACTGCTGCTGCGCATCGGCGGCGGCAATCTCGGCCTCGCCCAGGCGCAGGAGCTGCGCGACGCGATCGTGGCGTTCCGCGCCAAGGGCAAGATCGCCTTCGCCTATTCCGATAGCTTCGGTGAATTCGCGTCGGGCACCCGCGCCTATTATCTCGCCAGCGCCTGCGACCAGATCTGGCTCCAGCCCCTCGGCCTCGTCGGCCTCGTGGGCCTGCGCGCCGAGGAGCCGTTCCTCCGCGGCACGCTCGACAAGCTTGGCCTGGTGCCGCACTTCGACCAGCGCGAGCAATACAAGACGGCGATGAACCTGCTGACCCAGACCAAGATGGCCGACGCCGAGCGCGAGCAGCTGCAATCCCTCCTCGGCTCGATGCTCGACCAGATCGTCGCCGGCATCGCCGATGGCCGCAAGCTCGCGCCTGACCGCGTGCGCGACCTGATCACCAGCGGACCCTATCTCGCGCAGGACGCGGTCAACGCCCATCTGGTCGATCGCCTCGGTTACGTCGGCGACGCGCTCAACGCGCTGAAGGCGCACGCCGGCACCGGTGCCGAGGCGATGCGTGTCGCCAGTTACGTCGAAAGCGCCGGCCAGCCGCATGTCAGCGGTCCGCTGGTGGCGCTGATCTATGCCGACGGATTGATGATGCGCGGCAAAAGCGACAACGGCGCGCTGTTCGGCAGCGGCGTGATGGGCTCGGACAGCGTGGTGCACGCGTTCCGCCTGGCCGAGCAGGACAAGGCCGTGCGCGCGATCCTGTTCCGCATCGACAGCCCGGGCGGCTCGGCGGTGGCGGCGGAGTCGATCTGGGATGCGGTCAAGAAGGCGCGCGCCGCCGGCAAGCCGGTCATCGTCAGCATGGGCGGCGTCGCCGGCTCGGGCGGCTATTACATTGCCGCGCCGGCCGACAAGATCGTCGCGGAGCCGGCGACGCTCACCGGCTCGATCGGCGTCGTCGCCGGCAAGGTCCTGGTCGGCGGCTTGCTGGACAAGATCGGCGCCAGCGCCGACGCGGTGCAGACCTCGGACAATGCGGCACTCTACAGCGCGCTCGATGATTTCACGCCCGAAGGCTACAAGCAGTTCGAGGCGGCGCTCGACAGCACCTATGCGGGCTTCAAGGGTCGGGTCGCCGAAGGCCGCCACATGAGCGGCGACCAGGTCGAGACCGTCGCCAAGGGGCGGATCTGGACCGGCGCGCAGGCCAAGGGCGCCGGCCTGGTCGACGCGCTCGGCGGCTACGACACTGCGATCGCGCTGGCGAAGGCCGAGATCGGCGTGCCGGCAAGCGGCGATATCACGCTCAAGACGTATCCGCGGCCCGAAAGCGGCCTCGTCGTGCTGTTCAACCGGCTGATGGGCGCCCACCACGAGGATCCGCTCGCGATCCTGCCGTCGATCGCCGGCGTCGCGCGCGAGCTCGCCGCGTTGGCGATGCGGCCGGGCATGCTGGTCATGCCGCCGATCGAGATTCGCTGAAAAGCTCTTAGTTTCTCATTCCGCGAAAGTGGGGACGGAGTCTCATTCGTATTTAGGCAGGATTGCAACGCTCGGGATTTTTGATCCCTAACTAATCGGGGGGCGCATGAGAAGATTTCACGAACTGCGTCAAACAGCGGGGGATTTCGTAGCGCGCGGCAACAAGGGTGTAACAACGTTGGTTCGACGGCTGAATGGTTCTCTAAAAAGGGGATTACGCGCAACCACGTCTCTGGCGGGTGAAACGTACACTGAAGCGCTTAGTTGGAAAAATAACAGCGAGTTAAGCCACTGGCTGACTGATCGTCTAAGCAACCAAGTCGCTACTGTTGGTAGCAGAGCTATGGACGCCGAGTATTTGCGCACGCACATCGGCGGTGGTTGGCATCGGCTTTATGATGGCGGACACAGTATCGCCGGAAGCTGGAACGCGATTGGAACCGCCCTACCCGATCTGGGCGCTCTGGACCAACTCGGTACCTGGGCCAACGAATACTGGAAAGACCTGATCACCACGCGCGGAATGCCGATTGTGCTTCTTGATCACACCAAAAAGATCGACGAGTACTTCAAGCATTTAGACTGCGTGAACGTAGCTCAGATCATAGGCGGACCTCTTACTGGGGTGTCGATCTATTGCAACTGGAACGATCCGGGCAGGCTCGTAACGTCGGCCGCGGCGACTGATTGCAGCGGTTTTGTCTATGCCAACGTAGTTGCCCCCTTGGTCGGCTTGATCGGTCTCGGGCGGGCCTATTTCCTGCTTAAGCAGTCGGAGCAAGAAGATCTTCGAGCGCTAATTGCGCCGGCACTGAAAGGTCTCACGCGTGGCGGCGCCAGTATCCTGTTAATCACCGTGATTCCGGGTGGTTTTCTGTTGCACCTCAGCGGTGGAATCGTGATTAGCCTTGCTCATAATTGTGTCTGGGACACAGCTACCGAGAACAAAGAGGCGATGCTCGCCTCAATTAGAGAACGCCTCACCAGTTTGCGAGGCTCACCAGATGCCCTCGTCGCTACGTAGTTATCGAGACTCATTGTAGATGCGGCTCTGCCGCCGCTCGAAACGCGCCACGAGCTCGAGGTGTGGTGACCACACGAACGAATCCACCGGCGCGACGTGCGCCAGCGCGTAGCCGCCATCGGCCAGGACGCGGGCGTCGCGTGCGAAGGTCGCCGGATTGCACGACACTGCGACGACGCGCGGCACGGCTGACGCCGCCAGCGCGCGGCTCTGCGCCGCGGCGCCGGTCCGCGGCGGATCGAAGACGACGGCATCGAAGCGAGCGAGCTCCTCCGCCGACAGTGGCCGCCGCGCCAGATCGCGCCGCTCGACCGTGACGCGATCCGATAGATTGGCGCGCGCAGCCGCCTGGCCGAGCGCCTTCGCCGCCTCGGCATTGCCCTCGACGGCATGGACCGGCGCGCGGGCGGCAAGCGCGAAGCTGAAGGTGCCGACGCCGGCATAGAGTTCGGCGACACGCCGCGGCGTTCCGACGGCGTCGAGCACCAGCGCGGCGAGAACCGCATCGGCCTCGCTGCTCGCTTGCAGGAAGGCGTCGGCCGGCAGATCGACGGCGACGCCGGCGAAAACCGCGCGCACCGGCCGGCGCTGCGCCACTGGCGCGAAGGCATGATCGGCGCGCCACGACAGGCGCGCGAGGTCCTGCTCGGCGGCGAAGCGCGCCAGCGCCTCGAGCGCTTCGAGGCCCGGCACCTTCGGCAGCTCGAGCAGCACGTCGACGCCGGCATCGCCCAGCGTCAGGCTGGCGGCGGCCGTGCCCTTTTTCGGCAGCAGCGCAGCGGCGAGCCGGCGCAGCGGTTCGACCAACGCGAAAAGCGCCGGATGCAGCACGTGGCATTCGCGCATGTCGACGATGGCGTGACTCATCCGGCCATGAAAGCCGGCGAGCGCGTCGCCGTCGCGCGCGAGCGCCAGCCGCGCCCGCCGGCGGGTGCCGGGTGCGAGCCGCCGCAGCGGCGCGATGTCGACGTTCGTGAAGCCATGCTGCGCCAGCGCGCCGCGGAGCCAGCCGAGCTTCGCCGCCGCGTAGGCCTCGGCCGACAGATGCTGCAAGGCGCAACCGCCGCACGCGCCGAAATGCGCGCAGACCGGCGCGGCACGGGCGCCGGCCACGAGGAGTTCGACGATCTCGCCGCGCCGCTCACCCTTCTCGGTCGACAGCCGCACGCGGACGCGGTCGCCGGGCGCGACGAACGGCACATAGATGGGCTTGCCGTCGTGATGGGCGACGCCGTCGCCGCGTACGCCGACACTCTCGATGGCGAGCACGATCTCGTCCACCATCAGCCGCGCTCGGCCGCGACGAGGAATTCGACGTTGCCCTCAGGGCCGCGGATGGGACTCTCGACGATGCCGCGGACGCGCCACGCTTGCGCCGCGAGCCACGCGGCGATGCGATCGCAAACCTCGCGATGGAGCGCCGGATCGCGCACCACGCCGCCCTTGCCGACGCGATCGGGGCCGACCTCGAATTGCGGCTTGATCAACGCGACGAGGCGCGCGCGCGGCTTGGCCAGCGCCAGCGCCGCCGGCAGCACGATCTCGAGGCCGATGAAACTGGCGTCGCAGACCACGAGATCGACCGGCTCGGGCACTTGCGCGCGCGTGAGATGGCGGGCGTTGGTGCGTTCGAGCAGCACGACGCGCGGATCATTGCGCAGCGACCACGCGAACTGGCCGAAGCCGACATCGACGGCATAGACGGGCGCGGCGCCGCGCTGCAGCAGCACGTCGGTGAAGCCGCCGGTCGACGCGCCGATATCGAGCGCGACGAGATCGCGCGGATCGACTTTGAAATGGTCGAGGGCATGAGCGAGCTTGACGCCGCCGCGCGAGACCCAAGGGTGGTCCTTGCCGCGAACCTCGAGCGGCGCGTCCGCGCCCAGCGTCGCGCCCGGCTTGTCGAGGCGGCGCTCGCCGCTAAATACGGTGCCGGCAAGAATCAGCGCCTGGGCCTTGGCGCGGGTCGGCGCCAGGCCGCGCTCGACCAGCAGCTGATCGAGACGCCGCTTATCGGTCATGAGCGGAAGCGCGCCGGTGGCGCGCCGGTTCAGGCGCGCGCCGACAGCTCGACGGACGCGCGGCCGAGCGCCACGAGCGCCGTCTGCTTGATGTGACGCGCGTTGAGGCCGGCCTCGTCGTACTGCTTCGCCGGCGAGTCGTGATCGATGAAGCGATCGGGCAGCACCATCGGCCGCACCTTGAGACCCTGGTCGAGCAGTCCAGCATGCGCAAGATGATGCAGCACGTGGCTGGCGAAGCCGCCGATGGCGGCCTCCTCGACCGTGATCAACACCTCGTGCTCGCGCGCCAGGCGCTCGATCAAATCGGTATCGAGCGGCTTGGCGAAGCGCGCGTCAGCAACCGTCGTCGACAGCCCGAGATGACCGAGCTCATCCGCGGCCTTGAGCGCCTCCTGGAGGCGCGTGCCGAGGCTGAGGATGGCGATCGAATTGCCCTCGCGGAGGATGCGGCCTTTGCCGATCGGCAGCACTTCGCCCTTCGCGGGAAGCGCGACACCGACGCCCTCGCCGCGCGGATAGCGCAGCGCCGACGGCGCGTCGTCGATCGCCGCCGCCGTCGCCACCATGTGCATGAGCTCGGCCTCGTCGGCCGCGGCCATGATGACGAAATGCGGCAAACAGCCGAGATAGGCGAGATCGAACGAGCCCGCATGCGTGGCGCCGTCGGCGCCGACGAGACCGGCGCGATCCATGGCGAAGCGCACCGGCAGCTTCTGGATGGCGACGTCGTGCACCACCTGGTCGTAGGCGCGCTGCAGGAACGTCGAATAGATCGTCGCGAAGGGCTTCAATCCTTCGCACGCCAGGCCGGCAGCGAAGGTCACGCCATGCTGCTCGGCGATGCCGACGTCGAAGCAGCGATTGGGGAAGCGCTCGGCGAATTTGTCGAGGCCGGTGCCCGACGGCATCGCCGCGGTGATGGCGACGATCTTGTCGTCGCGCTCGGCCTCAGCGATGAGCGCCTTGGCGTAGACCGCGGTATAGGACGGCGCCGCGGCCTTGCCTTTGACCTGCGCGCCGGTGGCGACGTCGAACTTGACGACGCCGTGATACTTGTCGGCGGCGGCCTCGGCGGGCGCATAGCCATGGCCTTTCTGGGTCACGACATGGACCAGCACCGGGCCTTCGTTGTCGCTATCACGCAGATTCTTCAGGACCGGCAACAGGTGGTCGAGGTTGTGGCCGTCAATCGGCCCGACATAGAAGAAGCCGAGCTCCTCGAACAACGTGCCGCCGGTAACCATGCCGCGCGCGTACTCGTCGGCGCGGCGCGCCGCCTTGGCGAGGCCGCGCGGAAAGCGCTTGGCCATTGCCGCGCCGAGCTGGCGCAGGCTGCGATAGGGCTTCGACGACAGGAGGCGCGACAGATACGCGCTCATCGCGCCGACCGGGGGCGCGATCGACATGTCGTTGTCGTTCAGGATGACGATCAGGCGCGAGTTCATCGCGCCGGCGTTGTTCATCGCCTCGTAGGCCATGCCGGCGCTCATCGCGCCGTCGCCGATGACGGCGATGACGTTGTTGTGGCGGCCCTGCAGATCGCGACCGACCGCCATGCCGAGGCCAGCCGAGATCGAGGTCGAGCTGTGCGCGGCGCCGAATGGATCGTATTCGCTCTCGCTGCGCCGGGTGAAGCCGGACAGGCCGCCGCCCATCCGCAGTGTCCGGATGCGGTCGCGTCGGCCGGTGATGATCTTGTGCGGATAGGCCTGATGGCCGACGTCCCAGATCAAGCGGTCCGCCGGCGTTTCGAAGACATAGTGCAGCGCGACGGTCAGCTCGACCACGCCCAGGCCCGCGCCCAGATGACCGCCGGTCACCGAAACGGCGTCGACAAGTTCGCGGCGCAGCTCATCGGCGAACTGGCGCAACTGGCCTTCTTCCAGCTTGCGTAGGTCGGCCGGCGTGTTGACTTGATCCAAGAGGGGCGTCAGGTCATTGCGCAGCAGCGGCGTGCTCATGGTTCTCGCGGAGTCGTTGGTCGGGATCCCTCAACCGCGCCCTGGCGCGGCCCTGGTGCGAAGACTAAACACAGAACGGCGAAATTAGCAATTTCGTTGCTTGCCGGAACCACGATTTAGCCTCATTTTGCCGTAGGTTAGGCCCCCTGGTCGGCCGGCGATTTCCGCGTATAATGCGCCGCAACACGACGGGTGGCGATGACCGCCTCCCGGAGAGCGAGGATTTGAATGCGCGTCGTACTGGCCCAGCCACGTGGATTCTGCGCCGGCGTCGAGCGTGCCATCGACATCGTCGAGCGCGCCATCGAGAAATACGGACCGCCGATCTACGTCCGGCACGAGATCGTCCATAATCGGCACGTGGTGGAGCGGCTGCGCGCCAAGGGCGCGCATTTCGTCGACGAGCTCGACGAGATTCCGCCCGGCAGTGTCACCATCTTCAGCGCCCACGGCGTGTCGAGCGCGGTCGAGGACGCGGCGGCAAACCGCACCCTGCCGGTGATCGACGCGACCTGTCCGCTCGTCTCCAAGGTGCACAGCGAGGGCCAACGCTATGCGGCGCAGGGTCGCGAGATCGTGCTGATCGGTCACGCTGGCCATCCCGAGATCGAGGGCACGATGGGCCGCATCAACGGCAAGGTGTATCTGATCTCGCGGGCCGAGGAAGTCGCCGCGCTCACGGTGAGCGATCCGCATAAGCTCGCCTTCATCACCCAGACCACGCTGTCAGTCGATGACACCAAGGCGGTGATCGACGCGCTGCGTCTGCGCTTTCCCGACATCGTCGGGCCCGACACCAAGGACATCTGCTACGCGACGCAGAACCGCCAACGCGCGGTGCGGGAACTGGCGCAGCAAGTCGATGTCGTTCTGGTCGTGGGCGCCGCCAACAGCTCGAACTCCAACCGGTTGCGCGAGATCGCCGCCGAGCAGGGCGTCAAGGCCTACCTGGTCGCCGACGCCGACGCGCTCGATCCGGCCTGGGTCAGGGGCGCCAAGGCGGTCGGCATCACCGCGGGCGCATCGGCGCCCGAGGAACTGGTGCAGAATCTGATCGCGCGGCTCAAGCAGCTGAGCGATGTCAAGTGCGAGAAGCTGCCCGGCATCACCGAGAACGTGCGCTTCCGCATGCCCCCCGAGCTCGCCGAAACCGCCGGCTGAGAGCCCCGAACGTAGAGAGAGGTCGAACCGTGTCCGTTCCGCTTAACCAGATGATCCGCGTCGGCGCCTACGTGATGAAGCAGCGCCTGACGGGCGTCGCGCGCTATCCGCTGGTGCTCATGCTCGAGCCGCTGTTCCGCTGCAACCTGGCCTGCGCCGGCTGCGGCAAGATCGACTATCCGGACAAGATCCTGAACCAGCGCCTGTCGGTCGCGGAGTGCCTCGAAGCGGTCGACGAATGTGGCGCGCCGGTGGTGTCGATCGCCGGCGGCGAGCCGCTGCTCCACCGCGAGATCGAGCAGATCGCCGAGGGCATCATCGCGCGCAAGAAGTTTGTCTATCTCTGCACCAATGCGCTGCTGCTCGAGAAGAAGATCGATCGCTTCAAGCCGAATCCCTATTTCGTGTGGTCGATCCATCTCGACGGCGACCGCGAGATGCACGACCACTCGGTGTGCGAGAAAGGCGTCTATGACAAGGCGGTCGCGGCGATCAAGCTCGCCAAGTCGAAGGGCTTCCGCGTCAACATCAACTGCACGCTCTTCGACGGCGCACAGCCCGAGCGCGTCGCGCGCTTCTTCGACACGGTGATGGAGATGGGCCTCGACGGCATCACCGTGTCGCCGGGCTATGCCTACGAGCGCGCGCCTGACCAGGCGCATTTCCTCAACCGGCGCAAGACCAAGGAGCTGTTCCGCGGCATCTTCCGCAACAAGAACGGCACCAAGTGGTCGTTCAGCCAGTCGGGCCTGTTCCTCGACTTCCTTGCCGGCAACCAGTCCTATCACTGCACGCCGTGGGGCAACCCGACGCGCAACGTCTTCGGCTGGCAGCGGCCGTGCTACCTGCTCGGCGAGGGCTATACCAAGACGTTCAAGGAGCTGATGGCGAGCACCGACTGGGACGCCTACGGCACCGGCAACTACGAAAAGTGCGCCGACTGCATGGTGCACAGCGGCTACGAGGCGACCGCGGTGGTCGACGCCGTGAAACGCCCGCTCAAGGCGCTCGGCGTCGCGTTGCGCGGGGTCAAGACCGAGGGCGAAATGGCGCCCGAGATCGCCATGGATAAGCAACGGCCGGCGGACTACGTCTTCTCGCGGCACGTCGACGAGGCAATGGAGCGCCTCGACACCGCTGCCGAGTAGGGCATATATCTAGGAACGGTCGGGACGCGCAGACTCCCGGCAACGCTAAGACGGCTCGCCGTCCAAGCTCTGCTCATCACTCGACGTGTCGAGGAGTGGGCACATGGACGGAATTCAAGGTCGGATACCTCCGCAAGAGCTCTACAGGCTGATTGGCAGCGCTGCCGCACCGATTGTGATCGATGTGCGCGAGCGACCCGATTTCGACGCCGACGATGCCCAAATCGTCGCCGCGATCCGCCGACCCCCCGACCAAATCGACCGGTGGCGGCACGGGATTCCCAAGGGCGGCCGCGTCGTCGTTTATGGCTCGCGCGGGCAGCTGACGAGCGTGGGCGTGGCAACTACACTCGCCGCGGCCGGCATCACCGCGCGTTATATCGAAGGCGGCATCGCCGCGTGGCGGGCGCAGGGACTGCCGACTCGCCGCCGGCGCGGTCCGGCGCCGAGCAAGTGGGTGACGCGCGAGCGGCCGACGATCGATCGCATCGCGTGCCCCTGGTTGGTCAGCCGGTTCATCGACCCCGAAGCCGAATTCGTTTACGTGCCCGCCACGACCGTCATGGAAACGGCGATGCGCATTGGCGCGACACCCTACGACATCACGAACGTGGAGTTCGGCCACCATGGCGAGTTCTGCAGCTTCGACGCCTTCATCCGGATCTATGGCATTTCGGACCGCCCGCTCGATCGTCTCGCCCTGATCGTTCGCGGCGCCGATACGGGCCAGCCTGATCTCACGCCCCAGTCTCAGGGCCTGCTCGCCATTTCTCAGGGGCTCAAGCTCAATTTCGCCGACGATCACGCGATGCTGGCGCAAGGCGCGGCCGTGTACGACGCCCTCTACGCCTGGTGTCGCCTGCAAACCCAAGCGGAGGACGCAGCGTCGCGAGGCACCGCGTGAAACGGCTGATTCCCGTACTGATGGCTGTCGCCCTCACCGCTGGCGGTTTTGCGGCCGTCGCGCGCGGCGAAACGTCTTCGCGCGCGTCCTTCGCACGGCTGTTCACCCACGTTGGAGACTTTTCGATCGGCGCGGGCACCAGCCGCGTGGATTACCAGAGCCTCGATGCGGCGGCGCATCGACTCTACATCGCCAAGATGGGCGCCGGACAGCTCGTGGTATTCGACATCGAACGCAACAGTCTTGTTGCCGCGCTTGACGGCTTTCCAAAGCTTACCGGCGTTCTTGCCGTTCCCGCGCTGCATCGAGTCTATGCGAGCGTGCCGGGTGCGGGGCTCGTTCCCTCCGTGTCGATCGCACTCGGCATGATCGGACTCTCGTCAGGTCGCGGCGCCGTTGCAGTCGTCGACACGCGGACGCTCAAGGAGATTGCAAAGCTTCCCGGTGGCGTCTTCCCCGACGGCATCGCATATGATCCCCCGGATCGCAGAATCTTCGTGTCGGACGAGCTGGGCTCGGCCATCCTGGTTATTGACGTCGACAGGAACCGACTGATCGCCCGTATCGCGCCCGGTGGCGAAGTCGGCAACGTCCAGTACGATCCGATTACGGCGAAGATTTACGCGCCGATCCAGTCACGGAACGTGCTTGCAACGATCGACCCAGCGAACCTGAGGCTTGTGGCGCGCCGTCCGCTACCGGGCTGCGCACACCCGCATGGCCTGGCGACCGCCCCCGGTACAGCGGTCGGATACATCGCTTGCGACCACAACGATCGGCTCCTGACCGTCGATCTCGCGACTGGCAAGGTCGTCGACCGCCAGCCGGTGGCGCATGACCCGGACGTCCTGGCAATCGATCCGAATGCGCGACGGCTCTACGTCGCGGCCGAATCGGGAAACCTGTCGACCTTCGATATCGCGTCGATAACCGCTCCGCGCTTGATTGGCGACGTTTTCGTCGGTCACGACGCTCATTCGGTCGCCGTCGATCCCGCGTCGCACCGATTGTATTTGCCGCTCGCCGACGCGAACGGGAAAGCGGTGCTGCGGGTGTTGGTGCCCGTCGCCGAGTAGCGGCTCACGATTTGTTGTAGGAACGAGAGCCGCCATCCCGGCTTAGAACCCGCGAGGGAGCGATCCCATGCACCGCATCGTTGCTGCGTCGGTCGTGCTGTCGGTCATCGGCCTTGCGCTCGTCGCCTGCGGACCGGCGCCCCAGCGCGTCTGGCCGATCTGGACCAACGGCGACGTCTACTACGACCTCGAGTCCCCTCCCGCCCCCGGTCCGCGCTGACGGAGAACGCCGCCATGACCAAGCCGCGACTTGCGATTTTCATCGTCGCGTTCAGCCTTGCGCTCGCCGCCTGCCGCGGCGCCGAGCAGCCGCAGATCACGCACTGGTACGGCACCGGCTCCTATACGACGGGCGTTTACCAAGACCCGACCTGGTACCAGCTGCCCGGCAGCATGTAACGGTCAGGCGTTGTAGTTGATGGTGCCGGCGGCGCTTAGGTCGTAGCCGCCGAGCGATTGCGCCTTTTCCGCGAATTCGGGCGCGCGTGCAAAGCGGAGCAGTTTTTGCACCGGCGGCTCGAAATAATCGCGCCGTCGCATCGCCAGATCGAAGCGTTCCCACTTGAGCGGCACGAAGCCCAGCTTATGGCGCTGCGCCACCGCGCGCACGGCGATGCCGGCATCCGCCTTGCCGTCGAGGATCGCCGCGGCAATGTCGGTCTCGGTCAGCGCCGGCTGCGTCGGACCGGGCAAGTCTTCGAGCCGCAGCTTGGCCTCGGCGAGCAGATGGCGCAGCAGCACCTGCGCGCCCGCGCCCTCCTGGCGGCGCAGCACCCGCGTGCCGCTGCGGCCGAGATCGGCCGGCGAAGCAATCCCGCGCGGATTGTCGCGTGCCACCACGAGGCCTTGCTCTCGCTTCGCCCATTCGACCAGCACGACGTCAGCCAAGCCGCTCAGCGCCTGAACTGCCGGCCGGTTGTATTCGCCGCTCGCCGGATCGAGCAGATGGATGCCAGCGATCACCGCCTTGTTGGCAACCAGACGCTTGAGGCCGTCCTCGCTGCCGCCCGACAGCAGCGCGAGCTCCGAGGCCGACTCGCGCAGCGCCCATTCGAGAAGCGGATCGTGGCTGCCCGCGGCGACGGGCGGCGCGGCACGCAGATCGGGGCCGGCGAACTCGGTCGCGCGGGCGACCCACAGGTCGATAAGGTTGCGCGGAAACAGCAGCTTGCCGGTGACGCGCGAGCACGGAATCTGCTTGGTCCGCACCAGCTCGTAGATCGTGCGTTCCTTCAAGCGCAGGTAGTCGGCGACCTCGCTGGTATTGAGAAACTCGCGCATAACGGCCCCCGCGTAATAATGCAGATTATTGCATGGTTTACACGTTTCGCCGGCTGGCATTTTTTGCTCATATTTGGACCTATAAAAACCGTTAGCCCGCCGCCGCGATAGCGGCTAACCAAATAAGGCCGGAATCTCACGGAACCGGCGGGTAGACAAGCCAGAAACCAGAAACCTTCGGAGGGAACCCCTATGTCGTTTCTCGATAAGAGCCGGACGGTGGCACCGCCAGGCTACAGCCGGTGGCTGATTCCGCCGGCCGCGCTTTGCATCCACCTCTGCATCGGCCAAGCCTACGCGTTCAGTGTGTTCAACCTGCCGATGACCAAGCTGATCGGCATCACCAAGTCGGCGCCCGGCGATTGGAACATTCCAGAGCTCGGCTGGATTTTCACGCTCGGCATCTTCTTCCTCGGTGCGTCAGCGGCGATTCTCGGCCGCTGGGTCGAGGAAGGCGGTCCGCGCCGGGCGATGTTCGCCGCCGCGCTGTGCTTCAGCGGCGGCTTCTTCGTCTCGGCGATCGGCGTTTACATCCATAACATCTGGATCGTCTATCTCGGCTGGGGCGTGATCGGCGGCTTCGGCCTCGGTATTGGCTACATCTCGCCGGTGTCGACGCTGATCAAGTGGTTCCCCGACCGGCCGGGCATGGCCACCGGCATGGCGATCATGGGCTTCGGCGGCGGCGCCTTCATCGCTTCGCCGCTCTCGGTCTGGTTGATGGGTCACTTCAGCACATCGACGCACATCGGCGTGCCCGAGGCCTTCATCGTCCTCGGCCTGGTCTACCTGTGCTTTATGATGGCCGGCGCGGCGATCGTGCGCATTCCCGCGCCGGGCTGGAAGCCCGAAGGCTGGACCGCGCCGGTGAAGCCGAAGAAGCTCGTCACGAGCAGCCACGTCCACGTCTATACGGCGATCAAGACACCCCAGTTCTGGCTGATCTGGTTCGTGCTCTGCCTCAACGTGACCGCCGGCATCGGCGTGCTCGGTCAGGCCTCGGCGATGAGCCAAGAGATGTTCCCCGGCAAGGTGACACCGCTCGCGGCAGCCGGCTTCGTCGGTCTGATGAGCCTGTTCAACATGGGCGGCCGCTTCTTCTGGGCGTCGATGTCGGACTTCCTAGGCCGCAAGAACACCTACTTCGTGTTCTTCGTTCTCGGCATGATTCTGTATTCGCTCGTGCCGACGACGGGCTCGATCGGCAGTGTGGCCGGGTTCGTACTCTGCTTCCTGGTGATCATCAGCATGTATGGCGGCGGTTTCGCCACGGTGCCGGCTTACCTTAAGGACATGTTCGGCACGCGCTATGTCGGCGCCATCCACGGCTGGCTGATCACTGCCTGGTCGATGGCCGGCGTGTTCGGTCCGGTGCTGGTGAATTACATTCGCCAGTATCAGATCGATCGCGGCGTGCCCAAGGCCGACGCCTACAACGTCACGATGTACATCATGGCCGGCCTGTTGCTCGTCGGCTTCTTCTGCAATCTCCTTGTGAAGGCCGTCCACGAACGGCATCACATGAAGCATGAGCAGGCCGACGCGATGGGCTTCGCGGATTAACGGAGGAAACACATGGCTAGCAAACCGCAACACAGCGAAGGCAACGGCCTCAAGCTCATTCTCGCCTGGGGCTTTGTCGGTATTCCCCTCACCTGGGGCGTGATCGAGACCGTCATCAATGCGATGAAGCTGTTCCAGTAGTCGTCGTCGTAGTCGCACGGCGGGCCGCCTCATCGGGCGGCCCGTTTGCTTTCGGGCCTAGAGAACGCCGCGCAGTACCCTGAGCGCCGTGCGCAGCGCCGCCAGCGCATGCCGCGTGTCGCGCGCCGTCGCGACCAGATCAGGAATCTGGCCGGGCCGGCGCAGGACAGCCGCAAGCACGCGGCCGGGTGCGGCGCGGCCCGACGGATGCAGCCCGACCAGGGCCGCCGCGGGGAGACCGCGCGCCGCCGGATCGGCGACGGCGCGCAGCACCAGGAACGGCTTGCCGGCCTGCTGCGCTGCGCGCGCGACGTGAATCGACTCAAGATCGACCGCGACGGCGCCATGGCGTGCGTGATGCGCCGCCTTCGCGTGCCGCGTCGCGACGACCGCCTCGAGGCCGAGTAGATCGCCGGTTTCGGCATGCAGCCCCGCTTCGGCGAGCGCGGCGAGCGAGCGGCGATGCAGCGCGCGATCGATGTCCAGCCGTTCGCCGCTTTCGGTCAGCACGACGCGCGGCAACAGCAGCGTTCCGGGCGCCAAGCGCGGCGCCAGGCCGCCGGCAATACCGACGCTGAGCACGGCTTCCGCCGCCGCGACCGCCCGCGCCGCGAGCGCTCGGCCGCGTGCCGCATCGCCGGCCGTCGCAGCCGCCTCGATGCCGAAGCGCCGCGCGAGCCGCACTTCCGATGCGAAGCCGCAGAGCGCCGCCAGGCGCATCACATGCCGTAGGTCGTGCGGCGCGCGCCGTCGCGGCGCAGCGCGCGGTAGCGGGCCAAGGCCCACAGCGGGAAATAGGCGCGATAGCCGTGATAGCGGAGATAGAAGACGCGCGGGAAGCCGACGGCGGTGTACCACGCTTCGTCCCATAAGCCGTGCGGCTGCTGCGTCTTCATCAGATATTCGACACCGCGCGCCACCGCCGGATTGTCGATCTCGCCCGCCGCCATGAGGCCGAGCAGCGCCCAGGCGGTTTGCGAGGCGGTGCTCGTCTTGCCCTCGCCGCGCGGCCGGTCGCGCCAATAGGACGCGCCGTCCTCGCCCCAGCCGCCGTCGGCGCGCTGCTTGGTCACGAGCCATGCCACCGCACGGCGGATCATCGCATCGCTCGGATCGATGCCGGCGACGTTGAGCGCGCACAGCACCGACCACGTGCCATAGATGTAGTTGGTGCCCCAGCGGCCGAACCAGGAGCCGTCCGGAAGCTGAGTGCGGCGCAGATACTCGAGACCACGCGCGAACGCCTCACCCTTGTCGCCGCGCTGCGCCAGCAGCGAGAGGCAGCGCGCGCTCACGTCCTCGGTCGGCGGATCGAGCAGCGCGCCGTGATCGGCGAACGGGATGAAGTTGAGATAATAGTATTCGTTGTCGGCGTCGAACGCCGCCCAGCCGCCGCTGCGGCACTGCATGCCGATGAGCCATTCGCTGGCCCGCGCGACAGCCTCGCGCCATTTGAGCCGGTCGGCGCGGTCGAACGCCATCGCCACGACGGCGGTATCGTCGAGATCCGGATAATCGGCGTTGGCGTATTGGAAGGCCCAGCCACCCGGTCGCACGTCCGGCCGCCACACCGCCCAATCGCCCGGCAGGTCGAGCACCTGACGCGGCGCCAGCCATTCGAGGCCGCGATGCGCCGCCGCCTCATTGTCGCGGCCGCCAGCATCGAGCAGCGCATGGGCCGCCAATGCGGTATCCCACACCGGCGACAGGCATGGCTGACAATACGAGCGCTCCGGCGTGCGGACGACCAGCTTGCGCAGCGCCGACATGGCGATCCGCAGCGCGGGATCGTCCTTCGCGTAGCCGAGGCACTCGAACATCATCACCGAATTGGCGATCGCGGGATAAATCCCGCCAAGGCCGTCGTCGCCGTTGAGGCGCTCGGTCACGAAGCTGACGGCGGCGTCGATCGCGCGCTGTCGCGGGCCCGCCGGCATGTGCGGCTCGGCGAGGCGCAGCACGTCGTCGATGCGGTTGAACAGCCACGCCCAGGGTGAGCCCGAGGCGCGCGGCGGCTGCACCTGCGTGCCGGGCGCGAACAGCTCGTGCACGGTAATGCCGCGCGGATTCTTCGCCCGCGGCTTCAGCGCCATGAGCACCAGCAGCGGTACGATCACGGTGCGCGACCAGTACGACACCTTGCTCAGATGAAACGGGAACCAGCGCGGCAACAGGATGATCTCGACCGGCATCTCCGGCACCGCCGTCCACGGCAATTCGCCGAACAGCGCGAGCTGGATGCGGGTGAAGACGTTGCTGCGCGCCGCACCGCCGCGCGCCAGAACCGCCGCGCGCGCCCGCGCCATATGTGGTGCGTCTGGCGAATCGCCAGCGGCCTTGAGCGCGAAATAGGCCTTTACCGTCGCCGAGAGATCGACGTCGCCGCCGTGGAACAGCGGCCAGCCCCCATGCTCGCCCTGAATGGCCCGCAAATAGACGGCGAAGTCGCGCTGCAGCTCGTCCTCGATCTCGCCGAGGTAATGCTGCAGCAGTATGTATTCGGCCGGGATCGTCGCGTCGGCTTCGAGCTCGTAGCACCAATGGCCGTCGGCGCGCTGGTGCCCGATGAGCGCGGCAGCCGCTTGCTCCACCGCCCGGTCGAGAGCCGAGGGCGGAGCGGCACGCGCGCGGGAGTCAGTCGTGGCGGCGTCGGACATCAGCGACTACGGCGCGGTTCGAATGATCGTGAAAGCGGCGCTACCTTGGACCGACCGTTCCCGCCGCTCAAGGCCTTTTCCACCGCGTCCGTGTGACCGGCACCGAGCAGCGCCGCGGCAGCAAAGCCCGATCGGACGGCGCCTTCGATCGTCGCCGGCAGGCGGGTATCGGTCCAGTCGCCAGCCAGTGCGAAGTTGCGCCAGCGCGTGCGCGCGCCGGGCCGAAGCAAAGCCTGCTCCGGCGTCGCCGCGAAGGTGGCGCGACGCTCGCGCACGATCCGGACCGGCGGCACGGGGTCCGAGGGCATCTCGTAGGCGGCGGCGACGTCGCGCCACAGCGTCGTCGCGAGCTCGTCATCGGCCGCGTCGAGTAACCGGTCGGCGGCGCTGACCGTGATCGATAGCACGCCGGGCTTGCGGAACGCCCATTCCGCCGTGCCGCCGATGATGCCGACGAAGAACGGCGAATCATCCGGCGCGGCGAAACGATAATGGGCATTGAGAATGGCGCAGTATCGATCGGGTGCGACGAGACCGGGCACGAGACGCGATGCCACCGGCGCGGTCACCGCCAATACGACGTCGTCATCATCCGCCAGCGTCTCGCGGCTGCCGTCGAAATCAAGCGCCGTCGCGCGGTCGTCGGAAAACTCGATGCCGCGAAGCCGGGCACCGAAGCGAACCGTGGCGCCCGAGCGGTGCAGCTGCGCGAGCGCCGGATCGACCAGCGTCTCCGACAGGCCTTGGCGCGGCACCAGCGGCGTGCATGCGGCACCGCCGGCGCCGATGCTTTCGGCCAGCACGCGCGCCAGCAACATCGCCGACGCCTGCTCGAGCGGCGTGTTGAGCGCCGCGACTGCCAGCGGTTGCCACAGCCGCTTGAAGATCAGCGTGCCGGGGTCGAGAAGATCGACGACGCGATCGTTCGGCCGCGCGCGGCGCAGGGCGAGCGCCTTCAAATAATCGCCGAGGCGTGTGCCGGGCACCCGCCGGGCCGGCGACGCCATCCACCACGGCACGCGGCCGCGATTGAGCCGCAGCACCCAGCGCTCGCCGCTGGCGCGGTCGAGAAACGGATAGACCGGCACGCCGGGTCCGGTGAGCGTACCCCGCGCGCCGATGGCGTCGATGAAGCTCAGCGCCGACCGATTACCGGCAATCAGCAAATGGTTGCCGTTGTCGATACGGCAACCGAGCATCTGGTCGAAATAGGAGCGCGCGCGGCCACCCGCCTGCGGCGCCGCCTCGTGCAGCGTCACCGCGCGGCCGGCCTCGGCGAGCCGCACGGCGGCGGCGAGGCCCGCCATGCCGGCGCCAACGACGTGAACGCGGCAGCTCATAGCAGGCCGTAGCGCAGCGCGTACCACAGCTTCAATGGCGCCGGCACGCTGACGCGCGCATCGATCCGGCGCCAGCCGCGTTGTTCCAGCCGCGTCAGGACGTCGGCATAGACGGCGGCCATGACAGCCGCCGGCCGCATCGTGCCCCGCGGGCACACCGCCATCGCGCTCTGTGCCTCGGCAAAGCGCTCGCGCGCCATCGCGGCGACGGCATCGCAGACCGGACCGAGATTGGGATGCACGAGCACGGCGGCGGGCTCGCGCGCGGCGATGCCGTTCCTCTCCAGCAGTTCGCGCGGCAGATAGAGCCGACCGCGCGCGCCGTCTTCGGCGAGGTCACGCAGGATGTTGGTGAGCTGCAAGGCGCGGCCGAGCGCATTGGCGACGCGATCGGCCTCGTCGCCGGGCGCGCCGAAGATGCGCGCCGACAGCCGTCCGACGGCGGCGGCGACGCGATCGCAGTAGAGATCAAGCTCAGCGAGCGACGGCGCGCGAATATCGGCGCGCGCGTCCATCTCCATGCCTTCGATGACGCCGACGAAATCCTCACGACGGAGCGCATAGGCGGCCGCGGCTTCGGCTAGGGCGCGCGTCAGCGGATCGCCGGGCTGGCCGGCATAGAACGCGTCGACCGTACGCCGCCAACCGGCCAGCGCCGCCAGCTTGCCGGCAGGCGGATCGTCGCTGTCGGCGATATCGTCGACCGCGCGGCAGAAGGCATAGATCGCGAACATCGCCTCGCGGCGCGGCCGCGGCAAAAAGCGCATCGCCCAATAGAACGAGGTCTTGGCGGCGGCAACCTGCGCCTTGATGTCGGCGCGCTCGCCGGCCGCCGTTTGCGCCAGCGCGTTCACGACCGCCCGCCGCGCACGACGCCGATGAGCGTCGCGAGAACGAAGTCGATCGGGCTGAGCTTGACCCGCATCGCCAGCGGATCGCCGCGCCGCAGCCGCGCCGCGAGGCGCGTTGCGAGCGTGACGATGGCGGCGCATTCGCGGCTGAGGCCGGGGCTCTTCACCGCACCGGGCAAGGCGCGCGCCGTCGCGATCAGCGCGTCAGTGCCATCGAGCAACCGATCGATAACGCGGCGCAGGCCCGGAATCGAGGACGCGGCTCGTAGGTCTTCGACGCGCACACCCTCCGCGTGCAGCCACGGCTCGGGCATGTAGACGCGATCGAGGTGGCGATAGTCCTCGGCGCAATCCTGCAGATGGTTCAGCACCTGGAGTGCATCACACAGCGCGTCGCTGGGCCCCCAGGTCGCGCGGCTCTCGCCATGCAGATCGAGCAGCTGGCGGCCGACCGGCGCGGCGGAATAGCGGCAATAATTCATCAGGTCGTCCCAGTCGCGATAGCGCAGCTTGGTCGCATCCTGCTTGAACGCCGTGAGCACGTCGTGGCAGTGCTGCGCCGTCACGCCGGTGACGCGCAGGCTAGCGCGCATCGCCACCGCCGATGGCGCGTCGTCGGTGCCATCTTTATTGCCAGGTGCGCCGTCGAGCACGGCGCCCATGCGCTCGAGCCGCCGCACCTTCTCCGCTGCCGGCAGGCCGCCGTTGTCGGCGATGTCGTCCGCCTCGCGCGCGAACCGGTAAAAGGCGTGCACGTGCGGGCGCAGATCGCGGCGGATAAGCCACGAGCCGACCGGAAAATTTTCGTCGCGGCGGCCCTTGCCCGAAGGCGTCTCGACCACGCCGCTCACGGCCGGCTGTGCCATGACACCCGCCCCTTCCATTCGCCACCCCGGCCGCGCCAATGCCGCCACGCCGAGACAACCGTCGCCGCCAGATAAACCGTCGCCACCGCCGGCAGCAAGGTCGCGGACAGCACGCTCACGCCATAGAAGCGCAACATTGGTACATAGCTGACGCTCATCGCGACCCACGCGACGAGCGCCAAGACGGTGGCGAACCCGCCGACCGGCAGCACGAAGATCGGCGCCAGGAAGGTCACGCCAAGCGCGACCACGGTGACGAGCAGGTTCAGCACCGAGTAGCCGAGCTGCGCGTAGGCGGTGCGCGCGACCATGTTCCAGATCGTCGCGAGGCTCGGATAGGCGCGCAGGCTCCGCGTCTCACGCGTAAATCCGAGCCAGATGCGGCCGCCGCGCTTCACCGCGCGCGCCAGCGCGCAATCGTCGATCAACTCGCCCTTCACCGCCTCGAAGCCGCCGATGCGCTCGAAAGCCGCGCGCTGCATCAGCACGCAGCCGCCTGCCGCCGCTGCGATGCGCTTGCGCGGATCATTCGACCAGGCGAAGGGATAGACCATGGCGAAGAAATAGACGAACGCCGGAATCATGAAGCGCTCGGCCAACGAGCGGCAGTGGAGCTTGACCATGAGCGAGACGAGGTCGTAACCGGTCGCCACCCGCGCGACCAGCTCGGCGAGGTTGCGCGGGTGATGCGCGATATCGGCATCGGTGAAGAGATAGAGGCCAGGCGCGCCACTGTCGTTGGCCGCGCGCACGCCTTCCGACAGCGCCCAGAGCTTGCCGCTCCAGCCATCCGGCAGCGGCCGCGCCGCAACCACCCGCAGCCGGCCGGCCATGCCCAGCGCCGCCGCTGCGTCACGGGCGATCTGCGCGGTGCCGTCGCTGCTCTGGTCGTCGACCAGCACGATCGAGAACGCGCCCGGATAGTCCTGCTTCAGCAGCGACGTCACCGCCGCGCCGACGGTAGCCGCCTCGTCGCGCGCCGGCACGATTGCGGTGACGCGCGGCCAGTCCTTCGGCGCCGGTGCGAGCTTTGCGATGCGCGGCACCCAGAACAACCCGCGGCCGAGCAGCAGGTAGCTCCAGACCAGGAGCGCCACCAGCGCGAAAAACGGGCCGGCGGTCATCGCGCCATCCCCGCCTGGCGGAACCAGGCAACGGCATCGGCCAAGCCTTCGCGCGCCGGCCGCGGATGATAGCCGAGCTCGCGCTCGGCCTTGGCCGACGAGAAGAACATCTTGTGCCGCGCCATACGCAGCCCCTCGCGGGTCGCGAAGGGCTCGCGCCCGATGAGCCGGCCCAGCGCCTCCTCGATGACCGCCACCGGCCACACGAGCGCGGCCGGCACCTGAATCGTGGGCGGCTTGCGGCCGGCGACGGACGCGATCAGCCGCAGGATCTCGCCCAGGGTCAGATTCTCGCCGCCGAGGATATAGCGCTCGCCGACGCGACCCTTTTCCTCAGCCAACAGATGGCCGCGCGCGACGTCGTCGACGTGCACGATGTTGAGTCCGGTATCGACGTAGGCCGGCATGCGGCCGGAGGCGGCCTCGACGATGATCCGGCCCGTCGGCGTCGGCTTGACGTCGCGCGGCCCGACCGGCGTCGACGGGTTGACGATCACCGCCGGCAGGCTGCGCGTCTGCACGAGGTCGCGCACCGCCGCCTCGGCAAGGAATTTCGACCGCTTGTAATGGCCGACCATGTCGGCGAGCGTGCTCGGCGTGGTCTCGTCGGCGATCTTGCCGTCGGCGCGCCAGCCCAGCGTGGCGACGCTGCTGGTATAGACGACGCGGTCGACGCCCGCCGCGAGCGCCGCCTCCATCAGGCTGCGCGTGCCCTCGACGTTGGCGGCGTACATCGCTTCGGGATCGCGCACCCACAGCCGGTAATCGGCGGCGACGTGATAGAGCGCGCCGCAGCCCTCGATCGCCGCAGCAAGGGACCGCGGCTCGATGAGCGAGCCGAAACGCAGCTCGACGGCGAGGCCTTCGACGTTGCGGCGATCGCTCGACGGGCGCAGCAGCGCGCGAACCTTGCGGCCGGCCGCGAGCAACGCGCGGACGACGGCCGCGCCGACGAAGCCCGACGCGCCGGTGACGAGCACGGGCTTGTCGCTTTGAGGCATGGCGATGTCCGGAGGTTGCTCCTAAACCGCCGCCACGCGGGGCGCGTTCGGTCTGGCGCGGCTGGCGACGAAGCCAACCGCCGCTGCGCGCGCCTCGCGATCGAGCGCGATGACGTCGTCGAGGCCTTTGATCTGCCGGTCGGGCAGCAAATCAAGCGACCGCTCGACGATCTCGGCGATCTCGAGAAAACCGATGCGGCGATCGAGGAAGGCCGCGACCGCGACCTCGTTGGCGGCGTTGAGTACGCAGGGCGCGCCGCCGCCCGCCTCCATGGCCGCCCGCGCCAGGCGCAGCGCCGGAAAGCGCAGCGGATCGGGCGCCTCGAAGGTGAGCCGGGCGAGCTTGGCAAGGTCGAGCCGCGGACTCGGCGCCGGAATGCGCTGCGGCCAGCCGAGCGTATTGGCGATCGGCGTGCGCATGTCGGGCGAGCCGAGCTGCGCCAGAACCGAGCCGTCGGTGTAGTAAACGAGGCCGTGCACCACCGATTGCGGATGCACGACGACCTCGATCTGGCGCGAACTGAGGCCGAAGAGGTGATGCGCCTCGATCACCTCGAGGCCTTTGTTCATCATGGTCGCGGAATCGACCGAGATCTTGGCGCCCATGCGCCAATTGGGATGGGCCACCGCCTGCTCCGGCGTGACGTCGTGCATCGCCTCGCGCAGGCGCTCGCGGAACGGGCCGCCGCTCGCCGTCAGCACGATGCGCTCGATCGCCTTCGCCTGCTCGAACTCGAAGACCTGGAAGATCGCGTTGTGCTCGCTGTCGACGGGCAGCAGCCGCGCGCCATGCCGCGTCGCCTCGGCAGTCACCAGCGCACCGGCGCAGACCAGCACCTCCTTGTTGGCGAGCGCGACCATCGCGCCGCGCCGCACCGCTTCGAGCGTCGGCGCCAAGCCGGCGGCGCCGACGATCGCGGCCATCACCCAGTCGGCCGGCCGCGCAGCGGCCTCGACCACAGCCGCCGGGCCGGCGGCCGCGGCGATGCCGGTGCCGGCCAGCGCTTCCTTGAGCGCGCGATAGTGGCGCTCGTCGGCGACGACGGCGAATTTCGCGTCGAGGCGACGCGCCTGCTCGGCGAGGCGCGCGACATTGCTGCGCGCGACCAGGGCCTCGACGACGTAAGCCTCGCGATCCGCCTCGACCAACTCAACGGTGTTGCAACCGACCGAGCCCGTCGAGCCGAGAATCGTCACGCGCCGCTGCTGCACCGCCATCCTGAATTTCCTCCCAGCCGGGCTTCGCCCGTTATCCACGCCGCTATTTTATTGATAAAGTGGCGCCAGCGCCCGCGTAAAGCTTATTCCGGGCTTTTCTTTTTTTCTTCAAGCACTTGGGCGACGCGGTCGCGGAGGCGGGAAAGCCGCTCGTCGCGGATGCCCAGCGCCTTGAGATGGTCGGCGGTATCGAAAAGATAGGCCGCGCAGGGGCCGAGCGCGCCGCGCGCCCGCGCGATCGACTCGACGATGCGGTCCTCCGGCACGACGCCGGCATAGCGCGGATGCGTGCGGTTGATGAGGAAGGCGATGGCCCAGCCGCGGCCACCCTCCTTGGTGACGATGCGCACCCAGCGTGGGCAATAGGAGCCGGTCACCATCTCGCGCCGCCACAGCAGCTCGAGCTCGGCCTGGGCGATCGGCGCCGCGATGCGGAAAGCAAGACCGCGGCACGCGCCGCCGCGATCGAGGCCCAGGATCAATCCCGGCGCCGCGGCGCTGCCGCGTCCGAGATGCGTCCACAGGCAGAAGCTGCGGTGATAGCCGTGCACCGTCGCCACCCGCTTGTCGACGAAGTGGATCATCGGGTTCCAGATCAGCGAGCCGTAGGCGAACAGCCAAACGTCGCCACCGGCTTCCGGATGCTTGGCGAGAATCGTCGCCACCGACGCACAATGCTCCGCGTCGGGAATGACGCGCACCGACGGATCGAGCTGCTCGAGCAGACGGCGCAATTCGCCGCTTTGCACGGACTCGCGCGTAAGCTTGTGCGTGCAGTTCTTGTCGTCCGATGGCGGATCGCCAGCCATGACGAACCATATAGCAAAGGCGACCGGGGCTCGGAACGGCGCCCCATGCAGGGCTGGCACGCGCCCGAGTCGGGCGCGCTTGACAGGCCGCCACGGCCCGCCCGAGGCTCGGTTTCCGGGCCAAAACGGAGGCGTGATGGTGGACGTGAGGCTTGAGCGCGCGGGCGAAGTCGCGGTCATCGAGATCGAAAATTCGCCGGTCAATGCGCTGAGCCATGCGGTTCGCGCGGCGCTCGCCGCGCGCATCGCCGAGGCAATGGCGGATACCGCGATCAAGGCGGCCGTCATCGCCTGCGCCGGCCGTACCTTCGTCGCCGGCGCCGACATCAACGAACTCGGCAAGCCCCGGCAGCCGCCGCTGACGGTCGACATCACGGCGCAACTCGACAGCTGCACCAAGCCGGTGCTGGCGGCGATTCACGGCACCGCGCTGGGCGGCGGGCTCGAGCTCGCCCTCGCCTGCCATTGGCGCGTCGCGGCGCCCGACGCGCGCTTAGGCCTGCCGGAGGTCAAGCTCGGCATCATTCCCGGCGCCGGCGGCACGCAGCGGCTGCCGCGCGCCATCGGCGCCAAGGCCGCGCTCGACATGATCACCAGCGGCGAGATGATTGGCGCGCCGGCGGCGCTCGAAGCCGGCCTCGTCGACGAATTGGCGACACGCACCGACGTGCGTGAAGCCGCCATCGCGCTCGCGCGCCGCATCGTTGCCGAGAAGCGGCCGATCAAACGGCTGCGCGACCGCGCCGTCGAGCCGGTGCCGTCGGAGCTGTTCGTGCGCGCCCGCACCGAGGTCGCGCGCCGCCAACGCGGCTTCGAGGCGCCGCTCAAGGCGGTCGATGCGGTCGCGGCCGCGATGATGCGCTTCGACGATGGACTCAAACGCGAGCAGGCGATCTTCGCCGAGCTGCAGCGCGGCCCGCAATTTGGCACGCTGCGCCACGTTTTCTTCGCCGAGCGCGAGGCCGCGAAGATTCCAGATTTACCGGCCGACCTGCCGCCGCGCGAGATCGCGCAGGTCGCGGTGATCGGCGCCGGCACGATGGGCGGCGGCATCGCGCTGTGCTTCGCCGATGTCGGCATGCCGGTGACGCTGATCGATACCGAGACGGCCGCGCTCGAGCGCGGGCTCGCGGCGCTGCGGCGCAATTTCGAGGCGAGCGCGCGGCGGCGGAACCTGTCGGCGGCCGAGCTCGACAAGCGACTGGGGCTGATCAAGCCGTCGCTGCGGCTCGTCGACGCGGCCGCCGCCGATCTCGTCATCGAAGCGGTGTTCGAGGATTTGGCGCTCAAGCAGAGCATCTTCGGCAAGCTCGACGGCATCGCCAAGCCCGGCTCGATCCTCGCCACCAACACCTCATACCAGGACGTCGACGTCATCGCGGCAGCGACCAAGCGGCCGGCGGACGTCCTCGGCCTGCATTTCTTCAGCCCGGCGCATGTCATGCGGCTGGTCGAGGTGGTGCGCGCCAAGGAAACAGCGCCCGCGGTGCTCGCCGCGTCGCTTGCGCTGATGCGCAAGCTGCGCAAGCTGCCGGTGGTGGTCGGCGCGGCGCCCGGCTTCGCCGGCAACCGCATGCTGTTCGAGCGCTCGCGCGAGGCCGACCGGCTATTGCGCGACGGCGCCGCGCCGCAGGACATCGACCGCGCGATGGTCGATTTCGGCTTCCCGATGGGGCCCTTTGCCGCTGCCGATCTCGCCGGCCTCGACGTGTCGTGGCGCATGCGCAAGGCACTCGGGATTTCGTTCCCGGTCGCGGATGCCTTGTGCGAGGCCGGCCGCTTCGGCCAGAAGACTGGCAAGGGCTATTACCGGTACGACGGCGGCAGCCGCGAGGGTTCGGCCGATCCCGAAGCCGACCGGATCGTCGCCGGGGTGCGCGAACGGCTCGGCATCACCGCGCGGCCGATCGCCGCCGGCGCCATCGTCGAGCGGCTGATCTATCCGATGGTCAACCAGGCCGCGCGGCTCATCGAATCCGGCGTCGCCCTTCGGCCGGGCGACGTCGATCTGATCTGGATCAACGGCTACGGCTTTCCCGCTTGGCGCGGTGGACCGATGTTCTACGCCGACCAGATCGGCCTCGAGAACGTGCGCGACTGGCTCGATCATCTCGCGCGCGAGCTCGGTGAACCGGCGCTGGTGCCAGCGCCGCTGATCGAGCGCCGGATCAAAGAGGGTCGCGGGTTTTACGGCTAGCGCTTGCCGGTATACGCCACGCGCCAGAGCGTGCCCGAGCCGTCGTCGCTGAAGATCAGCGCGCCGTCCTGCGCCACGGTGACGCCGACCGGCCGGCCCCAGACGGCGCCGTTCGGCAACAGGAATCCCGTGACGAAGTCCTCGTATTCGCCGGTCGGCGCGCCGTCCTTCATGCGCGCGCGGACGATCTTGTAGCCGGTGCGTGTCGCCCGGTTCCACGAGCCGTGCAACGCGACGAAGACGTCGCCCTTGTAGGCAGCGGGAAACTGATTGCCCTCGTAGACCGCGAGACCGAGCGGCGCCGAATGCGGCTGGAACAGCAGGTCGGGCTTGACCACCGACGACGCGAGCTCCGGATGCGCGCCGCGGTGCTCCGGATCGGGATGGGCGCCGATGTAGTACCACGGCCAGCCGTAGAAGCCACCGCGCTTGACGCGCGTCAGGTAATCGGGCGGCAGGTCGTCGCCAAGACCGTCGCGTTCGTTGACCACGGCGATAAGCGCGTGCGAGGCCGGATCGAAGGCGATGTCCGAGGCGTTGCGCAGGCCGGAGGCGTAGATTTGCTTATGGCCGCCGTCGGGATCGAATTCGAGGATGTCGGCGCGGTCGGCCTCGAGCGCCATGCCGCCTTCGGCGTCGTTGCTGGCGGACCCGACACTGACCAGCAGATGCTTGCCGTCGGACGCGACGACGAGCGCGCGCGTCCAGTGGTTGCCACTGGCCGGCAACTCGCGCACGACGATTTCCGGTTTCCCGCTCGCATGCATGTCGCCGCTGCGATAGGGAAAGCGCACCAGCGAGCTCTGGTTGGCGACATAGACGTAATGCGGGTCCGGACCCGGCGGATAGAAGGCGATGCCGAACGGCCGGTCGAGATCGCCGGCGAAGACTTCGTGCTGGCTCGCCTGCGCCGCGCCGGCGGGCGCGCGCACCACGCTGACGCGGCCGGCCGCGCTCTCGGCGACGAAGATGTCGCCGTTCGGCGCCGTGGCCAAAAACCGCGGCCGGACGAGCCCCGTCAGATAGGCGCTGACGGTGAAGCCGGGCGGCGCCGCGAGCTTCGCATCGGCCGGTTGCCGCACCAGGCGCGGCGGATTCGCCACCGGCGGCGTCGCGTAAGGCGGCGGCAAATCGGGCGAGACGCGGTGGACTTCGCCGGGCCGGTCCGCCTGCGCTCGCGCCGCCGTCGTGCTGCCGGCGAGAGCGGCGATGGTCAGCAGCGCAACTCCAGCGCCGAGCTTGCCCGCTTTCAACACGATCGTGCCCCTTTTTGCCATCAGCCCCGCGAAAGCGGGGGCCCAGGGCTAACGCTCGTCGCCCGCCCCTGGGTTCCCGCTTGCGCGGGAACGACCGGGGTTTTTAGTCGTGGCCGACCGAAGCGCGCGCTCGGTCAAATCTTGAACGCCTCGAAGGTTTCGGGTGCGAACAGCTCCTCGGGCGTGAGCCGCCGCTGCGACAATCCTTGCTCGTGGTGGTAGCGCAGGAAAGTGTCGAGCGTGTGGCGATTGGCTGCGAGACCGTAGGGCCACCATTCCTTGCCCATGACGCGCTTGGTCTCCTCGAGATGCGCGCTCTGCCACGGCAGCATGGTCTTCTGCGATGCGATCATCTCGAGATCGGCGTAGGTGCGCCGCTGCGCCTCGACGAAGGTTTTCATCAGCGAGACCGCGATCCAGCGGTTGGTCTCGTAGAGATCGCGGCGCAAGGCGATGACATGCATGATCGGGAAGATCTTGGTCTTCCGGAAATAGGCCTGCTCGACCTCGACGTAGTTCGGAAACAGCCGCTTCACCTTGTCGGGCTCGGTATGGAGGGTCGACGGCAGGCGCGGCGCATAGATCGCGTCGATCTCGCCGTCGGCGATCATGCGCGACAGCGTCTGCGTCGGACCGATCGGCTGGACCTTGAACTTCGCCGGCAGGTTCAGCTTCAGCTTCTCCTCGCGGCCGGGCTCTTCCTCGCCGCCGGTGAAATAGGTCGGGCTCGCGCAGTCGACGCCGTATTCGTCCTGCAGGATGCCCTTCATCCAGACGATGGCGGTGAGCTGGTATTCCGGATTGCCGACGCGCTTGCCGGCGAGATCCTTCGGCTCGCGGATGCCGCTCTTGGCAGAAATCGCGAAGCAGGAATGGCGGAACATGCGCGAGGGAAAGACCGGAATGGCGATGAAGTCCTTGCGCTCCTTCATCAGCGAGACGCAATAGGACGACAGCGACAGCTCGGCGGCGTCGAACTCGCGGTGGCGCAACATACGCCAGAAGGTTTCCTCGACGACCAAAGGCAGGACGTCGAGATCGATGCCTTCGGCGCGCACCGTGCCGTCGGCCAGCGCCTTGACGCGATCGTAGTCCCAGCAGGCGAGCGTCATCCGCAACTTCGACATGCGTTTTCGTGCCCCCGGAAGAAAATCGGCGCGTTCCGTTCGGCGCGCCTAGCCCCTATCATAGCGGCCCTTGGCTCGAAAACGGGAGGGAGATTCGAATGAGCAACGTTACGCTGGCGCAGGCCTCGATCATCGTCGACAAGGCGCTGGAGCATGCCCGCGCACAGAAGTTCAAGCCGCTCGGCGTCGTGGTGCTGGATTCCGGCGGCCACGTGGTTGCCTTCAAGCGCGAGGACAAGACGTCGATCATGCGGTTCGAGATCGCGTTCGGCAAAGCCTATGGCTGCCTCGGCATGGGCTTCGGCGGGCGCGAGTTCGCGCGCCGCGTGCCGATCGCGCCGCATTTCATCCAGGCGCTGACGGCAGTGTTCGACGGCCGCGTCGTGCCGGTTCCGGGCGGCGTCCTGATCCGCGACGGCGCGGGCGAGATCATGGGCGCGGTCGGCATCAGCGGCGATATCTCGGAGAACGACGAGGCATGCGCCGTCGCCGGCATCAAGGCCGCGGGGCTCACCCCGGACACCGGCGATCCCGCATGATGGCCGCCACCGTGGCGACATGAACGAGGTTCTGCCCTTCCCGCTGCCGCCCCGCGTGCCGCCGGTCGAGCCCGAGCTGCTGGCGTCGGCGGTCTTCGTCTTCGGCGAGTATCTCGACCGCGTGCGCGCCGACATGCCACCGGCGGACGAGACCGCCGAAGCCGACGAGGAGGCGAAGGCGCCCGAGCCCGAGATCGACACCAAGGCGGTGCTCGACCTCTTCGCCGAAGAGATCGGCACCAGCGTGCCGGTGACGCTCGCGCTGTTCCTGCGCGTCACCGCGCTGTTCCGGATGCTGGCGCAGAGCCCGTCGCTGGCACGGTTCGCGCTCGAACCCGATGAACCCGGCACTGTGCTGTCGACAAACGCGCTGCTGGCGGCGGCGCGGCTCGACCTGCCGGTGAAGCGCGAGGGAAAGGACGGCGCCGCCGATTTCGATCCGCGCGCATTCCGCGCGGCGCTGACGCGGGAATAGGCAGAAGGCGGGATACGTGCGGCCGTTTTTCTGTCATGGTGGAATCGCCGCCGAACAGGGGGTTTCGTGAAAGCTAATTTCAAGCATGCTGCCGCGCTCGTCGGCGGCATCGTCATCGGCGGGGCCGTCCTGCTGACCGGCACGCCGGCATCTGCCGGCAACAGGGAAGCGGTTCTGGCCGCGAATGCCGGATTCTACGCCGCACTCAACAAGATGTTCACGGGCGACATCGTCCCGATGACGGCGGTCTGGTCGCACGCCGATGACGTGACCTATATGGGTCCCACCGGAGGGCTGGAGCGCGGCTGGAGCACGGTCCTCAAGGACTGGGAAAGCCAAGCGGCGATGAAACTCGGCGGCCGGGTCGAACCAGCGGAAATGCAAGTGATCGTCGGCCAGGATGTCGCGGCCGTGACCGATTACGAAGTGGGCGAAAACACCAACGCCAACGGCAAAGTCGAGCGCGTGAAGCTCAGGGCCACCAACATATTCCGCAAGGAAGGCGGCCAGTGGAAGATGGTCGTCCATCAAACCGACAAGCTGCCTTATCTGGCCAAATAACGGAGCATCGCCATGTTATCGGAAAAGCAGCAGCGCATGGTGGCGCTGTTCGAGCGGCACGTCGGCGCGGAAATGGCGGGCGATCTCGACACCACCATGGCGACGATGAGCGACGATCCGCATCTCAACCACGTTCCGACCATGGCGGGCGGCGTCGGCCGTGACGGGGTCCGCGCCTTCTATCGCGACCATCTTG
>Ga0307374_10002161_pt1 | contig 35422 bp, 29 predicted proteins | sample OX3MG_FD_202532 | JGI IMG/M metagenome (GOLD analysis project Ga0307374, IMG submission 202532) | Soil microbial communities from Risofladan, Vaasa, Finland - OX-3 | ecosystem: Environmental > Terrestrial > Soil > Coastal area > Acid sulfate soil | place: Finland: Risofladan, Vaasa | collected... | reverse complement strand
TTCGGGCTTGTGATAGGCGATCACACGCGGCAGAGCCCCGGGCGTGCGGCCGAGGACCACAGGTTTGCCGTCGACCTCGATGACATCGGAAGGCGCGGCCTTATCCCCCAGTCCCGCAGGCCTCCCCGCGACCGTCACGCGGCCAGCCGCGATCCAGGTCTCGATCTGCCGGCGCGACCCGAGGCCAGCCTCGGCGAGAAGCTTCTGCAGTCGCTCGGTGGGGATGCCGGAACGTGGGGGTGAAGTCCGCTCGACCCCCGCCCCCCCAGCGGAACGCGGGGGTGAGAACCGCTCGACCCCCACCCCCCCTTTAGGCGGCGCGGGCAGCCGCCGACTCGGCGCTTGCGCCGGAGGCGTCCGGCGCGCCGGTCTGCGCAGCGGGCTCTGGGGGCGTTTGGGCGGGCGTTTCTTGGGTCGTGGCGGGTTCAAGCTGCAAAGTCCTTGCGATTTCCTCGAGCGCCGGCAACTCCTCCAGCGAGCGCAGGCCTAGGTCATCGAGGAACCTCCTGGTGGTGGCGTAAAGTGCCGGGCGCCCGGGCGTGTCGCGGTGACCGACGGCATCGATCCAGCCGCGATTTTCCAGCGTCTGGATGATCTGGGCCGACACCGCAACGCCGCGGATATCCTCGATGTCGCCGCGCGTCACCGGCTGGCGATACGCGATGATCGCCAGCGTCTCCATCACCGCGCGCGAATAGCGCGGCGGGCGCTCAGGATTGAGGCGGTCGACGAAGGGCTGGAACTCCGGCCGCGTCTGGAAGCGCCAGCCGCTGGCCAGATTGACCAGCTCCACCGCGCGGCCGCTCCATTCCTCGCGCAGCTCGCCGAGCAGGCGGCGCAGCGTGTCGGTGCCGATCTCCTCGTCGAACAGGCGCTTCAGGTCGGCGAGCGACAGCGGTTCCGGGGACGCGAGCAGCGCCGCCTCGATGACGCGCCGCGCTTCAGTGGGATTCAGCATGGGCCAATTTTACGTAGATCGGCGCGAAACATTCGGCCTGAGTGATCTCGATCAGGCTCTCGCGGCCGAGCTCGAGCAGCGCGAGCAGCGTCACCACCAGCACCGGAACGCCGTGCTGCGGCTCGAACAGCTCGGAGAACTGGGCAATCCGCTGCTCCCGCAGGCGGCGCAGGATCCGGCTCATGTGCTCGCGCACCGAGAGCTCCTCGCGCGTCACGCGGTGGTGCGCCGCCAGCCGCGCTCGGCCGAGCAGTGCGCGCCAGGCTTCCGCCAGATCCTGGGCGTCGACCTCCGGCAGGCGCTCGGTGACGGTCTTCTCGATCCACACCGAGATTGCAACCACGTCGCGCCCGACCTGCGGCAGCTCATCGAGCCTGTGCGCCGCTTGCTTGATCTGCTCGTACTCGAGCAGGCGACGCACCAGCTCGGCACGCGGGTCCCGCTCCTCCTCTTGGAGCGCGGGCGGTCGCGGCAGGAGCATGCGTGACTTGATTGCCATCAGCATCGCCGCCATGACCAGATATTCGGCGGCCAGCTCGAGGTTCTTCTTGCGCATCATCTCGACGTATTCCAGGTACTGGCGCGTGAGCGGCGCCATCGCAATGTCGAGGATATCGAGGTTCTGCCTGCGGATCAGGTACAGCAGCAGATCGAGAGGCCCCTCGAATGCGTCGAGGATCACCTCGAGCGCGTCCGGCGGGATGTACAGATCCTGCGGCAGCTCGATCAGCGGCTCGCCGTAGAGCCGTGCCACCGGCGCCAGGGTCTCGGTCATGTGCGCTGTCTCGCCACCCATGGTATGCGCTTGCACCGGCGCTGCGCGCACCGCGCGCGGCGAGGCCGCTCAGCCATATGTAAGACCCATCGCCTCACGCACGTCGCGCATCGTCTCGGCAGCCAGGTTCCGCGCCTTGTCGCAGCCGTCGGCGATGATGCTCTTCACCAGTGTCGGATCGTCGAGATAGACCTGCGCCCGCTCACGCATCGGCGCCAGTTCGGCGAGCACCGCATCGATCAACGGCTGCTTGCATTCGAGGCAGCCGATTGCTGCGCTGGTGCAGCCTTTCGACACCCAGTCGCGCCGTGCCTCGTCGGAGTACACCAGGTGCAGCTGCCAGACCGGGCAGAGCTCTGGGTTGCCCGGGTCGTCACGCTTGATCCGCGCCGGGTCGGTCGGCATGGTACGAACCTTCTTCGCCACCGATTCCGGCTCCTCGCGCAGCCCGATCGCGTTGCCGTATGACTTGGACATCTTCTGCCCGTCCAGTCCCGGCATGCGCGAGGCGTCGGTAAGCAGCGCCTCGGGCTCGACCAGGATCTTCTTGCCGCTGCCCTCGAGCCAACCGTACAGCCGCTCGCGGTCGCCGCGGGACAGGTTCTGCTGCTCCTCGAGCAGCGCCTGTGCCCGCAGCAGCGCCTCCGCGTCGCCCTGCTCCAGGAATTTGGTGCGCAGGTCGTTGAACAGGCGGGCCTTCTTGGAGCCCATCTTCTTCACGGCCGCCTTGGCCTTGTCCTCGAAGCCGGGCTCGCGGCCATAGAGATGGTTGAAGCGACGCGCGATCTCGCGCGTGAACTCGACGTGCGGCACCTGATCGGCGCCGACCGGGACGTACCTCGCGCGGTAGATCAGTATGTCGGCCGACTGCAGCAGCGGATAGCCCAGGAAGCCGTAGGTCGACAGATCGCGGTCGGAGAGTTTTTCCTGTTGATCCTTGTAGGTGGGCACGCGTTCCAGCCAGCCGAGCGGCGTCATCATTGACAGCAGCAGGTGCAGCTCCGCGTGCTCGGGAATATGCGACTGGATGAACAGCACAGCCTGGTTCGGGTCGATGCCCGAGGCGAGCCAGTCTACGACCATGTCCCAAGCGTTCTTCTCCACCTCGCGCGGAGTCTCGTAGTCGGTGGTCAGGGCGTGCCAGTCGGCCACGAAGAACAGGCAGGGGTATTCGGACTGCAGCTTCACCCAGTTCTTCAGCACACCGTGAAAGTGCCCCAGGTGCAGGGCGCCGGTCGGTCGCATGCCGGACAGGACGCGGGTTTCGTACATGGCGCTCGGACCCTTACAGAGAGACGACGTGGCGGATAATCATGACCGACACATCCACCAGCGGACCCAGCACCACGCCCAGCACGTTCGTGACCAGCAGCAGGATGAGCAGCGGCAGCCCCCAGCGCTCGAGCTTCGCGTAGCGCCAGGCCGCGCGCTGAGGCAGCAGGCTCGCCAGGATGCGGCCGCCGTCGAGCGGCAGGATCGGCAGCAGGTTCAGGAACATGAATACCAGGTTCACCACCAGCCCCGCCTTCGCCATCTCCGCCATCGGCAGCGTAAAGAAATTGAGCGGCAGCACGATCGCCAGCTTGAGCAGCAGCGCCCAGCCGAGCGCCATGCACAGGTTCGACGCCGGGCCCGCCGCCGCGACCCAGAGCATGTGTTGCTTCGGGCGGCGCAACGCGGAGTAGTTCACCGGCACCGGCTTGGCCCAGCCGAACAGGAACCGGCCGCCGGAGACGACCAGGATGAGCAGCGGCACCACGATCGTTCCGACCAGATCGATGTGGCGCACGGGATTCAGGCTGATGCGCCCCTGCGCGTAAGCGGTCATGTCGCCGAAGTGCCGCGCCACGTAGCCGTGCGCGGCTTCGTGCAGGGTGATGGCGAAGAGCACCGGGAGGGCGTAAATGGCAATGGTTTGAATGAGTTGATGTATGTCCATCGCCCGGAAAATCGTAAAGCGTGCAATTTTAGCAGACGTCCCGAGCGACGATCGCGCTCGCGCTCAGGATGTCGCCGGATAGCCGAACGGCACGAGCGAACCGCGCCCTTTGCGCACCACCAGCGGCTCGCCGGCGGTCAGGTCGATCACCGTCGTCGGATGCACGCCGCAGGAGCCGGAGTCGATGATCAGGTCGAGAGCGTGCTCGACGCGCGCGCGGATCTCTTCGGCATCGGACAGCGGGGCCGGGTCGCCGGGAAGAATCAGCGTCGCCGACAGCATCGGCTCGTTGAGCTCGACCAGCAGCGCGTGCGCCACCGCGTGCTCCGGCACGCGCACTCCGATCGTCTTGCGACGTGGGTGCAGCAGGCGGCGCGGCACTTCGCGCGTCGCGCGCAGGATGAAGGTGTAGCTGCCCGGCGTGGCGGCCTTCAGCAGCCGGTACTGAACGTTGTCGACGATGGCATAGGTCGCAATCTCGGACAGGTCGCGGCACATCAGCGTGAGTTGGTGCTTTTCGTCCACCCCGCGCACGCGCCGCAGCCGCTCCAGCGCCTTGGCGTCGCCCAGTTGACAGCCGAGCGCGTAGCACGAGTCGGTCGGGTAGGCGATCAAGCCGCCCTGGCGCACGATCTGCGCCGCCTGCCGGACGAGTCGCGGCTGCGGGTGGGTGGCATGGATGGCGAAGTACTGGGCCACTGGACTACAGGGCCCAATGCTGCCACAGCGGGCGCGACCGCGGCCCGAGCGCCGGCGGGCCGCCCAGCTCGGCGCCCTCGCCCGGGGCGTGGAAGTCGGAGCCACGCGAAGCGGCCAGACCATAGTGGAGAGCCAGCGAGGCGAACCGGCTGCGCTGATCGGTCGAATGGCTGCCTGCATTGACCTCGATGCCCTCCCCGCCCGCAACACGGAACTGGCCGAGCAGATCGTGCAGCGCGCCGGCACTCAAGGCGTAGCGCCCGGGATGCGCGAGCACTGCCTGTCCGCCCGCGACGCGGATCCAGCGCACCGCATCCGTCAGCGCAGCCCACTGGTGTGCCACGTAACCCGGCTTGCCCGGCACCAGATAGTGGCGAAACGCCGCCTTCGCGTCCGCGACCACGCCGCTCGCGACGAGATGGCGCGCGAAGTGCAAGCGCCCCACGCTCGCCGGATTTACCGCGTAGCCCAGCGCACCTTCCAGGCTGTCGCGGATTCCGGCGGCAGTCAGCGCGCTCGCCATGCGCTGCGCACGCTCCAGACGCCCACCCCGCAGCGCCGCGAGCGCTGCGACCAGCCCGGGATGTCGCCGATCGACGCGCAGCCCGAGCACGTGCACGCTCTGCCCGCGCCAGGTGACGGAGATCTCAACTCCGTCGACCAGCCCGATGCCGACGGCGTGCGCCGCCTCGTGCGCCTCGGCGAGACCGTCGAGCTGATCGTGGTCAGTCAACGCCAGCACGTCGACGCCTCGCTCGGCGGCGCGGCGCACGAGAGCGGCGGGCGCGAGCGCGCCGTCGGAGGCGGTGGAATGGCAGTGCAGATCAACGTTCATGCCGGGCCGCGCAGGAATGCCTCGATCAGGCGCGCCACTTCCTCCGGCTGGTCGTGATGCAGCATGTGTCCCGCGCCTTGCACCGTGACGTGGCGCAGGCTGCGGAAGGCGGCGCGCCGCTGCGCATATTCCTCGGTGTCGATCCCCATGCGCCGGAGCGTATCCGATTCGCTTGCGTCGACCCACAGCACGGACGCGCCGACCTGCTGCCAGATTGCGCGCGCCTCCTCGTACCGGTAGAGCACGGGGTTCACGATCTTGTGCGCCGGATCGCCGCGCAGCACCACGCTGCCGTCATCCGCGGGGCGCCCCCAATGCTGCGCCAGAAACTCGGCGCGATCGCGCCGCAGGCGCGGATTGTCCTGCTGCAGGCGATCGGCGAGCGCGGCAAAGCTTGCGTAAGGCCGCAGCCGCGGCCGCGTGCGCAGTTCATCCAGCCAGCGCGCGTAGCGCTTGGGGGCCTGCTCGGGGGACGTCGCCGACATGCCGAAGCCCTCGAGGTTGACCAGCCGCGCGACCCGCTGCGGCCGCACCCCGGCGTAGAGCGCCGCGACGTTGCCCCCCAGGCTGTGTCCGACCAGGTCGAGCGGGGCATCGGGCTGGATGCGCTCGAGCAACGCGTCGAGGTCGGCCACGTAATCGGGGAACCAGTAGCAGTCCGCGGGGCCCCAGTCGGTCAGGCCGTAGCCGCGCCAGTCCAGCGCGTAGACGTCCCATTGCGGCGCCAAGGCGTCGACGAGGAACTGGAACGAGGCCGAGACGTCCATCCAGCCGTGCAGCAGCACCATGCGCTGCGCGGCCCCGCCGCGCCAATGGCGCACGTGGTAGCGCAGGCCGCGGATCTCGTAGAACAGGGACTCGCTGGGACGCATGGCCGCTGGTGGCAAAAAGGGCGATGTTAGCAAGCGCGCGGAACCTGCCGGGCTCAGCGAAAGCGGAAATCCACTTCCGGGCGCCGACCATCGACCAGGTCCGCGAGCGCCTTGGCCGAGCCGCATGCGAGCGTCCATCCGAGCGTGCCGTGGCCGGTGTTGAGAAACAAGTTGGACAGGCGCGTACGCCCGATCACGGGCACGTTGCTCGGGGTCGCCGGCCGCAGACCGGCCCAATGCTCCACGCCATCGACCGCGGCGAACGCCGGAAACAGGCGCCGAACGCGCTGCAGGATAGCCGCGCCGCGCACCGGATTGAGGCTGGGGTCGTAGCCCGCCAGCTCGGCGGTGCCGGCCGCGCGCAACCGGTCGCCCAGCCGCGAAATCACGATCTTGCACTCCTCGTCGGTCAGGCTTACCGAGGGAGCGGCCGCGGCGCGCGTGCCGAGCGGCAACGTGATCGAGTAGCCCTTGAGCGGATAGATCGGAACGCGAATGCCCAGCGGCGCAAGCACCCGCCTGCTATAGCTGCCCAGCGACACGACATAGGCCTCGGCAACCAGGCGCTGCGTGCCGCCGACCAGCCGCAGGCCTGCGACGCACCCGCCCGCGGTCTCGATCGCCTCGAGCGTCGTTTGGTACATGAACTTCACGCCGCCCTCGCCCGCCAGGCGGGCGAGGCGCTGGGTGAACTTGAAGGCGTCCCCGGATTCATCCTGCGGCGTGTAGACGCCGCCGACGATGGCGACCTCGGAATCCTTCAGCGCCGGCTCGATCGCCAGACATTCGGCCGCGGACTTGAGCTCGCGCTCGATGCCCAGCGCCCGCATCGCTTGAGCGTGGACCGCGAGCGCCTCGAAGTCTCGTTGCCCGGTGCAAAAGTGCAGAATGCCGCGCGTGAGCAGGTCGTACTCCAGCCTCGTCTCGGCACGCAGCGCGAGCAGGCATTGCCGGCTGTAGAGCGCCAGGGCGGCGAGCTCGCGCACGTTACGCTCGAAGCGCCCCGGCAGGCACTCGATCAAAAAGCGCAGCCCCCAGGCCCACTGCGCCCAATCCGCACGCGGCCGGAACAGCAATGGCGCATCCTCGCGCCCCAGCCAGCGCAGCACTCGCGGCACGACCGCCGGGCTCGCCCATGGCTCCGCGTGGCCCGCTGAAATCTGGCCGCCATTGGCATACGAGGTTTCCAGCCCGGCCTGCTCCCGGCGCTCCACCACCGTGACCTCATGGCCGGCACGCGCCAGATACCAGGCGCTTGCCACCCCCACCACACCGGCTCCGAGCACGACGACCTTCATTGCGCGCGGCTCGCAATCACAGCCTCGCCGCCGCGCGGGCTATCATAGCGGTCCGCTCGAACCTGACCTCCTGCACGCCGATGCCCCTGTTCTCGATCGGAGAGCGCCGCCCGGATCTGCGCGGCGCGCACCACTACGTCGCTCACGACGCCACGCTCGTCGGCTCGATCGTCCTCGAAGACGACGTGAGCATCTGGTTCAAGGTGGTGATTCGGGCGGAAAACGATCAGGTTCACGTCGGCGCTGGCAGCAACGTCCAGGATGGCTCGGTCCTGCACGTGGACCCGGGCTATCCGATGACGCTCGGGCGGTTGGTAACGGTCGGCCACAAGGTGATGCTGCACGGTTGCACGGTCGGCGACGGCAGCCTGATCGGCATCAACAGCGTGGTGATGAACGGCGCGCGCATCGGCAAGGGCTCGCTGATCGGCGCCAACACGCTGATCCCGGAGGGCAAGGAAATCCCCGAGGGCGTTCTGGTGCTGGGCTCGCCCGGCAAGGTCGCGCGCGAGCTGACAAAGGAAGAGCAGGATCGACTGCTCAAGATCGCGCACGGCTACGTCGAGCGCTCCAAGTGGTACAGGAAGGAATTCAGGGAAGTGGCGCTTCCCGCTTCGGCCCGGTAATCGGCGCCTACTTCGGCGCCATGCGGATGGCGCCATCCAGCCGGATCACCTCTGCATTCAGCATCTCGTTCTCGACGATGCTCTTCACCAGCTGCGCGTACTCCGCCGGCCGGCCGAGACGCGGCGGGAACGGAACCATCCTGCCGAGGGACTCCCGCGCCTCCTGCGGCAGGCCGAGCAGCATCGGGGTCTCGAAAATGCCGGGCGCGATGGTGCACACGCGAATGCCGTTGCGCGACAGGTCGCGCGCGATCGGCAGCGTCATGCCCACGACGCCGCCCTTCGACGCCGAATAGGCTGCCTGGCCGATCTGCCCGTCGAACGCCGCGACCGAGGCCGTGTTCACGATCACGCCGCGCTCTCCGGCTGCGTTCGGCCCTGCCTGCGCCATGGCATCGGCGGCCAGCCGGATCATGTTGAAGGTGCCGATCAGGTTGACGGTCACGACGCGCGCAAAGCGCGCCAGGTCGTGCGGCCCTTCCTTGGCGATCGTCTTCTCCGCGATGGCGATCCCGGCGCAGTTCACCAGCACGTGCACGCCACCGAATTCCCTCACCGCGAACGCGACCGCCGCGCGACCATCGGCTTCCGAGGTGACGTCGGTCCTGACGAAACGCGCATTGCTACCGAGCTCCTTGGCGAGCTTTTCACCCGCTTCCGTCTGCATGTCCGCAATCACCGCTTTGCCGCCGCCTTCTATGGCCATGCGCACGGCGGCCGCACCCAGCCCGGAGGCGCCGCCGGTGACGAGGAAAACGCTGCTTTTGACCTGCATGAGGACTCCGTCGCAGTCGAACGAGCGCGGCCTGCAACCACCGGCTGCGCAAAGGAGCGGATGCTAAACGCTTCGCTCCCGCCGCCGCAACTGCGACGCGCCGGCCCAACGCGACCGTGTGCGCATTCAAGTACATAGCGGAATACTGTTGAGCCGGTACCGTCAAATGGGGGACAATGGGACGTTTTTGAACGGCTGTTCTAAAAATTCGTGGACGCCACCTCCTCCGCCTTGCGCCTCGCCTACGACCTTGCATTCGCCGATCTCTACGATCGCGAAGGGCTGCTGCGGCTGGATGCGGCGTTCCTCGCGTTCGTCGGCGAAGCCGATGCCGCCCTGTGCCAGAGGCTGGAGGCGGCGCGCGCCGCCCCCGAGGGTATCGCCGCCAAGGACGAGTCCGAGTTGCTGATTGCGCTCGCGCCGCATCTGGACGACTTCATCGCCCGGCTGTTCGGGATCGAAGCACAGGTCCAGGCGCTCGCGGCGCGGCACCATGAGCTCGCCCCGCTCTATTCAGTGAAGCGCCTGTTCGTGCAGCGCCGTGCGCTGCACAAGGTGAAGCCCGAAGAAGCGGCCGCCGTCGACGGCGAGGCGGCGGCAAGGCAACTCGGCGAGCTGTTCGGCGAGCCGTTCGGCGAACTCGCCTTCGCGCGCCATGTCACGGCTTGGCAAAAGGACGAATCCGCGCATTCGGCAGCGCTTGAGCTTGCCGCGCGTTACGCCGCCTGGGCGACGACTACGGCGCAAGGCCAGAGCAAACATCGAACAGGAGTGCTGTTCAAGGCGCCGAACAAGCTCGACTTCACACGCCTGGTGCCCGTAGCCACCGACACGTCGCGCGGCTACACGCGGCACAGCTTCGAGCACCTTCGCCATCGAGACGGCTTCACGCTCACCGACCCAGGCACGGATCTTGTCGGCGCGCTCGACCAGGCGAACTACTGCATCTGGTGTCACGAGCAGGGCAAGGATTCCTGCTCCAAGGGCCTGCGCGAGAAGCCGCCCGCCGAGGGCTTCAAGAAAACCGTGTTCGGGGTGACGCTGGCCGGCTGCCCGCTGGAGGAGAAGATCTCCGAGTTCCAGCTGGTGAAGGCGCGCGGCCAGCCCCTGGCCGCGCTGGCCGTGATCGTGGTGGACAACGCCATGGCGGCCGCGACGGGCCACCGCATCTGCAACGACTGCATGAAGTCCTGCATCTACCAGAAGCAGGAACCGGTGAACATCCCGCAGGTGGAGACCCGCACGCTCAAGGACGTGCTTGAGCTGCCGTGGGGCTTCGAGATCTATTCGCTGCTCACACGCTGGAATCCGCTCGACCTGCGGCGGCCCTATCCCAAACCGGCGAGCGGCAAGCGGGTACTGGTGGTGGGTCTGGGGCCGGCCGGCTTCACCGTCGCGCATCACCTGATGAACGACGGCCATACGGTGGTCGGCATCGACGGCCTGAAGATCGAGCCGCTCGACCCCGCGCTGTCCGGCGTCGACCCGCTCGGCGCACGCCGGCCGTTTCCTCCGGTGCGCGAGGTGGGCGAAATCTACGAGGCGCTCGACGAGCGCGTCATGGCGGGCTTCGGCGGCGTCGCGGAATACGGCATCACGGTGCGCTGGAACAAGAACTTCCTCAAGGTGATCCGGCTGCTGCTCGAGCGGCGCGGCCAGTTCGCCATGTTCGGCGGCGTGCGCTTCGGGGGCACTCTCAGTCTTGAGGGGGCGCTCGCACTGGGCTTCGATCACATCGTGCTCGCCGCCGGCGCCGGCCGCCCGACGCTGCTCGATGTGCCCAACGGCTTGGCGCGCGGCGTGCGCGCGGCGTCCGATTTCCTCATGGCGCTGCAGCTCACCGGCGCCGCACGCCGCGACTCCATCGCCAATCTGCAGATCCGCCTTCCGGTGGTGGTCATCGGCGGCGGACTGACGGCGATCGACACGGCGACCGAGTCGCTCGCCTACTACGTGGTGCAGGTGGAGAAATTCGTCGCGCGCTACGAGCAGCTTTGTATCGAGCGCGGCGAAGCGGCAGTACGCGCACCCTGGAATCCGGAAGAAGCCGGCATCGCCGATGAGTTCCTCGGCCACGCGCACGCCATCCGCGCCGAGCGCGCGCAGGCCGCGGCACAGAAGCGGGAGCTGCGCCTGGTGCCGTTGCTGCAAGCTTGGGGCGGCGTCACCATCGCCTACCGCCGGCGGCTGGTGGATTCGCCCTCCTACACGCTCAACCACGAGGAGGTCGAAAAGGCGCTCGAGGAGGGTATCGGCTTCGCCGAGGGTCTGTCCCCGGTGCGCGTCGAGGTCGACAAGCACGGTCACGCCTGCGCAGTGCGCTTCGCGCAGCAAGGCGGCAGCGAAGTCGAGCTGGCCGCACGTTCGGTGCTGGTCGCAGCCGGCACCCAGCCGAACACGGTGCTCGGGCGCGAAGACCCGCAGCATTTCAGGCTGGACGGCAAGTATTTTCAGGCCTGCGATGCCGAGGGCCGCCCGGTGAAGCCCGAGCGCGCCATCTCCAAGCCCAAGCACGCCGACGTGCTCATGTGGCGCAGCGCGGACGGCCGCTTCGTGAGCTACTTCGGCGATCTGCACCCCTCCTATTTCGGCAACGTGGTCAAGGCCATGGGCGGTGCCAAGCAGGGCTACCCGCTGGTGAGCGCCGTGCTCGCCAAGTTGAAGCCGGCATCTCCGCTCGACGACGCAGCGTTCCTCGGCGCCCTCAACCGCGAATTGCGCGCGGTCGTGCACGAAGTGCGCCGGCTGGCGCCGAACATCGTGGAAGTCGTGGTCCGCGCACCGCTCGCGGCGCGCTGCTTCCAGCCCGGCCAGTTCTACCGGCTGCAGAACTTCGAAACCCTGGCCGGCAAAGTCGACGGCACCACCCTCGCCATGGAAGGCTTGGCGCTCACCGGCGCCTGGGTGGACAAGGACCGGGGGTTGCTTTCGACCATCATTCTCGAAATGGGCGGCTCGTCGGACTTGTGTGCCCAGCTCAAACCCGGCGAGCCGGTGACCCTGATGGGGCCGACCGGCACACCGACCGAGATCCCGCAGGGCGAGACGGTAGTGCTCGCGGGCGGCGGCCTGGGCAACGCAGTGCTGTTCTCGATCGGCCAGGCGCTGCGCGCCGCCGGCTCCCGGGTGCTGTACTTCGCGGGCTATCGCAAGCTGAGCGACCGCTACAAGGTCGAGGAGATCGAGAAGGCGGCCGACGCCGTGGTCTGGTGCTGCGACCAAGCCCCCGGTTTCAGGCCCGGGCGCACGCAGGACCGCTTCTTCGTCGGCAACATTGTCGATGCGATGCGCGCCTACGCGGGCGGCGAGCTCGGGGACCCGCCGATCCACCTCGTCGACTGCGACCGCCTGGTGGCCATCGGCTCGGATCGCATGATGGGCGCCGTGGCGCTGGCGCGTCACGGCGTGCTCAAGGCGCATCTCAAGCCGGACCATCTCGCCATCGGCTCGATCAACTCGCCGATGCAGTGCATGATGAAGGAGGTCTGCGCCCAGTGCCTGCAGGCGCACGTCGATCCTGTCAGTGGCGACAGAACCTACGTGTTCTCCTGCTTCAACCAGGACCAGTTGCTCGACCGCGTCGACTTCGGTGTGCTCGATCAGCGCCTGCGCCAGAACGGCGTGCAGGAAAAGCTCACGGCACAGTGGATCGACCGCTGCCTGCGCAAGCTCAAGCTGCGCCCGGAACGCCTGGCAGCGTAGCGCTATAGCGGCTCGGGAGTGCGCTAAGATTCCGGTCGCCACCTCGCCCTACTGGAGATTTCGATGAAGTTCAGGCAACTGGCCGTCGCGCTGTCGCTCGCTGCGCTCACGGCCGCCAACGTGCACGCCCAGCCGATCAAGGTGGGCGAGCTGAACAGCTACAAGGTGTTTCCGGCGTTCCTCGATCCGTACAAGAAGGGCTGGCAGCTCGCCCTGGAGGAGATCAACGGCAACGGCGGAGTGCTCGGGCGCAAGCTCGAGGTGGTCTCGCGCGATGACGGCGGCAACCCGGGATCCGCGGTGCGCGTCGCCGAAGAGCTGATTGCGCGCGATCACGTCGCCCTGCTGATGGGCGAGTTCGCCTCGAACATCGGCCTCGCGGTGTCCGATCTCGCCAACCGCAGGAAGACGGTGTTCGTGGCCGGCGAACCGCTCACCGACAAGCTGGTATGGCAGGACGGCAACCCCTACACCTTCCGGCTGCGCCCATCGACCTACACGCAGGTGGCCATGCTGGTGCCGGAAGCGGTCAAGCTGCACAAGAAGCGCTGGGCGCTCGTCTATCCGGACTACGAGTACGGTCAGTCGGCCGCCGAGTCGTTCAAAAAGCTGCTGTCGAAGGCGCAACCTGGCGTGGAGTTCGTTGCCGAGCAAGCAGCGCCGCTCGGCAAGATCGATGCCGGCTCGGTGGTGCAGGCGCTCGCGGATGCCAAGCCGGACGCCATCTTCTCCGCCCTGTTCGCCACCGACTTGCAGAAGTTCGTGCGCGCGGGCGAAGTGCGCGGGCTATTCAAAGGGAAAGCCGTCTTCGATCTGCTCGGCGGCGAACCCGAGTACCTCGATCCCCTCGGGGAGGAGACCCCCGTGGGCTGGTGGGTCACCGGCTATCCGTGGAACCAGATCCACACCCCTGAGCACGACAAGTTCCTGCACGCCTACGAGAAGCGCTGGAAGGACTACCCGCGCCTCGGCTCTGTGGTCGGCTATACGCTCATGTATACGGTCGCCGACGCGATCAGGAAGGCCGGCTCCACCGACAGCGACAAGCTGATCGCGGCCCTCGAGGGCCTGAAGATGCAAACCCCGTTCGGATCCATCGTGTACCGCGCCGTCGACCACCAGTCGACCATGGGCGCGTACGTCGGCCAGCTGGCGAAGAAGGACGGCAAGGGCGTGATGGTGAACTGGCATTTCGCCAATGGCGCGGATTACCTGCCCTCCGCCGCGGACGCCCGCAAGCTGCGCAAGTGATGGTGTCGCGAATCCGCTAAGCGCCCTCGCCGGGCACGTCCCGGCGGGGCCTTTCCAGCCCCACCCGGCTCGGACTTGTCCGCCTCGGCAGCCCTCCTCCAGCTCCTGAACGGCCTGGCGAGCGCCAACTCGCTGTTCATGGTCGCGGCAGGGTTGTCGCTGATCTTCGGCGTCACGCGCACCATCAATTTCGCGCACGGCTCGCTCTACATGCTGGGCATGTATTGCGCGGTGTCGTTGATTCCGCGCCTTGGCGGCGGGGCGCTCGGCTTCTGGGGCAGCGTCCTGCTCGCCGGCGCAATCGTCGCCCTCGCCGGCGTGGCAATCGAGATCCTGGTCCTGCGCCGGACCTACGCGGCGACGGAGTTGCTGCAGCTCCTGGCCACCTTCGCGCTGGTGCTGATCATCGGCGACTTCGCGCTGTGGGCATGGGGCCCGGAGGACCTGCTCGCACCGCGCGTGCCCGGGCTTGCCGGTGCGGTGACGATCCTCGGGCGCGAATTTCCGCAATACGACCTGTTCCTGATCGCGTTCGGGCCGCTCGTCCTGCTCGCGCTGTGGCTTCTCCTCACCCGCACCCGCTGGGGCACGCTGGTACGCGCGGCGACCCAGGATCGCGAAATGGCCGGCGCGCTCGGCGTCAATCAAAAATGGCTGTTCACCGCCGTTTTCGCGCTCGGTGCATTCCTGGCCGGCGTCGGCGGCGCGCTCGAGACCCCGCGCGCGCCTGCCAGCCTGGGGGTCGACCTGTCCGTGATCGTCGACGCGTTCGTGGTTGTCGTCGTCGGCGGGTTGGGCTCGATCCCGGGCGCGTTCCTCGCGGCGCTGCTCATCTCCGAGATCAAGGCGTTGTGCATCGGCCTGGGCAACGTGACGCTGCTCGGCGTGATGTTCTCGCTCCCCAAGCTGACCCTGGTAATCGAATTCATCGTGATGGCAGTCGTACTGGTGCTGCGCCCATGGGGCTTGCTCGGGCGCCCGGCGCCGCCCGCGCGCAGCCCGGCCGCACTCGAGCCGCCGCTGCGCCTGCCGTCGCGCCGCGCGCTGTATGTCCTCGCCGCGCTCGTTGCCGCGCTCGCGCTCGCGCCGATGGTGGCGGGTGACTACACGCTGGTGCTGCTCACCGACATTCTGGTGTTCGCCCTGTTCGCCGTCAGCCTGCACTTCATCATGGGGCCGGGCGGACTGCATTCCTTCGGCCACGCCGCCTATTTCGGCCTGGGAGCCTATGCGGCTGGATTACTGCTGCTGAAAGCGCACCTGCCGATGGAGCTCGCGCTGGTGCTCGCGCCGATCTGCGGCGCACTGGGCGCGCTGGTCTTCGGCTGGTTTTGCGTGCGCCTCTCGGGGGTATACCTCGCGATGCTCACGCTCGCCTTTGCGCAGATTTGCTGGTCGATCGTATATCAGTGGGACGCGTTCACCGGCGGCTCGAACGGCCTGGTCGGCATCTGGCCGGCGTCCTGGCTGTCCTCGCAGAGTGCCTATTACTACCTCACGCTCGCGGCGTGCGCTGCGGCAATCGCGCTGCTGTGGCGGGTGCTCTACTCGCCCTTCGGTTATGCTCTGCGCGCCGCGCGCGACTCGCCCTTGCGCGCCGAAGCGATTGGCATCGACGTGCACGCACACCAATGGGCGGCGTTTACGCTCGCCGGGCTGTTCGCCGGCCTGGGCGGCGCGCTATACGCCTTCGCCAAAGGATCGATCGCGCCCGAGACGCTAGCCGTGTCGCGTTCGGTGGACGGACTTGTGATGGTGCTGCTCGGCGGCCTGCACACTTTGACCGGCCCGATCTGGGGGGCGGCGCTGTTCACCTGGCTTCAGGACACCCTGGCGCGCGACGTCAACTACTGGCGCGCCTTGATCGGCGCGGTGATCCTCGTTCTGGTCCTGGCGTTCCCGCAAGGCGTGGCCGGCTTCATGCGCGAACGCCTGTCACGACGTGAGGACGACGCGTGAGCCTGCTCGCGGTGCGCCACCTGAAGAAGGCTTATGGCGCCGTTCAGGCGCTCGCGGACGTTTCCTTCGCGCTGGCGGCGGGCGAAGCGCTGGCGATGATCGGACCCAACGGCGCCGGCAAGAGCACCTGTTTCAACATCCTGAACGGCCAGATCCAGCCCGATGCAGGAACCATCGAGCTCAATGGCCGCAGCCTCGTCGGCCTCAAGCCGCACCGGATCTGCCGCCTGGGGGTGGGCCGCACCTTCCAGATCGCCGCCACCTTCGGCTCGATGACGGTGCGCGAGAACGTGCAGCTGGCGCTGCTCTCCCACCACCGGCGCCTGACATCGTTGCTCTCGCTCGCGACGCACGCGTACCGCGACGAGGCCGACACCCTGCTCGCGCGCGTCGGGATGCTCGATCAGGCACAACGAACGTGCGCCGTACTGGCGTACGGCGATCTCAAGCGAGTCGAGCTGGCCATCGGGCTCGCCAACCAGCCGCGGCTGCTTCTCATGGACGAGCCGACCGCCGGCATGGCGCCGGCCGAGCGCGACGCGCTGATGCAACTCGTCACCAGCCTGGTGCGCACGTCGGGCATCGGCGTGTTGTTCACCGAGCATGACATGGACGTGGTGTTCAGGCACGCAGACCGGGTGATCGTGCTTGCCGGCGGAGCGCTCATCGCCCAAGGTCTGCCGCAGGACGTGCGTGCGGATCCGCGGGTTCGCGCGGTCTACCTGGGCGGCTCTCCCGAATCGGACGGACCGGCGCATGCTTGAGGTGAAGCATCTCGAAGTTGCGTACGGCCGTGCGCAAATTCTGTTCGATCTGAGCTTCGACGCCCGCAGCGGCGAAATCGTGGTGTTGCTCGGGCGAAACGGCGCCGGCAAGTCGACCACGCTCAAGGCCCTGATCGGATTGGTGCCGGTGACGTCCGGAGAAATCCACTTCGACGGCCGGCGCCTGGATCGCCTGCAGTCTTACCAGATCGCACGGCTCGGTCTGGGATACGTTCCGGAGGACCGGCGCATATTCACCGATCTGACGGTCATGCAGAACCTCGAGGTCGGCAGGCAGCCGCCGCGCGCAGGCGCCGGCGCCTGGACGCCCGCGCGCGCGTTCGAGCTCTTTCCCGACCTCGGGCGGTTGAGGGACCGCCTGGGTGGGCGCATGTCGGGCGGCGAGCAGCAGATGCTCACCATCGCGCGTGCGCTGATGGGCAACCCGCGCGTAGTCCTGCTCGACGAACCCTCCGAGGGCCTGGCGCCGATGATCGTCGAGCAGATGGCGCGCGCCGTACGCGAGCTCAAGCGCGAGGGATTGTGCGTCGTGCTGTCGGAGCAGAACCTGCGCTTTGCCGCTCCGCTGGCGGATCGCGCGTTGATCATCGAAAAAGGTCACCTGCGTTTCGGCGGCACGCTGGCCGCGCTTGACGCGAGCGCGGCAGTGCGCGAACAGTACCTTTCGCTTTAGCGTGCCATCAGGCCATGGCGGCGCGCCCAGGCGGGCGACGCGAAGCGCTAACCACTTGGTTGCGGCCGGCGGCCTTGGCATCGTACATCGCCGTATCGGCAGCGCTGAGCAGCGAATTCCAGTCGAGTCCGTCCAGCCCGAATGTGGCCACGCCGCCGCTCACGGTGAGCTCGATGCGCCGGCCCGCGACCTCGATGCCGCGGCTCTCCACCTCGCGTCGCACGCGCTCGGCCACGCGGGTCGCGGTTTCCTCGTCGGTGTTGGGCATGAGCAGCGCGAACTCCTCGCCCCCGTAGCGCCCGATGACGTCGTGCTTGCGGATCGCTCCCTGCAGGATCTCCGTGAATGCCTTCAGCGCCTGGTCGCCGAGCGGGTGGCCGTAGTGGTCGTTGAGCAGCTTGAAGCGGTCCAGATCGAAAATCGCGAGGCTGAAGGTGCCACCCTCGCGCTCGGCACGCGAGACTTCGCGCTCGAATTCCCGCAGGAACGCTCCCCGGTTGAGCACATCGGTGAGCGGGTCCACGCGTGCCAGGCGCACCAGGTCGCGCTGCAGCAGCTGGATCTGCATCCACAGCACCCCGAGCGTCGCGCTGGTAATCGCCGAAATGTAGAACAGGAACGTCGAGGCACGCAGCATGCCGGGCGCAAGCAGGCCGTATGCGCGGTCGTGGAACGCGCTCGCGGCACGTGCCAGGGTCAGCGCCGCCGCAGCCCACAGCACGTATTCCGTGAAGCGGAACGAGCGCTGCGCCTCCTCCGGGACCTCGGGGTGCAGGACCAGAGCGCCACGCGCGAACAGCAGCGCCATGGCGCTCGAAATGACGACGACGCGCGCGCGATAGGCGGGCAGGACATCCAGGAACACTACCTGCAGCACGAATACGAGTGCCACCATCCCCCAGCCCAAGGCGTCGCGCCCGGTCTGTCCGCGCATCAGGCGCAGGCTGCGCAGCGCAAGGACCAGAGCGCCGACGATGACCGAGTTGGCGAGTGCCACAGACACTAGATCCGGCACCACGCCCTGCGCCGCGACGCCGCCCAGACCGATCGCCAGCGTCACCATGGCGGCACCCCACGTTCCGATGGTGCGTGTGGCACCTTCGCGGCTGGCGAATACGAGGGCGATCACGCCGAGTAGCGCGGCATCCATCAGGCCGGCCACCACCAGCGATCGCGGATCGAGTTCCATGCTCGGATCATGAGCCCGACGTTGAATGCGGACAACCTGAAGTCGCACGCGTGTTGTGCGGCGCACAATGCTCCGCGGCCTGACCGGGCCCGCAGAATGAGGCCGAGGCAAGGCAGACGGCGCACGTCAAGCGGCGCCGCTAGAATCCTGCGATGACCAAGTGGGTCGACGCCGCGCGCCTGGATTTGTCCGAAGTGATGCGCCCCGGCGACGGTGTCCTCTGGGGCCAGGCTTGCGCGGAGCCGCAGACGCTCGTCGCGGCCCTGGTCGCGCAGCGTGCCGCGCTGTCGGGAGCGAGCGCGTTCCTCGGGGTGAACTACGCCGGCATCGTCAAGCCGGAACATGCCGACCATTTACGGCTGACCGCGTACTGCGGCGCCGGCCACAACCGCCGGCTCGCCGACGCCGGAGTTCTCGACATCCTGCCGGCACCCTACTCGCAGTTCGCCGCCCTGATGCGCACTCGGCGCATCCGTGTGGACGTCGTGCTGCTGCAGGTGAGCCCGCCGAACTCGAAGGGCGAGTACAGCCTCGGGCTCGCCGCCGAATACCTCGTGCCTGCCATCGAGGGCTGCCGGTCCATCGTCGCCGAGGTGAACGACCATGTGCCCTGGACCCACAGTGACCGGCTGCTGCGCGAGCAGGATTTCGCCATGGCGGTGCGCAGCGCGCGATCCCCGGCGGCGCTGCCCTACGGCGCGCCGGGGGAGCTCGAGCGGGCGATCGCCCGCCACGCGGCACCGTTCGTCCCGGACGGTGCCACGCTCGAATTCGGGCTCGGTGCGCTGCCCGACGTCCTGCTCGAGGCGCTCGGCGATCGCCGCGACCTGGGCGTGCACTCGGGCGCTATCGGCGATGGCGTCGTAGAGCTGATCCAGCGCGGGGTAATCACCAACGCGCGCAAGGGGATCGATCCCGGACGCAGCGTGGCCGGAGTACTGTTCGGCACGCGCAAGCTGCACGCATTCGCGCACCAGAACCCGGCGCTGCGCCTCGCCTCGGTCGAGCACACGCACAACGCGCGGGTGCTGGCGCAGCTCCAGCGCTTCGTCGCGGTCAACTCGGCGCTCGAGGTCGATCTGACCGGTCAGGTGAACGCCGAGGTCGCGAACGGCAGCTACGTCGGCGCCGTCGGCGGTGCGCCCGATTTCATCCGCGCCGCCAACCACTCACCCGGCGGCGTTTCCCTCATCCTGCTGCCCTCGAGCATCGGCGCCAAGGTCTCGCGCATCGTGGCGCGGCTGTCGGGGCCGGTGGCCACGCCGCGCAGCGAGGCGGGCGTCATCGTAACCGAGCATGGCGCGGCCGACCTGCGCGGGTTGACACTCCGGCGACGCGCGCGGCGCATGATCGCGATCGCGCATCCCGCATGGCGAGACGCCCTCGAGCGCGACGCCCGCGCGCTGGATCTGCTGCCCTAGCTATCTGAAGTTGCGCAAGGCCGCAACGGTCCAGAACGGCGCGCAGGCCAGCGCGATCGCGCACAGCGCGAACGCGAAACCGACCCGATAACCGCCGGTCAGGTCGTGCAGCACGCCGCCCATGAACGAGCCGAATGCCGCACCGAGCGCATTCGTGGCGAACACCGTGCCGTAGATCGTGCCCACCGATCGACCAGCAAATTGGCGTGTGCAGATCGACGAGATGATCGGCCCGCGCATCCCCTGGCACAAACCGAATATGAGCACATAGGCCACCAGCAGCGAAGTGGCGGGGCGGCCGGCAAGCACGATCAGCAGCACGATGCCGGTGGTCGTTCCGACATAGCTGGCGGTAACGGTCTGCCGGTGGCCGAAGCGGTCCGACAGCATGCCGCTCGAGGTGACGCTGATCACCGACAGCATGCCGGTGAAGCCGTAGGCCGTGGCCGCCACCAGCGGCGAGAACCCGGAGTCGATGAAAAACACTACTGCCTGCGCCATCACCACGAACATTCCGGTCGCGGTGAAAAAGAAAGCCTGCGCCAGCCCCCAGTAGATCGGCGTGCGCAGGGCCACGCCCAGCGTCCACCCCGTACCGTCGTCGGCCTGCCTGGCATCGGCGCGATGCTCGGGGTGACCGGCGAAGAAGCGCCGCCATGGCACCACGAAGAGCACCAGCGGCAGCACCGCCAGCAGAAACCCGCCTTGCACGCGGTAGGCGGTGCGCCAGCCCCAGTGGCTCACCAGAAATTGTGCCAAGGGGATGAACGTGATGGCGCCCATCCCGATCGCCGAGAAGGTCACGCCGAGCGCCGTGGACAGACGGGTGCGAAACCAGCGAGACAGCAGCGCCGAAGCCGGCACCATACCGTTGAGCCCGCTGCCCAGGCCGACCAGCGCGCCCACCAAAACGTAGAACTCCCACAAACGGCTGATCGAGCCGGCCAACAGAAAGGCTGCCCCCAGACAGGCCACGCCGACGCCATAGACGGCCTGCGGCCCGACACGGTCGAACAGCAAGCCCACCAGCGGCGAGGCGAAGCCGCCGACCAGCAGAAACACGGAATACACGCCCGTCAGCTCGGAGCGCGACCAGCCGAATTGCTCCTCGAGCGGGCGCAGGTACACGGTGTACGTGTCGCCCATTGCGCGCCCGAGCATGTTGAGGCCGAAGCAGAGCGCGAGCACCGTGAGCGCGGTGCGCGTGTGCTTCGCCATCGGCTCCTCGTGTTGCGGCACGGATTTCGCGGCGTCACGCGGCCTGCAGGTCGGGGCGCAGGTGCGGTAGTGGTTAGCCCGGCGGCTCGAGCCCGAACACCTGGCGAAGATACGCGAGGTAGCGCTCGTCCTTGCACATGGTCTTGCCGGGCGAATCGGAGACCTTCGCCACCGGCTGACCGTTGCACTCGGTCATCTTGATCACAATGTTGATCGGCTCGCAGCCGACGTCGTTGGTGAGATTGGTCCCGATGCCGAACGCGGTCTTGGCGCGCCCGTGGAAGCGGCGCGCGATCTCGATCGCCAGCGGAAACGACAGCTGGTCGGAGAAGGTCAGCGTCTTCGAGCGCGCATCGACACGGCTCCTCGTGTAGTGCGCCACCACGCGCTCGCCCCACTCGAACGGGTCGCCCGAGTCGTGCCGCGCGCCGTCGAACAGCTTGCAGAAATACACGTCGAAATCGCGCAGAAAGGCGTCCAGCCCGTAGGTGTCCGACAGCGCAATCCCGAGGTCGCCGCGGTACTCCCGGGCCCAGGTCTCGAAAGCGAACATCTGCGAATCACGCAAGCGCGGACCGAGCGTCTGGCAGGCCTGCATGTACTCATGGCCCATCGTGCCGAGCGGCGTAAGGCCGTTTCTCATGGCGAACCGGACATTGGAAGTCCCGGCAAAACACTCCGGTACTTCGCGCTTCAGCGTCTTGATCGTCTCCTCGTGCCACTGCGCAGAGAAGCGCCGCCGCGTGCCGAAGTCCGAGATTTTGAACCCGAGCGCCGGCTCGACCGTGCGGACCAGGTCGATTTTGGCCTGCAACCGGCGCCGACCCTCGGCGAGATCGAAGCCGGGCTGCGTACGGCGAAAGTGCAGCTCGGAGATGATCGCCAGGACTGGAATTTCGTACAAGATCGTGTGCAACCACGGGCCCCGGATCGTGATGTCGATCTCGCCGGGCGATTTCGCCGCCGGTGCGATGCGGATGTACTTGGCGTTGAAATGGAACAGCCCGAGGAAATCGACGAAATCGGACTTCAGGAAGCGCAGCCCGCGCAGGTACGCCAACTCGTCGTCCTCAAGACGCAGCCGGCAGAGCTCCCGCACCTCTCTGCGGATCTCCTCCAGGTCGGGGATCAGATCGACGCCCTCGCTGCGGCACTTGAACCTGTATTCGACCTGTGCGCCTGGAAAGTGATGCAGCACCACCTGCATCATCGTGAACTTGTACAGGTCGGTATCGAGCAGCGACTGGATGATCACCCTGCGGGTCCGTGGGCGCGAGGCGCGCATTGTAACCTGCGCGCATCGTCGCCACATGCGGCGCAAGGCTCCTCACGGGCAACCGCAGGGGGTCGCGTTGCGAGTCAGATTCCTCGCGCAGCTTACCGAGCACGGGCGCGCCGAGGTCCGACCGGCTCATCGTCACGCTCGATGAGCGCGGTGGTTCTTGGCCACCCCCACCTTGCGCGGGCGCCGATACTGGATATAATCCCACTGCTGAATGAAGGAACAGTAAAGGGCCATGGAGCCACTGACCGAACGCCAGAGCGAGATACTGCGGCTGATCCGCGAGTTGACTGAGGCCTCCGGCTTTCCGCCGACGCGCGCAGAGATCGCGCGCTCGATGGGGTTTCGCTCCGTCAACGCGGCCGAGCAGCACCTGCGCGCGCTGGAGAAGAAGGGCGCGCTGGACATTTCCTCAGGCGCCTCGCGCGGCCTTCGCATCCGGGAGCGTGCCGGCGCCCGGACCGGGCGGCTGATGGAGTTGCCGGTCATCGGCCGGGTGGCCGCGGGCAGCCCGACCCTCGCTGAGGCGCACGTTGAAGGTCGCTTCCAGATCGATCCGACTCTCTTTGCGCCGCGCGCCGACTACCTGCTGCGCGTGCGCGGCATGTCGATGCGCGACGCCGGCATTCTCGACGGCGATCTTCTGGCAGTGCATCGCTGCGATGATGCTCGCTCCGGCCAAGTCGTCGTGGCGCGCCTCGGAGACGAAGTCACCGTGAAGCGTCTTCGGCGCCGCGGCAACTTGGTGCAGCTGCTGCCCGAGAACCCCGACTACGCGCCGATCGAACTCGACCTGCGGCGTGATGCCCTGGCGATCGAGGGCATCGGGGTCGGCGTCATCCGCAACGGTAAAAGCTTGTGAGAGAAAAACCCCGCCGGACTTGAATTCGGACGGCCGGATATAATCTCCGGGCAACTGTCTATCGCCCGCTCAATGCACCGGCCTTCTTTCGTTCTCGAGCAAAGCGCCGTTTCCACCGCGTCGGCAGGCCCATTCGTTGCGGCCCCGGATGCGGCGGACCGCAAGCACATCCTTGCTGAGCGGGTCGAGCTCCTTTACCGCCAGTCCGCGCTGGGCATCATTGCGACCATCGTGATCGCGACCGTCGCCACCACCGAGCTGTGGTACGACCAGTACAAACTGCTTGTGGTCTTCTGGTGGGCGACTGCGCTGCTGATCAGTGCGGCGCGTTTCGCGATCGAGGTCGCGTACCGTCGCGCCAAGAAGGACGACCCCGAGAAGTGGCTGCGCTGGTTCGCGATCGGCGCGCTGGCCGCAGGGGTGAACTGGGGATTCGCCGGCTCGGTGTTCTTTCCGTCGCACACCAACGAGCAGCAGGTGTTCGTCGCGTTTCTGCTCGCGGGGATGGCCTCCGGCGGGATTCCCCTGCTCTCCTCGGTGTGGTGGGTCTACGCGTTATACGCGGGGGGGATCATGCTTCCGTTCTCGTACGTGCTCGCCACGTACGGAGCCGGCCTGTTCACCGAGCTGGCGATCCTGGTTCCCGTGCTGTATGCGGCCAACGTCGTCATCGCCTTCCGCCTGGATCGGGTATTCGCATCCGGGCTGCGCCTGCGCCACGCCTACGGGCGCCTGGCGCAGGACCACGAAACGCTTAACCACCAACTCGAGGGCCAGATCAACGAGCTGATGGAGGCACACCGCGAGGTCGCCGCCTCGGGACGCAAGCTGGCGCTGTTCGCCGAGCGCGCGCCGATCGCCGTGCTGGAGATGGACGCTAATGCCACGATCCTGGACGTGAACCCGGCCGCGGAGAATCTGTTCGGCTATGCCTCCACCGAGCTGATCGGGCGCAGTGCACTGCGCATGCTTTTCTCCCAGGAGCAGCCCGGAATAGACGAGACGTGGTGGGCCCGATTCACGGCCGCCGCGCAACCCGCGAGCGCCTTCCAGGTGCCATGCACTCGACGCGACGGGCTGGAGCTGATCTGCGAGTTCAGCTTCACGCCGCTTGTGAACGACGAAGGCAATCTCCTTTCCGTGATCGCGCAAGGGCGCGACGTCACGCAGCAGCTGGAGGCCGAGCGCATCAAGCGGGAGTTCACCTCGACGCTCAGCCATGAGTTGCGCACGCCGCTCACTTCGATCATCGGCGCCCTGCAGCTGCTGCAATCCGGCGTTTTCGGGGACATGGACAAGGACATCGAGGAGCTGGTGACGGTCGCGGAGCGCAACGGCCAGCGCCTGCTCGATCTGATCAACGACCTGCTCGACATCGAGAAGATCGAATCCGGAAAGTTCTCGCTGGCGCCCGAGGTCCTGCCGCTCGAGGACTTGGTGCGCGAGTCGCTGGTGCTGAACCAGGCGTTCGCGGAGCGTTTCGGCGTCAGGCTGGAAGCCCCGGATCGGCTCCCGCACGTAACGGTGTACGCGGACCGTAAACGCCTGCTGCAGGTGCTGACCAACCTGATGTCCAACGCCGCCAAGTTCTCGCCCACGGGCGTGCCGGTGGAGGTGGCGCTCGTCGTGCAGGGCGATTCCGCTCGCGTGGACGTGCTCGACCGCGGGCCCGGAATTCCGGAGGAGTTTCGCAGCCGCATCTTCAGCCGCTTCGCCCAGGCCGACTCGACCATCACCCGGCAAAAAGGCGGCACCGGCCTCGGGCTGGCCATCTGCAAGCGGCTGATCGAGCTGATGGACGGCAAGGTCGGTTACGCCGATCGTGAAGGCGGAGGAACGCGGTTTTTCTTCGAGCTTCCGGTGCGCCGCGAGACGGCCTGATTCCGGGACACAACTAAGGGGATCACAATGCCAACGCGACCGCTGAACCGAATCTGTTACGTAGAGGACGACGTGGACATCCAGCGTATCGTGCGCATGTCCCTCGAGCGCGTGGGCAAGATGACCGTGGAGATCGTCGGCGACCCGTTTGCGGCCATCGATACGGTCATTGCCTTCAAGCCGGACCTGGTCATGCTCGACTGGATGATGCCCGGAATGGACGGTCCGACGCTGTTCAGGAAGATGCGCGAGCGCCCGGAGGTGAAGGACATCCCGGTGGTATTCATCACCGCGAAGGCCTCCTCGGCCGAGATGGAGGAGCTGCGCGCAATGGGCGCCGCAGGCGCGATTTCCAAGCCGTTCTCGCCCAAGGACCTTGCCAACGAGCTGCGTGCGATCTGGAGCGCTCTGCCCTAGGCGTGCCGGGGCCTCGGGCGGCCTCCCCCGGGGTCACTCGCGCGGACCGCTAGAAGAACAGATCTCTCACCCCGACACCGGCTTGGCCGTACTCGAGCGTGCGCCGGATGCGGTAGGCCTCATCGGGCGTAGCCTTCGGTGCCTTCGACAGGTCGAGCAGCTTCTGCGGGCGCAGCGGCTGGCCATCGGGAGTGCGAACCACCATTACGCGCGGCTGCAGGCGCTTCTCGACGTTCTGCGCGATCACGATACCCACCTCCCCGCTATTCAGCTCGACCACCGAGCCGACCGGGAATATCCCGATGCAGCGGATGAACTGCTCGACCAGCTCCGGATGAAAGGCCTTGCCGCGCATCTTGTGCAGCATCCCGAGCGCGATTGACGGGGGCACCGGGGCGGCGTACGGCCGCTTGCTTGTCAGCGCATCGAAGGTATCGGCAATCCCGGCGATGCCTCCAATGGTGCCGATGCCGGCGCCGCTCAGTCCGTTCGGGTAACCGCTGCCGTCGTAGCGCTCGTGGTGCAAGGCGGCGAGCGCCGGCAGCCACGACGGCAGGCCGGGCGTCGCCCCGAGGATCTCCACGGCGTGCGTCACGTGTTTCTTGACCAGATCGTATTCCTCGGGAGTCAGGCGCGCGCGCTTTTCCAGAAGCTCCGAGGACAGCCGCAGGTTGCCCACGTCCTGCAACAGCCCGACCATGCCGGCCTTTTCGATCTCGTCCGGCCCGAGACCGAGAAAGCGCGCGAACGAAATCATGTAAATGGAGACGTTCGTCGCCCGACCAACAAGATAGCTGCTGCGCTCCTTGAGCTTGGAAAACAGAACCAGCGCATCCGGGTTCCTGATGATGCTCTCGGTGGTCTTTGCGACGGCGGTCTTGATCTGCCCGGAATCCAGCGCCTCCCCGGCGCCGACAGCCTCGAATGACTCCTGCATCGCCAGCTGAGTCTCGGCGAACGCGTTCTCCGCCTGCGGCAGCTCCGCTTCGACCGTGGCCCGCTCGACGTACTCGACTTGTCCGATTCCCGGCAGGGGCACGACCCCCGCCTCCGATTCCGGACGCGCGACGGCTACGCTGCGCTCGCTGTCGACGTACACGTAGCGGCAGTACGTGCGCAGGGTCTCCAGCTGCTCGGGGGTTTGTAGCACCCACCCCTGGAACATGAACGGGGCGTCCGTCCACGGACGGTCAAGCTCCCAGACGTACATGCCGTACTGAAGCTCGTCTACCGATATTTTCCTTTTCACCCTGCCTACGCCTTTCGCGATCCGCTGCGGGTCGCGCGCTGTGACCACACCGCTATTCCTGCTGGAACTTGCGCGTCAGGAAGCCAATCACTTCGTCGGCGTTACGAAAGCGCGCATCTCGGTCCTTGTCCAGCAGCTTGTCGAGCAGTCTCTGATACTGCGCCAGATGCTCAGGCAACGGCGGCGGCGCCGTGTTGATGTGATGCAGTGCCACGTCCACCGCGGTCTCACCGCTGAACAGGTGCTGCCCGACGAGCATCTGGTAAAGGAGCACGCCGGCGCTGTAAATGTCGGTGCGCAGATCCAGCGCCCGGCCCTGCACCTGCTCAGGGCTCATGTAACGCGGCGTGCCGAGAACTTCGCCGTGACTGGTGCGGTCGATCGAATCGATATGCTTGGCGATCCCGAAGTCGACGATCGCCAGACTGCCGTCGGCGCGGAACATCAGGTTCTGCGGCTTCAGGTCACGGTGCAGGACGCCCTGCTCGTGGATGTCGCCGAGCGCGAACATCAGCTCGAGGAAGATGTGCAACGCCTCCTGCGGCGGCAGTGCATTGCCGCCGAGCCGCTTGTTGAGGTCGCCGCCGTCGAAGAACTCCATTACCAGGTAGGCGTGCTCCTCGTAAACGCCATGCCCGTAAATGCGGGCCACGTTGCGGGTCTGGATGCGCTCGACGAGCGCGTACTCTTCCATGAACCGCGCCAGCGCGTGGCGATCGCCAGTCACCTCGCTGCGCAGGATCTTGACCACCAGCGGCTCGTCGTCGCGTTCGCGCGAAGCGAGGTAAACGCGCGACATGCCGCCCTCGCCAATCAGCCGCAGCACGCGGATACCCGGGATACGCACGCGCGCGCCGAGGTTGTGGCCCTCCATGCGCGCCGCCACGTCCGGCGACATCGTCTTTTCGATTTTCGCCTGAGTCAGTTCGCGGATCGAGGCGATCAGCTTCTCGCGCGTCAGCTCCTGCTTACGCTGGTAGTCGTCGGCCCCCGCCTTGATCGCGCGCACCGCGATGATTTCGTTGCCGGCGCCGGTCAGAAACAGTATCGGCGGGCAATCTTTGCGCGTCTTGAACGCGTGCAGCCACTCCAGCCCGTCGCCGCGGCCCAGCATGTAGTCGAGGATCACCACGTCGTAGGTGCCGAGCGGGAACGACTCGTCGGGCATCTCGCGCACGAGCGGGTCGTATTGCTCGACCACCGCCTGCTGCCAGGCCTGCCGGATGTAGTGCGCGAGCAGGTTGCGCAGATCCTCGTCGTCGTCGATGATCAGGACGCGCATCAGCCCACCGCGGAAGAAATCTTGACGGAGTACACCGGGATCGGCTCCGATCTGCCGCGCAAGGTCACGTCGCCACGTGCTTGCACGCCACCGGCCGGCAACAGGTCCTTGAGGTGCTCGTACAGCGGGCCGCAGATCAGCACCTCGTCCGTGGCGGCCATCTGCATTAGCCGCGCTGCAACGTTCACCGGATTGCCGATCACGGTGTAACTCATGTAGTGGGGCGAACCGATGTTGCCGATGATCGCTTCGCCCATGCAGATTCCGATGCCAACGCCGGTGACGAAGCCGGTGCGACGCTGCCAGACTGCGGCCGTGGGAGCGAAGCGCGAGACCATCTCCTGGGCCGTGCGCCACGCCCGGATCGGCGCGTCGTGCTGCACAAACGGCACGTTGAAGCCGACCAGCAGGCTATCGCCAGCCATGTTGAAGATGGTCCCGTCGTGATGATAGGCGGCCTCGGTCAGCACCGTAAAGTACTCGTTCAGCATTTCCACCACCTCACCGACCTCCACGCGCTCGGTGAGGCGAGTGAAGCCGCGCAGATCGGCGAACAGCGCGACTACGTCGATGCGCTGCGCCCGGCCCTCGAACAGCTCGCCTTTGTCGCCGAGACTATGGATGATGCGGTCGGCGAGGCGCGGTGCGACGTAGCGCGAGAACGCCCTGCGGATCGTCTCCTTGCGATCGATCTCAGCTGCCAGGCGGCGGCCTTCCAGCTCGCGGCGCGTTTCATGCAGGCGCCGCAGCGTGTTGACGCGGGCGATCAGTTCCTCCCGGTTCACCGGCTTGGAGAGGAAGTCGTCGGCGCCGGCCTCGATACCACGCACGCGGCTCGCCTGGTCATCGAGCGTCGTGATGAGCACGATCGGGATGAGCGCGGTAGCCTCGTCGCTCTTGAGCTCCCGGCAGACCTCGAAGCCGTTCCGCCCGGGCATCATCACGTCGAGCAGGATCAAGTCGGGCGGCGAGGACATGACCTGCACCAGCGTCGCGTGCCCGTCACCGGCAGTTTGCACCGTCATGCCTTCCTGCCGGAGCAAGTGCGCAAGGAATGCGCACATGTCTGGGTCGTCGTCGACGACCAGAACCCGGAATCCGGGTTGCTGCGCCCTCCTACCGGCCCCCACCGGGCGCGGATCGGCAAGTTCACTCATACACGACCTTGACGTTCGCCAGGTACTCGGCGTACTCGGCGATACATGCGTCGATCGCCACACGATCGGCCGTTTTCGCGGCGTCCTCGACCTGCTTGCCGAGGGTCGACACCTGAGCGAACCCGTAGGAATTGCCCACGCCCTTCATGCGATGGCCGAGCTGGCGCAACTGCTCGAAATCACTCGCGGTCAGGGCAGCGCGCAGCGCTTCGACCTCCTTTTGACGGTTCCTGAAGAATACCGGGATCAGATCCTCGAGGTCCTTGGCGACGGTGACGACGTATTCGGGCATTTTCGGGGTGATCGGCGGACACTTTGGAAGTGCACATTATAGGGAGCCGCCCGAGAATGCGCCCGGCGGCCGTTTGTCAAAGCGTGTAAAGAGCGGCTAGGCCCCGAGGTCAGCGCTGGGCAAGCACTTGGCGGGCCCGTGCCAGGTGGGGGTGAAGCGACAGTGCCGCGGAAAAAGCGAGCCGCGCCGGTTCCCGCTCCCCGGCCCCGAGCAGGATCTCGGCGCAATTGAGGATGGCACCAAAGTGCCGTGGTTCGAGCTCGAGGGTACGGGCGATGTCGTTCAGGCATTCTTCGTCCCGGCCGATCAAGTAGTACAGCGTGCACCGCTTGTGCCATGCCTCGGCGAAGTCGGGCCGGCGGCGCAGCAGGGCAGCAAGCCGCGTTTCGGCAATGTCGTAGCGCCGCGCGGCGATGTCGCGCGTCGCGAGCTCAAGCTGCTCTGTCACGGAGCGATGCGGGTGATACATCCACAAGCTCCAGATGCGATCCTCGGTCTCCAGTGCCTCCTCGGCGCCCGTGGAAACGGCCAGCTGCTGGAACAAGGTATCGAGCGCCGGCCGCCGGTTCAGTGGCCTGCGCTCGTGCCGGCGGAAGATCAGCCTGAGGATGGGAGCGTAGCGCAGCATGGGTTTCGCGCCGCCAGATGGTAGCACCATGTGAGCCGATCGGTATCAGTGGAAGTCGCGCGAGTGCGCGGCAAGCCGTCCGAGCAGGACGCTGTGATCGGTAAGCCGCCGTGCCACCAGGTGTACCACGTCGCCCTCGCGCTCGATCACGCCCTGCACGCCCAGAAGCTGGGCGCCGAGGAGCTCGCGGCGCTGGCGCTCGACGAGATCACGCCAGACGATCACGTTGACGCATCCGGTCTCGTCCTCGAGTGTGACGAAAATCACGCCGCTCGCGGTATCGGGGCGCTGCCGGCAGGTCACCAGACCCGCGGCGCACGCCGTGCGGCCGTGAGGCAGCGCATGCAACTCTTCGGCACAGATCAGGCGCAGGCGCTGCAACCATGGGCGCAATAGCGCCATAGGGTGTCGGCCGAGCGTCAACCCCAGACTGGCGTAGTCCGCGACGATGTTCTCGCCTTCGCTCGGCGGCGCAAGCAGCGGAACGGTCTCGGCAGAGCGCGCAGCGACGAGCAGCGCGGGACCCCGCTCCACCCCCGCAGCCGCCCAATGAGCGTGACGGCGGTGTCCGGCCAGCACCGCCAGAGCGCCAGCGCCTGCCAGGCACTTCAAATCGCGCCGGTCAAGCGCTGCGCGCTGCGCCAGGTCGTCCACCGACCCGAACGGCCGCGAGGCACGCGCCGCAACGATCCTCTCGCCTGCCGCCTGCGACAGACCACCGACCATTCTCAGCCCTAGGCGCAACGCCGGCTGACCTTCCTGGGGGCCCTCCAGCGTGCAATCCCACCCGCTCGCGGTGACTTCCGGTGGGCACACCTCGACGCGGTGGCGCTGCGCGTCCTGCACCAGCTGCGCCGGTGCATAGAAACCCATCGGCTGGCTGTTGAGCAGCGCGGCGCAGAACGCCGCCGGCTCGTGGCACTTGAGCCACGCCGAGACGTAGACCAGCAGCGCGAAGCTCGCCGAGTGCGACTCGGGAAAGCCGTACTCGCCGAAGCCCAGGATCTGCCGGTAGATCGCCTCCGCAAACTCCCGTCGATAACCGCGCTCGAGCATGCCGCGGATCAGCCGCGCCTCGAAATGCTCAAGCCCGCCCTTCCTGCGCCACGCCGCCATCGAGCGGCGCAGCTGGTCTGCCTCTCCGGGGGTGAAGCCTGCGGCCACCACCGCGAGCTGCATGACCTGCTCCTGAAAGATCGGCACGCCGAGAGTGCGCTCGAGCACCTGCCGCACCGCCTCGCTCGGGTAGCTCACCGGCTCGACGCCCTGCCGCCGGCGCAGGTAGGGATGCACCATGCCGCCCTGGATCGGGCCCGGGCGCACGATCGCCACCTCGATCACCAGGTCATAGAAACTCGTCGGCCTCAGGCGCGGCAGCATCGACATCTGCGCCCGCGATTCGATCTGGAACACGCCCACGGTGTCGGCGCGCCGGAGCATCTCGTAGACCGCCGGGTCCTCCGGCGGCACGTCCGCCACCGTGAACCGGCGACCGCGGCGCGCGCCGACGAGCTGCAGCGCGCGGCGGATCGCGGAAAGCATGCCGAGCGCGAGCACGTCTACCTTGAGCAGCCCGAGCGCCTCCAGATCATCCTTGTCCCACTGGATGACGGTACGTCCTTCCATTGCCGCGTTCTCGATGGGCACCAGCTCGGCAAGCGGTCCGCGCGCGATCACAAAACCGCCGACATGCTGTGAAAGGTGCCGCGGAAAGCCCACCAGCTCGCCGAGCAGGGCGACCAGCTGCTGCAGGACCGGGCTGTCAGGGTCGCACCCCGCTTCCTCGATGCGCCCGGGCAGCGACCGGCTGCCATCCCACCACGAAAGCGATTTCGCCAAGTGGTCCACCTCCTCCGCGCAGAGCCCGAGTGCCTTGCCCAGGTCGCGTAGCGCGCTTCTCGGCCGATAGCAGATCACCGTCGCCGCGAGCGCGGCACGCCCGCGGCCGTACTTCGTGTAGAGGTACTGGATCACCTCCTCGCGCCGCTGGTGCTCGAAATCGACGTCGATATCGGGCGGCTCGTTGCGCTCCCTGGAGACGAAGCGCTCGAAGAGCAGGTCCATGCGAGCCGGATCGACCTCGGTGATGCCGAGCGCATAGCACACCGCGGAGTTCGCCGCCGACCCCCGGCCCTGGCACAAGATCCCCTGCGAGCGCGCAAAGCACACCACGTCGTGCACGGTGAGAAAGAACGCCTCGTAGCGCAGTTCGGCGATCAGCGCGAGCTCATGGCGAACGAGCTCCGACACCTTCTGCGGCACCCCGTCCGGGAACCTCCAGCGCAAGCCTCTACCGGTCAGCTTGTGCAGCCAGCTTGCCGGCGTTTCGCCCGCCGGCACCAGCTCTTCGGGGTATTCGTAGCGCAGCTCGTCGAGCGAAAATGCACAGCGCCCGGCGACCGTGAGCGTCTCGGCGAGCAGCTCCGGCGGGTAGAGCTGGGCGAGGCGCATCCTGAGCCGCAAGTGGCGCTCGGCGTTCGGCTGCAGCTCGCGTCCGCACGCGGCCACCGGCCTGCCCAGCCGGATCGCCGTGAGCGTGTCCTGCAAGCGGCGGCGCGAACGCACATGCATGTGCACGTCACCGGTGGCGACCAGGGGCAAGCCGCTGGCCGCGGCCAGCGCGCACAACGACGCGAGGCGCGCGCGATCGTTCGGGCCGCAATGCAGCTCGGCAGCGATCCAGGCGCAACCGCAGAAATGCTTCGCGATCCAGCGCGCGTGCTCCAGATCCGGTTCTTCCCCGGGGACGAACAGCGCCAGCGTTCCGCTTCCCGCGAGCGCTTCGAGGTCGCTGCGCCGAAGCGCATAGCTGCCCTTCTTGCCGCGTCTGCGCCCGATCGTGATGAGCGAGGAGAGGGCGCTGTAAGCGCGCCGGTCAGTCGCGAGCAGCACCGCCTTCAGGCCGTCCGCGAGTCTCACCTCCGTACCGATGAGCAGCTTCAGGCCGCATTCCTTCGCCGCGACATGGGCGCGCACGACACCGGCGAGCGAGCATTCGTCGGTCAGCGCAAGCGCGGCGTAGCCGAGCGCCGCCGCGCGCTCGACCAGCTCGTCGGGGTGCGACGCGCCGCGCAAAAAAGTGAAGTTCGACAGGCAATGCAGCTCTGCATACGCGGGCAGGACGGAAGACATGGGTACTACGCAAAAATGCCGTGCAGGTACCAGCCGCCGGCCGCACCGCGCTCGCGATAGACCCAGAGCAATGCCGAGCCCGCCGAACGCGCGATGAAGTAGTCGCGCGCGACTTCGCCGTCGTCCCACCAGCCTGATTCGATGCGCTCGGGGCCGGCGAGCAGCTCAAGCGGTCCGGCATCCTGCGGTAGGCCGTCCACCTCCTTCAGCCGCCGCGCCCGTTCCAGCAGCCACAGCGGCCGCGGCCCGGCGCCCGCGGCATGCTGCGCGCCTCCACCAGGCGAGATGCGGCGCCAAGCATGCTCCGGCCGGTGCTCGGAATGCACGGCAAGACCGTGGACTGCGCCACTGCCCAGCCGTGCCTCGAGGCGCTCCACCAACCGGGCCCAGTCCTCGCCCTCCGCCTGAACGTCGCGAAACAGGCCTGCCGTTGCGCCGGGTAGCGGCGTGAGCGCCGCAGCTTCGAGCGCGATCGCCTCGACCGGCTCGGTGAGTGTGAAGCCGGGAAGGCGCTCGCGCAGCAACCGAATGAAGTGCTCGGCGCCGCGAGCGGGTGTCGCAAGCCCGATCTCGATTACGCTGTCGCGAGCTGCGCGGTGCCTGAGCACCAGCGCGAAGCGCCGTATGCCGGCATGACGCGCGACCAGGAAACCTTCCAGCTGCACCAGCAGCCGCCGCGCAGCGAACAGCACGCTTTCGGCCTGCGTCACCGGCGCCGGGAGATCGAGCCTGGCGTCGAAGTGCGCCGGCGGCCGATGGAAGGTGCGCGCCTCGGGCACGGTTCCCAGCGCCTGGTCCAAGACGCCGAGCAGCGCCTGACCGAAGCGCCGCGCAACGCCATCGCGCGGCAAGCGCATCAGCTCGCCGATGCTCGAGACGCCGACGTCGGCGAGAAACGCGAGTGCCTGCGGTTCGCCGTCGATCGCCGCGAGGGGCAACGCCGCAAGCGCACGCTCGAGCTCCGCCCGCTCTTCGATCAGCGCTTCGCTGGCTCCGAGCGCAAGCCACCACGCGCCGCGCGTGGTCGGTGCCGCGGCCAGCAGCGCCATGAATCCCATTTCCTCGAGGCCGCTGCGCAACCGCACAGCCAAGCGCTCGATACCGCCGAAAAGCCGCAAGCTGCCGCTCACCTCCGCCAGCACGCCCTGCGGTGGCTCGAGCGATACGCTAGGCGTGAACTGGCATAGCCACCCCGCGATGGCGGTCAACGCTTCCTGCTCGATGCTCGCGTCGCGCGGCCTCGCGTGCAACTGCGGCGCAAGCGCACGGGCCACGGAAAACGCCATCCCCGGCCGCACGCCGAGCGCACGCGCGGCTGCGTCGCAGACGAGCACCTCGCGACTTTCTGTCACCACCCAAGGCTCGCCACGCGCTTCAAGCGGGGCACGGCCACGCAGCAGGGCTTCGAGCGGAAGATACGGAAAGTGAAGCGCCACCCAGAGCATGGACCGGCCTGTTGATCGAAATGTGGATCGGCGCAGCAGCAAGTACGCCGCGGCGCTTGAGGATGCGCACGACCAGACGCTCCTCCTCCACCTCGAGCATGATGCGTAGGCAGGCGGGGGAGGATTCGCACGCCGCTTCCTTCGGACGGAACAGGATAATGAGCGCAGAGCCCATTTCCGCTGCGACCGTGAGCCGCCGCAACTCGGCGTAGCGGGCGTCGCTGAACCAGGCAAGCAGCGCGTGGCAAGCGCCGGCGCGCAGCACCTGAACCGCTGCCCACAGCGCGTCGCGGTGCCCGGTGGCTTGCACCACGATGAGGTGCGCCAGATCCACGCCCGCGGCCGCGAGCGCGGGTGCATAAGGCAGGTGCGGCGGAGCGAGCCAGGCGATGCGCCGGCCACTTGCCGACATCCCGGCGAGCATCGGCAGCACGAGCTGCAGCTCGCCGACACCCTCCCGCGTACACAAGATCTCGGTAAGGGTGCCGCTCGGCCAACCGCCACCGGGCAGCTCGTGGTCGAGGGCGGCGAAACCGCTCGGCACTGCAGGCCTCGCCGTACGCGCAAGCGCGCCGCCGCGCCACACCGGTTGCCGCTGCAGTATTTCTTCGAGGATCGCTTGGGGAGTCGTCACGGCGCCTGACCAAACCGCCACTTACTGTATTTTTATACAGTAATCGGCAGTTGGCAAGCGCCTAGCCTGGATTCCCATAGCGCCCCCGTGACTTAACGCGCTGGACGGAGGCGCGGGGCGTCTGGGCCGCTGGAGGGGGGCCGAAGCGCAGTGTCCGGTTGATGGCGTTGAGATCGAATCCCTCGG
>Ga0307374_10002159_pt1 | contig 35428 bp, 31 predicted proteins | sample OX3MG_FD_202532 | JGI IMG/M metagenome (GOLD analysis project Ga0307374, IMG submission 202532) | Soil microbial communities from Risofladan, Vaasa, Finland - OX-3 | ecosystem: Environmental > Terrestrial > Soil > Coastal area > Acid sulfate soil | place: Finland: Risofladan, Vaasa | collected... | reverse complement strand
TGCTCGGTCAGGTCGTCGACACCAACTCCGCCTGGATCGGGGAGCAGCTCGCCCTCGCCGGCATCGACTGCCACTTCCAGACGAAGGTCGGCGACAACCAGGTGCGGATAGTCACCGCTATACGCCAGGCGCTCGCGCGAAGCGACGCTGTCATCTGCTGCGGCGGTCTGGGCCCGACCAAGGACGACATCACCCGCGAATCCATCGCCGAGGTCCTCAACGTGCCCCTCGACGTGGACGAGGATGTCGCTGCCCGCATCGAGGCGATGTTCGCCGGCCGCGGCAGGCGCATGGCGCTCAACAACCTCCGCCAAGCGGAAGTCCCGAGCGGCGCGGTAGTCATCCCGCAGGTGCGCGGGACCGCTCCCGGCTTGATCTGCCGGCTGGGCGACCGCTCCATCTACGCGGTGCCTGGCGTACCGCACGAGATGCGCGAGATGGTCGAGCGCGCCGTGATGCCCGATCTCGTGGCGCGATCGGGCACGGCGTCGACCATCGTCAGCCGCACACTTCGCACGTGGGGTATCGCAGAGTCGACCCTCGACGAGATGCTGACTCCGCGCATGGCGGCAATCGACGCGGCGGTGTCCGCCGGCGGCGATGTGGTGCCGACGATCGCGTTCCTCGCAAGCGGCATCGAGGGGATAAAGGTGCGCCTCACCGCGAAGGCTCCCACCCGCGAGGCCGCCGAAACCGTGATCGCCGCCGAAGAGGCGGAGGTGCGCCAGCTGCTCGGCCCAGCCGTCTTCGGGGCGGACGACGAGACGATGGAGACCGCCGTCGGCAAGCTGCTGATGGACCGTGGCATGACGCTGGCTGTGGCCGAGTCGCTGACCGGAGGCCTCGTCGGGAGCCGCCTCACCGAGGCGGAGGGGGCGAGCGAGTTCTTCTTGGGGTCGCTCGTTACGTATTCGACGGAGGCGAAGCGGAAGCTGCTCGGAGTCGGCGACACGCCGGCCGTCAGCGAGGAGACCGCGCGAGATATGGCCGCCGGCACGGCGGCCGCGTTCGGGGCCGATGTCGGGGTTTCCCTCACCGGGGTGGCCGGGCCCACGGAGCAGGACGGCCAGCCCGTCGGGACGGTGTGGATCGGAATCCACGAGCCCTCCGGCACCGACGCCCGGCTTCTCCGGCTCGCCGGCGGCCGCGATCAGATCCGCCAGATCGCGGCGATCTCCGCGCTGGACCTTCTGCGCCGTCGCCTGCTGGAGGGGTAGTGGATCGCCGGCGGCTCTTCGTCGCCGTGTGGCCGCCCGCCGAGGTAGCAGACCGGCTCGGCGATCTCGAGCGACCCCGGCGTGCCGGGCTGCTCTGGACCACTTCGGACCAGTGGCACGTGACCCTGCGTTTCCTGGGGAGCCTCGCCACCGACCAGGAACAGGCTGTCCGCTCGGCGCTCGACGCGGTGGACTGGACGGCGTTTGGACCGACCCGCGCGACCGCCGGCCCGCAACCGGTCGCGATCGGGCGGAATACGTGGGCGCTTCCCGTCCACGGGGTCGACGCCCTCGCCGGCGTTGCCGGCGCGGCCGTGACCGAGGCAGGCGTCGATCTCCCCGAGGCCGACCGCGGCCGTCCGTTCCGCGGCCATCTGACATTGGCCAGGGCAAAGACGCCGCCGGCGATGAAACACCTGCCCGCCCCGCAGTTCAACGCTTCGTGGGTCGTGCAGGACGTGACCCTCGTCTGGAGCACGCTCGACCCGACCGCAGCCCGGTACGAGGTGGTCGAGCGGTGGCGTCTCGACGCGGCACGCGACTGAACCGGCGTGCCTGCGGCTAGCTTGCGGTTATGCCAGGCTCCCTGTTGGGCACCCAGGTCCGTCGAGTTGAGGACCCAGACCTACTAACCGGGCGGGGGACGTTCATCGCCAACCTGCGGGTCGAAGGAATGGCGCACGCGGCCTTCGTCAGGTCTCCCGTCGCCCACGCGCGCATCACCGGCATCGACACCGGTGAGGCCGGCAAGGCTCCCGGGGTCATCGCGGTCCTCACAGCGAAGGATCTGGACGTCGAGCCGTTCCACGGCTTCATGGTCCTCAATCCCGAGTGCGCTCGGCCGCCCCTCGCGACCGATCGAGTTCGCTTCGTCGGGGAACCCGTCGCGTTGGTGATCGCCCATGACCTCGCCGCTGCGCTCGACGCGGCGGAGCTCGTCGCCGTGGACTACGACCCTCTTCCCGTCGCCGTGACCCCGGAGGATGCCGTCGCGCCCGGCGCCCCACTCCAGTTCGAAGCCATCGGAAGCAACGTCGTCGCCGGCATGCGCGACCCTGCCGACCCCAATCTCTTCGAAGGCGCGACGCGCGTCGTGCGCGCAAAGCTTCAGAACCAGAGGATCGCCGTGGTGCCGATGGAAGGCAACGCGATCGCGGCGATCCCCGACGGCGACGAGTTGACCGTTTACGTTTCGACTCAGATGCCGCACGGCCTCGCGCGCATGGCAACAAAGGTGCTCGGCCTCGACCGGCACAAGCTGCGCGTCATCACCCCCCACGTCGGGGGTGGATTTGGTGGCAAGGCGGGGCTCACCGCCGAGCACGCTGCGATCATCGCGGCAGCCCGCGCTCTCCAACGCCCAGTTGTGTGGGTCGAGGGCCGCAACGACAACCTCCTCGGTATGCCCCACGGCCGCGGCCAGGTTCAGTGGGTCGAGATGGGATTCAAGGACGACGGCACCCTCACGGGCATGCACCTCCGCGTTCTCTCCGACGCCGGCGCGTACGCGGGCTTCGGGGGCGCGCTCGCGATCGGCCCGACGCGGATGATGGCCCAGGGCGTCTACAAGATCCCGCGCATCCAATACGAGGTAGCCGCGGTCGTGACCAACACGACGCCCATGGGGGCGTTCCGCGGGGCCGGCAGGCCCGAGGCAGCCGAGCTGCTCGAACGGATGATGGACATCGCCGCCGGTGAACTCGGCGTCGATCCGGTCGAGCTCCGCCGGCGCAACCTCATGGAGCCGTTCGACAGCCCCGTCACCACCGTGATGGGCACCACCTACGACACCGGCGACTACCGGCGCGCGCTCGACGAGGCCGTTCGCGCGGCCGGCTACGAGCAGCTGCGTGCGGAGCAGGCCGAGCGCCGGAAGCGCGGAGACCGTTGGCAGCTGGGCATCGGGGTGGGGGCCTACGTCGAGGTGACCGCCGGCGGCGGCGGGCAGGAGTACGGCTCGGTCGAGATTCACCGAGATGGCAGCGCGACCATCCGGGTCGGGACCTCGGCGCACGGGCAAGGGCACGCCACAGCGTTCTCCATGATCGTCTCCGACCGGCTCGGCATCCCGATGGAGTCGATCCGCTTCGTCCAGTCCGACACGGCCGAAGTCCCGAGAGGGGGCGGAACCGGAGGGTCGAGGTCGTTGCAGCTGGGGGGGAGCGCGGTGTTCTCGGCTGCAGAAGCAGTCTGGGAAAAAGGACGGGCGATAGCGGCCGCGGAACTGGAGGCGGACGTCGACGACATCGTGGTTCACGGCGAGGGCCAGATCGGTGTGGCAGGCGTGCCCTCGAGGGCGCTTACGTGGGCGCGCCTCGCCGAGATCGCAGCGGAGTCCTCGCCGGAGGAGGACTCCGGTCTCGGCCCCCTCGCGGCCGCCATCGACTTCGACCAGGGCGGCGCCACCTTCCCGTTCGGCGCGCACGTGTCGGTGGTCGAGGTCGACGTGGAGACCGGGTTCGTCCGGCCGTTGCGCCACATCGCCGTCGACGACTGCGGCCGGATCCTCAACCCGCTTCTGGTCGCCGGCCAGCAGCACGGTGGGATCGCGCAAGGGATGGCGCAGGCGCTGTGGGAGCAGGTCGTCTTCGACGAGGAAGGAAACCCGTTGACCGCGAACCTCGCGGACTACGCGATGCCGAGCGCGGCAGAGTTCCCGTCGTTTGAGGTGTCCAACACCGAAACCCCGACCTTCCGCAACCCCCTTGGTGCGAAGGGGATAGGGGAGTCCGGGGCGATCGGCTCGACTCCATCGGTCCACAACGCGGTCGTCGACGCCGTCTCGCATCTCGGCGTGCGCAACATCCCAATACCCTGCACCCCTGAGCGCGTGTGGCGCGCCATCCAGGAGGCGGCCGGCGCAGCACAGGAACTGTGGTCCGATCCGCCCGCCGCGTTCGAATCCCTGCCTCTCACCGGCGGTGCGGAGCCCGAGGCCGCCGGCGCGGACATCTGAAGCCCGGCGGCGCCTCTGGGCCTCTGGGCCTCTGGGGTCCACCATCGAACAAACGTTTGGGCCTACACTCGCGAATGACACCGCTGTAAGACGGCGGCTCGGCTGTCACACCCCATCCGTAGGGTGAGCCCCCGTAAACGAACCGAAGCGAGAGGAAGGCATTCCGGTGGAGCGAGACAAGGCACTCGAGATGGCGATGGGGCAGATCGAGAAGCAGTTCGGCAAGGGCGCCATCATGCGGATGGGCGAGAACCTCGACATGCAGATCGAGGCGATCCCCACCGGCGCCCTCTCCCTCGACATCGCCCTCGGGATCGGGGGCCTCCCCAGGGGCCGAATCGTGGAGATCTACGGTCCGGAGTCCTCCGGTAAGTCGACCCTCGCCATGCACGTGGTGGCCGAGGCCCAGCGCAACGGGGGGATCTGCGCCTACGTGGACGCCGAACACGCCATGGACCCCGTCTACGCCCGGGCGATCGGGGTCAACGTCGACGACCTCCTCATCTCCCAGCCCGACACTGGTGAGCAGGCCCTCGAGATCGCCGACATGCTGATCCGCTCCGGGGCGCTCGACGTGATCGTCATCGACTCCGTCGCTGCGTTGACCCCCCGTGCAGAGATCGAAGGCGACATGGGCGACACCCACGTCGGTCTACAGGCTCGGCTCATGTCCCAGGCTCTGCGGAAGCTGACGGCGACGCTCAACAAGTCGAACACCATCGCGGTCTTCATCAACCAGCTCCGGGAGAAGGTCGGTGTCATCTACGGCTCACCGGAGGTGACCCCAGGCGGCCGTGCCTTGAAGTTCTACTCGTCGATCCGCCTCGACATCCGCCGGGTGGAGTCCATCAAGGACGGCGCCGAAGTGATCGGCAACCGCACCCGGGTCAAGGTCGTGAAGAACAAGTGCAGTCCCCCGTTCCGCCAAGCGGAGTTCGACATCATGTACGGCAAGGGCATCAGCCGCGAAGGCTCGATGCTCGACGTCGCCGTGGACCTGGGCATCGTCAAGAAGTCCGGTGCCTGGTACACCTACGAGGGCGAGCAGCTCGGCCAGGGACGGGAGAACGCGAAGACGTTCCTCGCCGAGAACCTCGAGTTGATGATCCAGATCTCGGAGAAGGTGCGCCAGCAGGTCGGCATGGACGGCCAGCCGGCCGACGTCCCCTTGGGCCTCGATCCTGCCGACGACGAGCCGATCACGCTCGACGACTGATCCCCGAAGCGCTGCCCAGCAGCTCGCCTGCCTCCGCCAGATCCGGCCGCGCTCCGCCGGCGCGGCCGGATCCGCCGTCGGTTACCGGAGCCGGTGCCGGTAGTTACTGTCCGTTATGCCCGCATCTCGTCCGTTTCTCACTCTGATTCGTCCGAATTTGCGGATTCTTCGGAAGGAGACCGTATCCCCGCGTCGAATCCGTTCCTCAGCCCAGCTAGCAGACCGGCGCGCGCTGGGGAAAGCGCCACTAGTTGATCAGCAGCTAGGAGCCACCGATGTCAGAGATCCTGAAGGTGTCGAGTAAGTCGAACCCGAACTCGGTGGCAGGAGCACTGGCCGGGGTTGTTCGCGGCGAGGGCCACGTTGAGATCCAGGTGGTCGGCGCCGGCGCTCTCAACCAGGCGGTGAAGGCGGTGGCGATTGCCCGCTCCTATGTGGCGGGCTCGGGGATGGACCTGGCGTGCAGGCCCACTTTCGCGGACATCGAGATCGACGGTGAGGGCCGCACCGCCATCCGCCTGCTGGTGGAAGGGTGCTCGCCACAGCCGGCAGGCGTCTGGTCGGCTGCCAACCTGCCGGCCGCCAACGGGTCGGCCGCCAACCTGTCGGCCGCCAACGGGTCGGCCAGCAGCCAGGCACTCGGCCTCACCTGACGCCCCGCGCCGCGCACCGCCTGCGCCCGTAGACTTAGGGGCCGTGCCCGACACCGAGCAGCCTCGCCGCTATCTCATACGGACCTTCGGCTGCCAGATGAACGAGCACGACTCCGAGCGCATCGCCGGGCTGCTCGAGACCGACGGCATGGTGCCGGCCACAGACGTCGAGGACGCGGATGTCGTCGTGCTCAATACCTGCTGCATCCGGGAGAATGCCGACAACAAGCTGTACGGCCACCTGGGCCACCTCAAGGCGGTCAAGGACAGGCGTCCCGACCTCCAGATAGCGGTCGGTGGCTGCCTGGCGCAGAAGGACAAGGATCTCGTTCAGCGGCGCGCCCCGTGGGTCGACGCCGTGTGGGGGACGCACAACGTCGCCAACGCCGCCGGCCTTCTCTCCACCGCGAGAGCCGCCGGCGGGCCGATTCTCGAGATCCTCGAGGCCGACCCGCATCCCGACCTGGAGGAGTTCCCCTCGGCGCTCCCGGTGAGAAGGGATCAGGGCTGGGCCGCCTGGGTCACCATCCAGATCGGCTGCGACAACAACTGCGCCTTTTGCATCGTTCCGTCCGTCCGGGGACCCGAGGTGAGCCGGCCGTTCGGGCAGATCGTCGACGAGGTAGAGCAGCTGGCCGCCGCCGGCACCGTAGAGGTGACGTTGCTGGGCCAGAACGTCAACTCGTACGGGCGGGACATCACCACGCGCCTGCGGGGCGTGTCGACCTGGAGAGACCGCCAGGACCTGGCCGGCGCCCCCTGGACCGCCGCGGAGAGGCCCCGGCCGCGGCCTCTGTTCGCGGACCTGCTCCGAGCCGTGGCCGACGTCGAGGGGATCCGGCGTGTCCGCTTCACCAGCCCCCACCCCAAGGACCTGCGCCCCGAGACCATCGAGGCGATGGCGACCGAGCCGGCGGTGTGCCCGCAGCTGCACCTGCCGCTGCAATCCGGCAGCGACCGGACCCTCGCTCGGATGCACCGCGGCTACACGGCGGAGCGCTACCTCGAGCGCCTCGCGGCCGCGCGCGCGGCCGTCGACGACCTGGCTGTCACCACCGACATCATCGTGGGATTCCCTGGCGAGACCGACGAGGATTTCGAGCGCACCCTCGAGGTCGCAGCAGTCGCCTCCTACGACAGCGCCTACACGTTCATCTACTCGCCCCGCCCGGGCACCGAGGCGGCGGAGCTCGTGGAAGACGCGGTGCCGGCCGAGGTCTCCGCCGAACGCTTCGAACGCCTGCGCGTCGTCGTCGAGCGCAGTGCCCTGGCGCACCACGAATCGAGGGTCGGCCGGGTCGAGGAGGTCCTGGTCGAAGGCCCGTCCAAGCGCGACGCCGCCAACGTGAGCGGCCGCACGGCCCAGGGCAAGCTCGTGCACATCCCCGCCACGCCAGGCACGCTTCCCGCCGGCAGCTGGGCGGACGTCAGGATCACCCGGGCCGCCCCGCACTTCCTCGAGGGGAAGCTGGTCGCGGTCACGGCCCGGCCCGCCCACCGCACACGCATCGCAGTGGTGGCCGGCTGAACGACACGACCGCCGACCACGAGCAAGGTCCCCGGCACCTCGCCCTCGTCGGGTGCACGGCGTCGGGCAAGTCGGCGATCGCCGTCGAGCTCGCACGCCGGCTCGGCGACATCGAGATCGTGACCGTCGACTCCATGCAGGTGTACCGCGGCATGGACATCGGCACCGCCAAACCCACGCCGCAGGAGCGGAGCGAGATCCCGCACCACCTCATCGACATCGGAGACCCCTCCGAGGACTGGAACGTCACCCGCTGGGCGGCGATCGCCCGCCGGACGGTCGACGAGATCGAGCGACGAGGGCACCGGGTGCTGCTCGTCGGAGGCACCGGTCTGTACTTCCAGGCGCTCGTTGACGGCTTCTCACCGCCGGGCCGGTTCCCCGAGATCCGCAAGGAGCTCGAAGAAGACCAGGACACCTCCGCCCTGCACTCACGCCTGCGTGAACTTGATCCGCTGGCGGCCTCGAGGATGGAGCCGACCAACAGGAGGCGCGTGATCCGCGCCCTGGAGGTGACCATCGGCAGCGGCAGGTCTTTTTCCAGCTACGGACCGGGCGTCGCGCACTTCCCGTCGGCTCCGCGGTGGCGCATCGCGGGTGTGTGGCTCCCGCGCCCGGTGCTCGCCAGGCGGATAGACGAGCGCCTCGACGCCATGATGCAGGGCGGATTCCTGGACGAGGTTCGCCGCCTGGTCGCAGCGACCGTGGAGTCCGGGCTGTCCCGCACCGCCAGGCAGGCGCTCGGGTACCGCGAGCTTCTCGGCCACCTCCAAGACGGCATTCCGCTGGAGCAGGCCGTCGACGAGGCGAAGCGCCGGACCCGTGCCTTTGCGCGCCGCCAGCGGGTCTGGTGGCGGCGGGACCCGCGGATCGCCTGGTTCGGTGCGCCGGATAACCCGTTCGCCGTCACGGCCGCGTTGCTGGGACAATGGAAGAGCCCATGACGACGCTGACCTTCACCAAGCTGCACGGGCTCGGCAACGACTTCCTCGTCGCGCTCGACCCGCCCCCCTCTCTCGAATACCGGGGCGCGGAGATCGCGCGCTCGTTGTGCGACCGCCACCGTGGCATCGGTGCCGACGGGCTGATCCTCTCGCGCGCGAGCGTCGAGTCGTCGTCGACCGCGTTGCTGGGCTTCAAGTTGTTCAACGCCGACGGCAGCGAGGCGGAGATGAGCGGCAACGGCATTCGTTGCCTCGCGCACAGCGCTCTCGATGCCGGGCTCGTCCCGGACGGACAGGAGTTCGGTGTCGCCACGCCGGCAGGCGTCCGGCAGGTGACCGTCGCGCGCAGGTCGCCGACGACCGCGTGGGGTTCGGTCGACATGGGCGTCGTGAAGGTCCAGGGCGAAGCCGACCGCTGCAACGTCGGGCACGGCCAGTTGCTGGTCGACGTCGGCAACCCGCACCTGGTCGTCCTCGGGCCGGACCCGGCGACCATCGACGTCAAGACCCTCGGTCCACTCCTGGAGGCGACGGATCCGGCCGGTCTCAACGTCGAGTTCGTCACCCTCGGACCCGGACCCGACGAGATCACCATGCGCGTGTGGGAGCGTGGCGTTGGCGAGACCGAGGCGTGCGGGACGGGTTCGTGCGCCGCGGCCGCAGCATTGCACCACTGGTACCGCACGGGCACCGCGGTGACGGTCCACCAGCCGGGCGGCTCTGCCGCCGTGGAGCTGCGGCCTGACGGAAGCGCCGTTCTCTCCGGGCCGAGCGAGCGCATCGCCACCTGCACCGTCGAGGCTTGAGGGACCGGCAGATGAGCCTCATCGAACGGTCGTTCAGGGAGAAGATCGTCCTCGTCGGCGTGACCATGCCGCCGTCGAGCGACGAGGAGACCGAAGCCCACCTCGACGAGCTGTCGTTGCTGGTCGATACCGCCGGCGCCGACGAAGCCGCGCGCGTGGTGCAGCGGCGCGACCATCCCGACGCGGCTACCTACGTGGGCAAGGGCAAGGCAGAAGAGCTGCGCGACGTGTCCAACGCTGTCGACGCGGACACCGTCGTGTTCGACGACGAGCTCACGCCGGCTCAGTCGCGCAACCTCGAGAAGATCCTCGGGCGCACCGCGATCGACCGTACCGCCGTGATACTCGACATCTTCGCCCAGAACGCCCGCACCCCAGAAGGAAAGGCTCAGGTCGAGCTCGCGCAGCTCCGGTACCGGCTGCCGCGCCTTCGAGGACGCGGTCTCCAGTTCTCACAGCAAGCCGGCGGCATCGGGACGCGAGGCCCCGGTGAGACGCAGCTGGAGGTCGACCGCCGCCGGCTGGTCAGGAGAATGAACCGGCTGGAGTCCGACCTCCGCCGGCTGACACAGCAGCGTCGTGTCCAGCGCAAGGCTCGCAGCGAGAGCCGCATCGCGACCGTGTCGCTCGTCGGTTACACGAACGCGGGCAAGTCGACCCTCCTCAACACTTTCACCGACGCCGGCGTGCTCGTGGAGGACCGGTTGTTCGCGACGCTAGACCCGCGCACCCGCCGGCTGTCGCTTCCCGGCGGGGAGTCGGTGCTGCTGTCCGACACCGTCGGTTTCGTGAGGAAGCTTCCGCACCAACTCGTCGAGGCATTCCGCTCCACCTTGGAAGTAGTCAAGGAGTCCGACCTCCTGGTGCACGTGGTCGACAGCACCAGCCCCGACCCCCAGGGCCAGATCGAAGCGGTGCATGCGGTGCTGGCAGAGATCGGCGCCGGCGAGGTGCCCGAGCTGCTGGCGTTCAACAAGGGCGACGTGTCGAGCGAGGCTTGCCGGCTCGCCGGCCGCCATCCGGGGTCCGTGGTGATATCGGCGTTGACGGGCGAGGGACTGCCGTCGTTGTTGGAGGCGATCGGCGACAGGTTGCGGGCGAGCGCGCGCGTCCTCGACTTGGTGGTGCCCTACGAGCGCGGCGACGTTCTGGCGGCCGTTCATCGCGAAGGGGAGGTGCTGGTGGAGTCGCACGACGAGACCAGCGCACGCCTGCGGGTGCGGGTCGATCCCGCGGGCGCGGCGCGCTTCGCGGAGTTCGCGGTCGACGGCGCATGACCGCCGGCTTCGTCCCGCCCGCTTACCCCTACGACCGCCTCGACGAGGCCAGGAAGGCCGCCGCCGCGCACGAGGGCGGCATCGTGGACCTGTCCGTCGGCACACCATCCGATCCGCCTCCGCCGGCGGTGATGGCCGCGCTCGCCGGGGACCCGGACGCACCGGATGAGGACCGGTCGGCGCGCGGCTACCCGACGTCGGCGGGTTCGATCGCTCTTCGGGAGTCCATCCAGCATTGGACAAAGACCCGCCTCGGCGTGGCTGTCGCCCTCGACGAGGTATCCGTGTGCGTGGGAACCAAGGAGTTCGTGGCGACGACCCCTCAATGGTTGAAGCTCCGGTCGCCCGACCGCGACACCGTCCTGTACCCGTCGATCGCATATCCCACATACGAGATGGGAGCGATCCTCGCGGGCCTGCGCCCGGTGCCCGTGCCAGTCGACTCACGCTGGCGACTGGACCTTTCCGCTGTCGATCCCGCTGACGCGGAGCGGGCCCTCATGCTCTGGGTGAACACGCCCGGCAATCCGGCTGGCGGGCTCGACGACCTCGGTGCCGCGGCGGCGTGGGGTCTGCACCACGGGGTGCCCGTCTTCAGCGACGAGTGCTACGCCGAGTTCACATGGGACGGCCCCCCCGAGACGATCCTCGGTCACGGCGGCACCGCCGGCGGCCTCGACGGCGTGGTGGCGGTGCATTCACTGTCGAAGCGCTCGAACATGGCGGGGATGCGTGTCGGCTGGTTCGCCGGTGACCCGGAGATCGTCGGCTATCTCCGCGAGGTGCGCAAGCACGCCGGGTTCATGGTTCCCGGTCCGGTACAGCGCGCAGCAGCGGTCGCCCTCGCCGACCAGGAACACGTGGAGCTGCAGCGGTCGCTCTACCGCGACCGCTTGCAGAGATTCGCTTCGATCGTCGAGGGCGTGGGTTGTGACGCCGCTCTGCCAGGTGGCGGCTTCTACCTCTGGGTCCGTGCCCCGTCGGGTGACGGTTGGGAGTGGGCGACGTGGTGGGCGGAGAAGGCGGGTGTGCTGGTGTCGCCCGGGTCGTTCTACGGTGACGCCGGCGCGTCCCATGTGCGCATCGCGATGGTCGCTCCGATGGACCGGTTGGATCTGGTCGCCGAGCGCCTCGGCCTCTGACCGCCCGCACTCGGGTAGCTTCGAGACCCATGGCCGACCTCGAATCGCAGATCCGTGAACTCTGGGACCGGCGCGACCAGCTGTCGCCGGCCGACACCAACGCGGCAGCGATCGTGCAGGAAGCGGTCCGGCTTCTCGACAGTGGGGAAGCGCGTGTCGCCCAGCTCGGCCCGGACGGGTCCCCGGTCGTCAACGAGTGGCTCAAGCAGTCCATCCTCCTCCTCTTCAAGGTCTCGGGTCTCGAAACGATCGAGGCAGGCCCCTTCGAGTACGTGGACCGGATCCCGCTCAAGACCGGGTACGAGGCAGCGGGCGTGCGGGTCGTCCCGGGCGCGTCGGCGCGGTGGGGGAGCTACCTCGAACCGGGTGTGGTCATGATGCCGAGCTACGTCAACATCGGCGCGCGTGTCGGCTCGGGCACGATGGTCGACACCTGGGCGACCGTCGGAAGTTGCGCGCAGATCGGGCGCAACACCCATCTGTCCGGAGGGGTGGGGATCGGTGGGGTGCTCGAGCCTCCGCAGGCGGCCCCGGTCTTCGTCGGAGACGAGTGCTACATCGGAAGCCGCTGCATCGTCGCCGAAGGTGCCCGTGTCGGCGATGGAGCGGTGCTCGGCGCCGGCTGCATCCTCACCGCCACCATCCCCGTCATAGACGCCGAAACCGGTGACGAGATCTCGCGAGGCGTCGTACCTGCGTGGTGCGTCGCGGTGTCCGCCACGCGGCCGCGCGCCTATCCGGGGGGCGAGTTCGGGATGCCGTGCGTGCTGGTCGTGCGCCGCCTGGAAGAGGGCGCCCGCCACGACAAGTCGAAGCTCAACGACATACTCCGCGACCACGGCGGCACCCTTTAAGAGGCGAATCTCTTCAAAGGTTCCGGGCGTTACAGCCGGCGGAGCACGGTGACCACCTTTCCGTAGATCTGCACATCCCGCGGGTCGAACACCATGGGCTCCAACCTCGGATTCGCCGGCGTGAGGACCACCTTGTTGCCCCGGCGCCCGTAGGTCTTGACGGTCGCCTCCTCGCCGGGGATCCCGGCGACGACGACGTCTCCCTTGTTGGCCTCCTCCTGCTGGCGGACGACCACGTAGTCGCCCTCGAAGATGCCGGCATCGATCATCGAGTCGCCGCGGACCCTCAGCATGAACAGCTGCCCGTCACCGGTGAAATCCTCCGGAAGCGGGAGCAGCTCCTCGACGTTCTCCTGGGCGATCACGTTGGTGCCGGCGGCGACCTCGCCGACCAGCGGGATATGGCGGGCCGGGCGCCGTTCGATCGCCGCGCCGGAGTTCGCGTCCCAGCGGACCTCGATCGCTCTGGGCTTGGTCGGGTCCCGGCGCAGGAACCCCTGCTTCTGCAGGGTCGTCAGGTGGGTGTGCACCGTTGACGACGACGTAAGCCCGACCGCCTCGCCGATCTCGCGTACCGACGGAGGGTAGCCACGCTCGCGCAGCTGGGCCGCGATGAACTCGAGGATCTCCTTGCGCTTGCCGGTCAACTCGTTGTCGATCACGTGTAGAGGCCTCCCTCCTCGCGCCTTCTTGCGCGATTTCGAGGATAACCGCCCGCCGCACGAAAGGCAAACATTTGTTCGAAGAATCCTCTTGACGTCGAACGTTCGTTCTGGTGTGATGGTACCGAACAGGCGTTCGCCTGCAGCCCAAGGTGAGTGTCACACCCCCCTGGCACCATCTCAGCGCAAGAAGAAATCGAGCCCGAGGAGCCCGAAGTGACAACGCTCGTTGCCGGTTACCCGATGAGGACCCGCTACCCCAGTCCTGCGGTCATCCGCCGGCGCCGGCTGGGCGCGGCGTGCGTTCTGCTGGGCATCGGGCTGTTGATGATGGTCGGCACCCTCGCCGTCCAAGGTGCGCTCGGCCGCACCGGCAGCGGGCCCCTCACCGTTGCCGGTGCTGGGCCGGCGCTTCACCTGGCATCCGACCAGGTCTGGGTCGTCCAGCCGGGCGACACGGTCTGGTCCATCGCCCAAGCGGTCGAGCCCGGGGCGGACGTACGCTCGCTCGTCGACCGGATCGATGCGCAGCTGAAGGGCGCACCGCTCTACCCGGGAGAGCGCATCCTGATCCCGAGGCCCTGAGCGACCGATCGACCGAACCCGACCGAACCGACCGAACCGACCGAACCGACCGGACCCGACCGATCGGCTGAATAGACCGGACCCGACCGATCGGCTGAATAGACCGAACCCGACCTGACCCCGGGCGGCCAGCCGGCGATATGGTCGAGGGTGTGCGATGCCCGCACTGCTCGAGCATGGACGACAAGGTTGTCGACTCGCGGGCTGCCGACGACGGCGCCGCGATCCGGCGCCGGCGCGAATGCCTCGCGTGCGGCCGGCGCTTCACGACCTACGAACGACTGGAGGAAGTGGCCCTCACGGTCCTCAAACGCTCCGGCGAGCGCGCGCCGTTCGACCGCAACAAGATCGTCGACGGCGTGAAGGCCGCCTCCAAGAACCGCCCCGTCAGCGAGGAAGCCATGCAGTCGCTAGCCGCCGACGTCGAAGAGGCCATGCGCATGGCCGGCCCGGACGTCACCTCCCAACAGATCGGCGTTGCGGTGCTCGAGCGCCTGAAGAGCCTCGACGAGGTCGCCTACCTTCGTTTCGCCAGCGTGTACAAGGGCTTCTCCGGCGCTCTCGATTTCGAGCGTGAAGCGGGGATGCTGAGCAAGTCGACCGAACCGAAGCGCCCTGGTTAGCAACCCCTTCGCCACCCACTAGCGTCGGCGCGCAGTTCCCGAGGAGGAGCACGGCATGCGAGTTGGTGTTCTAACAGGCGGAGGCGACTGCCCGGGGCTCAACGCGGTGATCCGGGCCGTCGTGCGCAAAGGCGAGGTCTCCTACCATGACGAGATCGTCGGGTTCCTCGACGGGTGGCGCGGCGTCATCGAGTCACGCACGACACCGCTCGACGTCGAACGCTGCCGAGGCATCCTCCCGCGAGGCGGCACCATCCTCGGCACCTCGCGCACCAACCCCTTCAAGGTCGACGGCGGCGTGGCCAAGGCGCTCCAAACGCTGAGGGAGCAAAGGATCGATGCCCTCGTCGCCATCGGCGGCGAGGATACCCTCGGCGTGGCGCACCGGCTGTCGGGCGAAGGCGCTCGCATCGTCGGCGTCCCCAAGACCATCGACAACGACCTCTCCGCTACCGAGGTCACCTTCGGCTTCCACACAGCCGTTCAGATCGCGACCGAGGCGATAGACCGCCTCCACACGACCGCCGAGTCGCACGACCGGGTCATCGTGTGCGAGGTCATGGGCCGCCACGCCGGCTGGATCGCCACCTACGCGGGCATCGCCGGCGGTGCCGCGGAGGTGCTCATCCCAGAGGAACCGTTCGACATCGACCAGGTGTGCAAGAACCTCAAGGCGCGCCATGCCAAAGGCCGGTTCGCCTCGATCGTCGTCGTCGCCGAGGGAGCCGTCCCGGTGGCGGGCAGCATGTCGATCGCATCCCGCGAGGTCGACCAGTTCGGCCACCCGCGCCTCGGCGGCATCGCCAACGTGCTGGCGGAGGAGATCGAGCAACGCACCGGATTCGAGACCCGGGTGACGATCCTCGGTCACGTCCAGCGCGGCGGCACACCGACGGCGTTCGACAGGGTGCTCGCCACCCGTTTCGGCATCGCTGCGATCGACGCCGTGCACGACGGGGCGTTCGGCCAGATGGTGGCGTTGCGGGCCGATTCGATCGTGCGGGTGCCCCTGGAGGAGGCGCTTGTCGAGTTGAAGACGGTCGACCGTTCGCTCTACCACGACGTTGCGGAGGTCTTCTTCGGGTAAAAGACGCCGCGTCGCGCTGCTTGTCCCGCTACCACAGCTTGGGCTCTGTGCCTGGTGGGGGTTCGAGCGCACCCGCCGCGGCGAGGAGTTCGCAAAGGGGCCCGAAGAGCTCCGCGGTCGCAGCGACGATCACCCTGCCCTCCAGCGCCTCCGCCCGCCCGCCGGCCTCGCGGCAGATCAACTCGCCGGCAGCGAGATCCCACGGGTTCAGCCCCCACTCGTAGTACGCGTCGAAACGTCCTCCGCCCACCCAGCACAGATCCAACGACGCCGCCCCGAACCGTCGCACGTCCCGCACCGCCGGCAGGATGCGCGTGAGCACTTGCGACTGCCACGCCCGCCGCTGCGACTGGTAGCCGAATCCCGTTGCGACCAGCGCGGTCGGCAGGGTCGACCGGCCGGTGGCGACACTGCACCGGTGACCGTTGCGTGTCGCCCCCCACCCCGCCACCGCCGCCCACGTCTCGTTGCGCGACGGGTCGAGCACTACACCGACCGCTGTCTCGCCGTTCACCTCCGCGGCGACCGACACAGCGAACTGCGGCAAACCGAACAGGAAGTTGGTCGTCCCGTCGAGCGGATCGACCACCCACCTCACCCCGGTTGTCCCCGTGGAAGTGGTGCCTTCCTCTCCGAGCACCGCGTCGTCGGGCCGGCGGCGGGCGAGTACCTCCGCGACCGCTGCTTCTGCCGCGAGGTCCACGTTAGAGACCATGTCCGTTGCCGACGACTTGGTTTCGATGTCCAGCTCTCCTGTCGCGCCGCGGGAGAGCACCGCGGCGGCCGACCTGGCCGCCTCCAGCGCGGTGCCAGCGAGATCGACCAGCAGCGGGTCGGTCCTGTCGGGCGGCGCGCCGAAGACCTCTTCGATAGGAGTGCCGTCCGTTGAGGGCATCGCCCAGTTGTAGCAGTACCTTGGCAGGGTGCTGGTCGACCTGCGCTCCGACACCGTCACCCGGCCCACCTCCGAGATGCGTCGCGCGATGGCCGACGCCGAGGTGGGCGACGACCAGTACGGCGAGGATCCGACGGTCAACGAGCTTCAGCAGCTCTTCGCAGAGCTCACCGGCAAGGAGGAGGCGATCTTCGTCCCGTCAGGGACGATGGCCAACCAGATAGGTCTGCAGATTCTCACCCGCCCCGGTGACGCCGTCGTTGCCGGCGCCCGGCAGCACATCGTGCTCTACGAGGCAGGCGCAGCCCCGGTCAACTCCGGGATCACCTGGATACCTGTCGACGACGCCAGCGGAGCATTCGGGCCAGGCGACGTCGCCGCGGCGGTCGAACGTTCGCTGCACCACCAGCCGCACGTATCGGCGGTCGCGGTCGAGGACACCCACATGGCCGCCGGCGGCACCGTGTGGGACCTCGCGGCTCTGCGCTCCATTGCAGAAGCCGCTCGCTCGCGCGGTCTCGGCGTCCATCTCGACGGCGCGCGCCTCTGGCACTCCGCGGTGGCGAGCGGGCGGCCGCTCGCCGAGCGTGCGGCGCCGGGCACCGTCGTCACCTGCGCGCTTTCCAAGGCGCTCGGTGCGCCGGCGGGATCCCTCCTCGCAGGCCCGGCGGACCTGATCGAAGAAGCCCGCGTACGCCGCAAGCGCCTCGGCGGCGCGATGCGCCAGATCGGCATCCTGGCGGCCGCCGGCCTCGTCGCCATCCGCACGGGCTTCGACCGTCTCGCCGAGGACCACGAACACGCACGGCGGCTCGCGCTCGCGGTCTCGGACCGGTGGCCCGGCGGCCTCGATCCCTCCCGTGTGCAGACGAACATCGTCTTGTTCCAACACCCCGACCCCGATGCCCTCATCGCCCACCTGCGCGGTGAGGGTGTCCTGGCGGGGACGGTCGCGCCCGGCGTCATGCGTTTCGTCACCCACCCGGACGTCGACGACGCCGGCATCGAGCATGCCTCGAAGGTGATCGCGGCGGCGCCACTGTGAGGTGGAACCCCGGCGCTAGCGTTGCGAGTCAGTGGGCGAACTGATCGAGGCCGCACCGGGAACGGTCCTGGCTATCTACGCCCATCCCGACGATCCCGACGTCGCCGCCGGCGGCGCTCTGGCGCGCTGGTCGTCCGCCGGCGCCTCCGTTCACGTCTGCATCTGCGCCGACGGCGACAAGGGCTCGGCGGACCCTTCGGCGGACACTGGGAAGCTGGTCGAGTCCCGCCGGGCCGAAGTCGCCGCGGCCGGAGAACTGCTGGGTGTGGCGGAACACCACTGGCTCGGTTTCGCCGACGGGGAGCTGGAGCCCGGCGCGGAACTCGTGGCGCGGCTCGTGGCGCTCGTGCGCCATCTCCGCCCCGACACCGTCGTCGCCCCCGACCCCACAGCCGTCTTCTTCGGGCAGCACTACGTGAACCACCGCGACCACCGTGCCGTCGGCTGGGCGACCCTCGACGCGGTCGCACCGGCCGCCGGGAACCCCCACTACTTTCCCGACGCGGGGCCGCCCCACCGCGTCGAGACCCTCTACCTGTCCGGCACGCTCGAGCCCGACGCGTGGATAGACGTCTCGACCACGATCAACACCAAGGCTGCGGCGATCGCATGCCACGAGACGCAGGTAGGCGAGAGCGATGAGTGGCTGCGCACCGCCGTGCGCCAGCGCGCCGAGGACGCCGGCCGCGAGGCCGGGGTGCCATTCGCCGAGGGGTTTCGCCTCATCCGCCTCGCCTGACCGCCGCCTCGGCCAGCCCGCCGCCTCGCTTGGCCGCCGCCTCGGCCCGCCTCGCTCCTCGGCCCGGCCGCCGCCTCGGCCCGCCTCGCTCCTCGGCCCGGCCGCCGCCTCGGCCCGCCCGCCCGACGCCACCGGACCTCCGCCCGGGGGCAGTGGGTAGGATAAGTATTGAATTTGACACCTTAAGCTACCCACTTGCGGGCGCAACCATTATGGGCGCCCTGCGTCCGGGTGGCGGGCGCCCCGCGCCGGCGCCCGCGCCGGCGCGCCACCGTCCCACCGCTCTGGGAGACTTCCCTGAGTGGGCACGACCGCGGGGCCGCCGGCGCGCGAAGCGAGCATCCTCCACGTCGACATGGATGCGTTCTACGCGTCGGTCGAGGCCCTGGACGATCCGACCCTCGCCGGCCGCCCCCTCATCGTCGGCGGCGCCGGCGCGAGGGGAGTGGTCGCGTCCTGCAGCTACGAGGCGCGTGCCTATGGCATCCACTCCGCGATGCCCTCCTCGAGGGCCCGCCGCCTGTGCCCGCAGGCCGTATTCGTGTCGGGCCGATACGACCGCTACTCCGAGGTCAGCCGGCAGATACACCACATCTTCGAGTCCTACACCCCTCTCGTCGAAGGCATCTCGCTCGACGAAGCGTTCCTTGATGTCACCGGGGCGATCCGGCTGTTCGGGCCGGCGGACACCATCGCCCACTCGATCAGGGATCGCATCAGGGAAGAGCTGGGCCTCGGCTGCTCGGTAGGGGTGGCACCCGTGAAGTTCCTCGCCAAGCTTGCGTCCGAAGCCGCGAAGCCAGCCGCAAGCCTCAAGGGAGTCGTCCCGGGCAAGGGGGTCTTTGTCATCGAACCCGGCGAGGAGCTGGCGTTCTTGCACCCCCTCCCGATTGAGGCCCTTTGGGGCGTCGGCCCTGCGACGGCAGCGCGCTTGAGGCGTCTCGGAGTGACGAAGGTCGGCGACCTGGCGGCCCTTCCAGCCGACACCGTCACCTCATCGGTGGGGAGGGCCCACGGCCAGCATCTGTACCTTCTGGCGCACGGGATCGACGACCGCCGGGTTGTGCCGGACCGGGACGTCAAGTCGATCAGCCACGAGGAGACCTACGCGGTGGACCGCGACGATCGCGACGGGCTGCACTCCGAGATCGTCCGGATGGCCGACGCCGTGGCTGCACGCATGCGCAAGGCTGGCCTGTCCGGCAGGACGGTGAGCATCAAGGTGCGCTACGGCGACTTCCGCACGATCACCCGCTCCCGCACCAGCCGCGAACCCCTCTTCGACGGTCAGGCTGTAGCCACGCTTGCCGGGGAACTTCTCGAATCGCTCGACCTCGGTGACGGCATCCGCCTCCTCGGTGTCGGCGTATCCAGTCTCGCCGGAGACGGCAGCGCCAATCCCGCCGGCGGCCAGCTCTCACTCGACCTCGACGGAGCCGATGACCCCGGCAGACCGTCGTGGCGCGGGGCGACCGAAGCGGTCGACGCGGTCCGCGAGCGATTCGGAGCGGCAGCGGTAGGGCCGGCCACCCTCGTCGGTCCGGGGGGGATCCGGGTGAAGCGCCAAGGTGATACGCAGTGGGGACCCGGCAGCGGCTGAACCGAGCAACCGCGCCGCCCCACGACCTCCGGCTCCGCCGCGCCCGCTGCTCGTCCCGCACCGCCCGACCACAGCGCACCCGACGAACATCGCCGACCGGACACACGCAGCGGCCCGACGCCGGAACCCCTCGCCGTTGCTGTAGTTTGCGGACGGCGCGAAAATTGCCCACGGAGGGTCAAGGTGCCGCTGAACGAGCACGAAGAGCGCATTCTGCACGAGATCGAGCAGCGGTTCTACGCCCACGACCCCGAATCGGCCCGGCGGATCGAATCCACCACGCTTGACGCGTATCTTGCGCGCAACTCCCGGTGGGCGGCGGCCGGCTTCGTCGTAGGCCTGATCATCCTGCTGGCCGCCTTCGCGTCCAACTGGATCGTCGGCGTGTTCGGCTTCGTGGTGATGCTCGCGAGCGCGGTGATGCTCATCCAGAACCTACGCAAGATCGGCCGCCGAGGGATCCAGGAGCTGCGCCAGTCGATCGGTTCGAGGTCGTTGCCCGACGCCATCGAGGACGCGACCCGCCGCCTCCGCCGGCGCCTGGGCCGCGAGGACTGACGCTCCTTACGCCCTACCTGGCGTCGGGGTGAACCACCACAGCAACAACCGCCTCGCCGACGCCTTGCGGTAGAGGCGCTGGCGCAGCTCGGCCGCGACCAGCGCGGCCTCCGACGGGGCGCCGTCGGGCAGCGAAGGGGCGAATACAGCCTCGGTGGCCATCCCCGCGAGCCGTCGCACACCGCTTGCCACCCACGGCGAGGGCTCGCCGAACACGGACTGCAACGACCTCGCGGCGCGCCCCGCGAACTCCGCGTCCGTGTCACCCGGATGGCGGTTGATCCCCCACCAGGCGAGCACTTCGGCGGTGTCGCGCCAGTACGACAGCACGACGGAGGCGGGGTCGCCCCTGCGGCGCCTCCGCCTCAGTCCCCAGCGCGCGCGGCGCACACCGACGTTGAGGGCGACCCATCCGCCGATGAGCAGCAAGACCACGACGGCAACCGTCAAACCGCTCGCCCCCGACGAGGGCGTCACGACAATGTCCCCGCCGCTCTTCGCCGAGTTGGCTGAGGGCACGGTCGTCGGGACGGGCTGCGATTGGGTCGTCGGCGATCCCTTAGGTGCCAGTGGCGAAAGGTCATTCGGGCCCGGCGTGGCACCAGCTTGTCCGGATGAACCCGTTGCATAAGTTGCAGCGTTTGGATTGCTGAAGCTCTTGGTCGGCTCGAAGGGCAGCCAGCCGTACTTCGGTCCGAAGTAGATCTCCGGCCATGTGTGCGCGTCAGCATCGAGTACCTGGAAGACCCCGTTGACGTCGTTGCCAGGGGTGAAGCCGACGGCGAGCCGTGTGGGCAGGCCGGCGGCACGCGCGAGTACGGCGAACGCACCGGCGAACTGCTGGCAGTATCCGGTCCTAGTGCCGAAGAGGAACGTGGTCAGCGCGTCGATCCCGAACCCGTCGGTCGGTGGGTCGAGGCTGTACGTAAAAGACGGACCGAGGAAGAAGTCCTGCAACGCGATCGCCTTTTCGTATTCGGTCTGTTTGCCCGCCGTGAGCTCTCGTGCCAGGGAGAGCACCGATGCCGGCACCGACGCCGGCAGTTGCAGGTATCGCTCGATGTTGGGATCGAGCTTCAAGGACGGCGCCGCGCGCAGCCGGGCCGGGTCGAGTGTGGAAAGGAACTGGTAGGAGGTGACCGAGTAGTCGAGACCGTCTGAGGTCTTGTGGGACGTGATCAAACTCGACGACGCAGGGTCGTAGTCGACTCCGCGGACTCCGTTCACCGAGAGAGGGGTGAAGGCCGCGGGGAGCCACACCGACTCGAGGTTCTGTATGTGGAACCTCTCGGTGACGGTCCGCGTGCCCGGCGGCTCGGCGGCTACTCCAGGTAGACGGCCGGAGAAACCCTTGTAGGAGTTGGTCGACACCCACGTCTGCCCGGTGAATGTATCGAGGGACGTGAGCCTCCAGTACGACCCGACGGGGCTTTGAACCGTGAAGACACCCACATCGGAGAAGTTCACCAGGCGGGTGTGAAGGTCGACGATCGGGTTGGCGACCTCGCGCGGGCCGCCGCCGATACCTCCGGCGCGCCATCCGAGGACTCCGACGCCGTCCGCACCGTGGACCGAAGGAGCCACGAGCACCACGGTGAGGATCGCGGCGGCGCCGACGGTCGCGCCCGCGGGGAGCGCCCACGCGACGGCACCCGAACGGACGCCTCCCAGCCAGTTGCGTCCCAGCCCGACCGATGCCCGGTGGACCAGCGCGAACAAGAGCAGCGCGACACCCTCAATCGAGATGAACCACTGCCTCCCCGCGCCGGAGCCGAGGGCGCAGAATGCCACGAACATGGCGAAGCCCGGTGCGGCACCGAGCATCGCCGACCGCCGGCGGAACGCGAGCCCGTCGGCCAGCACCGCGGCCACGCCGGCGATGAGAGCGGACGCCAGAACGAAACCCGTCGTCGGCTGGACCGGCACCACGACGCTCGACACCGCGCGTTGCGCGTGATCGAGCGCTGTTCCCGCCGCCGAGATGGTCCGGCCCGTCGGTACGCCGTAAGTGGTGTATGCACCCAACACGGTCCACGACACGACGAGCGCGCCGGCCACGACGCAGGCGACCGTGCTGGCAACCGCCGGCCACCGGAACCTACGTGCGGCCCACGCGACGAGGTGCACGCAGAGCGAGGTGGCGAGGACCGGCCCCGCCCAGTGGCCGTTGGTGAACACCCGGTTCAGACCGAACACTGACGCGACCGTCAGGGCCGCGAGGGCTGCGGTCGCAGCACCGTCCGCCCCGGCTGCCGGCTCACCGTCGGGGGCCCCTCGGTCGAGTCGACCGGGCCTCCACGGTGCTGCAGTCGCCCCGCGCGGCGAGCCCCCGGAACGGGGGTCGCCACGATCGGTCGCGGCGGGGGGTTTGACCGTCAGCAAGACCCGCTCACCACTGTCTTGGCTTCACGCCCGGTCAACGCATCGACCAACGATCCTCCTGCCGGCACGCGCACCACCCTGCTGTGCCTGCCTGACGCCGACTGGACCGAGGTGAACACGTCACCCGCGTTCGTCAGTCCGCCGCCGCGACGTTCGATCACGACGATCAATGACTCCGAACCCCCGGCGGAGCGGGCCGCGGCGCTGAGGTCGGCTGCGGGGGCTGCGTCGGTGGTCACCACCACGACGGGGCCGCGGGTCCAGGCGGCGCGAATCTCGGCGGCCAATGACCCCCCCGACGTCGGGGACGCGATGGCGAGCGTGTCGAGAACGGTCCCTTCGTAGCCGGGTCCCCTCCCGCCGCGCGCTTCCTGCCCGCCCGCAACGACCACCCGCACCTGCATCCCGCCCCTCAACCCCGACACCGCGAGGCTGGCAGCAGCCGAGAGGGTCTCCTCGAAACTCTGACGGTCGTGCACCGACTGACGAGCGTCGACGACGACGGTGGTCCTGCCGAGCCAGAGGTTCTGCGGTTGGCGGATCATCAGCTCGTCGGTGCGGGCTGTGGATATCCAGTGCACCTGCCGGAGATCATCGCCTATCTGGTACTCGCGCAGCGCGTAGAACTCGTCGCCGCCGCGCCCGAGCAGTGGCGCCGCAGCACGCTGATCCCTCTCGCTGTCGGAGGGGATCGAGCTGCGGGGAAGCAGATCGACACGCGGGTGGACCGTCAACGACGCGGCCGGTGCCGCTACACGCACCACCTTGGCAAGACCGAAGGGATCGCACAGTTCGATCTCCAACGGACGGAATTCGAGCATGCCCCGCCGGCGCGCGGGCAGACGGTATTGCGCGGATCTCGGTTCGCCGCTCTCGAGGGGCGCTACAGCGAACGTGGCGGCGATGCGCCCGTCGGAGAAGGAATCGCGCACTGTGATGAGGGGAGAGCGGCGCGAGTCGTAGTTGCGGACGGAGATGAATACGCGTGCCTCACCTCCGGCGGGAACGCGTGACGGCCTGATGGAACGCGAAGCGCGCACGTCCCAGGACTTGGTGCCCACCCACGCCCTGGCGGACAGCACGAGGATGAGCGCTGCGGCGCTGAAGGGGTAGAGCTCGACGAGGCCGACCAGGTAGCCGGCGGTCGCGGCTGCGGCGGCCATGCCGAGCAGAGCCCAACCCTTGCGGGTCAAAGCGCTGCCGATTCGCATCAGGTTCCTGGCCGGCCGGACGGGACTGGGACCATGCGCAACACGTCGGCGACGACCTCGGCCATCTCGACGCCCGAGACGACCGCTTCGGCCGAGAGCACCATCCTGTGCTCGACGGCGCACCCGAAGATGGCCTTGATGTCGTCGGGGATCACGTACTCGCGTCCGACGGACGCGGCGAGGGTTCGCGAGGCGCGCTGGAGGGCGAGCACGGCTCTGGGTGACATGCCGAGCGCGAGTGCGGGGTGGGTGCGCGTCGCGGTGGCGAGGTCCACCATGTAGCCCTTGAGCGCGCCGGCGACGTGCGTTCGCTCGGCCATCGCGATCATGTCGGGGATGGTGCCGGAGGGTGCGACGACGGGCAGGTCGCCGAGTGATCCTTCGTCGTGCGCGTGCACGTCGAGCATGGCCATCTCGGCGCCGCGGTCGGGATAACCCATCTTGACCCGGAGCAGGAACCGGTCGAGCTGGCTCTCCGGGAGGGGGTAGGTGCCTTCGTATTCGACGGGGTTCTGCGTGGCGATGACGAGAAACGGGTGGGGCAGCGGATGGCTGACGTTGTCGATGGTGACCTGCCGCTCCTGCATCGCTTCGAGGAGGGCGGCCTGCGTCTTCGGGGAGGCGCGATTGATCTCGTCGGCAAGGAGCACGTTCGCGAAGACAGCGCCCGGACGGAAGGAGAAAGACTTCGCGTCGCGGTCGTAGATGCTCGCTCCAGTGACGTCGGAGGGCAGCAGGTCAGGGGTGAACTGGATGCGCCGGCCCTCCAGATCGAAGGAACGCGCGATCGCCTTCGCCAGGGTCGTCTTCCCGACGCCGGGGACGTCCTCGAGCAGGAGATGGCCTTCGGAGAACAGGCACACCAACGCGAGCCGGGTCGGCTCCTCCTTGCCCTGAATCACCTTCGCGATGTTCGAGAGGATCGCTTCGAAGGTGTCCGCGAAGGCGCCGACGGTCTCAGCTGTAACCGCCGGTTGTCTCGCCATTGGCGCCTCCGAGAAGGGAACTCGCCGGTAGCGTACCCTGCCTGGATATCTATGTCGGGCTCGCTATCGGTGCGTGACGGGAACGTCGTCGCGCTCGATATCGGCGGGACGAAGATGGCGGTTGGGGTGGTGTCCGGGTCGGGCAAAGTGCTCTGGAATGCCCGGTCGCCGACCCCGCCTGGCGGGGACGCGGGTGGGGTGTGGGACACGCTCGCGTCACTGCTGGAGTCGGTACCGGGCGCCTTCGCGCCTGTTGCCTGCGGTGTCGGCAGCGGGGGCCCGATGTCGCCTGGCGGGGAGCAGGTCTCGCCGTTGAACATCCCCGGTTGGCGCGACTTCCCACTCCGCCGGCGGGTGGCCGAGCTGACCGGCCTTCCCACCTGGGTGGACAACGACGCGAAGGCTCTCGCGCTCGCGGAAGGATGGATCGGTGGGGCCGCCGGCGAACGGGACTTCATCGCGATGGTCGTCTCGACAGGGATCGGCGGGGGAATCGTGCTCGACGGGCGCCTGCTCGACGGGGCGACAGGAAATGCCGGGCACATAGGGCACGTAGTCGTCGAGCCGGACGGCAGGCGCTGCGAGTGCGGAGGGCGAGGTTGCCTCGAAGCAGAGGCGTCCGGCACCGCCATCGCCGCGGTCACGGGCCGGCCTCCCAGCCAAGCCCCGACGGAAGTGGTGGACCGAACCGGGCGCCTTGTGGGCCGAGGCGTGGCGTGCGTCGCCAATCTTCTCGATCTTCGGCTTGCGATCGTGTCGGGGTCGGTGGCCCTCGGTTTTGGTGAGCCGTTCTTCGAAGCCGCTCAACGAGAGATCGACGCGCGGGCCCGCATCGCGTTTTCACGCGGGTGCCTGATCGTCCCGAGCAAACTCGGAACCGAGGGGCCGCTCATCGGTGCAGCAGCGGTGGCGTGGCGAAGCCTGGAGGGAGAAGGGTGATTACGGCTAGCGCGTTGCTTGCGGTACTGCGTCGACCGACGCTGTGGAAGGCCGCCGCGCGGTTGATCCCCCCGAGATGGTGGAGGAGGTGGCCGCCGCTGCCACTGCCGCCGGCGGGATACGCGAGATTCCGGACCGAGACCATGTACGGGCGCGGCGGAAACCTCGAACCAGACGATTTGATCGCCTACCTGGAATGGTGCCGGTCGATGGGGCGCGGAGCGAGGTAACGTCTCGCCGTGCGCAGCTTGCTGACCGCTCCCTACCGGATACCTTCAGCTATATAGGACTGGGCGAGGCGATGACACAGTCACTTGTGCTCAACGCCTCCTACGAACCCTTGTGCGTCGTGTCCAGCAGGCGGGCATTGATTCTGATCCTCGACGAGAAGGCGGAGCTGCTGCACACCACCGATCGCCTGTTCCGGGCAGCGCAGGTGGCGTTCTCCGAGCCGTCCGTGGTCCGGTTGTGGCACTACGTGAAGGTCCCCTACCAGGCTCGGATCTCCCTGAACCGCCGCGCCGTCTTCGCTCGGGACGACCACAGGTGCCAGTACTGCGGGGCATCGGCCGAGAACATCGACCACGTGATCCCCAAGAGTCGTGGCGGCAGTCACTCGTGGGACAACGTCGTTGCCTCCTGCCGCCCGTGCAACTCCCGCAAGAGGGACCGGTCTCCGGAGGAAAGCGGGATGCGCCTGCACCGCGTCCCCACCGCTCCCCGCCAGCGCACCTGGATACTCGTGGCTTCCGGCGCTATCCGCTCCGATTGGGAGCCTTACCTGGTGACCCGGCCGGCGGCGAGCCTTTCCGCCTGAGCAGCCGGTGCCCTGGGAGGTCGGACGCGAACGGGGTCTCGCCGCGGAGCTTCACCGGAGCTCCGCCGAACTCGCGTCGGCGCCCGGTCCGCATCGAAGCGTGCGCCTGATGGAGGCTGTCGTCCCGGCGCTCGTCCTCGGCAGCGCTCAGCCGGAGTCGCACGTCGATGCTGCCGCTGCCCGCGCTGGGGGGGTCGACGTCGTCCGCCGGCGCAGCGGTGGCGGAGCCGTCTACGTGAGCGCCGCCTCGGTCCTCTGGGTCGACTTCGTCATACCGGCCGAAGACCCGTTGTGGGACCCGGACGTCGGCAGGGCCGCCTGGTGGGTCGGGGACGCGTGGGTGCGCGCCCTCAGCCGAGTGGGTGTCGACGGCGCGGTGGTGTGGAAAGCCGGCATGCGTAGAAGCGAGTGGTCGGACCGCATCTGCTTCGCCGGGACGGGACCGGGCGAGGTCCTCGTCGGCGGGGCCAAGGTCGTAGGGGTCTCCCAGCGGCGGACGCGCGCAGCAGCGTTGTTCCAGACCGCAGCCGTCGTGAAGTGGGCGCCCGACGAGCTTCTCGGGATCCTCTCGCTCCCCCCTCGGGACCGTGAGCGGGCGCGCACGGACCTGGCCGTCGCGGTTGCGGGTGTCGGCGAGGCTGCCGGCGCCCGTCTCTTCGAAGCGCTGGTCGCCTCGCTACCCGCCTGAAGCCAGGGAAGGAGCCGCGAAAACGCGGAAATAGCTCAGCGCGGCCGTAGAAATGGTTGACAGTGGGGGGTTAGAACCATAAAGTGGCGATAGGTGGCGCGAAGGGGAGGGCCCTAAGGCCATGCACGGCCAAAGCGGCAGATGACCAACCAGCAGAGGTAGCAGTGATCGGAGAAGTGGCCTGTGGCTATGCGCTTCGTGGGGAGGTACGAGCACTCCCTCGACGTGAAGGGGAGGATCATCCTTCCGGCGCGCTTTCGGGCCAGCTTCGACACTCTCGCCTTCGTCTCGAAGCACAACGAGCGCTGCCTCGCCGTGTGGACCCCGGAAGCGTTCGAGAGGAAGCTCGACGAGATGGAGGAGCTGCTGGACCGTACCCCCCACGACCGGCAAATGGTGCGGGCCTGGGCGTCGGGTTCGGCGGAGGTGGAGCTGGACAGGCAGGGCAGGCTTCAGATCCCTGCGTACCTCAGGGAGTACGCCCGGTTGGAAAGCGCGGTGCTCGTGCACGGCGCGATCACCCATGTCGAGCTGTGGGATCCCTCGGAGTGGGAGGTCCGAGGCAGCCCAGGGGACGAAGAGTTGGCGGAACCGAGCACCCGCACGATTCCAGAAGAAGGAGCCTGAGAGCACACGACGCGAGGTCTTTTTCCCACACGAATTCCTTGGGCTGGAGCATGCGCAGCCCTTCGACCGGCAGGGTGGAAGTCCCCTTCTCCGCCCGCTTCCACTTCGCACGATCGGGGAGAAATCCCGACGGCAGGCTGGTCGAGGGGCTGCGGATGGTCCGGCGTGAACCGGCTGTGAGCACATTCGTTCACTCGCCGGTGATGGTGAGAGAGGTCGTCGACCTGCTCGCGCCGTGCCCGCCTGGTGAGGTTCTCGACGCGACGGTCGGAGGCGCCGGCCATGCCAGAGCGCTTCTCGAGGCGGCGCCGCACCTGCGGGTGATCGGCCTCGACCAGGACCCGCAAGCTGTCTCAGCTGCCAGCGCCGTGCTCGAGCCCTACGAGAAGCGCGCTCGGGTCGTCCGGGCGCGCTTCGACCGGCTCGACGCTGTCCTCGACCGGCTAGGAGTGGGGGAGATCTCCGGGGCGCTGTTCGATCTCGGAGTGAGCTCCCCCCAACTCGATCGCCCGGAGCGTGGGTTCACCTACAGGGCTGATGCGCCTCTCGACATGCGCATGGACCCCGATCGGCCCATGAGCGCCGCAGACGTGGTCAACGGCTGGCCCGAAGCCTCTCTCGTCACACTGTTCCGCGAGAACGGCGAACCCCGTTTCGCCCGCCGCATCGCCAAGGCGATCGTCGCTGCCCGTCCGCTCGCAACGACCTCGCAGCTCGCGGAGACGATCCGTGATGCCATCCCGGCGGCGGCCCGCCGAACCGGAGGCCACCCGGCGCGGCGCGTGTTCCAGGCCATCAGGATCACGGTCAACGAGGAGCTAGAGGTGCTGCCTCTGGCTCTGGACGCCGCGTTGTCGAGGCTCGCGCCGGGAGGTCGTTGTGTGGTGCTCGCATACCACTCGGGTGAGGACAGGATCGTGAAGGAGCACTTCCGCCTCGCGTCCACCGGCGGATGTGTCTGCCCACCGGGCCTGCCGTGCGTATGCGGGGCGCAGCCGACCGTGCGGCTTCTCACGCGGGGCGCCCGCAAGCCCTCGGCCGAGGAGATAGCCGCCAACCCGCGTTCGCAGAGCGCGCGACTGCGCGCCGTCGAACGCCTTCAATCGCCCCTCGCCGCTGGAGGCCGGGAATGAACGAGCCGGTATCCGCTGCACGCCGGGCGCGGCTAGCACCCGCGCCCGGTGCCATCCGGACGTCGTCTCGTCCGTCTGCCGCACGCGCCGCGGCCGCGGCGCGACTCGCCGGTTCGCAGCCGGCCCGGCAGTGGCCGTTCGATCCTCGCAGGGTCGGTGAGGGTATTCGCCACCTGCGCGTCGTCCAGCCGCGCCAGCTCACCGTGGCCGAGCGTCGCCGGCGCACGCGACGGCTGCTCGAGGCGGGAGTCGGCCTCGCGGTCGTCGTCGTATTCGGCCTCGTCTACCTGCATGTCGTGCTGGCCCAGCGGCAGTTCGCCATCGACCGCACGGCAGCACAGGTCCAGCAGGAGCAGGCCCGTTACCAGAGCTTGCGACTGGAGGTCGCGCAGCTCGGGTCGCCGCAGAACGTCATCGCCACGGCCGAAGGCCAGCTCGGAATGGTGCAGCCGGCATCGGTCACCTACCTGACGCCCGCCCACGAGACCGCCACACCGGCGAGCACGGCGAGCGCGGCGAATGCGGCGGGGACGGGATCGGCGCCGGCCGGCGACGCCGACTGGCCCCAGATCAAGTCCCAGCTGGCAGGCAGCCCATGACCGCGCGGCCCCCAGCCGGGGGCCGCGCGGTGCAGGCCGGCGGCAGCGCGCGACGTCACGCGTCCACTGCGCGGAGAGGCAACCCCGGGGACGGAAAGGCGAAGCGGCGCGGTCGCGCGCATGGTAGGCCTCGCCCAGGTCTCGATGCTGTCGGTCGCTTCCGGGCGTTCGTGATCCTCGTGGGTATCACTGTCGCGTTTGTTGCTATCGGCGCCAAGTTGGTGGTCATACAGGGTGTCGACTCCGCCAGGTACGCGGCGGTCGGCGCGTCGGAGTGGAAGACCACGGTGACCCTGCCCGCCGAGCGTGGTGCGATCCTCGACCGCAACGGCAACGAGCTTGCCATGTCCGTCCCGCAGACGACCATCTACGCCGACCCTCATCAGGTCAACGATCCACGCGCGGAAGCGGCAGCCCTTGCTCCCATCCTCGGGATCAGCGAATCCACCCTCGACGACGACCTCACCCGTGACAGCAGCTTCGTCTACCTGGCGCACACCGTTCCCGACGCCACGGCGGCGGCCGTTTCCAAGCTGGATCTGGCCGGCATCTACAGCCTGAAGGAGCCGAAGCGCTTCTATCCCGCCGGACAGCTTGCGGCGCCGCTGCTCGGCAAGGTCGGTACCGACGGTGCCGGCCTCGGCGGGCTCGAGTACGAGTACAACAGCCTCCTTACCGGCAAGCCCGGCAAGTCCGTGGAGCAGATCGACCCGCAGGGTCGCCAGATCGCGGGAGGCCTCGAGCAATACCAGGCGCCCATGGCCGGCCAGGACCTCGTCCTCAGCATCGACGAGCCGCTCCAGTACGAAGCGGAGCAGGCCCTGGCCCAGGCCGTCGTCGCCGCGCGGGCGAAGGGCGGGATCGCCCTTCTCATGGACACCAAGACCGGCGAGATCCTGGCCGACGCGCAGCTGACCATGCCCTCCCCCGGAAGTAAGCAACCGCCCGCAGTGCCGGTCAGCATCCCGGCGCCGCCCGACGCGGGAGCATCCGCTTCGAGCGGACCTCAACCACAGCCCGTCGAGTCTCCCTCGGCCAGCGCATTCACCCGGGTCTACGAACCGGGTTCGGTCAACAAGCTGATCACCATCTCCGCGGCTCTGCAGACGGGGGTGATCGTTCCTTCCGACGTCTTCGCGATCCCCAACACCTACGCCGTCGCCGGCACCACCTTCCACGACGCGGAGAACCACCCGACCGAGCATTGGACCGTCACCGACATCCTCGCCAACTCCTCGAACATCGGGACGATCCAGATCGCGCAGAAACTCGGCAAGTCCAATCTTCTGCACTACATCCACAGCTACGGCCTGGGCTCTTCGACGGACATTCACTTCCCGGGAGAGTCGTCGGGACTCCTGCCCACCTACTGGTCCGGCACTTCGATCGCCGACGTTCCCATCGGGCAGGGAATCGCGGTCACGGCCACCCAGATGATCGCCGCGTACAACACCGTCGCCAACGGCGGCGTGTACGTCGCGCCTCGTCTGGTGGACGCGACGATCGACGCCGAAGGCAAGGAGCACCGCATGGCGCCGCAGCCGACACACCGGGTCGTGTCGACCACCGTTGCCAACGAGATGCGGACCATGCTCGACGAGGTGGTCAGGGTGGGGACCGGCACGGCCGCCAACCTCGACCCCTACACCGTTGCAGGAAAGACCGGAACGGGGCTCGTGCCCTCCCCGACCGGAGGTTACGAGGCAGGTCACTATGTGGCGAGCTTCGCCGGTTTCGTACCCGCCGAAGACCCGCAGATCACCGGCATGGTCGTCATAGACGACACCCCTGACTACGGAGCGGCCGCCTCTGCTCCCACCTTCGCCACCATCGCCCGCGACGCGCTTCACGAGTTGGGCATACAGCCGATGCCGAAGCTGCCGCCGGCGCCCGGAGTCCCGTTGGCGACAAGCACATCGGCAACCGGCGCAGGTGAGATCGCGGGAGCCCCGCTACCCGGTCTGGCGACGCCGCCGAGCGTAACTGGCCCGGCCTCGTCCACGACATCGACCACGGTTTCTCCGGGCAACGGTTCGGCTGCGACGACGTCGACGACCCAGCCCGGCTCGCCCGGGACCACCTCACCGCCGACGACAGCGGCTCGCCCGCCCTCGACCACCACAGCGGCCCCGCCGACCACGTCCCAGCAGTCACGATCCAGCCCGAGCACCGGCTGAGCAAGCGATGCGGCTCGACGGGTTGGTTGCGGAGGCGGGCCTGGCGGCACTGGATCTGATCGTCGAGATCAGTGGGGATCCCTCGACCGAGGTTCTGTCGCTCACCATGGACTCCCGCGGTGTCACCGCGGGAGCGATGTTCGCGTGTGTCCCGGGTCACACCATGGACGGCCACGAGTTCGCGGGTGAGGCCGTCGCGGCGGGAGCCGCCGCGCTGCTGTGCGAAAGGCGCCTGGAGGTAGGCGTGCCGCAGGTCGTCGTGACCTCGGTCCGGCGGTCTTTGGGGCCGGTCGCCGACGCGATCTTCGGCCATCCCTCGAGGCAGCTGACCGTGGTCGGGGTCACGGGGACCAACGGCAAGACCACCACGTGCGCCCTCCTGTCCTCGGTGTTCGATACGAACGGGTGGCCCAGCACTACCATCGGTACGCTCACCCAGCAGCGCACCACCCCCGAAGCACCGGAGCTGCAAGCTCTTCTGGCTGGTTGGCGGGACCGCGGGGGCCGAGCGATCGCCATGGAAGTCTCCTCCCACGCCCTCGATCAGCACCGCACCGACGCGCTGAGCTTCGCAGCAGGAGTGTTCACCAACCTGACACCCGAGCACCTCGACTATCACGAAACCATGGACCAGTACTTCGAGGCGAAAGCACGGCTCTTCGAGCCGGGCAGTGTCCGCCTGGCGGTGGTCAACACCGGCGACGCATGGGGTTCCCGGCTCGCGGAGCAGGTGCGCTCCAGTGGCCTGCCGGTGGCCGAGTTCTCGCTCTCCGACGCGAGCGACCTCGAGCTACGGCCCGGTGGCAGCACCTTCGTCTGGGAAGGGCACCGGCTCGTGGTCAATCTGGGCGGGCGGTTCAACGTGGAGAACGCCCTTGCGGCGGCTACGTGCGCCCGGTCGTTGGGGATCGAGACCGACGCCATAGCGGCCGGCCTGGCTTCGCTTTCAGGGGTGCAGGGTCGCTTCCAGGTGGTCGACGCCGGCCAACCGTTCTCCGTGATCGTGGACTACGCCCACACTCCGGACGGGCTCAGCAAGGCGCTGATGGCGGCCAGAGAACTCGGGTCCGGAAAGCTGATCGTCGTCTTCGGGGCGGGCGGGGACCGGGATCACGAGAAGCGGCCGTTGATGGGGGCGGCAGCCTCCCGGCTCGCGGACCTGGCCGTGATCACCTCCGACAATCCCCGTTCGGAGGACCCGATGTCGATCATCGATCAGATCCTCACCGGAGCCGAGGGCAACGCCAACGTCGTCACCGAGCCTGACCGCGCAGCTGCCATCGCGACTGCACTGGCGAACGCGTCGGGCGGCGACGTCGTGCTGATCGCCGGTAAGGGGCACGAGCGAGGGCAGGACATCGGCGGCCGCGTGGTGCCCTTCGACGACGTCGAGGTGGCCAATGCCGCCATCGCACGGATACTCGCTTCGAGGCGACCCGGCGAATGATCGATCTGCTGCTCGCCGGAGGCATCGCGCTCGCGGTCGCCATGCTCGGGACACCCCTGCTGATCAGCTGGCTGCGCAAACGCGGCATCGGCCAGCAGATCCGCGAGGACGGCCCCGAAAGGCACCTGACGAAAGCCGGCACGCCGACCATGGGCGGCGTCGCCCTCATCGGTTCAGCCGTACTCGGATACCTCGTCTCGCACATCGAGACCACCTTCACCACCCGCGGCATCGTGGCGACCGTCACCGTGTGCGCGGCGGCCGGGATCGGCCTCATCGACGACTGGATCAAAGTGCACCGGCAGCGCAGTCTCGGTCTCAACAAGAGGGCCAAGGCGGGCGGTCAGTTCGTGGTGGCGCTCGCATTCGCGATCGTCTGCGTGACCTGGTTGAAGGTCGACACCCATCTGTCGTTCACCCGGTACAACTCACTCGGGATCGACCTCGGGAAGGTCGGCTGGGTGATCTTCGCGGTGCTCGTGATCGTCGGCTTCAGCAACGCGGTCAACCTCACCGACGGTCTCGACGGTCTGGCCGCCGGGTCGTCGACGTTCACGTTCGCCGCCTTCACGGTGATCGGCTTCTACCAGCTGAAGCACTTCGATCTCTACAGGAACCCGGCTTCGCTCGACGAAGCCGCGCTCGCCACGGCGATGATCGGAGGCTGTGCGGGCTTCCTGTGGTTCAACGCGGCTCCCGCCCGCATCTTCATGGGGGACACCGGCTCGCTCGGAATCGGCACGGCTGTCGCGACGCTTGCTCTGTTGGAGAACGTGGATCTCCTGTTGCCGATCGTCGGTGGACTCTTCGTGCTCGAGACCCTCTCGGTGATCGTACAGGTCGGGAGCTTCCGTCTCTTCGGCCGCCGCGTGTTCCGGATGGCGCCGATACACCACCATTTCGAACTCGTCGGATGGCCCGAGACGACCGTGATCGTCCGCTTCTGGATACTCGCAGGCCTGTTCACAGCGCTGTCGCTCGGAGCGTTCTACGCGGACTTCCTGTCCAAGGGGGGAACCGGATGACGGGGCGCGTGGTGGTCGTGGGTTTCGGGGTCACGGGAAGGGCGGTGGCGCGTTGCCTTCTGGCGCGCGGCGACGAGGTCACCGTCTTCGACGACTCCCCTTCGACGGATCTCGTCGCGGCCGCGGCCGCGCTCGGCGTCTCGGTGGAAGCGACCCCGCCCGCCTCGGATCTCACGGGTCGCATCTCAGGAAGCAAGCTGCTGGTCCCCAGCCCCGGCGTCCCGGCGTCGCATCCGGTCTACGAGGCGGCGGATGCGGCCGGTGTACCTGTGCGCTCGGAGATAGAGCTGGCGTGGGAGATTCGTCCCGCCGGCGGCCCGGAGCTCGTCGCGATCACCGGCACCAATGGGAAGACGACCGTGACCACCCTGGTGGCCGCCATGCTGCAGGCGTCCGGCAGGTCGGCGATCGCTGCGGGCAACATCGGCGTCCCTCTGGTCGAGGCCGTCAACTCCGGCACGGACGTCTGCGTGGCCGAGGTGTCGTCCTTCCAGCTTCAGTTCATCGAGGCGTTCCGGCCGCACGTGAGTTGCTGGCTGAACCTCTCACCCGATCACCTCGACTGGCACCCGACGATGGGCCACTACGCAGCCGCCAAGGCGCGCATCTGGCAGAACCAGGGCCCCGGCGACACAGCGGTGATCAACGCCGACGACCCTCTCGTGTCGGCTGCCGCTTCCTCGATCCCCGAGGGTGTCGGCGTCGTCGAGTTCTCGATCGCGAAAGCGGAGGCTGGTTACGGCTTCGACGGCGACGTCTTGCGCGGGCCGGACGGTGACCCGATCGTCGCGGCGAAGGAACTGCCGCGTGCCCTTCCTCACGATGTCGCGAACGCGCTGGCGGCCGCAGCGGTCGCAATGGCAGCCGGCGCGTCGACGGAGGGTTGCCGCTCGGCGTTGAGAGGAGCACCCCTTCTGCCGCATCGGGTCGCGCTCGTCGGCTCCGGTGGGGGAGTCGACTGGTACGACGATTCGAAGGCAACCACTCCGGCCTCGGTCGTCGCCGCGGTC
>Ga0307374_10002158_pt1 | contig 35441 bp, 28 predicted proteins | sample OX3MG_FD_202532 | JGI IMG/M metagenome (GOLD analysis project Ga0307374, IMG submission 202532) | Soil microbial communities from Risofladan, Vaasa, Finland - OX-3 | ecosystem: Environmental > Terrestrial > Soil > Coastal area > Acid sulfate soil | place: Finland: Risofladan, Vaasa | collected... | reverse complement strand
GAGCACGCGCACCAGCTCGTCTGCGATTTCCACCCCGACCCTCTCCTGCACGGTAAAGCGGCGGGCGAAGACGCGGACCAGCCGGGTCAGCTTGGAGATGCCGATGATCTCCTCGTGGGCGATGTACCCGATGTAGGCGTGGCCGTGGAAAGGCAGGGCGTGGTGCTCACAGAGGGAGAAGAACTCGATCGGGCCCTCGATCACCTGGCTGATGCTGCAATCCGGGCCGCCGCGGCACTCGGTCGGAAAGGCGGTCAGGAGCTTGGGGTCGCCCTCGTAGCCGGCGGTGGCATCAAACAGTGCGCGCAGGAAGCGGGTCGGGGTGGTCCGGGTTCCGGGGGTATCCAGGTCCATACCGAAGGACTGGAAGATCTCCGCGGCGTAGCCCTCGAACTTCTTCCATTGCTCGGGCTTGATGGTCCGGGGCTGGGTCTTTTCCCACTGGGTCGTCTCTTCGGGATCAGGCGCGAGAGTGGACATGGTCGTCTCCTTCAGTCCAGACGTCCGGTTCGCATCAATGTACGTCGCCGCCGAAACATCCATCCCGAACGCTAACCTTTAGGCCGATGGCACGTCGAGGGCCGATCGAGACGGCCGCTTCCGACACGCCGCAGGCGACAAAGCCCCCGGCCCTCGCCGCCGAGCACACCAGCCGGCTCGTGGTCCTGCCCCCGGACTGGCTCCCGCTCGCGCTCCTGGTCGGCGACGCAATCATCGTGGCGGGGTCCATCGTCGCGGCCTACTGGTACTACGTCAACATCGACCCTCTGCGTCGTGCTGGGGGCGCGGCGCTTCCGTTCGCGCCTTATCTACCTGCCATTCCGGTGGCGATTGCCCTGACCCTCGTTTCCCTTGCTATCAACCATCAGTACCAATCGTGGCGCGGGCGCACGTTGATGGACCTGCTGCTCGGCCTGTACAGCGGTATTGGCCTCGCCGCGGTGCTTGCCTTGGCTGCGATCTCGTTAGGCAATCTCGGGGTCGACTATTCGCGTCTGACGATCACATATGCGGTGCTGCTGGCCGCGATCCTGATGACAGCGGAGCGATACATCCTGCGTCAGTACGAGACCAGGCTCAGGCGCCAGGGGATCGGTACTGAAAAGGTCCTCCTGGTTGGAACCGGCCCTGGAAGCGAAATGTTGATTCGCCGAATGGCGATGTTTCCTCAATACGGCTTCCAGGTCCGCGGGGTACTCGATGACAGCCGCCAGGTGGGATCCTTGTTCGCCGCCGCCCCCGTGGTAGGGCGCGTTGACGAGCTGCCGGCCAAGTCACGCGAGCTCGGAATCGATCAGGTCTTCATCGCCATGTCCGACCACGACCGCAGCCGTGTCATTCACCTGATCAAGCAGTGCGAAGACCAGCAACTGGAATTCAAGGTGATACCCGATCTGCTCGACATAATGAGCACAAGCACCGAGGTCAACTCCCTCGACGGCCTGCCGCTCGTCGGTGTGCGCCGCAGTCGGCTGAGCGGTCTCAACTCCGCCATCAAGCGCACGATCGACATAGTGGTCAGCTCGATCGCGATGGTCATCCTGGCGATCCCGATGCTCGCGGTCGGGCTGATCATCAAGGTGACATCACCGGCCGGTCCCGTCTTGTTTACACAACAACGAATCGGCATGAACCGGCGGCCATTCATGGTCTACAAGTTCCGCACGATGATTCCAGACGCAGAGGCTGCCGGGCCCCAGGTCGCAGTTCCCGGTGACCCCCGCACCACCCCGTTCGGCCGGTTCATGCGCAAGGTGAGCATCGATGAGCTGCCGCAGCTGTGGAATGTGCTCAAAGGCGACATGAGCCTCGTGGGTCCCCGCCCGCAGCCAACGTTCTTTGACGAGCAGTACAGCGTCGACGTGCCCCGTTATCTCGAACGTCAACAGGTAAGGCCAGGTCTGACCGGATGGGCAGAAGTCAACGACCTCCGTGGAGCGGCGCCCATCGTCGATCGAACAATTTACGATGTCTACTACATTGAGAACTGGTCGCTGGTCTTGGACCTCAAGATCATCATGCTGACCGCGCTCCGCCTTTTCTTCCAGCGCCACGCTTACTAAACCGAAAGCCGCTGCTTTCGCCGGCCAGACGCCTCAACCCTACCTTTGGACGACGGTTGCCTGCGCGCTCACGTGCGCGTTGGCGCCGGCTTACGTCGTGCGCTGGCATCTCGCGTTCTATCCCACGACGCTTCTCGAGAATGCGATCTGGCTCTCACTCGTGGTATTCGTCATCGAGTTCCTAAATGTGCGCCAGCCCATGGTGTGGCGCAGCCCCTTCGCTCTGCCGACTCTGCTGTTCATCATCGCCGGCGCCGTCGCGATCGTAGCCGCCCCGAGCCGCACCGCAGCTCTGGGTCTTTACCGGGCTTATCTGATCGAACCCATAGCTTTCGGATTTGTGCTGACCAACGTCCTGCGCACGACTCGACGCGCCGGGCTCGTCGTTGCCGGCCTGGCTGTCGGCGCATGTGTAGCCGGCCTGGCCAACTCATTCGTAGTGCTGTCCGGGCTGCTCAATCGCACGTATGACGTCGCCTTGACGCCACCGGTGGTCATCTACTCCACGGCAAATGCCGTGGCCCTCTACGTCGTTCCCATCCTCGCGGTCGCGATCAGCCTCGCCCTGTACGGAACTCGCCTCGAACGTTGGGCAGGCGCATTGTTCGTGCTCGCCGGCCTTGTCATCACAGCTCTCAGCTTCTCTCGCGGGGGCTACCTGGCGCTGGCGGCGGTGGTGGTGGTGGCGGTCCTCCTCCATCGCCGTCGATGGATTCTTCTAGGCCTCGCGGTCGTGCTCCTGGCAGGGATCGCGCTGATTCCGCCTATCCGCCATCGAATCGTGATCGAAACCCAAAACGTCTACGGGAACACGGTGCAGAGCCGAATCGACCTCTGGACCGCCGCGATCAAGCTCATCGAACATCGCCCGATCTTCGGAGCGGGCCTCTCGGGCTTCCAGCAGATGTCGGCTCCCTACTACACCCACATCCATACGGCTGCGAACTTCATCGACCCCCACAACATAATCCTCAACTTCTGGGTCGAAACTGGCCTGTTGGGTCTAATCGCTTTCGCATGGATCATGGTCGCGGGCTTCAGAGTTTCCTGGGCCGGCTGGAGACGCGGCGCCTTGCAGTGGCGTCCCTATCACCTCGGTGTGCTCTTGGCCCTGGTCGCTGTAGTGATTCACGGGATGGTCGACGTGCCCTATTTCAAGAATGATTTGAGTCTGCTTTTCTGGACTCTGATCGGCGTCACCTGGGCCGGTCGACAGTGGGCTGCTGCCGAACCGCGAGCGCCGCAGCCGTCTGCGACGCCGGTGATCTCGGCTCCGTGACGGTCGGATCGTCAACCGCCGCGATCGGCGCGTTCCTGCGGCGGCCGGCCACGCTCGTCTTCTTGGTCGCCAGCGGGTTGTCCTTGGTCGTCACGTTCCCGGTCATCTTTCACCTCGGCGAGGTGATCTATGGCACGCCCGGTGACGCCACCGGCGGCGTGACCGAATTCTGGTGGTGGGGATACGCGATTACCCACGGGCACTCCATTTTCGACAACACACTCGAGGGAGTGCCGCTCGGTTCCGAATGGTCGGAGATTCCCTTCGTAGTCCTCCCGCTGGTGATCTTCACTCCGCTCTCCGTCGTGATCGGGCCCATCGCGAGCTACAACCTTCTCGTTCTCAGCGGCTTCCCGCTGACCGCATGGGCGACCTTCGTTCTCGTGCGCCGGGTCGGGTTCCCCGCCCTCGCATCGTCGTTCGCGGCACTCGCCTTTGCGTTCTCTCCCTACCACGTCGAGAAAGCCCAGGGACACGCCACTCAGACTCATATGGAGTTCCTCGTCCTCACCCTGTACTTCCTGGTCCGGTGGCGCCAGGAAGGCCGCCAACGTTATGCGGTCCTGGCCGGCGTGATGCTGGGGCTGCAGCTTTGGATGGACTACTCCTTGTCGTACGTTCTGGCTTTCGGCCTGGCCGGGTTCTTTGTGGTCAGCCTCGTGGTGCGAGAAGGCGAGGTGACCCGAGCCAGGTGGGCGGTCCAGAACGTTGTGGCCGGGGCGATCATGACTGTCGTCGCCGCGCTCTTCGTGCCCCTGATGCTCATCACGGCTCACCGGCCCGGGACCGGCTCGTTCAACTCCGCGCTGGGAGTGGTTCACCGCAGCATCGACGAGCTTCAGATCTATTCGGCGCGGATTTATGAGTATTTCGAACCCTGGCACGCCAATCCCCTGCTGCCGACTTTTCTTCGAAACTGGGAGCAGTCGCACCTTCATGGCAGCAACTGGACAGAGTCCAGCCTGCTGTTGGGATACGTCGTCCTAGCCATGGCGGGGATCGGGCTGCTCCTGAATCGCCAGCGGTTTGCGACCGCGTTGGGAGTCGCGCTTGTCATCGTCGGGGTGGTGATGGCGGAGCCTCCAATCACTCACCTGTTCGGGCTCTCGGTCAAGACCCCTTCCTATTACCTGTATCAGTTCATCTCTTTCTTCAGGGTCTACGCGCGGTTTGCCATCCTGGTCATGCTCGGCACCTGCTTGCTCGCAGCGGCAGGATTCGCGGCCCTTCAAGCCCGTATTGGCCCCGGGCGGCGGCAGCTCCTGCTGCTGCTAGCGTTCCTGGTGCTGGCGGTCGAGTTCAACAACCAACCCCCAACCCACGTGACAGCTATCCTTCCCGCGCCCGCCGAGTACACGTGGCTCGCGGGTCAACCCCAGGGCGTCCTCATGGAGTACCCGGCGCATTCCGGTCAACCGACGGCCCAGGAGGTCGAGGTCAGGCAGTACGAGCTGTACCAGATGGTTCATCTGCATCCCACATTTCTGAACGAGTCACCGACCACGGGCGTGGTGGCCGATGCGGCCGCACAGCTGGAGCCTTACTACGCACCCGGAGTCGTCGCGAGGCTCAAGGCTTACGGAGTCAAGTGGGTGTTCGTGCACCGTGCCGACTACCTCGCCGCCGGCTGGCAGACACCGACTGTCGTCGTGGGCCTGACCTACATCCGAACCATCAACGGGGTCGACATCTACACGGTCGGTTGATCAGCTCTGGTGGCCCACAGCACGCCGAGCGACTGCGCAGGGCGATCAACTTTGAACCCCGCGCCTCGAAACCGGTCATCTAGCTCCGACGCATTATGACCGGGCACCGGGTGGTATTCGCAGGCGATGACTTTGAGCCGGGCAAGCTGCCCTGAGTCCATGGCTTCGAAGACCTCGTATTCCATGCCCTCGCAGTCGATCTTGAACAGGTCAACGTCGGTTAAGCCGGCATTGGCGAGGAGCGACTCGACCGTCCGCACCTCGACGCTGACCGTTCCGCGACCGGCGCTGGCGACCCGGGTGCCGAGCGAATGCTCGACCAGCTCGAGCATTCCGGAACCGGCGACAGCGCCGACCGCCGCGTTGACCGCCACGACCCTTTGCTGCAGCCCGTTGTCACGAATATTCCTCTGCAGCAACTCGAAGGTGCCGGGGTTGGGCTCGACCGCCAGGACGCGGGCGTGAGGTGCCCGAAGCGCAGCCCATACCGTGAATGTCCCGACATGGGCGCCGATGTCCACGATGGCTCGCAGCTGGTCCCAGCGCAGGCCCGACACGTCATAGTCCCGGTCCACGTTCACCGATAGCAAGCCGCCCGCGTCTACGATCCTGCAGCGAATCAAGGAGCCGTCGCGCATGTGGAATCTCATCGACCGCCGAGCCAGCCCAGACGACGCGAGCGAGGAGCGCATCGACGATTCCTGCGGGTCGGCCAACACGTGTCCGCTTCCGGCCTGCAGTCGGCTGTAGAGGTAGACGGCCGAAAGGACCACTGCAGTGGGGACGCTACCGGACCTGGAGAGCACGCGACCGAGGCTCATCAGTGCTGCCAGCCCTCGCGGGAATGCGGTGCTCGGCGCGCTCCCGAGCGCATTACAGCCCAGCCGTACAACCAAAGAGTGGTCCAGCACACCGGCACGTGATAGAGCCATGCGGCGTCGCGCAACTTGGCCCAGCCTCGCGCCACCTGCCACAGCAGCGGAACCACCGTCAGCGTGTAGACGGTGAAGCGGATTATGGGTCCCCTTCCAGATGACAGCCATGGGTATTGCCGCCTCTCCCGCCAGTACAAGAAGTCCTCGATCCGCCTACGGGTCTTGCGTCGAAATGCCCGCAGGTCGCGCGCGAAATGGTGGCCGACGGAGATGTCGACTTTCGCGACACGACGATGACCGCGACGCACCAGCTCGTTGACCACGTCGATGTCGAAGTAGTACTCACCGGTCGGGTTTTCCTGGAGCACTCGAGTCCGAACCAGGAATCCGTTCGCGCCCATGGTCGGGACATGGCCGGGTTCCAGCTCGGCTACCAGGTAGCCGTTGCGGCGCTCCTCGGTGTGGGGCATCTCGGTCCACTTGCCGGTCAGGTAGCTGAAGCGGCCGTAATTGCCCATGAAAAGAGAGACGGGGTCGTTGATACCGCTCAATGCGAAATAGCGATTCATCGGGGGATCGGAGGTGGTGTAGTCCCAACGCATCGGCTCCGCCGCGAATACGCTGGGGTCGTCCATCAGGGGCTGGGCAATTCTCCGGAGCCAGTCGGTTCCGACCAGGTAGTTGTCGGAGTCGATCGAAAGGATCAGTTCCTTGGTGGCAAGCGAATTCAGGATCGCACGCGCGGCTTCCCCCGTGACTCCCGGGTTCGGCACCACTCGGTCGACGCCAAATCGGTGGAGAATACCCAGCGTGCTGTCGGTGGACCCGGCATCCGCAACGATGATCTCGACGAGGTCCGCCGGATAATCCTGGCTGCGAACCGACCGCAGGCAGCCCTCGAGGTAGCGCTCGGCGTTGAGGGTGGGAATCAGCACGCTGATGCCAGGCAGACTGCTCATCTCTCGAGGCGGCTCGTCAATAGGCCCCGGACGAAATTGATGCCATATGTCACGTGCGAGGCCAGGGCGACCGCCGGCAGGGCCAACGCCACGGATGGCTCGTCACCCTCGGCCAAACCAAGGCCGAAGCCACCGACGTAGTAGGCGCCCACGGCCAGGCCCAGCATGGTGCGGGCTCTGCCGTTGACCAGGGCCGCCAGCGCAAGACCACCGAGGACGACTGTGCCGAGGCTGGGGAGGAAGTACGACGGCCGGAACGAGGTCTGCGGGTAAGCCTTGACAAAGTACCCGCGGTGCAGGCCGACGTTGCCGACTTGAGCGAGGTGACGTCTCAATACCGGGCGGCGCCTGTGGGAGACCACTACGTCTGGTGCGTAGACGATCCGCCAACCTGCCTCGACCAGGGCCAGGCAGATCACCGTGTCTTCGCCACCGTAAAAGCCGGTTCCCCAACCTTTCACGTGTTCGGCGGCGCTGCGCCGCACGATCAAGTTGTACGCGGGGTAATCGTCCACGTCGCGCGACTTGCCCGGACGGAAGCGATATCGGTACGGGCCGCTTCCTAGCCACGATTCGTAGAAGGCGCCCCCGGCGCGCTCTGCCCAGGTGCTGTCGGCAGGTGTCACTCCTGGGCCCGCGACGGCCCCAATCGACTGGTCCTCCAAGAGTCGCACCGCTTTGGCGAGCCAGTCAGGCCGCGGAATCGCGTCGTCGTCGATGAACGCGAAATATTCTCCAGACGCGGCGTGCATGCCGATGTCTCGCTTCTCGCCCGGCCCGGTGTCGTGACTTGCGCCGGTGATGACCGATTTCACATCAGCGGGCAGTTCGGCTCTTTCATCGCTCACCACAACGATCTCGACCGTCGGGTAGTCGAGGGCCAGACACCCGGCGAGACACGCTCTGAACCCCGGGTTGTCTCGGTGAAGTGGAATGATCACTGAGACTGGCGGCGTCTCACCCGCGGCGGGATGAGCCGTGCTCAGCTTGCTACTTGGCTTCACGCACCTCGGCCAGCGGAACTTGCTGCTGCCGCTCGTACGTGTGGCGCACTCTCAGTCGCCACCAAATCGACAACGTGTCACGCAGCACCTGGATGGCAGCTCCCAGACCGGTGGTCGACGCAAATTGATAGTCGACCACCACGGGCGCTTCGATGAATTTGCGGTAGCCCTTCATTCTCGCGATCACGAAGAACTCGAGGTCGTACGCCCACCGGCGGACCAGCATGTAAGGAAGCGCGGCGTTGAGCGCTTCCCGCCGGAACAGCTTGAGACCGGTCTGCGTATCGCTGACGTTGAGGTCGAAGAGGACGCGAATCAGCACCTGATAGACCCACGACTGGAATCGTCTCAAACCCGGATAGTGCACCTGCGACTGTGGGTGGCGCTTGGAACCCACGACCACATCGCATTCGTAGATATCCATCAGCTTGACGAAGATCCCGATCTCTTTTGGATGGAGCTCCATGTCGGCATCGATGAACGTGACAGGGTCGCCGGTCGAGCGTTCGAACCCATAACGCAGCGCGAACCCTTTGCCCATGTTCGGTGTGTAACCGAACACCTTCACGTGAGGGCCGGCTGTTTTCAGCGCCTCCTGGTAGGTGTTGTCCGTGCTGCCGTCGCTGACCACGATCACCTCGTAATCCGATGCGATCCGATCGAGCGCGTCAGTCAATTTGCGCACGTTGCCGGCTATCTTCGAACCTTCCATGTAAGCCGGCACGATCACCGACAGCATCAGGAAGATTCTAGGGTGCCGGGACTCGATGTGGTCGCTGAGCGGAAGCGCTCCCACGCGTACAGGCCGGAGAGCAGTGCGGCGAGCACCACCATAGTGCTGAGCACCATCTGGAGGATCTGACCTGGGCTCGAATGGAAGGTGATTATCAGCCCACTCTCCAATCCGCAGGCGGCCAACAGCGGAATCACAAATCGTCCACTTCCAAGGGATAGGAAGTAGTTGATCAGGAGATTGACGATCGAAAGCAAGCCCAAGGCAAGGGCGAATCGCCACAGGTACGGGCCGACGGGCGCGAACGCTGATCCGAACGGAAGCACGACCAGCCCTGGCACCAGGGCATAGACCACCGTCAAGCCGACAGCCACCAGAGTCATGAGTGCCAGCGACTGATCGACAACGTGGTAGTGAGGCTCATTCTTGGCGTGGAGAGTCGCAACCTCCGGAAACATCACCTGGGCCACCGTGACGCCGAGGAAGAAGACCACGCGGCCCAGGACTGACGCCGCAGCATAGATTCCCGCGGCCTCAGCGGCGAGATAGTGCTTGGAGAGGAGCACGTCGGCGTTGTACAGGTAGGTGGTTCCAATGGCGCCCACCGTGGCTAGGGCCGCGTATCTGCCCATCTGACCGAATGAAGCTCGAGCTCCCGCATGCTCGGAGCGCAAACCCCGGAACAGGAAAAGGCTCTCCGCGTAAGCCATGGCTGGGCCGAGGACCAGGGCGATCACACCGCCCACGGCTCCCAGGCCGGCGAGCACGAGAGCGGCCACAGCGGCCACACGGACCGTCATGTCGATCACGACGTTGATCGACAGGGCAACAAAACGGCGCAGACCCTGGAGTGCTCCGCGGGTCGCCGCCACCAGAAGGGCGATCAGGCTTGCCAGGGCAAGAAAGCCCACGACCCGATGGTCCGAGATCTGCAGGAAGCTGGACAGTGGTCCGGTGAAGACCAGGAGCGCACCCGCGATCACCAGACCTACGGCCAGCCCCAGCCCGCTCACTTGAAATATCAAGCCCGGAACGTTGCCCAGCTGCCCCTTCCCGGCGGCGACGCTCGTATAACGTGCGCTCACCGTCTGCACGACGAGGGCAGGCAGGTTCAAGAGGTAAAGCGCCGCCACAGCCGACGCGACCACGGCGTACTGGGCGGGACCGAGAAGTCGTCCGGCCACGAAGTGAAAGACGTAGCCGAAGGCGCCCGCCACAAGCGTGCCTGCGAGGTAGATCGCGTTATATCGAAGAAGCCGGTTGGAGGTCAGCCAGGTGGCGGCTGCCTTGGACCGCGACCGCAGAATCCCTACTCCTTGACCGCGAGCACCGCCAAGAGGTGCGCGTGTCGCGAGTCCAACCGACCCAGCCGCGGCGGAAGGGGGTGATAACCCGCGCCAAGGACGCGCAGTGGGCGCAGCCCGTGGACCTCTTGGATCTCAAGCAAGCCGCGGTAGTTGAAGATCGTCTTGTGCGTCCAAGAAGAGATCATTCCAGCCTCGCCCCGATGCAGCGCAAGCGGATTACCCAAACCACCCGCCTTGGCCGAAACGTTGCTCAGGCTGAAGATCTGCCACCCCATGGTGGCCGCTCCGACGTTGTGCCAGCTGCTCCCGTTCTCAGTGGAGATCAGACTGGCTCCGCCGACCCGCAGGACCCGATGGATCTCGCTCAGGAAAGTGTCCAGGTCGCTGATGTGCTCGATCACCTGGTTGGCGTGCACGAGGTCGAACGTCCCATCCCGGTAGGGAAGCTTGCGATTCAAATCGGCGACCACGGCATTTATGCCACGTTCACGGGCCAGCTTGGCCCTCTCGACCACGATCTCGACGCCATGGATCTCGGTTGACCCGGCCGCCCGGGCCACCTCCAGCGTCCAAAGGCCGTCGTCGCATCCGAGGTCGCACATTCGCGGACGGCGCCGGTCGCTGACCAGGTTCTTGATGTTCTCCTGGTTGAGCTCGAATGAGGAAACCGCCAGACGTTCGAACCAGTTGTGGAGCATACCGACGCGATTGTAGGTGGCTGACTTGGGGTGGCGACCGGGGCAGCGTTGCTGCCACGATTAGCCGGCGATGGTTGATCCAGCATGACGGAGGCATTGGGGGCTGTTCTGGCGATAGCGCTGATCGGTCTTCTGCTGCTCGCCTTTTGGTTGGCCTGGCGGCGGCCGTTCGTGAGTCTTGGTGTGCTCGTGGCAGGCATGGCGTTTCACAGTTTCGTGCTGATGATCCTGATCCGGCTCGGCACGCCATACGTCCTGGTTCGAGTTTTTCAAGCATGGAAGGAGGTCTTACTGGCGTGGCTCGCCCTCATCGCCTTGAGGTGGGTCTGGCAGGCAAGGCGCAACGGTTTCCTGGCCTCCCTGATCCCAAGTGATTGGCTGGCGCTGGCGTTTGCGCTGATCGCCATCGTGTACTTTGTGTTGCCTTCTTCTGTGCTCCACTCCGATGCCACGTTCTCGCAGAGGCTGGTCGGCTTCCGCATCCTGATCCTGATCCCCCTGCTGTACTTCCTGGGGCGTACGCTGACAGCCGAGAACGACCATCAACGTCTAACGGTGGTCTGGCTGTGCCTCGGCGCGGCGGCGGCGGTCACTCTCTTCGGCATTTTCGAGTTGTTCTTCGTGCCGACGCGGACCTGGCTCGATTGGGGCGTCAACCAGTACACGAGCTTCCTCGGCTTTACCTACCACGGCCCTTCCGGCTTGCCGGAGAACTTCTTCCTTGGCCTCCCCGACGGCACGTTGGTGAGGCGGATGGTCTCAACTTACATAAGCCCCCTGGGCATCGCCTACACCGCGTTGGTGCTGTTTCCGATGGCGGTGGCGGTCATGGACCGGCGGGTGCCGCAGCGCATCGCGCGTTGGATCGCAGTCCTCACGGTCCTGCTCATTCTCGGCGTCGCCCTGTCGATCACCCGGCTCGCGCTGTTCTGTTTGGTCGGAGAGGCGCTGGTCCTGTGGCTGCTGCTGCGCAGGGCTTGGATTGCGGGACTGGTTCCCGTGTTGATCGCGGGAGCCGTAATTGCGCTCTGGCCCTACACCTCGATCGCCCCCGCGGTCGACAACAACCTCGCCCCTATACATCGCGGCGCTCTTGTCTTGGCGATCTCGAGCCACGACTCTTCGGCCAACGAGCACTACACCTACCTGATCTCGGACCTCAAAGTCGACCTGCAGCATCCGTTGGGACTGGGTACCGGCGCTTCGACCATTCGCTACGGCAAGCTGGTCGGCACCGGAGAAAGCGCCGTGCTCGGAATGTTCGGCGACCTCGGACTCCTCGGCGGCGCCGTGTACCTCGCTTTGTATCTCATGGTGCTCTGGCTCGGATGGCGGACTTTGAGAATGACCCGTCGAGTATCGCTGGGAGAGGTGCTGCCGCTGGTCGTGCTGGTCGGGGGACTGGGGTTGATCCCGATCACTATGACCAGCGACCTGTGGGGCGATCTCTCGGTGACATTCCTTTTCTGGTGGGCGGCCGGGGCTACCGCCACGCTCTCGACCCGGGTCGCGCGGACCGGGGCCAGGGGAGCCTTGGGCCAGAAGACGGCGCCGAGTGTGCCTTAGGCTGCCTTACCGACTTGACATCGATATCCGTCGCATTCGACATGACCTTTGCGCATCGCACCCAGGGCGGTTCGGGTGTGTACGCGAGATCTTTGCTGAGCGCCGTTCGGGAAAGAGACGATGTCGTGGTCTGGACAATCGAGGGGCCTCGACGCTCGAACCTCATGGGCACCATGCGTTGGCTGGTGGCGGGCGGCCGAGGGGCCACGCGGGCGAAGCCACCCGATGTGGTCCACTGCCCCACTTTTGTGGCGCCATGGAGGATCGACGTGCCGATGGTGATAACCGTCCATGATGCGGCCGTCAACCGCTTTCCAGCCGACCATCCCCTCGAGTGGCGTTTCTATTTTCGCAGGTTGATGCCAGAACGACTCAAGGCGGCGGCCAGAGTGATCGCCGTCAGCGATTTCGCTCGCAGCGAAGCCATCGACGTCTACGGCCTGGACCCCGACAAGGTCATCGCAATTGCTGAAGGTATCGACGCGCGCTTCCTCACGCACACCTCTCCTGCTGGAAGCAGCAGTTCTGGAACGATCCTGTTTCCGGGCGCGCCCATCGGGCGCAAGAACCTCGACTTGGTCCTGCGTTCTATGGCCAGCGCCGCCGAGGGGACTGCGCTCGCCAAGTCATCGCTGCAAATTTCAGGGGCCCAAGAGCGGGATTTTCCCGCCTACGCCCGCCTGATCCGCAACCTCGGACTTCAATCACGAGTCGGCTGGCTGGGCCAGCTCCCCTGGCTCGAGCTGCCCGCCCTGTACGCCGCAGCGTCGGTCGTCGTCTACCCGTCGATGTACGAGGGATTCGGCTTCCCGCCGCTCGAGGCGATGGCTGTCGGCACACCCGTGGTGGCCTCCAACCGCGGCGCCCTGCCCGAGGTGCTGGGCGATGCGGCGCTGCTGGTCGATCCGACTGACCCTGCTGCTTTGACCGCGGCTCTCGAAGCAGTCCTGACCAAGCCCGATCTGCGGGGTCGCCTCCGCGCCAAGGGCAAGCATCGCGCCAGCCTGTACACCTGGGCGGCGTGCGCGACGAAAACCATCGAGGTCTACCGGGATGCGTGCGCACCCGCCGCCGATCGGATCTCGTGAAAGCCCGGTAATTTGCGCATCGCCGTTTACGAGAACCTCCCCCCCGGCGGGGCGCTTCGCGCCTCATTCGAGCTCGGCCGCCAGCTCATCCGCCGCGGGCACGAGCTCGACCTGTTCCGCTTGAGCACCTATTCGGACAAGGGGCCCTTCGACCTCGCCGCCCAGGCCCATGCGGTGAACGTGTCCCAATACCGTCCGCTGGCAGGAGCCCTCGACGCCCGGTTGGCCAAGGGTCACCTGGCGCCGCGCAGCTACACCCTGTTCGGTCCCTTGAAGCGCCTGGAGCGGCGGTTGGCGAAAACGATCGAGGCCGGCGGCTATGACGTGGTCCTGGCTCACCCTGACGCCATGACCGATGCACCCTACGTCTTGCGATGGCTGGATTCCGTCCCCACTGTCTACTACTGCCAGGAACCGTTTCGGTTCACCACGGAAAGCGGGGTCCTCGATCAGCACCGGCGAAGGCTCGCCCGCTCGGGTGGGTTGGTTGGCCCACTCCGGCTGCTCGAGGACAGACTCGTGCTGGGACGCCTCGCAGAAGCCGACCGGGAAAGCGCGCGCCACGCTCGGGTCATCGTCGTGAACTCGGTTTACAGCCGGGAGCGCGTCTCGGCCGCGTACGGCCGGAACGCGATCGTCTGCTATCTCGGGATCGATACCGAGCTCTTCTCGCCGGCCGATCCGGCAGTTGGGCGACGGCACGAGGTGCTGTCGATCGGCGCTCCGATCGAGGCCAAAGGCCACCTGCTCTCGATCGCGGCCCTGGGAAGCCTCCCTCCGCAGTCGCGGCCGGCCTTCCGCGTGGTGCTGCCACGCTCGATCGAGCATGACACCCTCGAGCGGGCCGCCCGCGAGCATGGGGTGACACTGGCGGTCGAGACCGGCCTTAGCGATCCGGAGGTGGTCGATCGCTATCGGCGCGCCTTGATGACCGTGTGCGCGGGACGCTTGGAACCGTTCGGCCTGACCGCCCTGGAGTCGATGGGCTGTGGAACCCCGGTGGTCGCAGTCCGCGAAGCCGGGTACCGGGAGTCGGTCGTGGATCAGGTCACCGGGATCCTGGTCGAGCCGGATGCAGCGTCTGTGGCCGCCGGGATCGCCCGACTGGTAGAGGACAAAGACCTCGCGTCCAGAATGGGTACCGCGGGCCGCAGGGACGTCCTCGAGCGCTGGACCTGGCATCGCTCCGGCGATCAGCTCGAGGCCATCCTCCAAGATGCCGCACGCCGGTGAGCGCGCCGCTCGGGCCGAGCGACCCGCTACCCCGAACCACACCACGCCGGATTGCGAGCAACGTGGTGTTCACAGCCCTCGGGCGCGCTTGGTCGGCGGTCCTTCTGTTTGTCACGATCCCCATCCTCGTCCACGGCATTGGAACCGCCGCTTACGGGATCTTCGCCTTGATGAGCGTGATCCTGGGCTACGTGGCCTTTTTGGACTTTGGGCTCACCGCGGCCGTCGTGCGCTCGGTGGCGAAATATCAATCGCTTGGAGACCTGACCGGGCTGAGCCGGGTGATTGGAACCGCGTTGACTCTCCTCGTGGCCCTGGGTGTGGCCGGGGCGATTGCGATCGGATCAATCGCTCCTTTTGTCATCCATTCGGTCCTGCACATCCCGGCCGCGCTCGAACCCGACGCGTTGTTCGCGTTTCGTGTTGGAGCGCTGGGCTTCGGATGCAACATGCTGCTGGTCGTTTTCGCGGCGATCGTCCAGGGCCTGCAACGCTTCGATATCTTCGCGACGCGAACCGTCCTCTTGAGCACGTTCACGTCCGCAGCCCAGATTGCGGCCGTCCTTCTGCACGGCGGACTGCGCGGGGTCGTGATGGCGACCATTGCGGTCAGCGTGCTCAGCTTTTTGGTCTTTTTAGTCGCGTCCCGACGCCTCCTTCCCTCCGTCAGCTTTCGACCGCGTCTCGACTTGCCGGCTGCCCGCGAGCTGTCCGGTTTTGGCCTGTTCCGGTTCATCAGCCAGGCGTCAGGGCAGCTCACTTTTCAGTTCGATCCGATCATCATCGGGATCTTCCTGCCGATTTCTGCCGTCGCCTTCTATGCCGTCCCGCTCTCGGTGACCCAGAAGTTCCACGTCGTCCAAGACAGCGTCGCCAGCGCCTACTTTCCGGCCGCCGTGGAGCTGCACAGCCGCGGCGATCTCGAGCGCCTGCACAGGCTCTACCTCACGGCGCTGAAGCTTGTGTTCGTGGCGATGGCCTTTTTGGTCGTGATCTGCGCTGGATATTCAGGCCGTCTTCTTTTCGCCTGGGTGGGACCAGAGGTGGCCGCGCACTCGGCGGGGATCTTTGGGCTGCTCGCGGTCGGTTACGGCCTCTCCGCCTTGATCGGGCTTCCGGCACAGGCATCCGACGCCACGGGCCACCAGCGTTGGACCGCCGCGTTTGCGACCGCCAGCGCGGTGATACAGGTCACCCTCGCCTTCATCCTGGTTCCCCGTTTCGGAGCGATCGGCGCGGCGGCCGCCCTTGTCGTCAACACCGTGACCCAGGGTTCGATTTTCGTCTGGGTCGTCCAGCACCGGTTTCTTCGAATTTCCGTGTGGACCGTGTTCACCCGCGCCGTCGCGCGTCCTCTGCTCGCCGCGTTAGGGTTGGCCGCCTTCGTGCTCGTGACCCGTGGCCGGATCAGCGGCGCCGCACCGTTGGTCCTGAGCCTGGCCGCCGCCGCCATGATCTATCTCGCCCTGACATTCCTCTTCAGGGTGTGGAGCGCTGCGGAGCTCGGCCTGGCGAACCAGCTCCGCCAATCGATGTGGAAGCGCCGGCAGGCCTGATCCGCCGATCGTGGATCAGACCTACGCTCTTAACATGCAGCCGAACGCGCAGGCGACCAGCGAAAGCGGACTGCGCTCAGAGCCCGTTCCATGACGGATCGCCTGGTGGTCATCGACGCGGACGTGCTTGGGCGTCAGCGGACTGGCGATGAAACCTACGTCCTGGAGCTGCTGCGCGCCCTGCCCGCGGCAGCCCCCGGTTTGCGCTTCGCGGCGATCACGCGCCGGCCCGACCTCGTGCCCCCCGGTGTCGAGCCGATTCTGCTGCCCGCGCGCCTCCAGGAGCTTCGCATGGCTCTGCGCGTGCCGCTCTTGCTGCGACGCCTGCGGCCGGCGCTCGTGCACTTCGTTCACGCCTTGCCGCTCATGCTCCCCTGCCCAGCCGTGCTCACCGTCCAGGACCTCTCCTTCGAGCGCGACGCATCACTGATGGGGTGGCGCGAGACGGCGATCTTCAAATTCGTGGTGCCGCGCTCGGCACGTCGAGCTCGCCGCGTGCTCGCCATCTCCCAGCGCACCAAGGACGACCTCGTGACGCTGTACGGCCTCTCACCTGAAAAGGTCGTGGTCACGCCGCTCGCCTTCGACCCCGCGTTCAAGCCCGGAGGGACTCGTGGGGAGTACCTGCTTTTGTCCGGATCGGTCGAAGAGCGCAAGAACCCCCTTTTGGCGGCCGAGGCCGCCCGCGCCGTCGGCCGCAAGCTCGTGGTGGTGGGCCCCCTGCGGGATCCGGCCCTGGTGGCCGAGCTGCGCCGCCGCGGCGCGGACGTGCGTGGTTTCGTATCTCGCCCCGAGCTCATCCGCCTGTACCAGGAGGCGGCGGCACTGCTCTTCCCCACCCGCTACGAGGGCTTCGGCCTGCCGGTGGCCGAGGCGATGGCGGCGGGGACGCCCGTGATCGCCACTCCGGACCCCGCGGTTCGCGAGGTGGGTGGCGACGCGGTGATGTATGCCCAGCCGGACCAATTTGCGCCCGCCGTCGCCTCAGTCCTCGCGGATCCCGAACCCTGGTCGCGTGCGGGCCTGGAGCGTTCCCGACTGTTCTCTTGGGAGGAGACGGCGAGGCGAACGGCCGCCGTGTATCGACAGGTGCTGGAATGAAGGTGTCCGCGGTCGTCATCTCGCACGGCCACGCGGAGGAGCTGGTTGGGTCCCTGCCCGCGCTGGCGCCGCAGGTCGACGAACTCTTGGTGATCGCCAACATCCCAGGCAGCCTTCCGGCCACGCTGCCGCCCGGCACCCGGGTGCTGGAGAACCCCCACCCCCTCTCTTTTGCCGCCAACGCCAACCTCGGCGCGGAGCGCACAGAGCATGGGCTCGTCTTGATCGCAAACCCCGACGCGTTGCCGGAGCCGGACGCGGTCAGTGTCCTGCGCTCCTTCATGGAACAGCACCCGCGCGCGGGAGTCGCGGGCCCGCAGATGCTCTATGCCGACGGCACCTGGCAGGCCTCGCGTCGCAGCTTCCCCACGGTCGGCGCGACCCTGGTCCGCCGCACTCCGCTCCGCCTGCTCTTCCCGCCGCTGCGCTGGCAGCGGCGCCACTACCTGCTCGACGGGCGACCCGATGAGCCGGTCCAGGCGGACACGATGCTGGGCGCGTTCCTTTTGCTGCGCCGGCAGATGCTCGACGAGATCGGCGGGTGGGACCCCGGCTTTCGCATGTACGGCGAGGACATCGACCTCAACTACCGCGCTGCCAAAGCGGGCTGGGAGCGTTGGTACGTTCCCGGCGCAATCGTCCGGCACGAGTACGCCGCCGTGATCGACAAGCGCTTTTTCACCCGCCACACGCTGTGGCATGCGCAGGCGATGCTGCGCTTCCTGCGCAAGCATCCGGAAAGGCTGCTGGCGCTGCGGTGACGATCGAGGCCAAAGCCTCGATTGACGCCATCCGCAAGAGTGCGCAGGCTCGCGCGGTTGACAACTGCAGATGGGTAGACCCCCGGGTGCAACAAGTCTAGAATCTCACGGGCGTACGACAGCCAAGCAATCCATGCTGCGATTGACCCCATATTCCCTGGCCCTGGTTCTCCTGCTCGGCATCGTCTCGATGCCGGCGTCTCAGCCGAGCGCTCATCTTGCATCGCGGCTCAACGGTGATCAGACGCACCCGTGGATCATGCAAGAGGCTGCTGCCGCCGCAGACCAGCCCGCGTCGGTCGCGAAGTTGTATTACGGGGCCGATTCTCCTCATCCGGCGGTAATTCCTCTGATGCGCGCGCCGACGCCACTTCAGCGTGAGGTGCTCGGGTTCGTCAACGCCTCGAACCTCGGCGACCCCAGCGTCGGTTACACAAGCTGGAACTTTGCTTTGCTCAGCACCGTCGTCTTCTTCGGCATCCAGGTCAACAGCGGCGACGGTCATCTGGTCTCGACCAACACCGGTTGGTCGGTGTATCACTCGTCCACCATGACCGGCTTGGTCAACACCGCCCATGCCAACGGCGTCAAGGTGCTCGTCTCTCTCAACCTGCACGATTTCAGCACCAGCCCCACCAACCAGGTCTGCCAGGGACTGGTCGCGGCCAACACGCAGAGCACCATCAGCGAGATCCTCACCGAGGTCGCCAACGCGGGGATCGACGGGGTCAGCATCGATTACGAAGGCCAGGACACGGTCTGCGCCAACGGCCTGACCGAACGGCAGCAGCTGGTCAGCTTCGTGCAGAACATGCGCGCGGCCATGCCCAAGGGCATGTACCTGTCGATCGACACGTATTCGGGGTCGGCTGAGGACAACCTCGAGTTCTTCGACATCACCGGCCTCGCGCCGTATGTCGATTCCTTCTTCGTGATGGCCTACGACATGGACTACGACAACTCGACCCAGCCCCCGCTGAACTGCACGGCATACTGCTTCAACCCGGTTTCGCCGCTCAACACCTACCGATTCAACGTCACCAAGTCGATGTCGCAGTACCTCGCCCTCGTGCCCGCCAGCAAGGTGATACTCGGCCAGCCTTACTACGGACGTCGGGGCTGCGTGCCCAACCTCACCGATGCCCACCAATACCGGATTCCGAATTCGAACTTCGTCGCGCCCACCTACATATACGCCTCGACCATCCCGACCCAGACCGGCGTGTTCAGCTTCACCGCCCACCGTGACCCCGGCGACGGCGTCAGCGAGTGGGACACGTGGTACGACTCGGATTGGACCTGCAATCGGGAGCAGTACTTCGACGATGCCTACTCGCTGGGAACCAAGTACGACGTGGTCAACGCGGACAACCTTCGCGGCGTCGGTCTTTTCACCCTCGACTACGGCGGTAGCTCCCCCGAGCTATGGAACGAGCTGGCGGCCAAGTTCACGACCCTGACTCCCTGGACCTCGCTGGGCGGCTCGGCCTCGTCCAGCCCAGGCTCGTCGTCGGGTGCTACGAACCATCTCGACATGTTCGTTCGGGGCAGTGATTTCGGCCTCTACCAGAAGACCTGGGACGGCACCGCCTGGAGCAACTGGGTCAGCATCGGTGGGTTGCTGACCTCGGCTCCATCCGCTGCGTCGTGGGGTCCCAACCGGACCGATGTCTTCGTGCGGGGGAGCGACAACCAGCTCTATCAAAAAGACCTGGGATGGGACCGGTTGGTCGGCCTGGGTACCGCTCGGCGGCATCTTGACCTCTGGGCCGGCGGTCGCGACCTGGGGCAACCAGCGGCTGGATGTCTTCGTGCGCGGCACCGACAACGCCCTGTGGCACAAGTGGTGGGATCTCACCGGGTGGTCGGCGTGGCAGCGCCTGGGCGGATACCTGACGTCGGATCCCGCCGCTGTGTCGTGGGGCTACAACCGCATCGACGTGTTCGTGCGCGGAAGCGACGACGGTCTTTATCACAAGTTCTGGGACGGCATCGGCTGGTCGAACTGGGAGGCCCTCGGCGGGGTCCTGACGGCCGGACCGGCCGCCGCCTCGTGCGCCACCGGTCACGTCGACGTGTTCGGGATCGGAACCGACCACGGTCAGTGGCAGAAAGGCTGGAACGGCAGCGCCTGGAGCGCCTGGCAGCCGCAGGGCGGGAGATTTGCGGCCAATCCATCCGCCACCTGCCAGCCCGGTGCAACCTCGGAAGCCGTCTTCGAGGTCGGCGTCGACGGCGCGGTCTGGCAGACCGCGGTGCCGGCTTCGTAGGAGGCGGTCGCGCCGGCGCTCCCCCAATCAGCGAGTAGCGACGCAACGATCTGGCGTTTACGAGGCGGTGATGCTCGAGCGCCAGGTCGCGGAGTCGGTTCCTCGCTCGAACAGCTCGATCGTGGTGGTGCCGGGCCGGCACACCGCAGACGGGCTGGCGGTCCAGCTGCCGCCGAGCGACTGCCAGCCGCTCCACGAGCTCCCGTTCCAGCCCCGATGCCACAGGCCGTTGTCGGTTCCACGCACAAAGACGTCGAGGTGACCGACGGCGCACGAAGCGGCGTCAGGCGCCGAGGTCAGGATGCCGCCCAGCGCCTCCCAGGCGCTCCACCCGATCGATGCGTCCCAGAACCTGTGGTAGAGCTGGTTGTCGCTGCCGCGGGCGAAGACGTCGACGCGGTTGGCAGACCATGAGACCGCGCGAGGATCTGAGGTCAATAAGCCGCCCAAGGCCTGCCAGGGGCCAAACGTGTTGCCGCCGTCGTCCGACCACTTGTGATAGAGCTGCCCGTCAGAGCCGCCGACCCAGACGTCCACGTGCCCCGGCGTCCCTGGCCTCAAGCTGCCGTCCGGTCCGGTGGTGAGCAGCCCTCCCAGCGGGCGCGCCGCGCTCCACGTCGACCCGTTCCAGGTCGACTGATACAGCTGATCATCGACGCCCCGAGTGAAGACGTCGGTCCGGCTCGGCCCGTTGGACACCGCGCCGGGGTCGGCGCTCAAAGCCCCGCCGAGCGAAGCGTAACCGGACCAGGACGAGCCGTTCCAGTGGTTCTGCCACAGGCCGTTGTCAGGGCCGCGCGTGAAGACGTCCTCGCTGGTGGCCGACCCGGCGGCAGCGTCGGGGCTCGAGGTGGCCGTCCCGCCAAGCGAGCTCCAGGTCAAAAAGACCATGTCGAATGACCTGATCACGTCCATCGATGGCACGAAAACCTGGCCGCCTGCCTCTGCAGGCGTCACGAATCGGTTGATCCCAAATCCCGAGCTCTGGTAGATCTGGGCCCCGTCGGCGGCGTTGAATGCCGACAAGCCGCCGCCGTCGCTGGCAGCCCAGACCGCCCCCGCTGCCACGATCGGGGGTCCGAACGTCGATCCGCTGCCGGCACTCCAATCCGGGCCGCCGCAGACCGAGCCGCAGGGAGTGAACGAAGGGGTTGAGGTGTTGACGTTCAACGCCACCAGGCCCCGGCCACCGTCACACTCGAGGTACACGTAAGGCGCGGCATAGGCGAAGGATCCAAAGGTGGCGTCGGAGTGGTTGCCGAAGCAGACGTCGGCCTGGGAGTAGGTCGCGGGCTTGGGGGTCGGGTAGAGCTGCCCGTCGATCCCTCCGAGGTTGGTCGGGTTGAGCAAGAACCCGCCGCCGTGCTTGCCCGCAGTGAACATCAGGTTGGGGCTGATCAGGACAGGGCTGGCCGAGCCGAGATCCGAATCTGGACCACACCAGTTCGCCTGCCAGTCGTTGGGCTCGAAAAAGCTGGGCGCACTCAGAGTCGGACTGACCCGGACGATCGAATCGCTGAGAGTCGACCCGCTGCACGGAATCGCGTTGCCAGTGGCGAAGAACACGTTGTGCGACACGTCGTCGATCACCGGCCCGCCAGCGGCCCACATGCTCTCTCCGCCAGAAGGAGTTCGGTAGACGAGGGAGCTCCCTACCCCGCTCGTCGGCACGGCGACCATCCAGCCGTAGTACGGAGCTCCGCTGTCGAAGCAGTCGCCGGCGCGACCGCCGAAGGGCACGTACACGTACCCGTTGCCCACCGCCAGGGCTCCCCTCTCCTGCTGGATCTTCCAGTCAAAGCCGCCCGGCGCGATGGGCCGGTCGAGCACGATGTTGCCCCGATTCGCCAGGTCCAGGCCGAACAGGTGATAGGTCGGGGTCGTGCCGGCGAGCTCGGCCACCACGTAAATCCGGTTGGCCGCGGTGTCGATCACGGGGGTGCCCAGGATCCCTCCCGTGACGTCGCCACAGATCCATCCGCCGTTCTGAGGCGTCCCCACGTTCTTGGACCAGACGACTGCTCCGGTGGATTGGCTCAGGGCGTACACCGTGTCGTTCAGCGTTGCCGTGTAGATCACGCCGTTGAACACCAGTGGCGATGCATAGATCTGGCCGTCGAGAGTCGGTGAAACCCACCCCGCGTTGACGCTGCTGACTTGCGGCAGCGTCGGGTCGAAGCCCGTGTGGGCGTCGTCGCGGTGGTAGGAGGTCCAGGAGCCAGTCGACGCAGCAAGCTGGATGGACAGGTGCGCTGCGGCCGGTGGGCCGGACGAAAGAAGGAGCAGGTTCGACACAGTCAAAGCGGCGATGAGCCCTGACCGATTCCAGATCCCCACCGTGCTTTTCAACGTGCGGACGTCAGTTTAGGGTCGCTAGGTCCCGGGGACGCTGGTCTGCCAGAGCGCATTGTCGGTGCCGCGCGCGAAGAGCTCCACCGATGTCGTGCCGGCCGGGCACACCGCGCTCGGATCGCTGGTCCAGTACCCGCCCAGGCGCTGCCAGGTTCCCCAGGTGCCGTTGAAGCCGATCTGGTAGAGCGCATGGTCGGAGCCGGTGGCGAACACATCGAGGTGGCCTGAGGCACACGAGGAGGCGTCCGGCCCCGAACTCAGTGAGCCACCGAGCGGCGCCCATGAGCTCCAGGCGTGGCCGTCCCACGACTTCTGCCACAGGCCGTTGTCGGTGCCCCGGACCAGCACGTCGACCCGGTTGGGGCCCCACGACACCGCCGTCGGGTCGGAAGTCAGGATTCCGCCCAGGTCCTCCCAACCGCTCCACTGGGTCCCGGTCCACCACCTGTGCCACAGCCCGTTGTCGGTGCCCCGGACGAATACGTCGAGCCGCCCTGTGCCCCACGACGCGACATCCGGGCCGGAGGTCAGGATGCCGCCCAACGCCTCCCAGTTCGACCAGGCGGTCCCGCCCCAGAAGCGGTGGTAAAGCTGGTTGTCGCTGCCCCGCACGAAGACGTCGATCCGATTGGTGCTCCAGGAGACGGCGCCTGGGCTCGAGGTCAGGATGCCACCAAGCGGGTTCCAAGCGCTCCACTTGCTCCCATCCCAGGACTTCTGGAACAGGCTGTTGTCCGACCCTCTCACGAACACGTCGGTGCGGGCCGTCCCCCACGAGGATGCATCGGGGCCCGAGGTGACGATCCCGCCCAGCGAGTTCCAGGTGGTCGTGGTGGTGAACTTGGCCGCGAGCAGGTTCCACAGCTCGGGCGCCCCGCCGCCGTAGTTGAGGTTCCAGATTCCCACGCCGCGCAGGTTGTTGGCGTTCACGAGGTCGTACTTGTGTCCGAGTGACACCGTGTCATCCCAGTACAGCTCCCGAGTGCACTTGAGGGTCGTGTTGTACCAGGTATCCCAACGCTCCTCGCCGGAGGGGTCGTTGGCGTCGCGATGGATTCCATAGCTTCCGGCCAAGACGTCAGGGGCGGTCGCCTCGCCGCTCGCGTCCAGGTAGGTATCAGCCGACACCGAGTCGGTTGGATACTGGTTGGGCGATCCGTTGGGCACGCATGCTTTCCGCCCGTAATAGGGCACGCCGAGAATCACCTTGGAGGCCGGCGTGGCGGCAAGGTACTGCTGAGTGATCGTGGTGTCGTTGTAGTAGTAGCCGCCCAGGGGCGCGGTGGGGCCCAGGCAGAAGCTGCTGCAGCTGATCGGTGGCCGGCCGTAGTTGGAGTACTCGAGGTCGTAGGCCATGACGAAGAAGGAATCCGCGTACGGCGTAAGCCCCGGGATGTCGAAGAAGCCGACGGGGTCCGAGGCCGAGCTTCCATACGTGTCGACCGAGAGGTAGGGACCCGCGGTCAGCGCCGAGCGCAGATTGGCTATGAAGCTCGTGAACGTGTGTCGTGCCCAGGATGGATCGGTGGTGCCACAGCTTCCGTTCAGCCCTTCGTAGTCGACGTTGACACCGTCCACGCCCTTCGCTTTGATCTCGCTGACCGTGTTGGTCACCGTCGTCGACATGTGGGCCAGTCCGGCGCACATGTTCGGGGTACCGGCGCTGAAGTCCTGCAGGATGATGGTGAGCACGACCTTGGTTCCCTTCGCATGGGCGGCGGCGACCATATCGCTCAGCTGCGTGGAGTTCCACACCGTCGCATCCGAATCGGCGGCGAAGGTGCCGTCATCCTGGACGTGAAGGCCGAAGAACGCGACCGTGCTGAGCAGCGAGAAGTTCCAGCTCGGGTATCCAACGGTCGGGTCGCTCAGGCTGCTCGAAAGAGCGAAACCGAACACTTCGCGGTTGGGAGCCGTGGATGTAGCGGCAAGAATGGCGGTCGTTGGGTGCGAGGAAACCAGCTGCCGCTGGATTTGCGCATCGGCCGCGGCTCCAATGGCCGTTCCCGACAGCGCGACCAGGACAACAAGCGGTACCAGGACGTATCTGATTCGTTGCAACGACATAGGCGGGCCTTAGGGCCACAGCACTGTACAGGGGCGTCACCGGCAAGGTCAACCACACACAAAGAAGCTGGGCCGGTACTAACCGGCCCAGCTTGGGAGCTACCTGTTCAGGTTTTTAGTGCGCCGGCTCGCTGAACGACCAGACGGTGTTGTCCGTCCCGCGCATGAAGAGGTCGATGATGCCGGTGTTGCCCGGCCTGCAGATGGCCGACACGTTCGAGGTCCAGGTCCCGCCCAGCGGCGTCCAGGCGCTCCACGAGCTGCCGTTCCAGTACTTGTTCCAGATTCCGTTGTCGGTGCCGCGGACGAAGACGTCGAGGTGGCCGACGCTGCAGGAGGCGACATCAGGAGCGGAGGTGAGGATGCCGCCGAGCGCTTCCCAGTTGCTCCAGCCGATGCTGGCGTCCCAGAACTTGTGGTAGAGCTGGTAGTCGCTGCCGCGGACGAACACGTCCACACGGTTCGAGGACCACGAAACCGCTCGCGGGTCGGAGGTCAGGAAAGGCCGGAGGCAACGACGCCTCCGTGACCACCGTCTCGCAGGGCGCGTACTCGATTTGGCCTCTATTGACATACCTGAGCCACGGCGTGACCGGGCTTCAACGCGTGTACACGCAAAGCGCCAACAGCCTGGTCGGCCCGCTGTCGTATCAGCACGCGGGGCAGCTCCTGACCGGCCTCGCGCTGCTGTTGGTGATGGCGGCCCTTCTAGTACGGAGCCGGCGCTCGCTGGATTCGGGCGGTTATCTGCCGCTGGTGACACTTGGGATGACCGCATTTCTCATGCTGCTGACCGGCATCGTGTCCACGCATTTCCTGCTTGCCCTGCCCCTGTTCGTCCTGTTGTGGAGGTGGACCCGCGGTCCCGCCTACTGGTTCATCGTCATCGCCTGGTCGGTGACGACGTTCGTGACCATGTACGGCGACATGGGCGTGATCCTTTCGGCTCACGACTATCCGCTGCTGGCGCCGGCCAACAACCCGGTGACGAAATTCTTCGTTCAGCTCTATACGTCAGACCGGTTCATCAACGTGGGCACCGTCGCCACCATTTGCGCGCTGGCCTGGCTGGCATGGCTCACCCTGCGCCCGCCCCACCCCGCCGAGCAGCCCATTTCCAAGCCGGCCGTGAGCCAATAGCGCACCGCCCGCAGCCCAAGGCGCCCCAAGGCAAACCAATAGACTTGAATCGATGGCCAAAACCGCACTGATCACCGGCATCACGGGCCAGGATGGCTCGTACCTCGCCGAGCTCTTGCTGGGCAAGGGCTACGAGGTGCACGGCGTCGTGCGCAGGTCCTCAACCATGAATCGTGGACGCATCGACCATCTCCAGCACGCCAGCCCAAGCCACCCTGAGGGAGCGAAATTCGTCCTGCATTACGGCGACATGACCGACTCCGGTGGACTGAATCGACTGGTCAAGACGGTCAGGCCGGACGAGATCTACAACCTCGCGGCCCAGAGCCACGTGCAGATCTCGTTCGACCAGCCCGAGTACACGGGCGACGCCGACGGCTTGGGAACCACCCGCCTCCTGGAGGCGATCCGGACGATGGGAGCGCCGACCCGCTTCTACCAAGCCTCCACCTCCGAGATGTTCGGATCGACCCCCCCTCCGCAGAGCGAGACCTCGCAGTTCCATCCGCGAAGCCCGTATGCCGCCGCCAAGCTGTACGCGCACTGGATGACGGTCAACTACCGCGAGGCTCACAAGCTCTTTGCCTGCAGCGGCATCCTGTTCAACCACGAGTCGCCTCGGCGCGGCGAGAACTTTGTTACGCGCAAGGTGACGCGGGGCATCGCCCAGGTCCTGGCCGGCAAGACCGACCAGCTTCACCTCGGCAACCTGGACTCCCAGCGAGACTGGGGCCATGCGCGGGATTACGTCGAAGCGATGTGGCTGATGCTCCAGCAGGACGAGCCCGACGACTTCGTGATCGCCACCGGGGTCATGCGCTCGGTGCGCGAATTCGCCGAGGCCGCCTTTGCCATGGCCGGCCTCGATTGGGACAAATACGTCGTCATCGACCAGGCCTTCTTTCGTCCGGCCGAGGTCAACGAGCTTCGGGGCGACGCGTCCAAGGCCGCTAGGGTGCTGGGCTGGAAACCCAAATCCACGTTCGAGGGTCTGGTTTACGAGATGCTGGAGCAGGACCTCAGGCTGGAAGGCGTGGACCCCGCCGCCCACCTCAGCCAGCCGCAGGTGCCGGCTACAACCGACTGACGTTCCACCTGCTCGGCCCGGGAAATTCTGGTTTTAGGTCAGCTGCCGGTGACCGTCGTCTGCCACAAAGCAGCGTCGCTCCACCTCTCGAAGAGGTTGACGGTGGCCCCCGGCTGCGGACACACCGCCGCGGGATTGGTGGTCCAGGGGCCGCTCAGCCGGCGCCAGGTTCCCCACGCCCCCGCGTAGCCGAGCTGGTACACGGCGTCGTCGCTTCCGAGTACGAAGGCGTCCAGATGGCCGGATAGGCACGACGACGCCGCCGGAGCCGAGTTGAGCACCCCACCGAGTGGCTGCCAGGCACTCCAACCTAGACCGTTCCAGGAGCGCTGCCAAAGCCCATAGTCGGTTCCCCGAGCCAGGACGTCGATCCGGTTGGGACCCCACGACACGGCTGCAGGATCCGCGGTCAAGATCCCGCCGAGGCTCTCCCAAGCGCTCCAGCGGGTACCGTCCCAGAACTTGTGCCAGAGCGCATTGTCGGTGCCTCTGACGAAGACGTCGAGACGCCCGGCGCTCCACGACGCGACCGTTGGGCCGGACGTCAGAATGCCGCCAAGCGCCTCCCAGCCCGACCACTGGGTACCGTCCCAGAACTTGTGGTAGAGCTGGTTGTCGCTGCCTCGCACGAACGTGTCGATGCGATTGGCACCCCAAGAAACAGCGGCCGGGTTCGAGGTGAGCACGCCGCCAAGCGCGATCCAGCTGCCCCACGCGCCACCCTGCATCGACTTCCAGTACAGGCCCTGGTCGCTGCCGCGCACGAATGCGTCCACGCGGCCCGTGCCCCACGATGAGACTGCGGGTCCCGAGGACAGCTCCCCGCCGAGCGACTGCCAGCCCGCCGGCGGCGTGAACGCTCCCACGGTGAACGACCACGTATAGGGAACGCCATTGACCGTCAGCGCGACCGCGTAGGTCACATTGGCCTGGAGCGGCTGCTGCGGCATCACGATGACACCACCGTGCCATTTCAGGTTGGCGGCGAATGTGGGATTGGTTGAATCGATGACGCAATTGGGAAGCGGGGTTCCGTTTCCGGTCAGCGTGTGGACCGAGCCCGCCGTCGTACTCACGTTGGCCCCGACCTCGGCGAACAGCGGCAGGCCGCTGTATCCAGGGCAGGCCAGCTGGGGATCTGGATACTCGTTACCGCTGTACCTCGTAAGAGGCTCGGACGATCCGTTGCCCGGGAAGTAGACGGGATAGTGTCCGGTAGCGGTCATGCCGCTGCCGACGTTGACCGCCGCACCCATCTGCCAGGAGCTGTAGGCGGAGCTCCGATATGAGCCAAAACCGGTCTGCGCGAGGCGTGGATCTACCATGGCCATCGCGTGGAAAGGCGCTCCCATCCACCAGTCGATCGCCTGCGAGTCGGTGGTCGCGGTGCTCGAGCTCACGTAGATGTTGCTGTTCTGAGCCGCGGTGTTTCCGGCGGCTGTGTACTGCGGATAGGTCGTGAGCTCGTAGTGCGTCACTTGACCGGTCTGGACCATGTACACGGCGTGGTCGTAATCGCCGGCGCTCCAGTCGGTGTTCTCGGTCACCGCAGGCACACCCGATCCGGCGCGCCAGAGGTTCAGGCGGTCCAGCCAGCTCGTGCTGGCCGAGGGGACCATGGCAAGGTGTACGGACCGGGAAGGAATTCCCTGGTCGGCCGGCAAACCCGCCAGCAGCAACACGCCTGCGAATGCCATGGCCAGCCTGCTCTCGACAGGGACGTTCAAAAGGGGTCTCAGAAGCGAGCCAAAGGCATGGATAGTTCTGGCCACCAGCGAAATATGCAACGATCAAGGCCTTGGGATCTTGCTCCTGGCACCTCTGCAAGATCAGAACGTAGAGCAGCTCACTTGACGAAGCCTTATCCGTTCACTAATCTGGCCAAGCCGCCAAAATGTTGCTGTACCCAAGGTGAACCGTAAATTCATTGAGCGTCGGTCCCGAGCGCGGGCAGTGAACATCCTCCCCACGCCAGCCGACCGTCCCAGGCAGTCCCCATTGGCGTGGCTGGCGGTGGGCACGGTCCGATACGGCCCGTCGTTCATAGCCCAGGTCGCCATCCTCTACCTGGCGCTGGTCATCGGCCAGGTGATCGCCACAGGTCGTACCGGCGACCGTCTCCAGCTGGAACTCGGGCTCGTGGTTGCGGCTTTCGCCATGGGCGTTGCCGAGGCGACCTTCCGGCTGTACAAGCGAGTGTGGGCAGTGGCCGGCCTGTTGGATGCCATCGCGCTGGCCCTGGCGGTCGTCGAAGCCTGTGCCCTCGTGGTGCTGGCGGAAGCGCTCATCCCCCCCAGGTGGCGGCCCTTCCCGATTGCGATACCCATTCTCGTCGCGCCGATCGTCCTGTCCGCCCTTGGCGTCCTGCGATTGATGCCCAGGATGCTGCTACGGCGCTCCATCGCAGAGAACCGCCTGCTGGTGGTGATTCCCGACAGCTCCGCCTACGGCACCGTGAAATCTCTCGTGCAGAACTCCAGCACACTGTGGTCGCCGATCGGAATAGTGACCGCTCAGCCGGCCGACGCTCGCCAAACCGTAATGGGCATCCCCATCGTTGGAGACACACGCGCCTTGGCGCATTGGATCCAGGTCACCAACGCTGACGGAGTTGCGTTCATCCCGGGTGACATGGTTCAGGCCGAATTCAGGGGACTGCTGTCGATATGCCTCAAGTTGGAAAAGCCGGTCTTCATCGTTCCGAGCGCAGAGGAGTGGCTTCGATCCGTCGGATCGAGCCGCCTCAGGATGTTAAGCGCCGACGACGTCGTCGCTCGCTCTTCTGAGGAACTCGATTTGGATGACGCAGCCAAGCTCATCGCCGACCGCACTGTCCTGGTCACCGGCGCTGCCGGATCGATCGGATCCGAGCTGTGCAGGATCCTGGTGACTCTTAAGCCGAGGAAGCTGGTACTCGTAGATAACAACGAAAGCGGGCTATTTGACACGGCGGCCGAGTTGCGGAGCCTGTCGACCGTGGATCTACGCGAGGCGCTGGTTTCAGTGACCGAACGCGACTCGCTGCTCAACGTCCTCGTGGACGAGAGGCCCGAGCTGGTTTTTCACGCGGCCGCATACAAGCATGTCCCGATGCTTGAGAGCCATCCGGAGCAAGCGGTGTCCGTGAACGTGATCGGGACACGCAACCTGTTGACGTGCGCGGAGGCCGTCTCGGCGAACCAGTTCGTCCTTATATCGACCGACAAGGCAGCATCGACTCAATCGGTCATGGGCTGCACCAAGCGCCTGTGCGAACTCATGGTCCTGAGCCACCAGGGCACCATGCAGTGCCGTGCGGTCCGCTTCGGCAACGTGGTCGGGAGTCGAGGCAGCGTAATGCCGATCTTCGAGCGCCAGATCCAGCGGGGCGGCCCGATCACCATCACCGACCCCGAGATGACGCGCTACATGATGACCTCGCGCCAGGCCGCTTCTTTAGTGGTCAGCACCGTCAGCTTACCGGCGGCCCGGCTCTACATGCTCGACATGGGCGAGCCGGTCAAGATCCTCGACATGGCCAACGCTCTGATTCGGGCCCGTGGCCTGAGGCCGGGCAAAGACATCGAGATCGTCTTCACCGGCCGGAGGCATGGCGAGCGCCTCACCGAGGATTTACTGGGTCCGGGAGAGAGCTGGAGATCGACTGACAACCCTTCGGTGCGCGAGATCGTAACCCCAATGCCACAGAAGGCCGAGGACCTGGATTGGGCGATTCGTCGGCTGGTTGAACTCGCCGGAGAACAACGATCCAGCGAGCTCACCCGGACCCTCAAGATGTCGGTATGGGCTCGACCTGTACTTGGCGTTGAGGAGCCCCATGTCACCCAGCCAAAATAGGTCAGCCGAAGCCAGGTCCTGAAGTTCCCAAGTCACCATGACCACGAAGGGAGATGTGCTCGACACTTCGTCGACCCGCAAGGACTACATGCGGCGCGTCTACTCAGCTTACTGGCTCAACAAGTCAACGCGCGTCCAATCATACGACCGCAATTTGTGTGATTTGATTGTCAGCGTAGCGCCTGCACATAGCCGGCTCCTCGAGGTAGCTTCTGGTACTGGTCGCCCTTTCTCGCTGGAGTTAGTTCACCGCGGTTATGGCATGCACGGGGTGGACATCGCTGACTCATTGGTTCGAGAGAGCTATCGCCTCGACCCTGGGATCCTGGCTTGTGTTGGCGACGCCGAGAGGTTGCCGTTTCTGCCCCAAACGTTCGACGTAACGTTTTGCTTTCACTCGACCTTTTACTTTCCTGATCTACCTCGGGCTCTGGACGAGATGATCAGGGTGACCAAGAGCAGCGGACATATCCTTTTCGACATCCAGAACGCCGAGCATCCGGACATCGCTCTTGCCTATGCCCGCCGGCGTTCATCAGCCACAGGCAACGGACGTTGGCTTCGCTACGGGAAGAACCTCGCCAAAGTCGTGCTGAGAAGGGGATTCCCAGACTGGTCTTCGGTGGTTCGCGAGGTGCCAAGCGACTGGCGAGCGATTGGCGCCCAACTTCAGTCTCGGGGCGTCAAGGAAATCAGACTGCTGGGACGTGACCCTGACGCAAATCTGGAGCCAATTCCTGACGACTCACACGCGAATGAATTCGCTCGCCTCCTCTACATAGGTAGGATCTGAGCATGCGGGTCGGAGTAACGGGCGGGTCTGGCTTCATTGGTTCACACGTAGTGGATCATCTGGTCGAGGCCGGTCACGACGTGACCGTCCTCGATCATCGCGTGCGGCCCCACCGTCAAGATGTCGCGTTTGAGGATGTCGACATCCTGGACGCCGCCTCTTTGGTATCGGCCACCAAGGGCATGGAGGCGATATTTCACCTCGCAGCTGTCTCCAACGTCGACTATGCATTTCGATATCCCGTTTATACGGTCAACCTCAATGTGCTCGGCACGACGAACATACTTGAAAGCGCGCGCGTGAACGCGATCCACCAAGTCATATTCGCAAGCACTGTATGGGTATACACAGGCACACGCGGCGATGGCGTTCTGGACGAAGATTCGCCCTTTTATCTACCGGATGCGGGCCACGTCTATACGTCGACCAAGATCGCGGCCGAGATGATCATTCAGAACTATGGCGCTCTTTACGATCAGGAGTTCACCATTCTGCGATACGGCATCCCCTACGGCCCGCGCATGCGCGAGGAGTTGGTGATCCCGATCTTCGTGCGTCGGGCTTTGGCGGGCGAGCCGCTGACCATCCGTGGATCAGGGGAGCAATACCGCAACTACGTCTACATCGACGACCTCGCCCGTGCACACGTCCTGGTCCTGGGCAATGAGACCGCTTATCGACAGGTGTACAACCTGGAAGGTAAAGATCCTATAACCATCAAGCTGGTGGCCGAAACCGTTCGGGAGATAATTGGCGGGCACGTACGCGTGGAGACGACTGAGGAGAGATCCGGTGACTATAAGGGAAAGATCGCAAGTGCGGCGAAGGCTGCCCGAGAACTCGGTTGGAAACCCACTGTTGACTTTGCTGACGGCATGCGGAGATACATCGACTGGTACCGTGCTAACGCCAAGCCGCAAACCGTCGCGTCGAAGGCGTGAACTGACGGCACCGCAACAGATTTGAGGATCCTGTATTTCAGCTCAGGCACAAGCATCCACGACGACCAGTTCCTCAAGAAGTTCAGCGCCAGTCGGCACAGGTTCTGCTTCGCGAGCATGCACCACCACAGACAGTCGGTGCCGGCGGAAATTCCATATCAATACCTGGGCGGTGATGACCGCCAGTTGCCGGGCCAGGCAGGCCGGGCTCTGGCGGCAGTCCAGATGCTGCGGCGCCTTCGCGCCCTGGTGCGAACCTGGAAGCCGGACCTGATTCACGCTGGTCCTGTCAACACGGCGGGGCCGCTTGCAGTGGCCACCGGATTCCGGCCCCTGCTCTTGATGCCGTGGGGCACTGATGTCCTCATCGTGCCCAACAAGTCGTTGCCCGGACGCATGATCGTCCGCCACACGCTCAGGCAAGCAGCTCTTATCACATGCGATGCGCGCGTCGTTCGCGACCGCGTTGTCGAGCTGGCAGGATATCCTGCCGAAAAGATCGTGATCTTTCCTTGGGGCATCGACCTCGAACGTTTCCAGCCGTGTGAATCAGAACGGCAAGCGGCACGCGCCGAGGTTGGCGTCGCCGAAGGGCCGGTGGTCTTGATGAACCGCTCTTTCAAGCCGATCTACGGCATCGAGTTCTTCCTGCGGGCGATCCCTCGATTGCTCGCGAAGATACCCAAGGTGTCGGTGATCATCGCGGGTGACGGCCCGCTCAGGGCCTCCCTCGTGACGCTCGCAGACGAGCTCGGTGTGTCGTCGAGGACCAGGTTCATCGGCGCCGTCGACAACTCCCGGATGCCGAGGCTGCTTCACGCAGCCGACGTTTATGTCAGCTCTTCGCTTAGCGATGGAACGTCGATCTCTTTACTCGAGGCGATGGCTTGCGGATTGCCCGTCGTGGTCAGCGACCTACCGGCTAATCGGGAATGGGTTGAGACTGGTCGAAATGGCGTCCTGGTATCACCGGGAGACAGCGAAACGCTCGCGGATGCGATCGAAAGGGTGCTCGCCGACCCGACACTGGGTAGGACCATGGGACAACGAAACCTCGAGGTCGCGCGAGAGCGAGCGAACTGGAACCGCAACTACGAAAAGCTCGAGGAGATGTTCGACACGATCGGCGACCGTCTCCATCAGGGAGCCCTCTCAGCTTGACCGTCGTGGCTCTGGTCGGCTGTGGGTACTGGGGGCCCAACCTGCTGCGCACTCTTCACTCCATGTCCGATGTCGACGTCAGGTGGGTTGCCGAGCCCAGTCCCGTGCGAAGGGATTACGTCACCCATGAGTATCCGCGCCAAAGGGTCTCAGTCAGCGCGGACGAGGTCTTCAACGATCCTGCGGTGGACGCCGTGATAATCGCGACTCCCGCAGCCACACATGCCGAGCTAGTTGCCAAGGGCCTCGCCGCCGGCAAGCATGTCCTGGTCGAAAAGCCGCTCGCTTTGTCCATTGCCGACGCTCGAAAGCTGACGGCGCTCGCCAAGAAAGCCGGCCGGACGCTGATGGTCGGTCACACGTTCGTCTACAACCCTGCCGTGCGCCAATTGAAACAGCTGCTCTTGGACGACGAGCTCGGGGAGCCGTATTACGCGTACGCCCAGCGTCTGAACCTTGGTCAGGTTCGTGCAGATGTCAACGCGTGGTGGAACCTGGCCCCACACGACGTGAGTGTTCTGCTCTATCTGTTCGACCAGCGGATGCCGGAATGGGTTGCCGCCACCGGAGTGGCGCACCTCCAACCCGACATGGAGGATGTAGTATTCGCGTCCCTGTCATGGACGGGCGGGCTCCTGGCCAACATCCATGTCAGCTGGCTGGATCCAGGTAAGGTTCGCCGGCTGACCATCGTCGGGAGCAAGAAGATGGCCGTCTACGACGACCAGGCCGAGCACAAGCTTGCGGTGGTCGACAAAGGCGTCGAGGCCGTGCCTCGCCTAGGGGAGCGGATGGATTACGACCAGCCGCAGCTGCGCCTGAGAGCCGGCGCGGTCTACTGGCCCGAGATAAGCCCCGATGAGCCTTTGAAGCTGGAGCTGATCGATTTCATCGAGTGCCTGGGTTCCGACAGGGAGCCAGTGGCGGCCGCCAGCACAGGGATCGACGTCGTCACGGTGCTGGAGGCGGGTCAGCGTTCGCTGAAGGGCGGCGGACACCCGGTGTTCCTTGCCGATTGAGGTGAGAGCCTGACCACCCAACCCTCGACGGCGATCGTCTACAGCGGTGTACGCTGGGACGGCGATTACCGCCTTGGCCCATTCGTGATCGTCGGAGAGGCTTCACGAGGTAGGGAACCGCACGAGCTCCAGAGCCGAATTGGCGGTTCCGCACTCATCCGATCCCACACGGTCATCTACCACGGGAGTCAGATCGGCTCCAGATTCGAGACCGGCCACTGGGTCCTGGTGCGCGAGGAGTGCAAGATTGGAGACGACGTGAGCATTGGCAGCGGCAGCATCGTCGAGCACCACGTGATGATCGGTAATGGCGTCCGTCTCCATTCGAACGTGTTCGTGCCCGAGTATTCAGTCCTCGAGGACGGGTGCTGGCTTGGGCCTAACGTCGTGCTGACAAACGCCAAGTATCCGAAGTCCAAGCATGCGAAGGACACACTGGAAGGTCCGCGTATCGAAGCAGGTGCGAAGATCGGCGCCAACGCTACCCTCCTCCCCGGTGTTCACATCGGGCGGAACTCGCTGGTCGGTGCAGGTGCCGTCGTCACGCGGAGCGTGCCGGCCGGGATGGTGGTAGTGGGAAATCCCGCTCGCGTCAAAGGCCCCATAAGCGAGCTCCCTTACGAGGACTGACGGTTTGCAGATTCCGTTCGTAGACCTCCACGTGCAGTACGAGAGCATCCAGCCAGAGATCGATGCGGCACTTGCGCGCGTCCTCAACCAAGGGAGCTTCGTTGGCGGCGAGGATTGCGATTCCTTTGAAAGAGAGTTTGCCGCTTACTGCGAAGCCCGCGCCTGCGTTGGCGTAGGCAACGGGACCGATGCCATTTACCTCGCGTTGAGAGCGG